>Ga0194113_10001457_pt1 | contig 32531 bp, 33 predicted proteins | sample TA2MahC200mmetaG_FD_146193 | JGI IMG/M metagenome (GOLD analysis project Ga0194113, IMG submission 146193) | Freshwater microbial communities from Lake Tanganyika, Tanzania - TA2015017 Mahale Deep Cast 200m | ecosystem: Environmental > Aquatic > Freshwater > Lake | place: Tanzania: Lake... | reverse complement strand
ATCCATCCCAATGTTTGCACTGCAAGCCTAAAAATTCCCAGGCTAATCCGAGCTGTTGATAGATGTTGAAGTAAGTCTGAAACTCTTTTTTACCTATTTTCTCACTGTCAAGGAAATTGTTGCTAATGAAATCCATGCTCTTAAAAAGAGCGCTAAGTTGTTTCTTAAGATCTTTTATTGCCTGGCTCTTATTCATTCTTGTGTCCTTTTCCGTTACCCGCAATGAGTAGATAACGGTTCGGTTGCTTGAGATTGAAGAAAAAACATCTTTTATAGATCATTCCATTCATTAGCAGTGACTTCACGACCTAATATTTCTTCTGTCTCTCGAATCATCATGCGAAGTTGAAGGATTGAATATTCTGAGTTAGAGGGGATTGCCAGACGATGTGTTTTGTAAACCAAGAACTGATGCCTTGTTCCTGAGAAAGGGCCGTCAAAACCAAGTTGTCGCAATCGATGAATGAAATCCCTGCGCCTACATGGCGTCCACTTGCTCACGGGTTGGCTCCTTGTTTAAATCAATTCCACCTATGACTGGTAGAGGATGTCCGAGCTTTAATCCTACCAAAATCCAGTCTTCAAGTACTGAATGCAACTCATCCTCACATTCACTCAAGGTGTTCCCGAATGCTACCACTCCTTTGCATAGGGGGATCCTGCCAGCAAATGTACCGTCTTCAAGTTTATCATAAACCGCTTGGGCCATTCCCCGTTCAACATATTCACTCAGGATATACCGTATTACAGCCATAAGAGGCCTCCTTGCTCATCAGCCTTTGGTAAATTATAACAGATTTAAAGCATATAATAACAAAATTTCTCAAAGTGATCTGCCGGTCCGGGCAGTCTTATTAAAATGGTGCTTTTTGCCAATATCTACTCCTTAGTGCCCTTAGAACATGAAGTTCGTACATCATTTTATCTTTAGGGAATTCAAACTTTACTTCTTTTTCAATCTTCTTTAAGATTGAACTGGGGACATTCATCTCTCTGGCCACCTTTTGATAATCAAAATATAAGGTTTCTCTTTTCATCTCGATCTATCCTTTCCATATATTTTAGCATATTATCTGCCAGTGTGGGCAAATTCTCTTAAATGAATTTTGAAGATTTGACCCCATTGCTTCCCCTGGTCCATATTACCTTCCGAGCCATTTGGACATCCTTTCTTCAACTTCTTCTTGGGTTAAAACACGGCCCTCCTGAATGTCCTTCAGACCATGTTCGATCTTCTCTCGGACATAGATGTGGTACTGGATGTCCTCGAATGACGCGTCGTCTGGAAGCTGGTCAAGCATCTTCCTAACCTGTTCTTTTGCCGTATTCATCTTTTACTCCTTTCAGAGGGTTTTGGCTAACGTTTCCGTTGCAAAAGAAGCCCGAAGGGTTTGGACGATAGTCTTTTGCAGCGTGTTAGCCGATGTTGCAGACAGCATTTGAACGTCCCCCTGAGTTCCCAAGAGCGGCTTCTTCTCAACGGACGCAATCACTGATCACAGGTGACTATCAGTCGCCCGCCTTAACATGTTTTCTTGGGCGCTCCAGCTTTCTGGGAGAAAGGCGGACAATCTTGTGGCCAGAAGCTTTCTGAACGTGTCGCAGATCGATGCAGATTTTAGAAAGATTGCCTTGAAATTTCCGGGTATGTTCCATTCGATGCTTTCTAACTTCCTCAACAATTGGGTCTCTCATTTAATGACCTCCATCAGTTCTTCAGGTGAACAAATCTCAGGACATGCGTATCCCTCATCCTCAACAACTCGTCTCACCGCCCTGCGGGTAAACGGATTGTTCATGTGGGCGAAATTCCACGTGATGACAACTTCGATACCGTTTACGGTAGCGACAGCAATATGAAGGGCGTCTTCCGGGAACTCGGCAGGTATCGCACGTCTCTCAATAATCTTCTCGGCAAGAGATCGGGCTTCATCGTCTACGTCAAGCATCGGAAATGGCTCAATCGCTTCAAGACGCATTTTGGCCTGGTCGGCATCGCCTCTTTTAGCCTCTTCAAACACAAGCGCTGAAATGTAGGTATCATACTTGGCGGAAAGTTCAGGCCAAAGCTCTCTGGTAGCCTCTTGATGACCGGCAACCATGATATCACGGCTTGGTTTGGCAGTGAGATAACTCACTACGGTTGTTTCAACGTATACTCGTTTTTTCATAAGCATAATAATAACACATCCCAGGACAAAATAACGGGGAAAACCCCCTGGTCCGTAGCATTTGAATGGGGGTTAGCCAGCCGTTCTCGGTTCTCATGGTTACCCTGCCCGCAATGAGCAGATAACGTTTCTCATCGGCGAAACAAACTGGCCACGGTCAAAAAAGCTGATGATGAGGCCCGGCTGCTTCCCGAAGGGCTTAAGCGCCAATGTTGTGTTATCTGCCGGTGCGGGCAAAATAATGTTTTCAATCTCATGATCAATTTGTCTCGTATCAAAGGCTGTTCCCTCAGCCTTTTGGACTGTTGCCTCGCAAAGTTATTTAAATAACTTAAGAACGTCCCCAGAATACGAATTCTTCTTTTGCTATTGATGTTCTAAAAATTGTACTATGTTTATTCACAAAAGAATCCCACTTACTATCAAAATCTGTGGGTAACTTTAAACGCCAGCCGTTAGTTCTTATTAATTCGATTATCGTGCGCAATGCCTTTAAAGAGTCGGGATCGTTCTGAAGGATGTTTTTATTATCTTTGAAAGTTTTTAGGTCGCTTTTGATTTTTTGGGCATGACTATCCCTCAGCATTCAATTAATAGTGTTTTTGAATCCATCAGCGAATCTATTTATGTCGAATACCATTTTTTTTCACCTTCCGTCATTTTCGCTCGCAATTTCGGACAACATCGTTTACATCCTCATCTGGTGCTGATATATTCCTATATTAGGGGTGATATCAGCACTGGGTGCGAATATTCCACCTCTGGCAGAATCGCCAGAAACCTTCCAGCTTTCTACTCTATTTTTACTGAAACGACCGAGATATTAACAGCCTCAAATAATAACGACATTGTTTTATAAAATCCCTCCTAACCTCCCTTTGTCTGTCTTTGACAGGAAAAAGATTACCAAAGGGAGGTACAGTACCCCTGTTTAGCAAAGACGGGTATTGTACAAGGGGAGTTTTGTGATTCACGGCAATTCAATTCTGAGACCCTCAATAAACCTGATTCAAACCTCCCTCGCCCTCTTTTCTAATGGGGGGAGATTATTAGACTTAATCGAAAAGGGATACGAGAGGTATATTCTTCCATACAAATTATCATAACCGTAAAATATGTCAATTATTTTTGGCACTCAAAAACAAACACCCCATTTTAATCTCCCTCTACGCGAGACTGTATCGTCGTTATTGTCGTTATTAAGGAAGAGGAGGTGTCCCCATTGCGATTTTGAGATTGCTGGTTTATGGTTATTCTTGGTGGGATATTGAGATGAGAGACCGTATTTCAGAATCCGGGGTTATTGAAGATCAAGAACTGGCGGAATATTACAGCCTTATGGCCAAGCGGCACATGAAGATTCCCTGCCAGAGGGTGCTCAGCCGGATAGAGGCAAAGGGAATCGAAAAGGGAAAGGCACTCGATGTTGGAACCGGCCCCGGAATCTTTCCTATTTATTTATCGAAGGCGCTCCCGGAAATTCGATTTAAAGCGATTGACCTCTCTCCGGTCATGGTTGATATTGCCCTAAAAAATGCGATTGAGGCAAGTGTCAGCGACAGGATTGATTTTCAGGTGGGTTCTGCTTATTCGCTTCCCTGCGAGGATCATTCTCTCGATCTCCTGCTCTGCATCAATACGCTTCACCATTTAGACAGGCCCATTATGTTCTTCAATGAGGTGGCCCGAGCCTTGAAAGAAGGAGGGGCCTTTGTTATCGTTGATTTTCACAGGGATGCTTCTTTTATCTGGATAGGCTTATTTGATCTTTTCTGGAAGATCTTCTTCGGAAGACATCCTAAAGCAAGAAAGGGGTTTATCGAATCAGTCAATTCCTCCTATACGCTGGAAGAATGTCGGGCCTTTTTGAATCAATCGAAGTTAACAAACGGAAAACTTTACACCCGCACCATCGAGATGTGGATCGAATCAATTCCCGCACAGAAGAGCGAATAATGAATGAAGTTAATTCTGTTGATAAATATGTTTTTTCCCGTCTCAAAGACTGGATTCCGGCTTTCGCCGGAATGACAACCTTTTAGAAAATCGTCAGGTTATGGATAGACACGAATTAGATATTGAGATGGAGGAAATTTCCTGCCCCATCTGTGGGGGGGCGGAGGATCACCTGTTACACAAAGAGAGTTGGTTTAAAATGGTAAGGTGTTCTTCATGCCGGTTCATCTATCTTAATCCGAGACCGACAAGCAGATCCCTCTTACGCTTCTATCAGGACTATCTTCCGGAGGACGAATCTTCGGTCGAGGCCTGGCAGAGGATGATGCAGTCGATCTTCCAAAAGGCGGCCAATCTTATAGAGCGTTACAAAAAGAGGGGCAGGCTGTTGGATGTGGGGGCGGGTTTTGGTTTCTTTCTCTCGGAAATGAAGGGGAGGGGATGGGAGGTCCTGGGAGTGGAGATCTCTCAAAAGGCGATCGATTATGCAAGAGACGTTCTCGGACTCACTGTCCAGGAGGGGCCATTAGAGAAGGCTGGTTTCTCGGAAAGCGAGTTCGACGTGGTGAGCGGCTTCTATGTGATCGAACATCTCCCACGGCCGATGGAGTTTCTCCAGGAGTGTTATCGAATCCTTAAACCCGGAGGGCTTCTCCTGTTGAGATATCCCCATACCACGCCGATCAAGAACCTCCTCCGTTTCTTTGGCATCGAGAATCGCCTCTATGACCTGCCCGCTCATCTCTCTGACTTTTCACCCGAAATCATCCAGCAATGCCTGGAAAAGGCTGGATTTAAGGAATGGAACCACCTCATCGGCGGATACACACTTCCACGGGAGCCGGGAAAGAAAATCGCTTCGTCTGTCTTTGGGACTCTCTCCGAAGCCCTCTTCTACATGAGCGGAAAGAGGTTCTTATTGCCCGGAGTGAGTAAAACCGTATTAGCGTTTAAGGGGTAATTCTTTAAGGCGAAATTCATCCTTTTGTATGAATTTAACCTTATGAAAAGAAGAGTTTCATGGGTAAATTGACCCCAAAAATCATTATAAAATCCCCCTTAATCCCCCTTTTCCAAAGGGGGAAACCCAATATTTCCTCCCTTTGGCAAAGGGAGGTTGGGAGGGATTTTACAAAGATTTTCAAACAGCTACAATGCTACATCCTTTTAATTTTTATTTTTTCATTCTTCCTGCCATCCGCTTTTGTTGAAGCGGAGATCCTTACTGTTGATGAGGTCGTGCAACGGATAAGGGAGTCCCGTGAAAAGACAAAGGACTTTTCCGCCGACCTCCTCCAGGAGAAGAAGATATCGTTGCTTAAAGAGAAGGTGATCTCAAAAGGAAGAATTCGATTTAAGAAGCCAGACAGGATCTCAATCGAATTCTTTCATCCCGAGACAAGCCAGATGGTCTACGATGGCAAGACCTTCCTTCTCTATTTCAAGGAAGAGAAGATGGCAGAACGCTACCAGGTTCAGGGAAACCCTGTGGTTGAAAAGTACATGCTCTTTTCAAAGGACCCTTTTCAGGAGAAGCTTGCCCAATGGAGGATCGTGGAGGACCGGGAGTCCGTTCTTGCCGTGGAAATATTGCCCAAAGTGAAGGATGCCCTCTTTGTTAAGACTAAGCTATGGATCTCAAAGAAGGACTGGATCATTATGGGAATGGAGATGGTTGAAAAGAACGGAGATACGACAAGTCTCCGATACTCCAATATGAGGGTGAATATGGGGCTTTCGGATTCTGATTTTGAGATTCGACTTCCAAAAGACGTGAAGGTCACAGAGATCAAATGAGAAAGAGGGTTATCATTACAGGTCTGGGTGTTGTGAGTTCGGTAGGGAATTGTGTCCCTGAATTCTGGAATTCCCTCATCGATGGAAAAGATGGAACCAAAGAAATTACTGCTTTTGATGCTTCGCCGTATCGGACTAAGAAGGCGGCTGAGGTTTCAGGGCTGAATTCTCAGACTCATTTCTCCGGAAGAGAACTTCGCAGACTTTCACGGTGTGACCAATTTGGACTCGTTGCTTTCAGGGAGGCATGGAGGTCTGCCCGACTCGATAAAGATCTCATCGAAAAAGAGAGGGCTGGGATCATCTTAGGAGCAGGATCAGGCGGAATCCTCTCGGTTGAAAAGTATTTCAGGGATTTCTATCGGGGGAGAAAGAAGCCTTCTCCCTCTCTCCTCATCTCTTACTCCCTTGCCACGACTACCGACCTCATCGCCGTTGAATCAGGGCTGAAAGGTCCCCGTTCGACCACGGCAACGGTCTGCTCCTCAAGCTCTGCCTCCATCGGGGTGGCTTATGAGATGATTCAGATGGGTCTGGCCGATGTCATGGTCAGCGGCGGGAGCGATTCTCTCTGTGAAGTCTCCTACGGTGGATTCAGCAGTCTGAAATTGGTCGATCCTGAAAGTTGCAAACCTTTCGATAAGAGGAGGCAGGGGTTGATCATCGGCGAAGGAGCAGGCATTCTCATCCTTGAAGATCTGGACCATGCCCTGAGAAGAGGCGCTCCGGTCCTTGGGGAATTTTTAGGATACGGGATCTGTGCCGATGCCTATCATCTCACAGCGCCTGAGCCCAATGGAGAGGGCGTAGAAAGGGTGATAAGAGCCGCATTATCTCACGCCGGAGTCTCACCGGAAGAAGTTGATACGATCAATGCTCATGGCACGGCCACGCCTTTCAATGACGTCGCTGAGACGAGAGGTATCAAAAGGGTATTCGGAGAGAGGGCAAAGGAGATTCCCATCAGCGGGATCAAATCGATGGTGGGACACTGTCTCGGCTCAGCAGGGGGAATTGAAGCTGTGGCAACGGTTCTGACGATAAAAAATGGAGTTATCCCTCCCACGATTCACTATGAGGTGCCGGATCCCCATTGCGATCTCAACTATACACCAAATCATTCGATCAAGAGAGATGTCCGAGTCGCCCTCTCAAACTCTTTTGCTTTTGGTGGAAACAATGTCTGTCTGGTCTTCAAGAAATTCAGTTCGGAGTAATGAGCTCGTAGTTCGGAGACAATCAATCTACATCAAAATCTATGTATGGGAAAATAGGCAAGGGAATGCGTAATCAATTTTTTAAAAAAACTCCGAACTCCGAGCTCCGAACTCCGAACTCCCCAAGGGGGCCCCGCATCGTCATCACCGGTCTTGGAATCGTCTCTCCGATCGGGGTGGGTCGAGAGGAGTTCTGGAAGAACTGCCTTATGGGAACTTCGGGGATCAAGCCCGTTCAAAGGTTTGATGTTTCTTCCTACCGTTCAAAATTGGGGGGACCACTTCCCGAAATCGATTTTAAAGCCTTCATCAAACCCGCCAATCTCAGAAGAATGGACCGAATCGGAAAGATCATGGTCTCGACAGTAAAACTGGCCCTCGATGATTCTGGCCTCGATTTAGGAAATGAAGATCCCCATCGGCTTGGAATTTCAATCGGCACGGGTCTTGGAAGTTCGGATACGGTAGACCAGTTTTTTCGCGCCCTCTTAAAGGAAGGGCCTGTTGGGGCGCAACCCCTTCTTTTTCAGACCGCTGTGCCCAATGCGATCACCAGCCATTGCGCCATTGAATACGGAATCAAAGGGGTGAACATCACCTTCTCGCATAAAGAGACCTCCACTGAGATGGCAATGGCCTATGCTTATCATCTCTTAAAGGAGGGGAGGGCGGATGTTATTCTTTCAGGGGGAGGCGATGAACTGAGCGAGCCCCTCTATCATGTCTATTCTATGTTAGGAGCTTTATCGCCGGGGAAGGGAAAGGGATCCGAAGGGATGAGACCCTTTGATCGGGATCGGAATGGGATTGTTCTGGGTGAGGGGAGTGGGATCATCGTTTTAGAGACATTGGAGCATGCAGAGAAAAGGGGAGCAAGAATCTATGCAGAGTTAGGAGGCGTTGGACTTTCGGGCAGTACGGAAGGAGTGCTCCGGTATGACCGGAGTGGCGATTCGATTGCAAGGGCGATGTCCCTGGCCGCAGAAAATCCTACCATCGTCGATTATATTTCAGCGGCGGCAAATTCTACTCCGGAGCTGGATTGGGCAGAAGCCTCAGCCATCCGAAAAGTCTTTGGAGAGAGGACAAAAGAAATTTCAGTGAGCGCCTTCAAATCAATGCTTGGGGAGTTCGATGGCTCAGGAGGGGTGAGAGCGTGCGGCGTTGCATTAAGCCTCAATCAAGGGATCATTCCTCCAACGATTGGGACAGTGAATATTGATCCCGGATGTGACTTGAATGTGATCCTTGGTTCACCAGGAAAGATAGGCATCCGATCAGCACTGTTGAACGGCTGTTCCAATGGCGGGTCAAATATCTCTTTGTGGTTTAGACAATATCATTCAACATAGAATAAATGATCCCGGACCTGGTAGACAGGAGGAAAGAAATGCTCAGCTACTACGAAAAATTGGTGAATTATTGGAGGAAAGGAAATATAACCGATGCACTTAAGTGTTTTGACAAATGAAAAGAAGAAGGATTACTTGCTCAAGAGGAAATTGAAAAATTGGAGAAAATAATTCCAGATAAGTGGGAACAACTTGAAGGGGAACTCGAAGATAATCCAGAGGTCATATTTAATTTCTATGAGGCTTTAAAGAAGTCAACGAACTGGAATGATAATTTTTTAAATGTGAAGTTTTCAACCTTATTTTAAGTTACTTGTAATTCCCGGACTGGGACACGAATGAATTCTTTGGCTTTTTCTTTAGATTTTGCTGACCTTTCCATCTTTTTAACAATCTCCGCCTTGTAATACTGTTCCCCACATACCTGGCACACTCCTGCAGGGACATTTTTAAAAACAGTAATGAGGTCTTCCCCCCACCTGTAATCAACGTTGATCTTCTTTTCGCTCACCTTGCCACCACAGAAATAGCATTTATGATAAAACCTTGCCATTTTTTACTCCTTTCTTTTCTGATAATTTTCTGTCCATGCAAAAGGATTCTTTGATGGATCATAAAGGGTAATTAAAAAAAGCTCATCAGGTTCAGTTCTTATGGAGCATACTGCATGAATGGGCCTTTCATCAGAGAATCCTAGGACAAGAAAGCTAGGCCCTCTTGGATCATCAGGATAATCTTCTATCACTTTACATTTAATTAGAGTCTGTTTATAAATGCCCTTTCCCCGTCATGCCGGACTTGATCCGGCATCCAGAAGGTTTTGAAATTACTGGATTCCGGCCTTCGCCGGAATGACGACCTTTTTGAAAACCTTTAGTTTATAAACAGACTCTAATTAAAGCTTCCTCCAGTTCTTTGACTGAAATCCTGTCAGCTTCACGTTCCTTTTCCGCGTGTTTTGAGAATTCATATCTTCCAGAATTTATAAGTTCTTTAACCTTTTTTTCTCTTGGATCAGGCAATGCCATATCCCGAAAAACCCTCATTTGTATCACTTTAGCATTTTGAAAAAAAGAGTTTTACGAGTCAATTGACCAAAAGATTCATCATAAAATCCCCCTTAATCCCCCTTTTCCAAAGGGGGAAACCCTTATCTCCTCCCTTTGGCAAAGGGAGGTCGGGAGGGATTTTACAAAGATTTTCAAACCGCTAAAGTGTTACCCTCATTTTTGTTTCAATCTAAAGATATCAAATCGTTATGATAAAAGCAACAGAGATGAAAGTTTGGGCCAGGAATTTAGACACGACCAGGATCTGAGGCTGTTACTCGCCTTATCCCCACGTTGTTATCTTGCAAGTAGTTGTGGTAGGTTTCAGTTGTAGTTGGGGTCAGGTTTAGCCGAATCAAATATATATTGATCAATATTTATTTAATTAAGCAGGATTCATGTTATTGATCCTGGCCCCGGGAACCGAAAGGTCTGGACCCTCACTGACGGCAAGGAAATCTCTCAACCTGATTCAGTTCTGGGTACTACTTTGATTCCCGGTCCGGTTTTTGCTCTCTTCCGGGGTGGGGCATCTCCCAGCGTGATCCTGTATCCGGAGATCTTACTCCCTCACTCTCCCGGGGAATGGTTCCCCTTGGTTTATCAATCTCTCTTACCGAGGATTTTATCTCCTGTGTTTTTTCAATTCCTCGTTCCGGTCGCACTTCTTTCTGGATTTGACGTTCCCTCTCTGGAGATTTCTGTTCGGAGGGTTTTTGAATCTCTCTTTCGCGGACAGGAACACTCCCTTGGCCAGAAGTTGATTTTTCTCTCGCTTTTTCTCTTTCGGGTTCTTTTGATCTACGATCCTCTCTGGGATGTTCAAGCCCTGGTTGGGGAGATCTTTCTGCAGGTTTTTCAATGGTCCTCTCTGGGGGTTTTCGTTCGGGTTGTCTTTCAATTCTTTCAGGAGGAGATTTTGGTTCCTTCGGTGGCTCTCCCCTTTTTTCTATGGGTTTGGTCTCGGCAGGCCTCTCAATTCTTTCTATCGGCTTTCGATCGATTGGTTTTTCAACCTCCTTCACAGGAGCTTTATGTTCTCTTGCTTTTTCGGGCTCTTTCGCGCCGGGCCGTTCCCCTATTCGATCAATCCCTTTCTCCACAGGTCCTCCTTCCCTTCTTTTTATCGTCATCTCCCTGGGAGGGGATTCTGGTTTCAGAACCGAGACCTCCCGCTCTTTTGTTAAAGGCCGCCTTTCTTTTACATCCCTTACTTTGATCTCCCTGATCTTTTCAGGTGGTCTCTTGACCTGCGGGATTTCGCGAACGACAGGCATCGCCGTGGCTCTTTCTGGTTTGATATTGGGCCTTCCAACATGTATCCTCTCTCTCAGAAAGGGATTCTCTCTTTCCCTCACTTCGACATGCCTTCCGTGAACGAAGGTGTCGTGGTGAAGAACGGTTACGGCATTCTGAACACGAACATTCCTATAGACCACTTTCCCGACATTAACCGTATTGATGTTGATATTCGTGATATTGACGCTATGAGGACCATAGTGTCCGTAACCATAGTAGATCTCTCTCGGCGCCAGAGGAACCCAGGAGACATGAGTGGGTGTTCGAACCCAGCCCACGAATCCAGGCCCCCAGTAGACAGCCCCTCTCGAAGGAGGAACCCAGCACCATCCGATAGAAGACACGAAGGCCCATCTTCCGTAATGATAGGGCACCCATCCCCAGGGTTCGTAAGAGATCCAGACATAATCACCCCTGATCCACACCCATCTTCCCATCCGGTAGGGGGCCCATCCAACCGAGACGACTGCCGTAGGAGTCCAGACATTTCCATATCCTCTTGCGTATACCCATCTCCCGTGATCTTCAAAGTCGCTGGCATAGGAGTAAAGCTCCTCAGGGAGATATCGGGAAGGGGCTCGACGGTCAGCATAGATTCGATTTCGGTTTTGATTCCACCTTTCCCACTCATCTGGAGCGAACATGGGACCAAGCTCTGCAGGGAATCCTTCTCTAAGGGCAAGGGTTCTATTTTGATCCACCCTGATCTTTCCCTCTTGGCTCTCTGCATAAACAAAACCCTGGTAGATAGAAATGTCCGTATGACGATCATTCAGAATGTCAATCCGAAAGACGGCTCGCTCATAAGCCCTCACGGAAGACTGCGGGGTATCAATTTGAAGGAGGCTGCCTCTCGCCCCCTTGAAATTGGCATAGGCCCGACCTTCCGGAAGATAGAACTGATAAGAATCCTTTTCGAGCGTAAGGACATCGAGAGCAGATTTTTCGTCAAGCCTCAGGGCAGTTCCGTCTATTAACTGGAGTTCGATCCGGCTCCCCTCAGGAACCCAGATTCGATCTCCGTCTTTCAACGGCATATTGAGAGATGCAGGGACCCAATCGCCGGTGTCCTCCGTATTGATCTGAACATCCCCTTCGATGAGGCTGATGCGCAAATATCCAAGGGTTGCAGGGTAAGATAATGTGGGGAGAAAAATGAATACCGCCATCAGCGCGACCCATCTTAAGGTTTTCATGAAAACACCTCCTTTAGTCATTGGGCAAAATCCATGAACAGTAAAGAACTTCTCTTATTATAATTATAATCTTTTAATTGGTTAGACGAAAGGAAATGGGTTTTTATTCTATCCGGTTTCTTCCACCATCATTTCTTGATCCAATAGGAGAAGGACAGGAAGGGCATGTGGCATCGTTCTTTTAACTGCACTCAATAAAAGTGAAAAGAGGGTGAAAAACCTGTGTCTCACGGTTGTCCCTCATACCCGAGTGGCTGCATCGGTCATCTTTTCACATCAACATTCTTTTGTGCGGGGTCTTCGGGGCCTGGTTTTTTTGGGGCCTGCTTCCGCAAAAGAAAAATAGCTGGAAGATTTTTTATTGGGCATAAATCTTGACTTCTCTTTGTAAAGGGTTTCTATTCTTTGTTCCGCCTGCGCTGATAGCAGCCGATGTTGATCGAAATGCTCCACTGCAGATTTGACAAATTTGTCTTCATCCTTCGTTAACGCATACTGGTTTAACCCTGACATAATCCATTCAAGCCTGTCTTTATTCATAAAACCTCCCTTTCCATCCCAATGATTTGAGTTTTTAAAATCTTAGCGGTTTCCCCGGAAGCCACGTTTTTCCGTTGCCTCTTTTACCAACAAATTCTTCCCCATGAAAACCGTCCGGTTCAGCATGGACACAGCCCTACGGGCTTCCCATTGAGTGGACATCTCCACAAACGCAATTCCCCTGGGCTGGCCGGTTTGCCTGTCCTCAACCATCTTGAGGGACATGACACTTCCGGCTTTAGAGAAAAGGGCTTTGAGTTCCGGTTCACAGGGCTGCGAAGGGAGGTTGGCCACATAAACTTTCTTGTTCATATTTCCTCCTTTAGTATTTATGCATTTTTGGAGGGCCCCTGGATCGACCTTCCTTTCTACGGAAACGGAATCAATAACGATTTGCGCGGCCCTGATCCTTGCGAGGACGCGCCTCATTCACACTTATTTGTTGGCCGAGGAGATCCTTACCGTTAAGACTCCTAACCGCCTCCTGAGCCTGAGCCTGTACAGGCATTTCGACAAACGCAAACCCCCGGGAGTCGCCGGTATACTTGTCTTTGATAATTTTTGATGAGGTTACTTGGCCGAAAGATTCAAAAGCCTTCCGGATACTCTCTTCCGTTACATTCGAAGATAAATTTCCCACATAAATGTTCATTGTCGTCTCCTTGCTTTGGATTTCTTTCCAATAAAAAAGCCCGCAAAGAAGTCGTTTAGAGTTCTCGCGGGCACGCGCTATAAGCCTAAAAGGCTCTCCACAACTTTATTGTTTAATTCATATTACCCTGTTTCAGACTTAAAAGCAAGGAAATGATTTAAATCGTTCCGCTCAAAGCAACTTCATAACGATCCATCCAGTTGGCCGGCAACCGGTTTTTTACAGGCCCGGCAGTGTTGAGCCCCCCTGAAAAGAGGTTGACCGCAGGAGGGACAGTGATAGCGTTCACATTCTGAGCGGGCCCATTCAATGCTGCCCTTCTCATGACCTAATTCAGCGACCCTGGCTCGCCATATGGGGATGGCTCTTTTCATCACTCGTATGCCGGTGGCAAAGCCAAAATTCTCTATTAAGCCGCAAGGCCACTGCCCACATTGATGGCAGGAGTAAAAACCTTTCGATCTTACGCAATTTCTAATTTTGCATCCCTTGCAATAACCATAGAGCTTCTTTGGTGGATCGGGCTGCATACAGCCCAGACATTCTGTCTCTTCGGGTTTGGTTCCGTAGAGGTTGCCCATCACCGCCCTGAATTTCTCATTTTTATCCCTTGTCGCAATGTAAACGCCGCAGGCGCCACAGTATAATCCGCAGGGCGCCATCAGGTCCCTATTTCTCATCTCTTCTTCGGTCCATCCTTCCATATTCAGACCTCCTGTAAAAATTATTTTATAAGGTGTTCCCCTTAGCACTGCCGGTCAATCCTCACGAGAGGGACTTAAATCATCTATTTTAAAAAGTCAATCTTACCTTAACATTTCGAGGAGAGGAATCTGTGGTGGTTCGACGGAGAGTGAAAAGTTGTGTTATACTGCTAACATCATGCCTGATATGGATGTCATCATCATCGGAGCAGGAGTGGCAGGGCTTACTTGTGGTTGCCTTTTGGCCCAAAAGGGTCTGAAAGTCCTGATTGTTGAGAAGAACCAGAAAATCGGCGGTTGCTGTTCTTCTTTCCGGAAAGAGGGGTTCTCTTTCGACCTCTCTGTCCAATCATTGGGCGAATGTCAGGAAGGAGGACGGATCTGGAATTTCCTGAAAAAGTTCGACCTCCTGGACCAGATTCGCTTTATTTCCCTTGAGCCGGCCAGGGAGTATCACTTCCCGGATCAAAAAATCGTTCAATCCTCTCAACTCGAAACTCATATCGAAAACCTCTCAAGACTTTTCTCAGAGGAAAGGAAAGGGATTGCGCAAGTCTATGAAGTTCTGAGAAAGATCTTTGACGAATTTTCTCAAATCCCTTCCTCCCTCAACTGGTTTGATCCCTCTTCCTTCTCGTCGCAATATCCTCTTCTCTCGAAATATAAGGATAAAACCTACGGAGAACTTCTCGGGGAGTTTATTTCCAACCCTTTATTGAAAGCCATCCTCTCGATTCGATGTTCATATGGACTGCTTCCTCCGGAGGAGATCTCTGTTGTGGGAATGGCCGGGATTGAGATGTCTTATTTCAACCATGGCGTCTCCTGTGTGGCGGGAAAAGTGGAGGAGCTTCCTCTCAAGATGGGTGGGGTTTTTGAGAGGATGAACGGGAAGATATTTCTTGAGCAGGAAGTTGAAAAAATAATGACGGAACAGAAGAGGGCTATTGGTATCAAACTAAAAAGTGGACAGGAGTTCACAGGAAAGGTGATCGTCTCCAATATCGATGCCCAGAGAACCTTCTCTACTCTTCTCGGAGAAGATCAGATCCCGAGCGGCTTCCGGTCAAAGCTGAAAGGAATGAGACCCTCCCTCTCCTATTTCATCCTCTATCTTGGAATCGATGGGGAATTGGAGGAGCTTTCTGTTTCAAATAATGAAGTTTTTTTCGATGATCAGCTCTCAGAGGAGTATCAGGCCCTTTATGAGAATCGGATTCCCAATGGAGCGCCTTTCTACCTACTTGCCCCATCCAGAGTCAATCCCTCTCATGCGCCTGAAGGGAAAAGTACGCTCTGCCTGAGCATGAAGGCTCCGTATCATTTCAGCCGGGGGTGGGATCAAAAAATGATCGATGACCTCTCCCAATACCTCATCCTAAAGGCATCGGTCCTGGTTCCCGACCTGAATAAGAGGATTCTGGTCAGAGCGGAGGCGACTCCAAAAACGATTGAGAAATGGACAGGGAATTTTCAAGGGGCCGCTTATGGATGGGCACAAATTCCCGGTCAATCCGGGATTCTTCGTCTCCAACGGGCAACCCCCATCCCAAATCTCTTTTTAACCGGACACTGGACCTCTCCGGGCGGAGGGATCACCGCGGTGGTGGCTTCCGGAGAGTTGACAGCCGAAGCCATTTGGAGCAAATTTGAGAGAGGAGAATTTTAAAAATGGTTCGAAAACCTTATGTTTTGTATAGCCTTTGTCTTTTACTCCTGTCGCTTCTCCTCTGGGGATGTCCCAAGAAGATTGTTAAGCTTCCTCCGGTTGAAGGGCCTCTGGTCAAGGATCCCATCGCCAGATTTCTGGAAGATTTCTCTTCGGCAGAATCCCTTCAGGCTAGGGCCTCCATTCGTCTGGACACCGAGAGAAAAGGTGAGGAGATGAGGTTCCTTCTTAACGGGTTGATCCTTTATCAGAAACCGGATAAATTTCGAATCCTCGGATATCATCCTTTTGGAACAGGTGTTTTCGATGCCCTTTATCGAGGGGGGGAATTTTTCCTTCTCAGCCCTCTACAGAACAAGGCCTATACCGGTGAAGTTTCAGAATATCGGGATCTTATTGAGAAAACAGACGTCCGGATCTTTACAGAACAGGCCGAGGGGAGCCAAATTCCAAACCGGATTCGGATCGAACTACCGGAGAAGAGGACCCGTCTCGACCTACGGTTGAAGGAAATCTCTCTCAATTCATCCCTGCCAAAAGATTCCTTTCAGTGGATTGTGCCAGAAGGGGTCGAAGTCATACCATTGTCCCAATTCTTGAAGGGAAAGAAATTGTAATGAAAATTGCCCTAATCATCCCCAGATGGCCCAAAGATAGTTTCTGGGATGTGATCGCCTTTAAATTTCCCCTTCTCTCCACCTCCCTCCTTGCCGGCCTGACCCCTTCCCGGCACGAGATAAGCATCATCGATGAGAGCATTTCTGAAATTGATTTCGACCAGAAAGTCGATCTTGTTGCCATCACCGCCATTACTCCCCTGGCACCGAGGGGATATGAGATCGCGGATCAATTCCGGCAGAGAGGGAAGAAGGTCGTGATCGGAGGGATTCATGCCTCATGGCTTCCCGAAGAGGCCAAAAACCATTCGGATGGCGTGGCGATTGGAGAAGCGGATGAGACCTGGGCAGAGATTTTGGAGGAAGCCGAAGCAGGAAGGCTGAAGCCTTTTTACCGGCAGAAGGAGAGGACAGATCTGAGCCGCCTTCCCATTCCCCGAAGGAGCCTCCTCCCACGAAAGGGCTACCTCTTTCACAACCTGATTCAGACCACAAGGGGCTGCCCTTATGACTGTGAGTTCTGTTCGGTGACCGCCCTTCATGGAAGAACCTACCGGATGAGGCCGATCTCCGAAGTCGAAAAAGAGATTCGATCTCTTGAGCGATCAAAAGCCTATATCTTCTTTGTCGATGACAATATCGTTGGAAACCTCTCTTATGCCAGAGAACTTCTGACCATGCTCTCCCATTACCGGTTGCGATGGGTGAGTCAGGGGCCGATTCATATTGCCGAGAATGAAGAGATCCTTTCCCTCATGGCGAAAGCCGGATGCCACGGACTCTTCATCGGTTTTGAGAGCCTTCGAGAAGAGAACCTCGACATGATGGGGAAAAGAATTAATCGGGTTGAAATGTATGAGAAGGGAATCCAGAGACTTCACGATGCGGGCATTGGAGTCTACGGTTCCTTTGTCTTTGGATACGATTATGACGATGTTTCTGTCTTCGATGAGTTTCTGGAATTTGCCGATCGAAACAGGATCGAAGGGACTTTTCTTCCCATCCTTACCCCGTTTCCGGGAACGCGGATCTATCAGAGATTAAAACAGGAGGGAAGACTTCTCACGGAGAACTGGTCGAAGTATGATATGGCAACGGTGGTCTTTCAGCCGAAGAGAATGACCGTGGAGGAGCTTCAGGAAGGGTTCTGGAAGGTGAACCGGTCTTTCTATTCCCTTTCTTCGATGGCGAAAAGAATTTTCAATCCCTTTCATCTCCGAAGAAGCCTGATCATCTTTGGCCCGATGAACCTGGGTCTCTGGCCCGCCGTCAAAAAAGCAGAGCGTTATTTTATTCATAAGAATAAGTTTAAAATGGAATCGTCTCATTTATGTAGAAAATAGAGTCTCTGGGTTAAGGTCAGGGTAAGGATGCCGGTTTCGTAGTTGGGTTAGGGTAATGGGTTTTAAGTCATTAGCCATAACCTTTACCCTTTGACCAAACTGGCTTCCTAACCTTAACCCCAACCCAAAACCGCAAAATGGTTGTCAAAACGGATGAAAAGAGTCGGTTGGTCATCTCGCATTGTGTTGAGGTATACACTTTTCCAGATCCCCAGTCTGGTTTTGTTAGCCATGATCTTATGGGTGGTTCGACGTTATGTTGATCTCCCCCAATGGTTTTTCTGGGGCTTTATGCTTTTGTGGGTGGTCAAAGATGCCGTTCTTTTTCCATTTGTCTGGCGGGCCTACGACCGGAGCCAGGAAAGGAGCTTGCAAAAAATGATAGGCAAAAAAGGCGTTGCTAAAGAACGATTAGACCCGTCAGGGTATATTCAGGTTCATGGCGAACTCTGGAAAGCCGAATTGATGGAGGGAGCCCCTCCGGTAGAAGAGGGAGAGCCCGTGCGGGTTGAGGGAATCCGTGGCCGTGTCTTGCTTGTGCGGGGAGAAAGTAAGGGTTCCGAAAAGGATTAAAAAAAATGCTTGAAAATAATTTATAAATTCAATACGCTTCACTTCAATCTCAAAAAGGAGGGGAAAAATGACCTGGATCATCATTCTCATCATCCTTGCCATTCTTGTCATCGCTGTGGTCACCATTTACAACAAGCTCATCCGGCTCAGGAATACGGTCAAATCTTCGTGGTCGGACATCGATGTTCAGTGTAAAAAACGATTCGACCTTGTGCCCAATCTGGTCGAGACGGTCAAGGGTTACGCCTCCCATGAAAAGACCGTCTTTGAAAAAGTCACACAGGCAAGAGCAATGGCCATGCAGGCAAGCTCTCCCGCAGAGATGGCAAAAGCAGAGAACATGATCAGGGATACGCTGAAGAGCCTGTTTGCGGTTGCCGAGGCTTATCCTGAACTGAAGGCCAATGCCAATTTTATGCAGCTTCAGAACCAGTTGCAGGAATTAGAGAGCAGTATCGAGCATGCGAGAAGATATTATAATGCCGTGGTGCGGGATTTTAACATTCTGATTGAATCGTTTCCATCAAATCTTATAGCCTCGTCATTCAATTTCAAACAGGCTGAATTATTCCAGCTTGAAGCCCCTGAGACGGAAAGGAAACCAGTGAAGGTGAGTTTCTCTTAATTTCGGAATTCGGATTGCGGAATGCGGAATCACCCCCTCCCCAGCCCTCCCCCATCAGGAGGCTGTGTCATAATTCCGTTCATGGTTCGAGAACCTCACCACGAACGGAATACGGGATGTTAAAAATCAATCACTTAACCGTTCGTCCTGAGCCTGTCGAAGGGCAAATGGCTGATTACGACACAGTCTCCAGAGGGGGTGGGAGGGAATAAAGTGAGGAGAGAAAGATGAAAGTGTTTCATAAATTGTTTATTTTTATTATTCTCATCCTCAGCATTAACCTCATCCTCTTCACCGCTCCTGTCTCTGCTCAATATTTCACCATCACGAAATTCCACTCGGACATCACCATTCAGAAAGATTCGTCTTTTATTGTTCACGAGACGATTGAGGTGAAGTTCCATAGGCCCAGGCATGGGATTTACCGGGAAATTCCTTTCAAATACAGGGATGAATTCGGCAAGAGGATCACCACGCCTGCCACCATCCTGTCAGTGAAGGATGGGTCCGGAAAGCCTTGGAAATATCAGGTCAAGAAAGCAGGATCTCTGATCAATATCAGAATCGGTGATCCCAAACGGTTTGTCTCCGGAAACCAGACCTATGTGATCACCTACGAAGTGGAGAATGCGATCCTCTTCCTCAACGACCACGATGAGCTCTACTGGAATGTGACCGGAAATTACTGGAAGGCGGATATCTCCAACGCCTCCGCAGATGTATCGCTGGCCACAAAAGAGAAGAGCAAGAATTTATGGGCCACTGGATTCACAGGGACCTACGGTTCCAAGGCCTCTGAGTGTGAACATGAAGCCTATGATAATAGGGGAAAATTTATCACCAGGAAGAGTCTTGCTCCGGGCGAGGGCCTGACCCTTGCCTTTGGATGGGATAAAGGGCTTGTCTCACCGCCTCCTTCATGGAAAAAATTTCTATGGATGATCAACCTGCAAGAGAATTGGGTATTTTTATTTCCCATCGCCTCATTCCTCTTTATGCTCAATCTCTGGTATCGAAAGGGAAGGGACCCGAGAGTGAGAGAAGCTGTCACCGTCGCCTCTGAGCCCCCCAGGATTGAAAACCGTTCCCTCACTCCCGCAGAGGTAGGAACTTTGCTTGACGAAAAACTGGACCCCAGGGATATCACTTCGACGATCATTGGCCTTGCGGTCAAGGGATATATCCAGATCGAGGAGGTTAAAAAGGAGGGGTTGATTTTTGACAGATCGGATTACTATCTCAAAAAGGTGAAAGAGGCTGATGGGGCTCTCAGCTCTTTTGAGACGGAACTGATGAGCCGCCTCTTCTCTTTTGCTCCGTCCCGCCTCTCTATCTCAAGCTTGAAGAATAAATTTTATAAGGATTTGAGTCCCCTGAAGAAGAGCCTCTATGGGGAGATGGTTAAGAATAGATATTTTCTCATCAGTCCTGAGAAGGTGAGGAATCTCTATTTCCTGACCGGGTTTCTCATTATCATCCTGGGTGGCTTTGGACTCGCCTTCCTTTTTCCTTTCTCTATGTGGAAAGGATTTGTCGCAAGCGGATTGACAGGACTTCCCATCCTTCTCTTCGGCCATCATATGCCTGCAAAAACCAAAACAGGCGCCCTGGCCTATATGGCGATTTTAGGGTTTCAGGAATTTATGAATCGCGCAGAGAAAGACAGGCTTGAACGAATGGGAGATAAGGATCTCTTTTCTAAATTTTTACCCTATGCCATTGCCCTCGATGTGGCGGATAACTGGGCAGAGGCATTCGAGGGGATTTATCAGGAACCGCCCAACTGGTATGTCTCTCCGGCAGGGTTTAGAACATTCCATCCCGCCGGCTTTACTCGTTCGATTAACACTGTAACCTCAAGCCTCGGTACTGCCATGTTCTCCGCACCAAGAGGGAGCGGCGGTGGAGGAGGAGGCGGAGGGTTTGGAGGAGGAGGTTCCTCCGGAGGCGGCTTCGGCGGTGGAGGCGGCGGCAGCTGGTAACTCGAATTTAGATATGTTTAATTCTCTTTTTTTATCTTTTGGGTGATCTTGAGAAGAGGGTTAAAAAAGAAATGTAGTTAAATTGGTTTAATAAATACCCGATACCAGCCATTTTGAACATCAAAGAATCATTTAAAATACTTAGTACACAAATCGGTGTCAGGCAACGGAAACACGGTATTTTCTTTTCTAACCTTGTCAATACCTAATTACCGTTGCCTGGCACCAAATCTGTTCTCCGCACCGAGAGGGAGCGGTGGCGGTGGAGGAGGCGGCGGAAGCTGGTAAGCCTTATAAGTATTATGCCACGGTTTATAATTCCTTCTTTTTGAGCCGTGACTTCCAGGTCTCCGGCTCCCTGCTCAGGTGCATGACCGCCACAATAAGTAGGGTTTCTTTCCTCACCTGATAAATAACTCCGTATGGGAATCTATTGGTCCTGCAACGGCGGGTACGTTTTGACAGATTGAACCAGGCGTCAGGGTATTGAACGATTCGTTCGAGCGTCCTCTTCACTTCCGCAGCAAACTCATAACCAAGACCTTCGCTTTGCATGTTGTAATAGGAGATAGCGTCGGTAAGCTCGGCTTTGGCTGGAGGAAGAAATACGATTTCCATCGTTATCTGCTTTTCTCGATCTCCGCGAATACATCTCTCCCCGAAATTCCGCCCATTTCACCGCGCTCGAATGCGTCTATTCGGTCCTCTGCTTCTTGAGTCCATAAGTCATCAATGGCCTTTCTGGATTGAAATTCAAAGCTCGACAGAAGACTCTCCACCAGTTCGGCACGCTCCACCGGCGGCAATTCCAGCGCGTCAGCAAGAATGCGTTTTGCATGTTTTGGCATATGTTACCACCCCTCCGTATATGTTCGTGATCTGGTAGTATTTTAACACATGTGGGAGGTATGTTCTAATGGTTCCTCAAATTCTTCCTTAGCATAACGTGAAGGCTCACCGGGAGCCAGATTTATCGGCGATCCGGTGGAGCCGCTTGCACCCGGTCAGAAACCAAGTCGGAATGGCTGCCAACGGGCAAGAATGTCTCTTTCTTAGAACGAAAATCAATTACCTTTTCGTCCTGGATTTCTTTTCCCTATTGACAACGGGAGGTATTATAAGTGTTAGGCAAGATAGGAATATTCCGTTTTTTTATATCAGCGGTTACCACAACATTTTTTGTGCTTCAAACCACTACCACATGGCTTGCCTTCTCTACAGGTGTTATTCCAATTCTCTGCGAAAATTTCACGGCTGACTCCATGTTTACGTTTAACCATTGATTAACTTGCCGTTTTGCCCGATGTCCATTATCAGCGATCCCGGCGTTTGATCTTCATCCGCCCCTGTCTGCCGAACAATTATTTAACTGAAGAATGTAATTTCCTACAATCCTATTCTTGCCAATTGATTTTGTCAAACAGATTTCCAGAGATTTCTGAAAAAGTCTGGAAATCTCTGGTTACACAGGAAAGGGGGGACAATCTATTTTCTATGAGAAGCCTAAAAAGCCTTTTTGGTTTTAGCCATCCTTTTTACCTTTCTCACCACAAGGTAAGTTATTAATCCGATCATGAGAAGGATGATGACGATAGCGCCGAAGGCGATCCAGGTGACGTAGGTGCCACGCGATAGAAGTGAGACGGGGTTCCAGCTCGGCTCTTTCGTAATCCTTCCGAGCTTCCCTCTATATTTTTCAGGGATGTCAGGGATCCCATCCCCGTCCTTATCCGGGAAACTCCTCACATAGTCCATCAGGACGATCCATTGCTTCAACTCCTGGACGCCTGGTTTCTCTTTATCCGCATCCACCCTCAAAGGCAGGAGGAGATCGAAGGGGTTCCCTTTTGGTTTCTCAGAAACGACTGGATTGCCCTTTCTATCTTTTGGGACGATTTCAAGAAGGCGGTAGGTAAAACGGCCCACGAAATTGAGAAAGGTCGCATTGTAGAGGTTGGTGGCGACCCGATAAAGCGACTTATTCGATTCCGAATAATCGAGGGGAAGAAACCCCTCTTCCTCGCTTCCGATCCGGATGTCAGTCACACGATCAAAGAGCATCCTGTTGAAATTGTATTTGAATTTGACTCCGGAGACCTGGAGAAAAAACTTATTTCCTTTTTGAGGGTAGATACTCGTCACCACTTCGAGGGCCTTCTTTATTTCATGTCCAAAGAGATAGCAGGTGATAAAAGGATATCCCATGCTTTCATCCGCCCTGCTGAAGCCCAGGGGCACGGCGCGAAAAAGGTCACAGACGGCAATGTCTCCGGTCTTTCCTTTGAGGAGGTCATCACGGATGGCGCCATTGGATTCAATGGCAACGACCACCTTGCTGACAGGGTCGTTTTTATCATAGTCGATCCGGTTGACGGCCCAACGGATCGAGTCGGCAATCAGGTTTCCAAGATTCGATTCCTCGGGCACGAGCTTCAGATCAAAATCTGTCTTTGCGATCACCTTATAAAAAGAGAGCTGAAGGTCCTTGAGAACCGTTTTATCAATGGCGCCGATATAGGATTCGATCTTCTTCTGAATCTTCTCATCTCCGGAAATGCGATCGTCAATATCGATCAGGTCATAGCCCTTCAATTTTACCGTGCCGTTCTCATAAACGAGATCGAGAATTCCCACATTCCTCCCGTGGGCATAAGCCTGAACGATGATGGTTTTGTCCACGATAAGGGGTCTGGCCAGTTTTGTATGTGTATGAGCGCTGACAATGATATTGATTCCCGGGACTTCCTTTGCCAGTTGTTCATCCTCGGAGCGGGACTTCTTCTCCCGGAGTCCGCTGTGGGAGAGGCAGATGACCAGATCGACCTTCTCCTTCTCTCTTAAAATCTTCACCATCTCGCGGGCGGTTTCGATCGGGTTTTTGAATTTGAGGGGCCGGGCAAATGGCGAAACCTCCGCCGCATCCTTTCCCATGATCCCGAAGAGACCGATCCGAATTCCCTGGACTTCCTTCACGGTGTAGGGTTTGACCCACCCTTTTTTAAAGACCTCTTCCAGCGAGTCATCCTCGCTGTCCTCTTTGTTGAAAATGGCGCTTGAGAAGACGATCTCCGGCAGTCCCCCTTTTTGGTGGGCGGAGGCGATGATTCTTGCCAGCCCTTTTGGCATGAGGTCGAATTCGTGATTTCCCAGCGTGATAACGTCATAACCCATCTCTTTCATCAGACGAAGCTCCACGGCCTCCTCCCTTGAAATCATATGAAAGAGAGAGCCCATGAGAAAATCGCCTGCGTCGAGCACAAGGGTTGGGTTGGTCCGCTTTGCCTTCTCCGATTGAATGACCGATGCGATCCTTGCCCATCCCCCCACGGTTGTATCGTCGCCCGTTTTTAAGGGCGAATATTCGAGATTGGACGGGAGGCCCAGAAGATGGGAATGCATGTCGTTGGTATGGATGAGGGTCAGGAGCTTTTCCTTGCCATAAAGAAGAGAAGGAAACAGAAGCAGGATGGTCACCCCTATCGCCAGCCGTTTTTTAGTCGATTTCATTTTCGCTCCTATGGTTTGTATTGGATGGGGCCAGAACCCTGATCGTCCGGCTTCCGATCGTGCATTCAGCAGGGAGTTTCCCTGCGTGCTCGCCATCAGCAAACAATTCTCTCTCTTCATCCGAAGTGATTTTTATTTTCTTGCCGGTGGCCATCATAATTCTTGGATGAGTGACGTGGGTTCCTTTGAAGACCTTAGGGAACTGTCTTAACAGTTCCAAGTTAGAAATCTCCTTGACAATGCAGATGTCGAGCAACCCATCATCCATCAGGGCCTGAGGAGCGATTTTCATGCCTCCCCCATAGAATGGGGCATTGGCAATGGAGACCATCATCACACGCTCTCTCCAGGTGTGATCATCAATGGTTATTTCAACCTCAAAAGGCTTAAAGTTCTTCAAGGTTTTCAGGACACAGATGATGTAGCCTAATGTTCCGCCGAAATAGCCTTTATGGTCATTGGCCAACCTGTTGACCTCGCCATCAAAGCCGACATAAGCAATGGCGGCAAAGGGGATTTTCTGATTGATGCTTGGCAAATCGAGCTTACGAAAGGATGGGGCGGAGAGGAAGGAACAATTGCTTTTCAAATCCGCCGGCAGCCCGATATTCCTGGCAAAATCGTTGCCCCGGCCACAGGGCAGGTAACCGAATGGGAGACCCGTTTCCACAATGGCCGGAAGCGCCTGATGAACTGTTCCGTCACCTCCGGAAAGGAGAATCGCATCCATTCCCCGGGCAGGGGCAGCCATAATTTTTGAACGCATTTCATCAGGGGTGCTTGTAATCTCGTAAAGGAGGTCGTGGGAAGATTGGGAGAACCAGCGTTTCACGCTTGGGAGAAGGCGAAGGGTTTTCCCACCGCCTGCGACTGGATTGACAATCACTAATATTCTCATCTTTCAACCTTGCTCCATCATATATAAATAGCCCTGTTCAAAGTCCCCTTTTTCATTACAAAGAGGTAGAAGTAAGTAAAATTGATGATCCCGGTGAAGGCGAGGAAGAGAAACATCGTCTGGAAATTGGTCAGGCGCAAAACGATTCCCATGATCACAGCGCCCAGACCAACTCCCAGATCAGAAAGGGCCGTGAATGTCCCAAGCGCTGGTCCACGGGCGGGACCGGCGAGGTCGATCACCAAGGCAACGAAGGCCGGAAAGGCAAAGGCATTTCCCGCGCCCCAGATCACGGCCGCCAGGATAAACATGGGCGTTGTTTGAGAGAAGGCGAGGATGAGCGTTGCGATGATATAGGTGAGCAGGCAGGGGAAAATCACCTTCTCTCTGCTGTAGAGGTCGAGTATCCTTCCGCCGAAAGTCCGGCCCAGAATGAGCATGACGGCAAAGGCCGCAAAGAAGAGCCCGGGATTGCTCATCCCGTGCTCCAGGGCATAAAGAGGAAAGAAAGCGGTTAAGGCTCCCCAGATAATATGAGTGAAGAAAGCCAGGATGGCCGGAGGAAGAGCCTTTTTAGAGAGAAAGGAGCGATCCTCAGTAGCTGGAATCTCCGAAACATTTGCTTCCCTCTTTTTCAACCGTGTGGATAAGAAGAGGGAGGAAAGGGAGAGGGCTGTGCAGACCAGAAAGAGGATGGTGAAATTGAAGTGGTTGAGCAGAAACATCCCGAAGGAAGGCGCCAGAGCAAAAGCAAAGTTGAACGCCAGGAAGAAATAACCAATGCTCTGCCCCCGGTGGGCCTCCGGGCTGATATTGGCGATGAAGGTGGTCGATGCCGTATAGAAGAGCGCAAACCCAAATCCCTGAAAAACTCTAATCAATAAGAAAGGCCAGAAAGGGGAGAGAAAGATATAGGCGATGGAGCAGAGAGCAAAGAGAAGGGCGCCCCCGAACATGAAGTTTCTTTCCGGGAATCTTAAAAGGGCATTTCCGACAAAGGGTCTCAGGATGAGAGAAGAGACGCTGGAGGCTCCGATCAGTATGCCGATTTCTGCCTCGGCGGACCCCAACCTTGCAAGGTAGATCGGAAGGGTTGGGATGAGAATGAAGAGGGAGGAGGAGAAGGTCAGTTGAGCGGAGAAGGTGAGAAGAAACTCACGGCTGAATATCTTTCTAATGGTCATGGTTACGCATTTTAATTCGATTGGGTCTTTCTTGTAAAGGGCCTTCTTTTTCTGGATATAACGCATCAGTCATGGAGGTAATTTCATTTCATTGATAGTTCGAGTCGATAGGCGGGGCCTGCTGCAGGTCTAACCCCGCTTCTAATATAGGCGGGACAAGAATGTCCCGCCTATCGGGTGTAATAAAAATTTTGTCAGAAGTTTTGGTTCCTCCCATAGCCGTGGCATTACTTCGGGTTCAAAATTACGATTTTCCTATTCGATACGCTTCTGTTATAATCACTTTCATCTCCCTAAACGAAGATTGAAGTTTTTCAATCATGCGAAAGAAAATACTCAAAGGGATTGCCCGTCTCTGTCTTCGTCACCACCGGAAGGTTCTTCTCATCTTCATCGGCCTCTTTGCGATGGCCTTTCTCCTAACAGGCAGGCTCAAATTTGATCCTGACTTTTTGAAACTCTTTCCTGTGGAAAAGGGATCCATCAAGCTCTATATGGAGAATCTGAAGGATGCCGGAACATTCGATCTCCTCTTCATCCTCCTGGAGAAGGAAAAAGGAGTTGAGCGTCAGCAATTCATCGATAATGGCATGAGGATGGGAGAGGAATTAAAAGGGTTAGAGGTCAACGGAAAAGGGGCTTTTAAAAATGTCCGCTATCAGAAGGTGGAGGCAGAAGATTTGGAAAAGGCCATGCCGGCCTTCTCGCTCTTTCTCACCCATCCCCATCTCTTTCTGGATGAAGGGGATATCCCAAAACTGAAGGAGAAGTGGACAGAATCAGAGATCGCAAAACAGGTTCGGAAGAATAAGAGGGTTTTGATCAGCCAGGCCTCCTTTGCGATGAAGGATCTGATCCGGGTCGACCCTTTTGAAATGCGATGGCTCTTCATGGAGAAGTGGCGGGCAGGGATGAAGGGCATGGAGTTCGATGAGTCGAGCCCTCTCTTTCTCTCGAAAGACGGAAACAGTCTTTTAATCATTACAGAACCCCTGCGACCAGCCACCGACCTTTCCTTCTCCAATGCTCTGATGGAGAGGCTGAATGAATTCGTATCCTCGGTTTCTACTGAGGAGGCCAAAGGCATAAAGGTCTCCTTTACGGGCGCCCATCCCATTGCCACTGCCGAAGCAAAGACCCTTCGGTTCGATATGCAGGGCTCCTTCATCACCTCCCTCATCCTTGTCCTCCTTCTCTTCCTCTTTGTCTACCGGAGATGGATCACTCTCCTCTTTGTCGGTCTTCCCCTTTTTGGGGGAATCCAGTTGACCATGGGGATCGCTTCCCTGACTCTGGGAAGTTTGAACATTCTGACGTGCGCCTTTGCCGCTATTCTGGTCGGCCTGGGAATTGATTTTGCCCTCCATCTCTATGATCGCTACCAGCAGGAAAGAGCGCTGGGAAGGGATGTTCCATCCGCCATTGAAACCACTCTGACCGAGACAGGTTCGGGCATCTGGACAGGAGCCTTTACAACGATCTTTGCCTTTGCCATTCTCTACTTCTCCCGGGTGAGGGGAATCGTGGAGCTGGCATTTATCGTCTCAATTGGGCTCCTCTGTGCGCTCCTCTGCATCACCTTTGTCCTTCCCTCCTTTCTCATATGGATCGATGGACGGAAGAAGGCCTATTCCTATCCGCCCGTTCAAACCCTGAAGTTCAAAACGTTCTCCTCCCTTCTGGAAAGGCATCCCCTGCACGTCCTGTTCGCCTTAATCGGGATCACCCTCTTTTTTGCCTTTTTTGCCTTTCAGGTCGAAGTGGAGAGAGATTTCAGAAACCTGAGGCCGAAGGAGGTCCGATCCCTTGAGGTTTTAGACCGGATGGCGAAGGCCTTTGGGGGAAGAAGATGGGAGGCGATGGTCATTCAGGAGGGGCAAGACCTGTCTGCGCTCCTCTCAAGAGAGGAAGAGATGACCCACATCCTAAAAAGATACCAAAAAGACGGGAAGATCGATTCCTTCCTCTCTCTCTCCTCGCTCATCCCTTCTCCGGAAAAACAGAAGAGGATCGGAAGAGCGATCCGGGAATCGATCGACCTGAAAAAGGTGAGAGAAGATTTTATAAAAGCCTTAAATGTGAATGGATTTAAGGCGGATGAGTTCCAGGATATCCTCCAGAGCCTTGAAGCGATGAACCTGGGCAATGAAAGGATCTTTTCGCCCGAAGCGCTCATCGCCTCCCTGGAGCAAAGCCCTTTGAAGAAGGGGATTGAACCTCTACTCAAGAAGCGGGGAGAGACACATAGGGTCGTCTCTCAGATCTACTATCAAAAGGGGAGATTATCTCTCGATCAATTAGAGAAAGACCTTCCGGGCGTTTCGATCACAGGGGGGGAGAGGGTGGAGTCAGAGATCCTCCAGGTGGTCAAGGAAGACCTCTTTCTGCTTGCCCCCATTTCACTTCTGATCATTCTCCTTCTGGTCTTTTCTCATTTCCGAAGATGGAAGATCACCCTTTTTACGTTGACGCCCCTCATGATGGGGCTGATCTGGATGTTGGGGGCGATGGCTCTTTTGGGAATCCGGATCAATTTCGTCAATGCGGTCATCCTTCCGATGATCATTGGAATGGGCATCGACAACAGCATCCATCTCATGCACCGTTATTTAGAGGGAGGAGGCAAAGATCCGGTCCACGCCCTGAGCGTCACGGGAAGGGCCATGACGATGTGCTCCATCACGACGATGCTTGGATTCGGGTCCCTGGTCACTGCCCGCTACCAGGCGCTCTCCACGATGGGATGGGTGACCATTTTAGGAATGGGATTCTGTTTAATTGCTTCGCTCACGTTTCTCCCGACGATTCTCATTCTCTGGAAAGGAAGGCATGGGGAGCAATAAGAGATACGATGCCATCGTCATCGGCGCAGGAGTAGGTGGACTGACCGCCGGAGCCCTTCTTGCCCGAAGGGGATTGAAGGTGCTCCTCCTTGAGAAGGAAAACCAGGTGGGAGGCTATGTCATCTCTTTTAAAAGGGGAGGATATACCGTTGATGCCACAGGGGCTTTCATCGGAGGATGTCAGGAGGGAGGGGAGTTTTATCAGATTCTGAGGGAGATCGATGCCCATGAGGCCATCGAGTTTATCCCCATCCATCACATCAGAAACATCTATCCCGGGTTTGAGATCTCTCTCAAACAAGGAGGATTTTCCTCTTATGCGGACGCCGTGACGGATCTCTTTCCGGAGGAAGAGAGAGGATTGAAAGATTATCTTTCTCTGGTGAAACGGATTGGAGACGAAATAAGATCCTATTCCGAAATGACCCTGGCCAAGAGGATTCTCTTCCCCTTCCATTTCAGGAATCTCATCCGTTTTCACCGGACCACTCATCAAACGATTCTCGATAAGCTGTTCAGGGGAGGGGAGATCAAGATGGCCCTTCACACCCTTCCAGCAACAGAACCCCCTTCGCGGCTCTCCTTTCTCTTTGTGGCTGCTCTCATCAGCAAAGCCCTCATGGAGGGCGTTTTCTATCCAAAGGGTGGAATGGGAAAGGTTTCCGAAGCCATGGCCAATTCCCTTCTCCGCTCCGGGGGAGAGATATTCCTTCGGACAGAGGTGGATCAGATTCTCATCAAAGATGGAAAGGCGGAAGGGGTCCTGACAAAGGATGGGAAGATATTTCAATCGCCCGTGATCATTTCGAATATCAATCCGAACCATCTGGTCCGGAGACTTCCTGAGGAATCCCGTAAACCCCTCGAAAGGAAGATGGAGCGATTCGAATATTCTCTCTCCAGTTTTATCCTCTATGCGGCCACGGATTTGAATTTAGGAGAGATGGGGCTTCCCTATTTTACTTATCTTCGCTCTCTCTCCGACCTGGAAGAGGAATACCGGATGATGCAAAGGGGTGAGATTCCGAAGAATCCCACACTGATCGTATCGATTCCCACGCTGCTCGACCCTTCGCTGGCGCCGAACGGACAGCACCTTCTGAAGGTCCTTGTGGTGGCGCCTTATCATTATCAGGAGAGATGGGGGGTGACGAGCCCTGAGACCTATCGCCGGGTCAAAGAAGAATTTTTTCAGAAGGTTCTCCTGCAGTTGGAATCAAAATTGATTCCAGACCTGAAAGACCATCTCCTCTTTTATGAAGCCGCTACCCCGTTGACACTGGAGCGATATACCGGAAATGAACAGGGCGCCATGTATGGCCTGGCCTCAACGCCCGAGCAGATCGGACATTTGAGACCTTCCCATCAAACTTCCATTCCCGGACTCTTTCAGGTTGGCCACTATACCCGGCCCTCCCACGGAATCGTAGGAGCCAGCCTCTCAGGCCTCTTTGCCGCAAGAAGCATCCTCCCCAAAATGCAAAAACCTTAAACGACAGACGAAGGGCGAAGGACGATGGACAATAAACGATGAACCATGAACAAAAGACAATGAGAGTTGAAATCCATCTGTCTAACATTTTACAATTCGTCCGATGGAAAAATTGGATTGCCTTTTTGTCCATGTCCCCAAGTTACAGAACTATTACCGGCCCATTGGTTCTTTCATCTGGATCAACTTCCTTCCCATGGGACTCTTAGGTCTGGCAGATCTTCTCCAGAGGAACAAGATTTCCACCGAGGTTGTCCACCTGGGAGTGGAGTGGATCGAAGACCCCCGCTTCTCGATTGTCGACTATATCAAAGAGAAGAGTCCCCGGATCATTGCGCTTGATCTCCACTGGCACCATCAGAGTTATGATGTCCTTGAAGTGGCAGGAAAAGTGAAGCAGGCCTTCCCCTCCGTCTATGTTTTACTTGGAGGATTTACGGCAAGCATCTTCCATGAGGAGATTCTGAGGAATTTTGATGGGGTCGATGGAGTGATCCGGGGAGAGGCGGAAACTCCCATCCTGGAATTAGCCCACGCCATCCATCAGGGAGAAAAGGATCTCTTCTCCATTCCGAACCTCACCTGGAGAAGAAATGGGAGGATTATGATCAATCCTCTTTCTTATGTGGCCACTGAAGAGGATTTGAACCGGCTCTCTTTCACGAACTTCCCTCTGCTGAAAAATTATTCAACTTATATCCGTTACATCGGGCAACCCTTCTATGTGAAGGGCGTCTCAAGAGAGAAAAATTTCTGGATGTATTCCCTGAAATCGCCCATCTATCATCTCACCCTGGGCAGGGGTTGCCCTGTTCAATGCACCTGGTGCAGCGGCAACATTCCTTCTCAGAAGACGATTACCGGACGGAAAAATGTCACCTACAGAGGGGTGGAGGAGGTTCTCCAGTCGATCAGGGAAGCCCTCTCTTTCGGATATGAAACCTTTCATATCTGTTTTGATCCATATCCCGGGAAACCGGAATACTTTCTAAACCTCTTCTCCCGTATCCGTGAGGAGAAGATCCGGATGGAATGTTTCTTCGAGTCGTTCGGATTGCCCACCCACGCTTTTATCCGATCTTTTAAAGAGACCTTTCCCGGGCCGAAGTCCCTTGTCGGCCTTTCACCGGATGTCGGATCGGATCGGCTGAGGAAGGTTCATAAGGGAAATGCCTATACGAACCGGGATCTAATGGAGTGCCTCGACCGGTTAAGGGACCATGAGGTTTTCTGCGACCTCTTCTTCACGATGGGCGTGCCCTTTGAGAAGGAGGAGGATCTCGAACAGACGATCCGGCTTCAGAAGGAGATCCGGAGCCGCTATCCCAATGTGAAGGGAATTCGCACTTTTACGATAGAGATGGAGCCGGGCTCTCCGTGGCATCTGGATCCGGAGACCTTCGGCGTGAAGACTTCCCTCTGGAATTTTATGGATTTCTATCATTACCATTCCGGCAGAGAGAACGCCTTTTCATCCCTCGGCTACTGGATTCCGGATTATTTTGAGGGTGTAAGGGATGGGAAGGAATTCGAGACAAAGCTGAATCAATTGAAATGCAGACAGTTCTGTTTCATCCATCCTAATGCGAGAAAATCATCGAGCCCCTTCTGGGGAAGAAGGCTCTGCGATCTTTCGAGTTTGTTCTGGAAAGTGCGGAGTTTGATAAGGAAGGAATAAATAACCCATAACCAAGAACCAAATAATCCCCAATACAATTCAATAAACAAAACTTATTTGAATATTGGATCATTGAAATTTATTTGGAGCTTGCCTGCCTGCCGCAGGCAGGGAATTTAGTTATTGGAGTTTCAATCTAAAAGGAGGAACCTGCGATGAAAAAAATGAGCTCGATTCTGTATGCCAT
>Ga0194113_10001441_pt1 | contig 32715 bp, 20 predicted proteins | sample TA2MahC200mmetaG_FD_146193 | JGI IMG/M metagenome (GOLD analysis project Ga0194113, IMG submission 146193) | Freshwater microbial communities from Lake Tanganyika, Tanzania - TA2015017 Mahale Deep Cast 200m | ecosystem: Environmental > Aquatic > Freshwater > Lake | place: Tanzania: Lake... | reverse complement strand
CCAATCAAGGGGTCAGAAATAGAGATTTCTTTTTCTTTAGGTTATCAAATTTCTTTTCCTAGCACCTCAAAAAATGAATTTGCCGATATTTACCAAAAATCTATTTCATTGGTAAGTGATTATCTTCCTTTTTTAACAGTTACCTATAAAGAGAAATGTTCGCTCTTGCTTGTCCAGGAGTTGAAGAGGATGGGTTTGATTGGGAATGATAACAGAATCGATGTTGCAAAGTTTTTAACCTTCGTCCTTGAATAAAAAAGCCCAATACTTCGAAGATAGCCCTGTAAACAAATGTCTTATCCTCTGCGGGGACAACAGGAGCATCTTACCTGAGTTCAGCAATCATGCTGATTTAATAGTAACCTCTCCGCCATATGCAGATGCGCGGAAGAAGCATTATGACAGCATCCCTCCTGAAAAATTTGCTGATTGGTTTTTAACATTCCATCAGGTTTTTTGGGATTCTTTAAAAGAAGATGGAAGCCTTGTTATCAATATTAAAGATAAAGTTGTTGATGGGATAAGACATCGATATGTCTGGAAAACCATTGATAAACTAATTGACCTTGGTTGGCTTTGCATTGATGACTATATTTGGCATAAGCCTAATCCTATGCCAGGATTTTGGCCCACACGATTACGGGATGGATGGGAATATTGTTTCCATTTAGCAAAAAAGAAGGATCCATATATTGATCAGAAAGCAGTTTCAGTTCCTGTTGGGAAATGGGTTGAAAAAAGGTTAAACAAACTTGGTGAAAATGACCAATCGCGGCATAATTCCATCAATGAAAGTGGATTTGGAAGAGACATTTCAAAATGGGTTGGCAAAGAAAAAGTTCTGCCAACCAACGTCCTGACAATTCCTCTCGTTGGCAAAAACATGGGGCATCCTGCTGTGTTTCCTATTGAGTTACCAGCTTTTTTCATAAAGTTACTTTCCCGTCAATTCAGTTTGATAATAGATCCCTTTGCAGGAAGTGGTTCAACAGGGATTGCTGCATTATTGAATAACAGAAACTGTCTACTTATTGATAACAATTTTGACTACTGTGCGATCGCTCATGAAAGATTATCAAAAGATTTTCATGACCTCTATAACAAAGTCATCTTCTATAATCCACAAGAAGAATATAAAAGTCTGGTGAACGAACTTAAGGAACCCTACGCTAAGAAAAGAGGAAAAAAATGAGCATCTCCTCTCTCGAAAACGAATACCGTTCCCGCATTAACCGGGTGATGGATTACATTGAAGCCCACATGGGGGAAGCCCATACGCTGGAACACCTGGCTTCGATCGCTAACTTTTCGAAGTTTCATTTTCACCGGATATTCCTGGCCATGACGGGAGAAACGCCTTTTCAGTTTCTCACCCGGATCAGGATCGAGAAAGCGGCCAACATGTTAAAGTATAATCCGGCTAGGCCGGTCTCCGAAATTGCTGACATATGCGGATTTTCAGGATTGGCCTTGTTTTCCCGAACATTCCGACAATATTTCGGCCTTTCTCCCACCAATTATAGAAAAACAGACCGCAACCAGTGTCAACATCACAGCAAAGAGGGTCAAGCCGAAGAGGGAACCTCCATCTATTTTTGTCCTGAATCTAAAACCATTAAATGGAGGACCCATATGAAACTGAACAAAAGCATGGAAGTCAGAGAACTTCCGAAAACAACCGTAGCCTACATTCGTCACACCGGACCTTACCAGGGCGACAGCAAACTCTTTGAAAAGCTGATCGGAGAATTGTGCCGCTGGGCCGGTCCCAAAGGATTGCTTCGCGGACCTGACATGAAGATCATCATCATTTATCATGATGACCCGCAGGTTACCGAGCAGGATAAGCTCAGGATGAGCGTAAGCATCCCGGTACCCCCTGAAACCCGGGTGGATGGCAAGATCGGGAAGATGGACATCGCTGCCGGAACCTATGCCATTGGCCGGTTTGAGGTGAAAGACAATGAATTTTCCGAAGCCTGGGGATGGATGTATGGAACCTGGCTCCCGCAAAGCGGCTACCAGCCGGACGACGGCCCTTGCCTCGAGATCTATACCGAAGAGGTCAAAAAAGGTGAAAAAATCAAGGTGGATATTTGCGTTCCGGTGAAGCCACTGTAAACGAAGTCAGCAGATTTTAACCCGTTTTATTTTTTAGCGAGAGAAAATTTTGCCTTAACCATGCAAATCTAAAATTTTATTTTAAATTTGCATGGTTAATTCTATTTACTATGTTCATCGAAAGACAAATTACATCAGGGCTCATTCACGCATTCAACAATCACCCGGTCATCGCAATAACAGGTCCTCGCCAATGTGGGAAATCAACACTGGCAAAACATCTCTTACAAAAGTTCTCCGGTCATGTCTACCTTGACCTTGAAAGGCCTTCCGATCTTCAAAAACTGGAGCAAGCGGAATGGTTTTTTTCAACCTATCGTGACCGATTAATCTGTATTGATGAAATCCATCGAAAACCTGAATTGTTTCCATTAATTCGAAGTCTCGTGGACGAGTGGAACCGCCCCGGGTGTTTTCTCATCCTGGGATCAGCTTCACGAGATCTGATGCATCAAAGTACCGAATCTCTTGCCGGAAGGATCATTTACAAACGATTAGCCCCTTTCATCTGGTCAGAAGTCAGGCATCATTTTCATTTGGAAGGATTGCTTTCCAGAGGTGGATTTCCGCGCAGTTTGACTGCTTCTTCAGATGAAGTTTCTTACGAGTGGAGAGAAAGCTTTGTCACAACTTTATTGGAAAGAGATTTTCTGCAATGGAAAGGATTTTCACCATTAACCATGAGAAGGCTTTGGCAAATGCTGGCACATCTTAACGGGCAAATGATAAACTACTCATCTTTAGGGGGTGCTTTAGGGATAACATCTCCCACCGTAAAGGCATACCTTGATCTTCTTGCCGCAACTTATCTGGTTGAATATGTACCCCCATTTCTTTCGAATACCGGGAAAAGACTTGTTAAATCACCAAAGGTGTATATTGCTGATCCCGGAATAACGTCTTTTCTTTTAAACATCAGAAACTTCAATGAATTAATGGGACATCCAGCACTTGGAACCATTTGGGAACAACTTGTTCTCTCCCATTTAAAAGTTTGGATGCCTTCGGCAGATATCGGATTTTATCGAACCGGTAATGGCGCTGAAGTTGATTTTGCGCTTAACTATAAGGGACATCTGTATTTGATAGAATGTAAGGCATCAAAATCGCCCACATTAACAAGAGGGAATCACAGTTCCATAGAGGATTTAAAACCCTCAAAGACATTTATAGTTGCCCCGGTTGAAGCAGGATGGAAAGCGAGTGATCATCTCGAAGTAGTCTCTCTGGATGAACTTTCGGAAATAATCAGCAGTCTCTGACGCGGTTGGTCAAAAGACCATCGAATTTGGTAATTTTGCTCCAAAAGCGATGGATGGACCTGGCCACCAAGATCATTAAATCCTTATTGCTGATCCTGCTTCTTGCGGTTCTGTTTATTTCCTGGTTCAACCTTACCCCGGGACAGAGGCTGGACGGATTCTTTAAACTTGCACCGGAAGCTGCTGTCAGCTCATGGCATTGGACATCCTGGAAAGAGGGCAACTTCCAGCAGCAGATTGCCAACGGGTTAAATGATCACCTGCCTTCCAGAAACCTGCTGGTGAGGACACACAACCAGCTTGAATATTCCCTGTTTCACCGCGTCAATGCACACGGATTCATGGAAGGAAAAAACGGTTATCTCTATCAGCGTTATTACATCCATGAATACCTTGGGCACTATTTTATCGGCCAACAGACCCTTGATGAAAAGCTCGAAAAGCTAAAGTTTCTGCAGGATACATTGAGAAAAAAGAAGGTTTTCCTCCTCCCGGTCATTGAACCCGGGAAAGCAAGCTATTTTCCGGAACACATTCCCGGCAGGTTCTACAAGATGGGGGAGTCTCTTTCCAATTATACATACATCAAGCGCCGGATGAAGGAATTGGGCATCAACCACATCGACCTGAATGAACTATTTATCCAATGGAAAGACACATCCCGGCATCCCCTGTTCCCGCGCCACGGAATGCACTGGAGCCTCTATGGGGTAGGACATGCCATCCAACCCCTGATCCATGGAATTGAGGAATTTACTGGTAAACCACTTCCCGGCGTCTCCATCTCAAAAATCGAAGTGAACGACCAGGAATGGTCTTCGGATTATGACATCGGTACTTTGATGAACCTGTTGTGGCGCATGCCTTCCGAAACATTGGCCTATCCTTCTTATGCCTATGATCACAGTCGGGGAGAAAAAGTGAAGAATGTGCTTGTACTGGCGGACAGCTACTACATCAACCTTATAGGAAGCGGGATTTCATCGCAGTTTTTTGAGCATGAGACCTACTGGTATTACTACTCAAGAGTTTATCCATATATCTCTGATTCCGTGGTCATGATCGATACCACCCACCTGCAACAAACCATTGAAAGCAAAGACCTGATCCTGCTGATGTCGTCTGAGATCAACCTGCATAACATGTTTTTCGGATTTATTGATGATCTGGCGGCGCGATATGATCCCAAATTCAGGCGGAGCCAGGTGATGGATTACGAAAACAGGATCAAGAACGAAATTACCTGGTATGACTTCCTGATGACGAAAGCCAGAAATGGAAATAAATCATTGGAACAAGTTGTGAAAGAGGATGCAGAATACATGTTCGTGAATGATTACGCCGATTTACAGCATAAAACCTACCTCGACAGCGTTGATTATCAGATATGGACGATCAGGCAGGATGGGAAATGGTTTGAAATGGTCAAGTCCAAGGCAGATGGAAAAAATATTCCGTTGGCACAACAACTGCGGGAAGATGCTGAATATGTTCTCAGGCAGCGAAAAGATGAAAGTAAAAATTAACTGGAATAAAGAAAAGATCATCAAATCAACCATGTTGGTTGTGTTGATGTTTTGCCTTGCCCAACCGCTCCTGAGGAGATTCCAGAATATTTCTGACCCGGCAGAGCTGAAAGGCTCCTTTGTTCTTGCTGAGAACAATCCCTTCACCTGGAGCGGATGGTTCAGTCACGACTATCAGATCAAACGGGAAGAATATCTCCGGCAAACCAGCGGATTAATGGCCACCTATGTGAAGCTTCACAACCAGATCGCCTTCTCGCTTTTCAAAGAAGCCAAGGCCAATAATGTCCTGGTGGGGAAAGACAATTACCTGTTCCAGGAAGAGTATATCACCTCTTATTTGGGGAAAGACTACATGGGAAAGGAAAAGATCCGACAGCTTGTTGATCAGATCGAATTTCTCCGCGACACGCTGAAGAAGATCAATAAGCATTTGGTCATTGCCATCTCCCCAAACAAAGCAGCCTATTTCCCGGATAAGATTCCGGATCGTTACTTTCGAACCGCAAGAAAGACCTCCAATTATGAAGCGTTGTTGTCGGCGCTGCAACAAAAAAATATCCCTGTTCTCGATTTCAATGCCCTGTTCATCCAATCAAAGGACCGGTCATCATACCCCCTCTTTTCGCCCTATGGCATCCATTGGAGCGCCTATGGGATGTATTTTGCCGCCGATACATTGATCCGGTTTCTGGAAGCCCATATAGGCTTCTCTCTTCCACATCTCATTCTTGAAAGCGTATCAGTTTCCCGGCAATATCAAAAGACAGATATGGATCTCTCTGAACTGATGAATCTCTTTTACAAACTCGAAGGTCCTCCAATGGGTTACCCGCAAGTCAGAATTGAACAAATACCCGACAGCAAAAGGCCCAAAACCATCATCATCTCCGATAGTTTCTTTTGGGGACTCTACCACCTGGGACTGATCGATAAGGTATTTGATGGAAGTTTCTGGTATTACTACCGGGAAGTCTATCCTAGTCCTGATAAGCTAAAAGTTAATATTGAAAATGTGGACAGAAAAAAAGAATTCTATAACGCTGAAGCAATTTTTCTTCTTGTATCACCTATATACATTGATGACTTTTCCTGGGGCTTTATTGATCAGCTTTACAATTATCTCAAAGGAAATAAGGATAACATGAATAATTCCCTTTCATTGGAAAGGATTGCACACTTTGAGAAAAAAATCAGAGGTAACCGGGACTGGATGGAGATGATAAGAAAAAAAGCAATGAGCAGAAAAATTCCTGTTGACTCGATGATCCATGAAGATGCCCGGTTTATGGCCATGCAGGAAAAGATTAAAAAAGAGTGATGAAGAGATGAGTTCAGGTTCAGGTTCAAGTTCAAGTTCGAGTTCAAGTTCGAGTTCAAGTTTAAGTGCATGAGTACTGGGAAGCATAAGGGTGCCGGAAAGGGGTTGAAGGTATTGGCGGCAATTATCTGCCTGCTTCTCCTCGTTTTGGTTTCTGCGGGACAGGCTTTTATGCCTGGAAATACTGGTTTTGGTGCAGATGAAAAAGGAATGGATGGGGTAAATAAGGCAGCGCTTGAGCGGTTGAGGGGTATTCCCCGTTTACCTGTACCCGAAAAATATCTTGATGAAAACGCTCCGGTATTACCTCCGGTGGTCGACAATTCCATTCATCCTTACATGCCGCCCATGATCTGGCAATATGTATTCGATTGCGGGCAGGTGGCAGGGGTTTATTTCACCTTCACCTATGAGATCAACAGGTTGCGGGGCCTTTCTTCATATCCATACGAAAACATTTATCCCTCCGGATTTACCTGGAATTTCATGAACCAGGCAGCCTGGAACAAAGGGGTATCGTACATCGATTCATGGGAGATCATCCGGGATTGCGGAAATCCCAATGTCCCGGCCTATGGCGGGTATTATAATTACGGTGGCCTGACCTACTGGATGAGTGGGTACGACAAATATTACCAGGCCATGCAGAACCGCATCGAAGGTTACTATTCCATTCATGTGAAAGCAGAAGAAGGGTTACAAGTCCTGAAGCACTACCTGCACGACCACCTGGACGGCTCTCAAACCGGTGGCCTCGCGAATTTTTACGCACACCTCCCCATCCCTATGAGCACCTTGGCTGTTGGGACCCCTGAACAAGGGAAAGTGGTCATTCCTGTATTTCCACCCAACGCCGGGCATGCTTTTACCATTGTAGGCTATAATGATTCGGTGAGATGGGATTATAATGGCGATGGCAAGTTCACCAATGATCTGGATATCAATGAGGATGGCAAGGTTGATATGCAGGATTGGGAAATAGGCGCCTTGAAGGTTTATAACTCCCAGGGGTCCAGTTGGGGCAACCTTGGTGCCTGCTACGTCATGTATAAGACCTTCGCCGATGATTTCGGCAACGGCGGTATCTGGGACAATGTGGTACAGGTGCTTAAAGTCAAGGAGAAATACACGCCTTTATTGACCCTGAAAGCCAAAATCAAGCATACTTCCCGTGGAAAACTTGGCATTTCAGCCGGCGTTTCAACAAATACCAATGATACAACACCAGCCCACATCCTGACCTTCCCCATCTTCCATTTCCAGGGGGGTGATCATTACATGCAGGGAGATACCACCGAAGCAGCCAAAACCATGGAGATCGGGCTCGACATCACACCCCTGCTGAATGTATTTGAATCATCGGCCAGCGCGAAATTCTTTCTGATCATGGAAGAAAAAGACAGCACGAATCAGGATGATGGAAACATTCTTTCTTGCTCGCTGATTGACTATTCCTCAGGATTTCAGGAGATTTCAGCCACCGGGCTACCGGTCAACATTCGCAATAACCGCACGACCTTCATCCCAATGGTTCACCAGCCGGAGATTTCAAAGCCTGTCATCCAAACTGACTCCATTCCCGGCATGATGAGGGGATTTCCATTTTATCAGCAACTCACCGCCACTAACGGAATGCCCGGTTATCACTGGCAGATCAACATGAATTATGATGTGGTTTCCGAACCGATCCCTCCCCCTCCCCCTCCCGGTGGTACTTTTCTCAACATGGGAACAACCGGCGTCAGCATCCATGAGCTGCTTTTTTCGTTACCTTTTTACGACAGTTCATTTTCCACCATCTATATCCATGGAAATGGCGTTGTGACCTTTTCCGGATTGAACGATAACTGGCCTTACAGCCCGGATCAGAAAGACATCCTGAGATCGCATTTGCGAATCGTTCCCTTCCAGGGCGAGACCCTGATCATCCCGGAAAATGGTGATGGTGTTTGGTTTGAAGCAAGTCGCAGTACAGCCACGATCCGATGGCGGTGCACCCCGGTGGAGAAGGTGCTTGTCTCACAGGTTGATTTTGCGCTGGTCATCGATTCAACCGGCCGGATTGAGTTTCATTACGGCAACATGGACTATCCGGAAAACGGATCCTGGGTGGCAGGAATATCACGGGGAGACCAGTGGAATTGTTCAATCTTTCCTCTGGATGAATCATCCGGCATTCCGGTAATGCATCAAATCAAACTGACCAGACCCCCCATTCAGACTGGCATCCGGCTCTCTGAAGACGGGATATTGTCGGGGATTCCGGAACAACCCATCCTTACTGGTGATTTGAATATCTTCGTCCGGGATAACCGCTCGCTGCAGGATAAAAAATCTATTCCGTTCATGCAGCGCGCATTGCTGATCCATCCCAGCGCACATAACCTCTCCGGCCAAGTTTTGCAATATGGAGATATCGCCATGGTTGACCTGCAAGTGGCCAACCCGGGAACCCTGTCCTTTCAGGATGTGTTATTCACACTCAGATCTGATGATCCCTACATCACGATCATAGACTCTGTTTTCAGGATGAATACACTTCCAACCGGTGATTCAATCAGCCTTTTCAATCTTTTTTCATTTCTGATTGAGCCAAATACACCCGATGGGCATATCCTTGCTCTTGTCATCCATGCAAATGCCAGTAATTATCATCAGATCAGGCCATTCGACCTATCCGTTTCTTCCCCAATGCTGGAGGCCGTCACCTATTCTTTTCCTGACGATCCGAATGACCGGCTGGAGGCGGGCGAAACCACCCGTATCGGCATTGTTTTTCAAAACACCGGCAGCGCCGGAAGTGCAGCAGGGTATGTTAAAGCTGCCGGCACGGACAACCTGATCACCCTGTTGACCGATTCAGTGTCTATTCCGGCAATATCTCCCCTGGAAAAAGTTACGCTTGATTTTCTGATATCAGCAGACGGCTCCACGCCGGATGATTACCTGGCCAAACTGAACCTGACCGCGGTTGATGGTAAAGGTGTTGTATGCCGCTCATCCCTCTTCTTGCAAACCGGGCATGAACACCTGGAGGATTTCGAAAGTGCCGATTTTACGAGATTTCCATGGAATCTCCCGAACTACAAACCCTGGGGCATTGTCAATGATACGGTATTCCAGGGTAGTCACGCCGCGCGGTCTGCCGGTCTTTTCCACAGTGATCAAAGCAATCTGGATATCACCCTGACAACCCTTCGGGACGATTCTGTCATCTTCTACCTTGCCGTCTCCTCCGAGAAAACCTTATTTGAACGGTACAGTGATTATGCCGGGTTCTTTATCGACGGCAGTGATCAAGGCGCATGGGATGGCGCCAAACCATGGCAACGGATAACCATTCCGGTAAAAAAAGGTGTGCACATGTTCCGCTGGATGTACCGGAAAGACAGCGTGGTGACAGTCGGTAATGACGGAGTGTGGCTTGATAACATCCGTTTCCCGGACGCACTGCTTCTAACGCCCGTCCTTTCAACGATTCCTGACACCGTACTGGAGGTCTCGCTTTACGCCAGTGAGCAGGAAAGCGCTTCCATCATGGTGATGAATACCGGCAAAGGGAGCATGTACATCACCCATGAAATTTTCGGGAATCTCCCGCCCTGGATGGATTTTCAATCTGGTACGATGCTCCTCCCTTCCGGAGGAAAGATCTTCCTCCCGATAGGGTTTAACAGCAGCGGGTTAGGGCCGGGGGTTTATTCAACCCGGATACGTATCAAAAATCAGTTGGAGGAAGAAAAAAACATCCATGTGGTGATGCATGTTCTTTTTCCACCCGGTGTCGATGAACCGGTCAACCCGGGTGATCTGGTTCGAGTTTTTCCCAATCCTTTCAATGATCTCGTCAACATCCTGATCCGTCAGCAGACAGCAGGATGGATCAGCATTGACATCATCGACCTCTTCGGGCGCAAGGTTAAAAATCTGTTCGAAGGTAGTCTGATCCCGGGAGAGCATCATTTGTCGTGGGATGGATGTGATGAACATGGAGATAAACCCGCAAGTCATCTCTTTTTTATACGGATTGCATCAGCCACAAACGATCACTCCGTCATCCTGATCAAAGGATCCTGAAACGCCCGCACCACATCAATCGCATACTCTCTTGAACTAACTACGGTTTGTAAAATGCCTTTTACATGAGATAATTTCGTAATATTGTACCATAAAATACCTTGTTTTGTATGAAAAAGATATCCGTTTTCCTGGTTGTTTTTTGTTTCTTTTCAGCCTGGCTGATGGCACAGCCAGGAGCCCTCACATCGGTCACTGCTGATAATATCCCGGCGTACAATCCTCCACCCCTGTCGGAAGAGGAGCTCTACCGGCTCAGCATGGTTCCATTACTGGATGAATCGGAGGTGAATCTTTCTGAATATATCCCGTTGCTTCCATACATGGTTGACAATTCAACCCAGCCCTATTTTCGGCCTATCACAACCCAATCGGGGTATGAGTGTGGTCAATCTGCGGGTATTGCCTTTAATTTCACTTACGAGATCGACCGCCTGCGGAATGTCCCGGCCAACGTCGCACAGAACCAGTATGTGACCCATTTTGCCTGGGATTTTCTGAATGGAGGGAACAATTACACCGGCGCCAGCGCCATGGATGGATTCGAAGTTGTAAGGGTGTTAGGAACCCCCAATGTGGCGGACTATGGTGGAGCGCTGAATACAGGAGGATATTTAAGGTGGATGTCGGGGTATCAACAATACCTGAATGCCATGCACAATCGTATCTATGAGGTCAGACGGCTTGATTGCCGTACACCCGGCGGATTGATGGTCCTCAAAAACTGGATCCACAACCACCTGGAAGGCGCTGCCATCGGTGGGGTTGGCAACTTCTACGGCACATACTGTTCCCCCAATGCAACATTGCCCCCCGGTACGCCTGAAGCAGGAAAAGCCCTGGTTTCTTCCTGGGGCTCCAGCCCTTCCCATACCTGGACCGTATGCGGATACAATGATTCCATCCGGTATGACTTCAATGGGGATGGTCAATATACCAATAACCTGGATATCAATAGCGACGGGGTGGTGAACATGAAAGACTGGGAAATCGGCGGTTTGAAATTTGCCAACGGATATTCCGGTACAGGTTGGGGAAACGGTGGCTTTGCCTATATGATGTACAAGGCCCTGGCTGATGACATCGGATTTGGCGGCATCTGGAACCATAGCATCTATATCCTCAAAGTGCGCCAGGATGTGAGCCCGAAGCTCACCATGAAGGTGACCCTGAAACATAGCTCCCGAAATAAGATCAAAGTCACGGCGGGTATGAATACCAATTTGTCGGCAACATCACCATCCATCGTCATGGAATTCCCGGCATTTAACTTTCAGGGAGGTAATTATTATATGCAGGGAGGATCTACGGAAGCAGATAAGACGATTGAATTGGGGCTTGACATCACGCCGCTGCTTAGTAATATTGCCAGCAGTACACCTGTCAAATGGTTCCTGCAAGTCGAAGAAAATGACCCGGGAAATGCGGGTACCGGACAGATCACAAGTTTCTCGCTTTTTGATTATACCAGCGGAAGCCAGGAAATTCCCTGTCCGAGCACCAATGTTCCATTGGTTGAAAACGGGATGACCCGGGTTTCGGTGAACCATACCGTGAACTTCTCCAAAGTGAACATCACCACGACAGCGCTGCCTCCGGCAACGCTGTATACCCCATATTCATATCAAATGGCTGCTACCGGCGGAACAACCCCCTATTACTGGGATTTCAAGATCGATTACCCGGAGACAAGCGCCACCGCTACCATGCCCAATCCAACAGCCCAGCAAATAGCCTTCAGCAGCAACGACAACGGCAGGACGGCAAAAAAACTGGACTTTGATTTTCCCTTCTTTGATAAAAATTACGACACTGTTTATATCTGCACAGATGGTCACATCCTGCTTGACGATATCTTGTACACCTGGCCCTATCTCATTGATAAATACCTGCTCTTCAAGAGCACCCCTATTATTGCACCTTTTCTTGCAGACCTATACATGTACAGCAGCCAGTCCGACGGGGTCTGGTATGAAGGTGACGCCACCTATGCCATGTTCCGGTGGAAAACCCATATCTATAATCAGCAATCGACTTCCAACCTGAACTTCACAGTAAAGCTCTATCCAAGCGGAGCGATCGAGTTCTACTACGGTACCATGCAATATCCTTCGGTTTCTTGGACCGGAGGCCTTTCAGGCGGCGACAACCGGAACTGGAACTTTTCCGATAACACCAATGCAGGGTCGATTGCGGCCAATACCAAAATTACATTTGCATCTCCCAATCACCCTACAGAGATGTCAATCTCAGAGAGTGGTCTCCTCACCGGTACCATCACCCAGGTTATTCCCAACCAGTTGATCAATTTCTGGGTGACGGATAACAACAACATCTCAAATTACAAGCAACTACCCTTTGGCATTCAGGGCATTTCTATTCTTTACACAATCAATGCGGGCGGTGACCAGATCATTGAATTTGGAGAAACAGTGAATGTCAATGTGAGTGTAACCAATACCTTTTCTACCCCGATAACCAATGTGGTGATGAAACTCCGAACCCAGGATCCGTATGTAACATTATCTGATTCGGTCGAAAATATCGGAACCATGACCGCAGGGCAAACCCTGAACATCAACAATGCTTTCACATTTGCTGTTTCTACTTCGGTTCCCAACGCCCATCCGATCAATATGCATATGAAGCTTTTCTGCAACCAGGATACGGTAAGAAAAGATATGTTCCTTACTGCCTATGCACCAGCCGTAGATGCTACCAGCCTGATCATCAATGACAACCAGAATGGTGTACTCGATCCAGGGGAGACTTCCGATATTACCATCAACTTCACCAATGAAGGGGGGTGTAAAGTCACCAACCTGCTCATCGCCATCTCCAGCAACGACCCGTACATTACCATTAACAGCGGCTCCGGGAGTATTCCTTTACTTGATCCCGGCGCTACCCAGCCCTGTCTTTTTAACATCAGTGCAGCCGGAAATACCCCACCCCAATACATCGCAGCACTCTATGTGAGCATTCAGGGGAATAACAACTATTCCACCATGGATACCCTTTACATCTTTTTCGGACAGATTGTTGAGGATTGGGAAACAGGTGATTTCACCAAGTTTGACTGGCAAATGGGATATTGGCCATGGACCATCGACTCAACCATCAAATATGAAGGCAATTTCGCAGCCAGAAGCGCCTGGATGACCGATAACAACGAGTCGATGTTGTACATCAACATGAATGTGATCACGGATGGGATTATCAGTTTCTACAAAAAGGTCTCCTGCGAGAATGATCCCAGCGGAACCAACTACGATTACCTGGCCTTCTTCATCGACAATGTTGAAATGGGGCGCTGGGATGGAGAAATTGACTGGTCGAAAGAAACCTTCAATGTTGAAGATGGAACCCATACCTTCAAGTGGCTATACCATAAGGACTATTCGGTGAGTTCAGGAATGGATGCAACATGGGTCGACTACATTGTCTTCCCGCCTATCGCCCAGGCGCTCCCCACCATGACCGTTACGCCTGATGCTATTGCCAAAACCATGGATCCAAACCAGTTGGCCTACGACACAGTGTATGTGACCAATGCCGGTGGCGGAGTGTTGAATTTCTCCATTTTCGTATATGATACGACAGCGCTTAAAAAGCACATTCCTGCAGGGCCGGGAGACAATATTTCAGGCTCAGGGATAACCTGCTCTACCGCTGCTTTTGCCCCGGGAACACCTTTCTCATGGACCTTTACGGCCTCCAACGGCAGCATCGACAATGAATATATCAAACATCTTTCCATCGACTTTCCTGAAGGGGTAATCGTTAATTCCGCTACGAACTTCATCGGAGGTTCTGGTGGCCCCCTGGTGTATGATAATACCACCGGTAACGGGGCAGAAGTGAACTGGCATGGCGAATCGGCCGGCAGAGGTGTACTGAAAAACGGCGAATCGGCTGTAGCCACTGTAAATGGCATGATTGACCTTTCAATTATCTCAAACCTGGTTTTGGAATTCAAGATGATCGGAGACAATATCGGCGTTAACCCACATGTGCTTTATGGTGTTATCCCACTCTCCAACATCGGCTTGCCCAACAATTGGCTATCTCTTAACTTCAATACGAACAATCTCCAGGCTGGAGAGACCAGCATCATTGAGCTCACCTTCAACACTACCGGCATGGTGCCGGGCTATTACCATTGCGACATCGTCATCAACGACCAGATGAACGAACAAAAGTTGATTCCGGTCAACTTAACTATTCCATTCCCAATTGGATTCGATCAACCGGTTTCAGGCAACAGCCTGCTGAAAGTTCAGCCTAATCCTTTCAGGGAAAGAACCTGGATTTCTTACGAACTACCTGTTGCCACCGATGTGTTGATGCAGATATTCAGCATCACCGGAAATCCTGTACGTAACTTGATTGATACACACCTGCCTGAAGGAAAGCATGAGATCCAATGGGATGGGTGCGATGAAGCTGGAAAGTTGGTGTCACCCGGGACCTATTTCCTCCGTGTGACCAGCAGTGGATCTGTTGATCAGGAGAAACTGATACGGATCAGATAAAGCGTTTTTTTTGACATCCCTTACTTTTTTCCCCGATTGATGAAAAAGATCAAACGTAAATTTTTTTGGATCACAAGCGCGGTAATACTTATCCTTATCGTGTTGATCCTCATCTTCCGGCAATACATTCCGTTTACCAAGTTGTTCCGGGTCAGTAGTCCTCCTGAGACCTCATTCCGTCCTGCTGACTCTTTGGTTTTTGCCATGCCCAACACCATCTCCATGGCCTTTGAGCCGGGTAAAGACTTCAATGCTTTTAACCGGTTGTATAAAGGTATCACTCACAGCGGATTTTACAGTGCAAAGGTGTTCGGGAAAAACACTTACAGCATCAGTATCGAACGCAACGCTTCAGAAGTCGGTATTGAGAACCTGAAACAAGTCTCCCTTAGCGCCTGGGTATATGTTTTCCCCGGCAATAATGAGGTTGAGGCATCCCTGGTCTTTTCAGCGAATAATACCCTCGGGGTTAATAACCTCTGGAAAGGTATCAGCGTAAAGGGAAAGGAAGTCCCGCGGAAAAAATGGTTCAAGGTCAGTGGATTGATGGATCTCTCGGACACCCGGTTCAAACCTGATTCAAAGATTCAGATCTACTTCTGGAATAATAGCGCGACCGATATTCTCGTCGACGACTTTTATGTTGTCTTCGGAGAACAACAGAAATCCAGGCCCGGCGACAGTACCCTGGTGGACATGACCAGGCTCGGAGGGTACAAGCCCCGATTCAATTTCCCACCCTTTCAGATATCCTTGCTCAATCAGCTTGACATCGGGAACAAGGATGCATTTGCCCTGACCCCCGATGATCCGGGAAGTGCTTTCATCCCCGGAGACCGGGTGATCTGTGGGGATTTTCTATCATCTCCCCAGGGGATGGATGAAGTGATCCTCCTGAACATGCAGCAAAACCGTGCCTGGCTTTATGGGTATTGCCCCAATCAAAAACAATTCATCAAACATTCCCTTGATCTTCCTGAAGACCTGGATGTTCCCCTCCTGTCCCGGTGTGTAATTGGGGATTTTGATGGGATCGCCGGGGATGAGATGGTCATACCATCAGAAATAGGATTGCTGCTGATCCGTTGTGAAGGGATCACAGGGAACTGCGACAAAAATCAACCCGGGCCGCTGAAGCTCACCATCCTGTCTTCTGACCCGCAGGCGTTCAAATTTACTTCCACCCCTGAAAAAATTCGTCTGGTTGCCGGAGATTTTGACAACCGGCCGTCATCCGAGCTTCTCGCCATCGATCAGTCGGGCACATGGATCATGTTGAAATTTGACAAGGGCATGTCTTCCTGGAAAGATCTTTCTGCAACTTATTCCAAGACTTTCGGAAGCTGGAACAGAGATCAAAATGACCTGTTGCTGGTGGCAGGAAAATTTACGAAAAAGAATCCTGCGGATGTTTTGCTTTCCATCAGCCGCAACCATGCAACAAAAAAATCAACGTATTCCCTTCTGGCCTTTGATCCCACAACGGGTAAGCTGGTCAATATTTTCGAAAAGATCAACCGGGGCGCTGGATTGACCATTGGCCTCGACACCTTGCATGTGACAGATCAGTTGATCCTCCCCCGTTCCGGATCTGCGTTGGTCGGCTATTTTCTTCGTTATGACAGGGTGAAACGATTCGATCTGAAATGGCTCTCCTTTTCCGATTCCACCTTTCAGATTCACCGAAAAGTTGATTTTACCGGATATGATTCCGATCACAATCCAAAGTATTATGAGAATCTCCTGATATTTCCCGGGAGGTTCCTTGAACCCCATGTTTCTAACCTGCTGACGATCGGCTACAATTGCGCAGAAAACAAAGGGAGTAAAACACCATGCCAAGCCGCTGCCGGCTATTCATTTCTGCCCGATTTTATTTCAATCTATTCTTTCCCGGTTAAACCTTAACACGCAAAGGTATTTCTATGAAAAGTTATCTCTACACCATATGCTCCCTCGGCTTATTGATTTTAATACATGCCTGCTCCAAACCGAAGGAGACAATACCCGTCGCCAAAACCGACCTCTTTGCGGTCAGGGAATTCGTGGCTTTGACCAACTATGTCCTGGATTCAACAGGAAAAGAACACCAGGATCCCCGTATTTGCCGACTCATCCGGTTGGATTACCGGGATGCCCTTGCATCAGGATTCGTAATCCCTTCTCAGAGACAGGTTGAAGGCGGTTTTTTTAAATTTCGTTTCAGTCTTCGAAATACATCCGGTAAATCGCAGTCTTTCAGGTATTATCTGATCTATGAAAATGAAACCTATGCATTCCCGTGGAAAGATCATTCCGATAGTTCGAAGATGTACCCGTTAGCCGCAGAGAACTTCTACGGAAACTGGGATGATCCTGCCACAGGCTTTCACACTACCGCAGAAATACCCGCAGATGAGGCTTTCCACGCGATCACTGACTCTTTCAGGATCATTGGGAACCCAAGAAATGAACCACGCTACTTCAATGGTGAAAACAATGATCGCTGGAAAAGAAATCCCAGGGTTGGTAAATATGCCTTTTCGCTCATCATCACTGTTTCTGAAAATCTGCAGCAAGGCATTCCGGCGTATATCCAGGATATCAGCCAATCTTCTCCGGCAGGATTTGTCCATCCGCTCTGGTTCTTTCTTCATGGTGAAGGGAAAAGCCTAAACAATACTTTGGTGTTGAAGGCACCGGAACGATTGAAGGTTGTTGCCGTTCCGGATCTTTCGGCAGGGATCTTCATCAACCCGTTCCATTTCCGGAAAGAGGAATATGGCGCTTTCTTTTCATCGTCATGTGGTCAGGATGAGAATATCAGCCAACAAGCGCAAATAGAGCAGTTTATCCATTACATTGATCCCAGCACCCGGTTTAATAATATTCCGGTGATTGCCGATGTGCTGAAAGGCCAATACTCAAAACTTGATTACAACTGGAATCGCTCTTTTTATACCCAGGAAGAGTGTATCGGCGCTATTCCGGCCACCAGCAAAAGGCCTTGTGAAACCGTATATTATGATGCTGAAGGAAAGAAGATCATCCTGAAAAATCCAGGCTGCAAATTTGGTGAATGGCGGAAAGAAAATGTGGGCATCATCACCCGGCACGGACTTACATATGGAAAATACACCGTCCGATGCAAACTGACGGAACTGCTCAACAAAAACAATATGTGGAACGGGCTGACCAACGCCATCTGGCTGATCACCCAGGATCAATCGAGCTGGAATCTTCGCCGCTCCTGCAACAAGGAGGGATACCTGGCCAATTATTACGGAGGGAAGCAGGATGATCGTGTACCCCAGGTGGCCTATTCAGAAATTGACTTTGAGATCCTGAAAACGGTCCCATATTGCCCGCCCTGGGTATTGCCTCCGGCATACAATATTCCCATTGCAGACCCGGTTCATGTGAATTATTGGAATATTCCTTTTCCCGAAGAGGTGGCTGCCATGGACCCGATGATCACCGTAGCCTGCACCAACTGGGACATGGCCTGCTGGGAACCCGAAAAATTTGAGGCCGGTTGCGGTACGGTCGAAAAAGACGGACAAAAATTCTATGCCCACCGGTGGGATAACTGGTACAGGGCTTTGACAGAAAAAACCCCTGAACTTGATGATGAATTATTCGGATCGGAGTATTATTATTTTCAGATCGACTGGCGGCCAGAGGAGATCATCTGGCGCATTGGTCCTGAAAAGGATAAGCTAAGGGTTGTCGGATATATGAATAAAGATATCACCTCGATCCCCAACAACCAGATGCTGCTCATCATCACGCAGGAGTTCCATAATACGAAATGGTGGATTGGCTCGCCTTATGCACAGGATAATATCCCATTTCCCGAAAATGATATTATCGGGGAACTGCATGAGATCACCATTGAGTGATCAGAACCTATCGATAGTAGAGCGGGTTTCCGGCTTTTCCAACTCATATTTGGTGCAATCGAGTTGAATATCCATTCCCGGAGGAGGGTCGTTGAAGTTTTTATCCTTTTCGATACCCAGGGATTTATCGGTATAAATTTTTTGCATGTATAGCGCCCAAACCGGAAGCGCCATGCTGGCACCCTGTCCAAGTGTGATGGTCCGGAAATGGGCAGCGCGGTCTTCATTTCCAACCCATACACCTGTCACCAGGTCTGGCGTCAGGCCGATAAACCAGCCATCGCTCTGATTCTGGGTTGTTCCCGTTTTTCCGGCAATGGGGTTTGTAAACCCGTATTTATAGCGCAGCCTGACGCCGGTGCCGCTTTCAACAACCCCTTGCATCAGCGCAACCATCAGATAAGCAGTCTCTTCGTTAACGGCTTCATTCTGTTTGGGTTTAAATGATTCTATGAGGTTGCCGTTTTTATCTTCAATGCGGGTAATGAAAACCGGTTCAATATATACACCCCGGTTAACAAAAACACTCATGGCGCCTGTCATTTCGTATAGGGAAATATCTGCAGAACCAAGGGCAATGGAATAGACAGCGGGGATGTCACTGGTGACCCCCATCTTTTGGGCCAGGCGGATGACCGATTGGGGAGGATAACGTTTGATCAGCTGCCCGGAGATCCAGTTATTGGAATTGGCCAATGCCCACTTCAGTGTCACCTCCTCGCCTCTCCTGTCTTCATTGGCATTGTCAGGCTTCCAAACATTTCCATCGGGTAACGGGATGATTGGCTGGATATTGGGTAGCTTCGAACAAGGTGTCAGCTCTCCTTCCTGAATGGCCAGGGCATAAAGAAATGGTTTGAAGGTTGAACCAACCTGGCGCTTGCTGAACACCACATGATCATACTGGAAATAACGGTAATCGATCCCGCCCACATACGCTTTCACCTGCCCGGTATGCGGATCCATCGACATCAGGCCGCATTGCAGGAAATGTTTGTAATAGCGGATGGAATCCATCGGGGACATCACCGTGTCAAAACTCCCTTTCCAACTGAATACACTCATCTTCACCCTGGTGTTGAAGATCGCACGGATCTTGCTTTCCGGAACTTCTCTCTCTTTCAGTTTTCGGTACCGGTCGGATCTTCGCATAGCCTGATTGAGCAGTTTCTGGATTTCCGCTTTGGTATTACCGCTCTCGAAGACAAAGGGCGCATCGGGTCTTCCTTTCCAATGGTTAAAGAATGCCGGTTGCAGGTCATTGGCCAGGTGCTGGCGCACAGCCGCTTCGGCATATTCCTGCATCTTGTAGTTGATCGTGGTATGAACCTTTAATCCATCCTTGTAAAGATTATATGGTGTCCCGTCTTCTTTGGTGTGTTGCTTACACCACGCTGTAAGGTAGCCCCTCAGGTACTCCCTGAAGTAGGTGGCCACGCCGCTTGCATGATCCGGCAATTTGTACCGTGACATGTCGATGGGTAAGGCGCTGATCGAATCGTATGCCTTTTCCGTGAGGAAATCATACCGCTTCATCTGGTGCAGCACCACGTTACGCCGTGCAAGGGATTGTTCCGGGTTTTTTATGGGTGAAAACTTGGTCGGGGCTTTCAGTATCCCTGTCAGTAGCGCAGCCTCTTCTGTCTTCAGCTCGGCAGGCGCTTTATTGAAAAAGGTCTTGGCAGCCGATTTAATACCGAACGACTGGCTGCCAAAGTCGACCGTATTCAGGTACATCGCAAGAATCTCATCTTTGGAATAGTTTCGTTCCAGTTTTGTAGCCGTAATCCATTCCTTGAGCTTAATGATCACCGTTTCGATAAAATTCCGGTCCGTCTTTCTCGGAAAAAGATTCTTAGCCAATTGCTGGGTTATCGTGCTTCCGCCCCCTTTATTGCTCCCGGTGATCAGGCCGAAGGCAACGCGGAACAGGGCCCGGGTATCGATTCCTGAATGTTTCTTAAAACGGATGTCTTCGGTAGCAATGAGGGCATCAATGATCGCATTGTTTATATCCTGGTAGTGGGCATTGGAGCGGTTTTCGATATAGTATTTTCCTAGTATTTTCGCATCAACCGAGATGATTTCTGTGGCCAGGTTGCTCTGTGGGTTTTCAAGTTCTTCGAAACTGGGCATTTTTCCGAAGAGGCCGGCAGAGATCAGGAAAAACAACAAGACGATAAAAACCGCAGTACCGGCAAAGCCGAACCAGAAAATCTTCAGGTTGCGCTTAATATGATCACCACCGCCAGTGCTTTTCTTTTTCAAGGTATTTGTTCTGATCTTCTGCATTGTTCGCCGGTTACTTCTCATACCTGAAATGCTCGATCCTTAAACCGATGTCATAAATCCCATCAAGGGGATCCTCCCGCATGGCCTGTTCGATGCGGAATGTATAGGTTCCAGCCTGCGGAAACCGGACACCACGCTTGAACAGCAAACGGTTATCTTTCAGTTTTCCCCAGCCAGAGCCATACCAGCGCCCCTCGGCATTTGCGAGCAGACATTCAACGGTATCGATGGCGATCTCCTGGTTGGGAAACAAGGTTCGGATAAAGAAAAATACATTCTCATAACGGTAATCAACCGAATTTCTGATATTCAGATAAAAAGAATAGAGCTGGATCGTATCCGGTATTTCTACGGTAAAGGTTGCCGGTTCGCTCAACTTCCATTTTCCCTCCGGGATAGCGACCTGTTGTTCAAAAAAACGATCCGGGTCGCAGGCAGCGGCCAGGGAAAGGATGATCAGGAATGGGAGGAGGCGAAAGCGTTTCATCACTTGTCGAAGCGGGTTAAGTCATCTTGTCCCACTACATCCTCAAAGTCATTTTTTAGCTCGGTTTTGAAAGCCAGGTCATCCAGGTTGTCGGTATACTTCCCGGCGGCATTATCGGCAATGATTTGTTGCACCATGGAGGCAGGGATTGCCAGCATGTTCGAGGGATCGGACACATAGCTGTACCACATGAGTTGCCGGAAGATATCGGTTTTCTGATGGAAGGCTTCGCCCTTTTTCGTCTTCAGTACGATCTCCGGGTTGGGGAGGCTCTTCATAGCATCATGGTATGCTGACAGTTCATAGTTCAGGCAGCACTTCAACTTGCTGCACTGTCCGGCGAGTTTCTGTGTATTCATCATCAACTGCTGGGTCCGGGCGGCAGAAGTCATCACCGAGTGGAAATCATTCATCCAGGTAGAACAGCACAGCTCCCGGCCACAGGAACCAATCCCGCCCAGCCTGCTGGCTTCTTGCCTCGCCCCTATCTGGCGCATCTCAATGCGCAGCTTAAACTCCTCAGCCAGCAACTTGATCAACTCCCTGAAATCGACCCGATCATCAGCTGTATAATAAAAGATCGCCTTTGTTCCATCCCCCTGAAATTCCACATCGTTGATCTTCATGGATAACCCCAATCGGTCAACAATCTTTCGGGTCTTCACCATGGCTGGTGTTTCCATCTCTACGGCAGCAACCCATTTTTCGATGTCGGCCAGCCGTGCACGCCGGTATACCTTCCTGAGTTCCGTCTTTTCCGGGTTAACTCCCTTACATCGCATCTGCAATTTCACAATTTCTCCTGTAAGACTAACAATCCCGATATCGTGCCCGGGATTTGCCTCCACAGCTACCATGTCACCCTCTTCAAAATTGAATTCACAGGCAACCCGGAAGAAATCTTTCCGGTTGTTCTTAAACCTGACTTCGATGATGTCGAACTTCTTCTGCCCATCGGGCAGGGGGATATCCTTCATCCAGTCATAGGTCTCAAACTTGCAGCATTGCTTGTTGTAAATCGATGTATTCTTCTGATACATCTTAGGTGTATCCGTGCAGCCACGAGTCTCAAATGGGTTTGTATTCGTCCTCGGTTGAATCGGAGATATATAGAATTCGCTTTCTTCTTCCATGATATGAATATGCTGAACCTGCAAAGATAAGTATTTATCAGGAAATGGCTTTGATCCCACCACTGAACAGTACCGGGAAACCGTGCCGGATAGTGGAAATGATTATCTTCGCAGAGCGACATGTTGACCACGGGCCGGATATATAAATACTATCTTTTCTCAGGTCTGCTGACTTTGTTGTGCATTTTTTTATTCCGTCAGGCCGCTTCACAGTTTTACAATGGATCCCAACTCACCTTTGGTAAAAGCAGGGTACAGTATGATGATTTTTTTTGGACGTTTTACAAATTCGAAAAGTTTGATACTTATTTCTACCTCAATGGAAAAGAGCTGGCGCAGTTTACAGCCCAATATGCAGAAAAATCAATCCCTGAGATAGAGCAGTTTTTCAAATTTACCATCGAGGATAAGATCCAGTTCCTCGTTTTCAATAGTCTCTCCGATCTCAAACAAAGCAACATCGGGATGGCTGTTGAGGAGGGATACAATACCGGAGGCATCACCCAGATCATCGGAGGAAAGGTTATGTTGTACTTCACCGGATCGTACAGTGAGCTTGAACAACAGATCAGGGCAGGGATCATCCAGGTTATCCTGAATCAGATGATGTTTGGCAGCAATATTGGCGCCCAGGTTAAGAACAATATCTTTTTTACCATGCCTGGATGGTACATGGACGGGCTTATTGCTTACCTCTCAAAAGGATGGAATACAACGGCCGACAACCTGGTCAGGGATGCCATTCAAACAGGCCGTTTTGATAAATTCAACAGCCTTACCGGTGCAGAAGCCGCGCTTGCCGGGCACTCCCTGTGGCAATTCATAGAAATGAAATATGGCCGCACCGGCATTCCGGATATTGTCTACCTGGCACGGGTAAATCGTAATACAGAGAAGGGATTTCAATACGTGCTGGGTATTCCTTTCAAAACGCTCATCCAGGAATGGCTTGCCTATTATAAGTCACGCTATACGAACATCACAGGGATTCCATCCGGGAAACCCCTGCTGAAGAAAACGAAAAAAAATCTTGTCTACAGCCAGTTGCGAATCAGTCCCGATGGCCGGTATGTGGCATTTGCCACCAATGAGATCGGTCAGTATAAAGTCTGGATCAAAGACCTGGAAACCGGGAAAAAAAGAAGGATACTAAAGGGGGGATACCTGATCGATGACCGGACCGACTATTCTTTTCCCATCCTGGCATGGCATCCCGGTAGTGAGATTCTGGCCATCATAGCAGAACGCAGCGGAGAGGTGGAGTTGCGATTTCAGCCGCTCACCGGGGAAAAACCGGTGCGGCTCATCTTGTATCCCGTGGAAAAAGTGCTTGATTTCAGCTATTCCCACGATGGTTCACGCCTGGTGATGAGCGCCGTTCAGCGGGGACAGTCGGATATTTTTATTTATCACCTCGCCTCTTCTACTTATGAAAATATCACAAATGACCTCTTCGATGACCTTAATCCCCGCTTCCTGAATTGGTCAAAAGACATTGTTTTCAGCTCCAACAGGGTTAACGACACCCTTCAGCCGGTCAACAAGACCGATATTTTTCATCTACCACACACCAAAGATCTTTTTCTCTATTCATATACCCCGAAAGAGAAAGTTCTTCGCCGGTTGACCAACACCCCGCCTACTGACGAAATAGAGCCAATGCCTTATGCCGAAGGGTATATCGCTTACCTGGGGGATGCCAATGGGATCTTCAACCGGTACCTGGCCAGAACCGACAGTGTGGTTGCTTTTGTTGATACCATCGTCCATTACCGATATGCCACGACCTCTTACCCGGTGACTTCCTCCGGCCGGAGTATTCTTAGTCACGACATACAGCCTCAGGCTAAAAAAGTTGGTCAGGTTATCTTTGCGAACCAGATGTATCATCTGCAATTGGATGACCTGGTTAGCCAGGAAAGAGCAACAGCCATTGATTTACAAAACACTCCGTTTGTTGAGGAGATAAGAAAGGCAGAAAGCCTACAACAAGTTCCTGATTCGGTGGATACAAAGACCAAGGAACCCGGGAAAACCGGAAAGCAACGTTTCCGGGCGGTGATGCTAAGTGAAGTTGCCAATACAGACAATTTTCCTGTTTTTCCTGCTTCTGCCGACACAACAGGTCAGCCGGGAAAAGAAATCCAGCCATCGCCAACTCGACAAGCTACTGTTTTTCTGGGATATCCGGCGCAGGACTCACTCAGAAAGAGAGATACGGTCATCCCTTTTCCCCCGAAGCAGCGAAATTATGATGTGGAGTACTTTTTTAATCAACTGGTTACACAAATCGACTTTACCTACCTCAATTCCACTTATCAGCCATACGCCGGAGGCGGAAATCCCATCTTTTTTAATCCCGGGATGAATGCTCTTTTCAAAGTTGGTATTACAGATCTGATGGAGAATTATCACCTGGTTGGCGGAGTGCGGTTGAATTTCAGTCTGGTCAATAACGAGTACCTGCTCAGCTATAGCAACCTGCGGCGCCGGCTTGATCACCAGATCGTTTTCCACCGGCAAACGTTGGAGGAACTTACCAACTACTCCTACATCCGACACCGGTGGCATGAATTGTACTATGTCCTCTCATGGCCATTCACGCCGGTTTTACAGGTGAAAGGAACCGGCAGTATCCGTTATGACCGGGCAATCTATCTGAGTACCGATGCCTATAACCTGTCACAGCCGGATCGGGATAAATACTGGGGAAGCCTGAAAGGAGAGATCATCTACGACAACACCCGTAACCTGGGGGTGAATTTGTTCGTCGGTACCCGGTACAAGGTTTTTGGAGAGTATTACCAGCTGGTGAACAAATCAGGCGTGAATGCTGTTATCCTCGGATTTGACTATCGCAACTACCAACGGGTACACCGTACGCTGATCTGGGCTAACCGGTTGGCCGCCAGCACCTCTTTCGGCAATCACCGGCTCATCTACTTCATGGGTGGCGTCGACAACTGGCTTTTTCCTTCGTTCGATCCCAACACCCCTGTGAACCAGGAGATGAACTTTGCTTTTCAAACACTGGCTACCAACTTGAGGGGCTTCAACCAAAACATCCGCAACGGGAACAATTTCATCCTGCTGAATTCAGAGCTTCGGCTGCCGGTCTTCCGCTATTTCATGAATCGCCCGATCCGATCTGATTTCCTTAACACCTTACAAATCGTGGCCTTTGGAGATATCGGCACTGCCTGGTCAGGATCCAATCCATTTGCCAGTGACAATGTGCTTTATTCGCGATTTTACCGCAGAGGGCCCATGTTCATCCGGGTGGAAACGCGAAAAGACCCGCTGGTGGGAGGCTTTGGCGGAGGTCTCCGGAGTCGCCTCTTCGGCTATTTTATCCGGGGTGATCTGGCCTGGGGTGTGGAAGATGGGAGGATACGGAAACCTATCTTTTATCTTTCTTTGAGTCTTGATTTTTAATCCCCCTGCCCATGCTTCCTGATCGCATACACCAATTCATCCGCCGGCATCACATCCTGACTTTATCGGTAACCAAAGACAACATTCCGTGGAGCTGTACCTGTTTCTATGCCTTTATTCCAGCGGATCGCACGTTTGTAATCACCTCTGATACTGACACCCGGCACATTCAGGATTTTCTTCATTCCGGAAATAATAAGGTTGCAGGAACCATTGCACTGGAAACCAAGATCATTGGAAAGATCCGCGGCATCCAGTTTTCAGCAACCATGAGAGAACCGCAAGGAGCTGAACTTCACAAGGTGAAAAAAGCCTACCTGCTACAGTTCCCGTTTGCCGCTTTTACAACCCTCCATTTATGGTTGATTACCCCGGATTATATCAAGATGACCGACAACCGGCTTGGGTTTGGAAAGAAGCTGATTTGGCCAGAAAACGGAAAGGATTTACAATGATAATTTCCATGAAATAATCAATATTTAGTCCCTTCTGAAAAGTCATTTTATGCCACTAAGGCACTAAATCAGAAAATCGCACAAATTTTATTTATTTGATTGACAGCATTTTGTGTTTCTTTGAGTTTTTGTGGTTTAGTGGCGAAAATGAGTGATAGCATTATCGGGGTAAGCTCAATATTAAATTTTCAAATTGTTTGTAAATTCCTACACGGAAGGATTACTTTTTTTATTATCAGCCATTTAGTTCCTGTTAAAAAATTGTTAACAAATACAAGTCGGCACATTCTCTCAACACCAACGAAACTTGTATTTTGGTTTTTTGAAAATCTGAACATACCGGTTTTCCCATCAAGTTTATTTTCAGTTAGTTATAATTCTGGCTACGAACAAATTCAACATCATTGATAATGGATCAAGATCTTTTCATCAATTCAGAGAAAGAGGTTAACACAGGAGCCAAATCCAAAAAAGATTTTTACAGTGGGATACAAGAACAATATAGCCGACCACAGCTTCCGTTAAGTCCAGAAGAACAGAAGACAGATCAAGAAATGACAAAGCAAAAAGAGCGTCAGCCTGCTGAGCAGAAGACCTATACGATGGCAGAAGCCTTGCAGCAATCGACCGAATATTTCAAAGGAGATGACCTTGCAGCCAAAGTATGGGTTACCAAATATGCTTTAAAGAATAGTGACCAGGAGCTTTTCGAATGCACCCCTGATGACATGCACCGGAGGATCGCCCGGGAGATCGCCCGGATAGAAAAGAAGTACAAGAACCCGATGAGCGAGGAAGAGATCTTTGAACTGATCCGGGATTTCCGGTATATCATTCCGCAGGGAAGCCCGATGGCTGGTATCGGTAATGATTACCAGGTGGGATCCTTATCCAATTGCTTTGTCATCGGGCAGGACGGAGAAGCCGATTCCTATGGTGCGATCATCCGTACCGATGAAGAACAGGTTCAGCTGATGAAACGCCGGGGCGGCGTGGGGCATGACCTTTCACACATCCGGCCCACCGGCAGCCCGGTGAAGAACAGCGCATTGACTTCCACGGGCATCGTCCCGTTTATGGAACGCTATTCCAATTCCACCCGGGAAGTGGCACAGGACGGGCGTCGTGGCGCCTTGATGCTGAGCCTGTCGGTCCGGCACCCCGATGCCGGCAATTTCATTGATGCCAAGATGACCCCCGGAAAGGTCACCGGCGCCAATGTCTCCATCAAGATCCATGATGACTTCATGCAGGCTGTGATCAATGACACGGAGTACACACAGCATTTTCCCATTTATTCCGACCGGCCGAAATTCACCCGAATCATCAAAGCCAAGGAGTTGTGGAATAAGATCGTCCACAATGCCTGGAAGTCTGCCGAACCGGGAATCCTTTTCTGGGATACCATCACCCGTGAGTCGGTGGCCGACTGCTACGCAGACCTCGGATTTAAAACGGTTTCCACCAACCCCTGCGGAGAGATTCCCCTCTGCCCTTACGACAGCTGCCGCCTGATTGCCATCAACCTGTCGAGCTATGTCAATAAGCCTTTCATGGAAGAGGCTAATTTCGATTCCGCCCTGTTTGTCAAACACGTTCATAAAGCACAGCGGATCATGGATGACATCATTGATCTGGAAGCAGAAAAGATTGACAAAATCCTGGAGAAGATCGACAGTGACCCGGAAGATGCCGAAACCAAACGGGCTGAACGCAGCCTCTGGATGAAAATCAAACACAAGACCCTCCAGGGTAGAAGAACCGGTATCGGGATCACCGCCGAAGGAGACATGCTGGCCGCACTTGGATGCCGCTACGGATCGGAAGAAGCTACCGACTTTTCTGTCGAAGTACATAAGATGCTTGCCATCGAAGCCTACCGCTCCTCGGTGATCCTGGCGAGCGAACGGGGTCCCTTCCCCATGTTTGACTTCCATCGTGAGAAAAAAAATCCCTTCATCCAACGCTTGGCCGAAGCAGCACCGAATGTGGTTGAAGAAATGCGCATCCATGGCCGCCGCAACCTTGCCCTGATGACCATCGCCCCAACCGGCTCGGTGAGCATCCTGTCACAGACTACTTCCGGACTTGAACCGGTATTCAGCGTTACCTATAATCGCCGTAGAAAGGTCAACCCCAACGATCAGCATGTGAATGTTACCTTTACCGATGAAGTGGGTGATACCTGGGAAGAATACCCTGTTTTTCACCACAAATTCAACGAATGGCTGACCGTGAATGGGTACAACCCGCCTGAAGTGCTTGCCGGAAGTGAAGAGGAACTGAAGGAGATCATCAAGAAATCACCCTATTACAAAGCCACTGCCAATGATGTGGACTGGGTTGCCAAGGTGAAGATGCAGGGGGCCATCCAGAAATGGGTCGACCACTCCATCAGTGTTACAGTAAACCTCCCGGAAGACATCAAGGAAGAATTGATCGGTACCATCTACCGCACAGCCTGGGAAAGCGGTTGCAAAGGGATGACCGTTTACCGCGAAGGGAGCCGGGCAGGTGTGCTGGTCAACAATGACAAGAAAAAAGAGAATTGCATCGAGTTCAAGGAAACCAAAGCCCCGCGACGCCCGGAAGTACTCAAAGCCGAGGTGGTGAGGTTCCAGAATGACTATGAAAAATGGATCGCCGTGGTTGGTATCCTCAACGATCGTCCCTATGAGATTTTTACCGGTAAGGCTGATGAAGATTTTTTAATACCACCCTCTGTTGATAACGGGGAAGTGATCAAGGTAAGACCTGAGTCAGGCAAAACCCGCTATGACTTCCGGTTCAAGGATAAGCAAGGGTACAATCATCTCATCGAAGGCCTCTCCAGAAGATTTGACAAGGAATACTGGAACTATGCCCGGCTGATCTCCGGCATCCTCCGGCACGGCATGCCCCTGCCTTTTGTGGTTCACATTGTTAACCAGCTCCATTTCGAGAAAGAACATATCAATACCTGGAAAAATGGGGTGGAACGCGCCCTGAAAAAGTTCATCCCCGATGGCACACAGGCTGCAGCCCATACCTGCCCGAAGTGCCATGCCAAAGATTCCCTCATCTACCAGGAAGGCTGCATGACCTGCAAGTCGTGCGGAGATTCCAAGTGTGGGGGGTGATGTGCTGATGTGCTAATGTGTTAATGTGATGATGTGATGATATTTGTGGTAATGCCGCAGAAAACACCATCAATGCCGCCGGAGACCAGGTTGTTGTCAAGGTATAAAGCGAAACGGTGATCATCAAGTAACAGATCTTGTTGGAATGGCCATTCCGAAACTCCAAAAACCATTGCTGATCCTTGCCGGATGGGTATTTGCTGTCATCGGCATGATAGGGATTTTCATTCCCCTGCTGCCTACCACGCCGTTGCTGTTATTGTCGGCCTCATGCTTTATGAAAAGCTCTGACCGCTTTTATCGTTGGCTAACAACCAATAAGTTCCTCGGAGCCTATATCAAGGACTACCGCGAAGGAAAAGGGATTTCATTCAGGGCAAAAATCATCACCCTTACGCTGCTCTGGGGAACCATGCTTTTTTCAGCATGCTTTGTCGTGCCTTACTGGGGAGTGAGCATATTATTGATAGCAATTGCTATCGGGGTCAGCCGGCATATTCTAACCATCCGGCCAAAAAAAGATAAACAGTACCCGGAGCATTAACTTACCACCATTTCCGGCAGCTCGACTTGGATGATCCTCCGTAGAAGATCATGATCCCAATGATGAATCCAAGATTGTATGACCACCCGGTGTTATTCATCTCATAAATGCCTACCTGGTCGTTGAACAGACTGATGATGAAAGTCACCAGTGAAATGAGACCATGCCACAGTCCCGCCCAGAAACCGGCCGGCGCATCATTGAAGCGAAGATTCCCCGGAGCGCAGGAGGTCAGGAAGATAAGTGCCATAAGGATCAGCGGGATCCATTTGATGAACTGATTGTTTTTCATAATGATGGTTTTGAATAAGCGAAGATAGACATATTCGCATCTTTTATATTAATTTCGCAGGAAATGTCGCTGCAGCAAAAGATGATCGATGAAGTGTTGGGTCCATTCGGCAGAAACTAAGAGAGATAAAAATTTGAAATTTTATTTTGATTCACTGAACAAAAGGTACTCCCAATTTTCTTCCTTAAGGCTTGATAGACCATTGAAATATTCGATTAAAATATACAGTCTGTTTGGGAGTTTTATCTCCCTTTACATCTGTATGAGACCGATTTTCGTTTAAGGGTGTATGTTCTACTATTTGACCTTCAATCGCTCTTACTTCTCCAACATTCATTTTAATGACACCATACAAATCAGGGTCTTTTTGATCAATCCGAACACGTTCTTTGGTATCCATTGGTGTCGAATATTTTGACCAATCAGTAGACATGCCATCACCATGGTTTTTAAAAACCAAACTTATTGCGAGTTTTTCGTTACGAAATAAATTCCTATGCACTCGTTGAAAAAGAGAGTGTTCGTTAGGGATTTCTTCTTTTGGAAATATACATTCCAATTCTGCCATTATTCTTGAAGAAGAGATAGAAAGATACCCTGATTAAAAGAATCTAATATGAACGATCCTTCAATTTTGGATTCCTTTTTGTTATCACCATAGAACTTGACAAGTTCGGAAGGGGATGATGGGATATTTATTAAAAGATCATATGATTTTTTATTCCAGAATAGATCAATACTTCCATCATTACTGGGTAAAATATCAGGAGGTTCAATTACAGTACCTCGCTCAGCTAAAATCCAATTTGCGTATTTGTTGAAAAAGTTTACCGCATTATAAAAAGTCTTATCCGAGTATCCTCGACTATGATTGTCATCCCAATTGTCTTTTAGATCAACAATATATCTGGATTCTACAACTTTTGCTATAAACTCCGCAAAGACAGACTTGACCTCAATAGAATAATTTTCTGATACCACAATTTTGACGGCATCAGATTTTTTCGACCATAAATGTATATGATCATCAATTTCTTCAATATCTGCCCAAACAGTTTCGGTTCTGTAGTTCCAAGAGTGTTTTGGATAACATGAAAACCCAGAGAAAGATGTTGTTGGGCTTAATAAATCTCGTTCTTTTTCGAGAAGTGCTGGCATAGTGTTGGGTCTACTTATATTATTCTTTGTTATTTTCTAAAAAAGAGATATTGTTGGAAAAATTCCTTTTAATAGCTTTTTCTTTTTTCTCGGCCCGTAATATACGCTCTTTAAGTTCTCTAAGGTCGTTGCAATCTAATGCAATATGAATTTCCTCATGGGTCGATCTTCCTTTGTGGTATTCAATTTTCAGATCATGAACTATTACCCCCATTTCAACATCTCCATCGACATCATCTGAAAAAACTGGTCTGATATCAGTAATGATACGTGATTTAACATAGGTTTTTTCATACTCCATCAAAAGATCATATGCCTTTGATGTTAACCCCAATGTTTTTAAAGAAAGTAGTCGAGTAAAATTATTGATGAAATTCGAATTGGGCTTTGAGGTAATTTCTTCAGTTTCGTTTAATGCTTCCTGTACTTTTATAAGGATTTCGGACACGGTTTTTGTCTCATTTTCTTTAAGTCTATATAGACTCAGAAGAACTTTTACAATTTCTGCTGCATCCTCTTTGGAAAAAACATTCTTTTTAGAAATGTATTCTGATAAATCTGAAGGTAAAAGCCCTTTAGGGATATTCTCTAATTCTTTTATTAGTGAGTCTATCTTTGATTGTTCGGATTGGAGTAAAACACCAAATCCTTTTTTAACGTTTTTTGGTATTCTATAAGATGCCATCTGAATCAGGTTTCAACTTTTGTACTGAGAATATTCATGAACTGAACATTATTATACGAAATTTGGTGCGTCAAGTTACCTTGGAGCTTCTTTACCAACTGCCAAAAGTATATAAAAGTTTCAAATTGGCACGAATTTTCTATCCCATTTGGCAATTCGAGGTTAAATATAACGAATTTTCAATGAATTTGGTATCTGTCGACTCCAAAAAATCCACAATTTTCGTAACAGACTTGATCAACTCGAAGCTAGATATTTCAAACATCTTCGGTACTATACGCCGTTGCTGTTATTGTCGGCCTCATGCTTTATGAAAAGCTCTGACCGCTTTTATCGTTGGCTAACAACCAATAAGTTCCTCGGAGCCTATATCAAGGACTACCGCGAAGGAA
>Ga0194113_10001434_pt1 | contig 32754 bp, 27 predicted proteins | sample TA2MahC200mmetaG_FD_146193 | JGI IMG/M metagenome (GOLD analysis project Ga0194113, IMG submission 146193) | Freshwater microbial communities from Lake Tanganyika, Tanzania - TA2015017 Mahale Deep Cast 200m | ecosystem: Environmental > Aquatic > Freshwater > Lake | place: Tanzania: Lake... | reverse complement strand
CATCCGTGGCATCCGTACCCCCATCCGTGTCTGGCATCCGTGGCCTCAATCTCGATCCGCGCAATTTCGTTTCCCCCTGTAGCCGTGCTATACTCCCGCCACACATGGCCATCGGCGTTTGCGCCAACAGGGACGTGAACCGCCGCCCCAAGGAGGAGCTCATCATCCATGCGCATCGCCATTATCGCGCCCGGCAGTCGTGGGGATGTCGAACCCTACGTGGCCCTGGGCAGGGGCCTGGTCAAAGCTGGCCACATCGTGCGGCTGGCAACCCACCAGGACTTCGCAGAGCTGGTCAACGCGCACGGGCTAGAGTTCTGGCCGATCACAGGGAGTGTCCAGAACATCGCACAGGGGATGGCGGCGCTCCTGGAGGGCGGGAGCTTCCTGGCGATCCTGGCGCAGATGGCCAGGGAGGCCCGCCCCGGCGCGCTGCAACTGGCCGAAGCCGCGCTGGTCGCCTGCCGCGAGGCAGATCTGCTGCTCGCCGGGGTCGGCGGGCTGTTCGCGGGCCTGGCCCTGGGAGAGAAACTGGGGCTCCCACTGCTGCAAACCTACTATATCCCCTTTTCCCCAACTGCCGCCTACCCCAGTTTTCTCGTTCCCAAGCCCCCAGCGTGGTTCGGCGGCCGGCTGAATCGCCTCTCCTATCATCTCGCCCGCCAGATGATGTGGCAGGCGTTCCGGCCGGCCGATGGGCTGGCGCGGCGCCAAGCGCTGGGGTTGCCCCAGGCGCCCTTCTGGGGGCCCTTCGATGCCGACTGCGTGCGCGACATGCCGGTCCTCTATGGCTACAGCCCATCCGTCATCCCGCCCCCGCCTGATTGGGGCGCCCATGTGCACGTCACCGGCTACTGGTTCCTCGATCCGGCCGATGATTGGACCCCGCCGCCAGCCCTGGCGGAATTCCTGGAGAGCAGCCCGCGGCCGGTCTATGTCGGGTTCGGGAGCATGAGCAATCGCAAACCGGAAGAAACCGCCGATCTGATCCTGGCGGCCCTGGCGCGCACGCGACAGCGGGCGATCATCCTGGCTGGCTGGGGCGGCTTGCGCCGGGTCGCCGCGCCGGACTCGGTGTTCATGCTGGACGCCGCGCCCTTCTCGTGGCTCTTCCCGCGCGTCGCCGCGGTCGTACATCACGGCGGGGCCGGTACCACTGCGGCCGGCCTCAGAGCAGGCGCGGCGTCGGTGGTGATCCCCTTCTTCGGCGATCAGCCTTACTGGGGCCAACGCGTTGCGGAACTGGGGGTTGGCCCCGCGCCGATCCCGCGCCAGAGGCTGACGGTTGCGCGCCTTGCGCAAGCCCTGGAAGAGGCTGTGGGAAATTCACAGATGCGCCAGCGGGCCGCCGAATTGGGTGCGAGGATTCGGGCCGAAGATGGGATCGCAGCCGCAGTCGCCGTGATAGAAGCGCTGGATAAGGAAAAGGAGATAGCCTGACCATCTCGGAGGCCAACATCGGCTGGTACCTGGCGCTGATCGAGGAATAGGAGCGCCATGAGGAGTACCGGCCGCATTCGCTTAACCCAGAGGAGTCCTGCCATGAACAAGCGACATTCGATGACGTTTGCGGTGACCCTGGTGATCCTCCTGGCCCTGTCGGCCGGGATCGGTCGGGCGCAGGCGCCCGCGCCGGCCGGAGGCAGTCCTGCCGCGCAGGGCGTCAGCGGCCAGCCGGCCGCTCCGCCCGCGGTAGCGGCGATCGTCCGCAGTCGGATCAGCTATCAGGGAGTCTTGACCGAGGGCGGCGCGCCCGTGACCGGCACGCGCAACCTGGTCTTCCGGCTCTACTCCAACAACACCTGCACCGCGCAGGTCGGCGGCGACATCAGCAAGCCGGGGGTGGCGCTCGCCAACGGCCTCTTCAGCGTCGAGTTGGATGTTGACCAGGCGCTTTTCAACGGCCAGGGGCTGTGGCTCAAGGTCTTCGTCGGCGGAGCCGGGTTGGGATGCCAGGAACTGCTGCCCGCGCCCTACGCCCTCAGCCTGCGGCCCGGCGCGCAGATCAGCGCATCTACCTCCGACAGCATCCTGCGGCTGACCAACAGCTACGCGGCCGGCACTACTGGATCGGCCCTGTATGCCGCCAGCGCCGCGGCCACCGCGCCCACTGTCGCGGGCTATCACAGCGGCGATGGGCCGGGCATCTACGGCTATGCCGCGGGGGTCTATCCGGCCGTCGAAGGAATGCATGGCGGCGACGGCAGCGCAGTGGCAGGCTACGTCTCGCGGCCGGCCGCGGTGGGTGTGCTCGGCGTCAACACCAGCAACGGCGGCGCAGGCGTGAAGGGGACCAGCGACGGCGGCATCGGCGTCGAGGGTCGCGGCGGCAATATCAGCTATGCCGGCGTGCTGGGCTCGGGCGCCAGCTACGGCGGACATTTCACCGCCGAAGTGGGGTATGGGGTCTACGGCACAGGTCCGATGGGCGCCGCCTATTTCGCCGGCGATGTGAAGCAGACGCGGCCGTCCGATGGCCTGGTGAAGGCGGCCGTCTACGCCACGTGCAGCCAGGCGGCCGCGCTCACGCGTTCGTTCAACAACGTCAGCGGCGCCATCACGATCGCAAGCGGCGCCAGCGCCGGGAGATGCACGATTGACTTCGGGTTCAAAGTCAACGACCGCTTCTTCACCGCGACCGCCGTGCACAGCGATGCGCGCGGGGTAACGTGCACGTGGGGCGGCGCCGAGAGCGAGCTGGACTGCTTGCGCTGGAATGAGACCGGCGCGGGCGTCAACGGCGCCATCATGGTGATCATCTATTGACCTGGCGGAGGTGCAACCATGAAATGGGTCAAACCAACCCTGGCGGCGGCGGTTCTCATCATAGCCCTGATGCTGGCTACCATTGCGGCGGCCGGCGGCCCGCCCGCGTTGGCGCGGTGGGTGATCGCTGGCGGCGGTGGTCAGGCGGCCAATCGCGAGCTAGTTCTGCGCGCCACGGTGGGCCAAAGCGTCGTAGGGACCGAAGGCGGGCGTGCGCTGGCGTTGTGTGCGGGCTTCTGGTGCGCTGGCTTGCCAGAAACGAGCCTGTATCTGCCGCTCGTATCGGTCGGCGGCTGATTGCAGACCCCCGCATGACCGTCGCCAGGCCCCAGGGGTCTTGGAAGCCAGGCCGGTTGCGTGTATAATCGGGCGGGTCCGGGGTGAAACTTTACCGGCTTGCCTGCGTTTAGAGAGTGATCCGGTTTCACGGGGCGCCGGCCGTCACGGTCGCCAGAACCGCCCTTCCGTCATCGGTCATCGCGAGTCTACTCTATAAGGAGGCGCTGTCATGGATTTCGGCAAATCGTTTACCTTCATGTTCGAAGATCCCAACTGGGTGCGCAAGCTCGGCATTGGCACGCTGGTGACCCTGGCCGGGATATTCCTATCGCCCGTGCTGATCGGCCTGGCAGGGGTTTTCATGCTGATGGGCTATGGCCTGGATGTGGTGCGCAATGTGCTGGACGGCAAAGAGCATCCGCTGCCTGAATGGGAAGACTGGGGCGGCTTCTTGATTCGGGGGCTGAAGATCTTCGGCGTCTACCTGCTGTGGTGTCTGCCCTTCATCATCGTCGCGATCCCGCTGGGCATTGGCGCGGCGCTGACGAGCGACAACGGCCGCGGTGTGCTGGAGGCGCTCGGCATCCTCATCACGATCTGCGGCTCGTGCCTGGCTATCCTGTACGGCCTGTTCCTGACGCTCATCACCCCGGCGATCTACATCCGCCTGGCCGCCACCGACCGTTTCGCGGCCGCGTTCGAGATCGGCAGGCTGTGGGCGCTCACGCGCGACAACCTGGACAACGTGATCATCGCCTTGATCCTCGGCTACATCGTCGCGGGGATCATCAGCGTGATCATCGCCTTCCTGGGCGTCTTCGCCATCCTGATCGGCCTGCTCGTCTCGCTGCCATTCGCGATCTTGTGGCAATACCTGGTGCAGGGACACCTGTTCGGTCAGATCGGCGCGCACAGCGTCACGCCGGCCGAGTAGTAGACCCCTATGATCGAGATCCTGTCCGCTTTCGGCCTCTCCGCGGCCACGGGCCTGAACGCCTACCTGCCGCTGCTGATCGTGGGTTTGCTGGCGCGCTTCACCGACTTGGTCACGCTCAAGTCGCCGTGGAACACGTTAGAAAACCCCTGGGTCTTGGGCGTGCTGGTTGTGCTACTGGCCATCGAGATGACGGTGGACAAAATCCCGGCCGTGGATACGGTCAACGACGCCATCCAGACCTTCATCCGGCCGGCCGCCGGCGCGATCCTCTTTGCGGCCAGCGCCAACGTCATCACCGAGGTCAGCCCGACGCTCGCGCTGATCTGCGGGCTGTTGGCCGCGGGCGGGATTCATGCGGCCAAGACCGCGGCCCGGCCGGTCATCACCGCCTCGACGATGGGCGTGGCCAACCCGGTGGTCAGCGTGGCCGAAGACGTGGTCTCCGCGACGACCACCGTGGTCGCCATTGTGTTGCCGGTCTTGGCCGCGGCGTTTGTGCTCTGTCTGCTGGCGCTCTTCGGCTGGTGGGCCTGGCGCAGACGCCGCAAGCGATCAACATCATAGCGCCATGAGCGACCCCGCCCGCCGCGCGCCGGACGCGCCACGTCCGCTCGCCTCGGTCATCGTGCCCGCGCACAACGCGGCCGCAACGTTGCCCCTCTGCCTGGCCGCGCTGGCGGACCAGGAACTCCCGGCCTCGGCCTACGAAGTGATCGTCATAGATGACGGCTCGACCGATGAAACGGCCGCGATCGCGGCCGCGGCCGGCGTGCGCGTCATCGGCCAGGCGCGGGCAGGACCGGCCGCGGCGCGCAACCGCGGCGCGGCGGATGCCGCGGGCGATCTGTTGCTCTTCACCGACGCCGACTGTGCGCCTGTGCGCGGTTGGCTGGCCGCGTTGCACGCGGCGTTCACCGATCCGGCCGTGGCCGGCGCCAAGGGCGCCTATCTGACCCGGCAGCGCGGCCTGATCCCCCGCTTCACACAACTGGAGTACGAAGAACGCTACGACCGCATGGCCGGCGTCGAGACGATTGACTTCGTTGACACCTACAGCGCAGCCTACCGCCGCGACGTCTTTTTGTCCAACCGCGGTTTCGACACGATCTTCCCCACCGCATCGGTCGAAGATCAAGAGCTGTCTTTCCGCTTGGCGGAAAAAGGCTATCGGCTGGTTTTCATCCCGACCGCGCAGGTCTACCATCGCCACAACCCCACCTTGCGCGCCTATGTCCGGCGCAAATTCCTGATCGGCTACTGGAAGGCGCTGTTGGCGCGCTGGCACCCGGGCCGGATGCTACGCGATTCACACACGCCGCAAACGCTGAAGCTGCAAATGGGTCTCGCCGCCCTGACGTTGGCAGGGCTGGCGGCGGCGGCGGCCGCCAGCCTGGTGATCGGGGGATGTTGGCTGCCGGGATGGATCGGCGCGGCTGTGGCCGCGTTCCTGGCATCCGAAATCCCGTTCCTGGTCAAGGTCTGGCGTCGCGATCGCCAGGTTATGCTGCCGGCGGTGGGGCTGTTGTGGGTGCGGGCGGCCGCGTTGGCCGCGGGCTTTGCGGCCGGCTTGATCCGCTTTCGCGGGCCGATCGGCGAGCGCCGAGCCGCGATCGGCGGCTGGCAGCGGGTGGTCAAGCGGGTGTTGGATGTGGTCGTGGCGGGGCTGGGACTGGCGGCGACCTCTCTGCCTATGGTCATCATCGCGCTGCTGGTGCGGCTGGACTCGCCCGGCCCGGTCATCTTCAGACAGACGCGCGTGGGTCAAAACGGTCGGCCGTTCCGCATCTACAAATTCCGCACCATGGTAGATCACGCCGAGGAGCTGCTGCCGGGCCTCGTGAACCTGGCGGAGCTGGAGCAGCCGGCGTTCAAGCTGCGCGACGATCCGCGCGTCACGCGTGTGGGGCGCATCTTGCGGCGCTACAGCCTGGATGAACTGCCGCAGTTGGTCAACATCCTGGCCGGCGAGATGAGCCTGGTGGGGCCGCGGCCCGAAGAGGCCGGGCTGGTGCAACGCTACAGCGATCACCAGCGACGCCGGCTGGCGGTCAAACCGGGGCTCACCGGCCCGATGCAGATCAACGGCCGCGGCGACCTGCTGTTCGACCAACGGCTGGCGCTGGAGCTCGACTACATCGAGCACTACTCGTTGCGTCGCGACCTGGCGATCCTGCTGCGAACGCTGCCGGCAGCGATTGGGGGCCGCGGCGCGTACTGACACGCGTCGAGCGACGCTACGGTTCCCTCCCCACCCACTCGGCAAACAGCGCGCTCAGATCCCGGCCCCCCACCTCTTTCACCACTGCCTGGAGATCCGCTGGCGTCGCGATTCGCCAACGAAACCGTTCCACATACGCGGCCAGCACGCGGCGGAACGTCTCTGCGCCCAATTCAGTCCGGAGCGCGGCGAAAAAGAGCGCCGACTTGCCGTAGATGATGACCTCGTAGTTGTTTTTGTAGGCGCTTGCCGGCCGGCCGATCGGCGCATCATCGCCGCGCTGGCGCGCGGCTTGCACGGCCGCTTCCCAGCGCGTGCGGCGCAGGCGCTCGGCCGCCGGCGTCCCATAGCGGCCCTGGTAGTAGACGTACATGCTCCACTCTGCCAGTCCTTCATCCAGCCAGGGGATCTGCGTCTGGTCGTTGCCCACCTGGTTGTACCACCACTGGTGCGCCACTTCGTGCACGACGCGATCTTCCAAGTCGTTGATGTGTTTGTTGTACACCTGGCTGCCGATAAGGTTCAGGCCCGGAAATTCCATGCCGTAGAAGGAAATGGGGGCTTGAACTACGGCCATCTCGCGATAGGGGTAGGGGCCGAACTGATCGCTGAAGATGCGCAACGCGGCTACGGCATGGTACAGCGCCACATGCCCAGCCTCAGCATCCTCAGGCAAGAAGTAGGAGCGCACAGTGGCGCCATAGGCATCCATCTCTGCGGTCGCAAAGCGGGGGCTGAGCACGAGCGTGAACTCACGCGCCGGGCCTTGCACGTAGCGCATGGTCGCCCAATCGCCGCTCACAGCGCGGAGGACCTGGACGCCAGTCGCGGCGATCACCTGATCGGCTGGCGCAGTGACCTCGACGCGATACAGGGCGATGCCGTGGAAACCGACATCGCCCTGCGGGCTGGCGATCTCGAGCGCCCACTTGCCGTCACGCCGGCTGGCCAGGATGGGATAGAAGCTGGTCAGGCTCAGCACGTCTTCACTCAAACCGAAGACAGTGTAATAGCCAGGCGCGCGCTGCGGCGTCTTGCCGGCGAAGTTCAGACGTATGTGGGCCTGGCTGCCCGGCTTGAGGGGTGCCAGCAGCGCCACGTGCAGCGCAGTGCCCTCCGCCTCGAAGCTGTAGTTAACGGTCTTGCCGTCAACCCGCACACTGCTGGCCGTCAGGCTGCCGCCGAACTGACGTAGATTGGGATAGAGCCGGAAATAGAGGTCGTCCAATGGAACCGCTCCGGCCACCGGCAAGGTCAGCTCCAGCGTGCCTGTGAAGGCGCGGCCGGCCGGATCAATCTTCAGTGTGATGCTGTAACGGGGCCAGGCCTCCACCTGGCCCGGCGCGACCGTGAAGTCTGGCCGCAACGCCGGCCGATATTCGGCCAGCGGATCGGCCGGCGGCGCAGCCTCCCAAAGTGCGCAGCCGCCCAGGACGAGCAGGGTGAGAACCAGACCGAAAATCGGGGCGACGACGAGTCGGCGACGCCAGCACTCCATCAAAACCTCCGGGCAACGGATGGATCGTTCAGCCTGCAGATTATACCACACGTTTTCGTAACAGGAGGCCGCTGCGTTATTCCTGTTCGTGGATGATGCGCCACCCGCCGGCAAAGCAACGGGGCCGGAATCTGCGATTCCGGCCCCGCTCGGTGACCTCATCCAGGCCGTGGAAGGCCCATCTTGGGTGAGGCCAGCTTGCTTGCCGGCAACCTGGCCTCTCGTCAAACGCATTACTTCATGAGCGTGGCGTTGGGCACATCCTGGCCGGTCAGGTCCTTGTAGGACAGTTGCAGCAGAGCGACCGCGCGCTTGAAGTTGTGCACCGCTGCGGCCTTGCCCTCGTTGCCCGCGCCGGTCGTGGTCCCCCACATCACGCCATAGACCAGGCGGAAGTTGAACCAGGCGTTGCGGATCTTGGCGTCGGCGCCCTGTGGCAGAGTCGCGTACGGATAGCCGGTCTCTGTCTTCTTGACGCCCTTGGCTTCCAACGCCTTCCAAAGGGTGGTCAGCAGACCCTTCATCTCATCCTGCACACCCTCGACCTTGCCGTTGCCGTCGTAGTCGGCCTTAGCCTTCAAGTTGAAGTCCTTGACGTCGCCGTGGCACGTCTTGCAGGACGCGCCGTAGTCGAACTTGCCGTCGGGGCTGACCGTGTTGAAGGAGTGACCGCCCACCTTCAGGTAGTTCGGATCCTTGGCATCGCTGAGAGGCGCGGTCATGTGGCAGGTCACGCATGGGCCAGGGGCGTTGCCCTTGGTATCGCCGGGCTTGCTGAACAGGAACTTGGCCGCGCCGGGATCATCAGCCGCGGCTGGGTTCGGGATCGGGGCGACGCCGACCATCATGCCGTGCGGCGAGTTGGGCAGGGTCTGGCCATAGGTCACGCCGCCCGTGTCGCTTATCAGCTCGGCGATGCTGCTGTAGTGCGGCGTGCTGGTGGTCTTGCCGGCCGCGAAGTCGTCGGAGTTGACGCGTGCATTGTGGCAGGTAAAGCAGATGGCCGACAGGCCAACATCCTTCTTCACCTCGAAGGGGATCTCCAGCGGCTTGCCGACAATGCGCAACTGGAAGGCGTTTTCTTCGGAGTGCGGATCGTGGCAGACCGCGCAACCGATTGAGCCCTCCTCGACGCTCCAGGCGCCCGAGCTCTTGGGGTTGGCCACGAAGGAGATGAATCCCTCGCCGCCGTGGCAGCGCATACAGACCTGGCGCGCGGGGCCTTTGATTTCCTCGAAGGTAGCGCCGGCGCTGTGCTTGGAGTTCTCCAGTTGCCAGCCGCGGGAATGGTTGGCGGCCGAGCCGTGGCACTGATTACACACGCCATCATCCAACGACGCCTGCATGACCTTGGCGCCGTTCTTGACGTGCTCGGCGGCCGGGCCGTGGCAGGTTTCGCAGCCGATCACGCCCATGTTCTTGACGGCCGCGGGCGCAGCGTCCCAGTTGCTGGGGCCGGTCTTGAGCCAGGCCGCATCAATCTGCTTCCAGGTGGGGAAGGTCCACTTGGCGGCCGCCTTCGCATCCCAGTAACCGCCGGAACCGTTGAACGGCGCGGGATACCAGCCGGTAGTATGGCAACGGGTGCAGGTCTCGGAGTAGTGGGTGATGTAGCCGGCCGGTCCAGGCTTGATGCCTAGCGGCCCATCCACCTTGTTGTCCAGTTCCTTCGAGAAGAGGGTGGCATGACCGGTCTTGGCCCACTCTTCGGTGTACTTGGCATGGCACTGCTTACAGTTGCCCGCCGTCACGCCGATATAGGCGCCGGCATTGAAGAAGGCATACTGTGTGGCGCTGGTGAGTCCAGCGTCATTTCGCAGGTTCACGTTCACCACGTATGCGCCGACCAAATCCGGGATAAACTGCACCACGTTCAGGTTGGCCGTGTTGGTGATGACGGTCGCCTTCGAGCCGACAGGCTTGGCGCTCAGCGTCCAGGTGGGCTTGCCCGTGTTCTTCGGATCTACAGCCGAGACCTGGAGCTTGACAGGCACGCTGATCGGGACGTTGGTCAGGCCGGTGGTGTACAACGCCGCGGTCGCTGAGCGTTCGCCCACGGCAGTATCGGTGATGTACTTGACGGTCGTGGTAATGGCATTCGGGCCTGCTGCGTAACCGGGGATGGCAAGGATTTCCAGCCTGGCGACAGGCGGCTGCGGCGCGGCCGTCGGCGCGACGACCTTCTCGACGATCTTCTCGACCGGCTTCTCGACGATCTTTTCAACGATCTTTTCGACCGGTTTCTCGACGATCTTTTCGACGATCTTCTCGACCGGCTTCTCGACGACCTTCTCGATCACCTGGGGCGTCGGTTGCGAGCAGGCTGCCGCCGCCCAAACGACCAGCATGGCCGCCGCCAAGACGACGAAATACTTGAGCAGATTCTTCATCGTTCCTCCGTTCATGTGAGTATCGGGATTCAGTTCATTGGGTTCAGAGACGCATCGGGCACAATCGAGTGATAGGCCTTCCTCCTTTCCGTAGGGGACGCGACGCCAATCCCCCAGGACGCCCGGCCCAATAAGCCAGGCGGCTGCTTGGTGTAAGACATACAATTCACCTGGGGATGCTGGAACAAGAGCCCGGCAGTCAGCGAGCGTTCAAGGCTGCAGGCATCGGCTGGAAAAAACCTAACCTCTGTAGTATCTTCTCAATTTGTAGGGGCGCACCCTTGCGGTCGCCCCGGTGGGCAGGCGCAAGGCCGTGCCCCTACCCCGGATTATTGAGAAGATACCCTCTGTAAGTTTTATCACAGAGGAGTTATCTACAGCATGATCTCTGTCATATTGTGACAAAGCCTACACTGCCCGAAGTGTCGGACCATCGTGTAGAGAAGATGTCACGAGGGCGGACAGCGATGCTCAATCGGTCTGCTGCAAGCTCTCTTCTTGGCCCACAACAGCCGCTACTGCGCGCGTCCAGGAATCAGCTTCGCGCTCGAGGATGGGCTCCCCGCGGAACCTATGGTCGTGCTTGCGGATCAGCTCGTCAAGCTCGGTGCGCAACTGCCGAAAGACGGCAGCCTGCCAGCCCGCAAGCGTGCGCGCAGCGCCTTCGCTCGCATGACCCAGCACGACCTGGAAGTGGGTCATGCAGAGGCCGCCCGCGAGCGCGTAGCCATCCGCGATCTCTGGATCGGAGAGGTGTTTCAGGAGAGTCTTCCCAGCGCGCCGGATCGCGTCCGCCTCCAGGGCGCAAGCAGGGCATAGACTAGAAGGGGCCAATTGCCTGCTAAGAGCCTGTTTGTTGCCGCCAAACAGACGCAGCGGCGCGCTTTCGGCCGCATCGAGAGTTAGGGTCAGGGTGTTGACGATGTCTCGGTAGACGATTGCCGTGCCCAACACGCTGCCGCGCTTCCGCGCCATACGCCACGCATGACGATGACACGGGCCGCGTGCCGCGCGCAACTCGTCGCGGATACGGACATCCACTACTCCTTCGTGGAGCAGCGCGTTCAGATAGCTGTCCCCGGCCCGGTAAGCCGCGCGACATACTGGACAGCCGCCCGCGCGCAAGTCCTCGAGCAACTCGTGATAGAGGGTGTCCTTGTCTGGCAAAGCGCCTCCGCGTTCTCGGCTGGCCGGCGGTCAGGAGACCGCCTCAAGCTCTTGACACAGCGGCCAGCCGTTCTCATCCTTGTGCTGGAGCGAGGTCTCCCGACCGAGCCGGCCAGCCGGCGATCAGGAGACCGCCTCAAGCACCTGCCACAGCGGCCAGCCGTTCTCATCCTTGTGCTGGAGCGAAGTCTCCCGACCGAGCCGGCCGCCCGGCGGTCAGGAGACCGCCTCAAGCAACAGGTCATCACCACCAATCTACCAATCTACCAACCTACCGGGTAAACGTCCTCCGCCCCGCATACACTGCCGCGTCTCCCAGCTCCTCCTCGATGCGCAGAAGCTGATTGTACTTCTCCACGCGCTCAGAGCGACACGGTGCGCCCGTCTTGAGCTGACCCGTGCCCATCGCCACCGATAGGTCTGCAATGAAGGTGTCGCCGGTCTCGCCGCTGCGATGCGAGATCATCGCCTTCCAGCCGGCCCGGCGCGCCATCTCGATGGCTGCAATCGTCTCAGTCAACGTGCCGATCTGGTTCAGCTTGATCAGCACCGCATTCGCCGCCTTCTCAGCGATGCCGCGACCGATGTGCGTGACATTGGTGACGAACAGATCATCGCCGACGAGCTGGGTGGTGGCGCCCACCGTCTTGTTCAGCAGCGTCCACCCCTCCCAATCATCTTCGGCCAGGCCGTCTTCGATAGAGATGACAGGGTATTTCACGACCCAATCGGCGTACATCTCGACCATCTCGGCCGCAGAAACTTTGCGCCCCTCGGTGCGCAGGTGATAGACGCCGTCCTCGAAGAACCCGCTCGCCGCGGCATCCAGCGCGATGGCGACATCCTCGCCGGGCTTGTAACCGGCCTTCTGCACCGCTTGCAGGATCAGCTCGATGGCATCGGCGTTGGTGCGCAAGGTCGGAGCGAAGCCGCCTTCATCGCCCACGCCAGTCGAATAGCCCTTGCTCTTGAGCACGCCCTTCAGCGCCTGGTAGACCTCCGCGCCCCAGCGCACCGCCTCCTGGAAGGTGGGCGCGCCGAGCGGCGCGATCATGAACTCCTGCAGATCGGTGCCCTGCCAGTTGGCGTGCGCGCCGCCGTTCATGATATTCATCATCGGCACGGGCAATATCCTGGCCGACACGCCGCCCAGGTAGCGATAGAGCGGCAGGCCGACCGCGTCCGCAGCCGCACGCGCGGCTGCCATGCTGATGCCCAGAATGGCATTGGCGCCAAACCTGCTCTTGTTGGGCGTGCCATCCAACTCGATCATGGCCTTATCCAGCGCAACCTGATCGAGCGCATCCATACCGATCAGCGCTTCGGCGAGCTCGTCGTTGACATGCTCGACGGCCTTGAGCACGCCCTTCCCGCCATAGCGCTCTTTGTCGCCATCGCGCAACTCCAGCGCCTCGTGGATGCCGGTGGACGCGCCCGAAGGCACAGCTGCGCGGCCCATCGCATCGCACTCCAGATAGACTTCCACCTCGATGGTCGGATTGCCGCGCGAATCCAAGATTTCACGGCCCAGAATCTCCGTGATCATCGTTGACATGGGAACTGCCTCCTCATAGTGACTCTGTGTTTGATACTCGAAGCGACGTGCGCACATAGAAAGGCCTCTACCACGCTCAGGGCAGAGGCCGAGCACGACGCGTATTCTATCACAGATTGGAGACAGAGAGAAAATGAGCTATTCTTCCCCACGCTCTTCCGGCTCAGGCGGCTCCACCAGATCGAGCGCCGCCAGATAGTAGTCAAGCTGGGTGCGCACCGCCTTGTACATGCGCTGGGGTATGGCCGCTAACCGCGGGCGCGGCGTCAGCTGGCCGGCCCCTTCGAGCAGATGCAGCGCGCTCCGGCCCACCCACCACGCTGGCAGCAGCCGGTTGTAGACAGCCAATCGCTCGGCAAAGCCAGGATCAGATGCAAAAGGCGTGTAGGCCGCCAGCGCGGTCGCCCATTGGGCAGCCGTGATAGATTTTGCGCGCGGGTGCCAGCGCAGTTCCGCCAGATCGTAGGCCGGATCGCCCCATCCGCTATATTCCCAGTCCAGAAAGTACAGGCGACCGTCATCCCCGCGAACGACGTTATCCAGGTTGCCGTCTACCCGCACCAGCGCAGGATTCGGATAAGCGCTTGACGCAGTCGTCTGCGCGACCGCGTCCTGGGCCAGGCGCAATGTCTCCACCATCAGCGGGAACAACGCCGGCAGGTCCTCGAGCCAAGAGGGCAGTGAGCTGGCCTGGCCGTGATGGCTCTCGATCCAGGCGCGCACCTTGCACAGCCAGGTCTCGATCTCGCCGAGATAGGCCGCAAAACTCTCCGGTTGATGCCAGGCAACCAGCGGCTCGACGCCTGCGGCCGGAGGTGTGCGGTGGATCTGGTTGACGCTGGTTACCAGCGCGCAGACGTCCTCGGTTGTCAACGTCTGGCCGCCCAACGACTCGCCGCCCACCCACCGATAGACCACGGCTGGCTGCGGCAGCGGGCCATCGGGCGCCGACGCCACCGGCTCAGGCGCCAGCCGCAGCCCAGCTTCGTGCAGCGAGCAAAGGGCGGTCCACTCGCGGCGAGCGCGCTGTCGCTCATCGGTGATGAAGAGCTTACAGGCGTACACGTCGCCATTGATGCGCACGCGATAGAGGCAGTTGTTCAGCCCCTGCGCGCCTCGCTCGATGCGCACCGCAGTGCCATTGGCCATCCGCAAATCCCAGACATTCTTGGCTCCCAACAGGTTTTCGTATGGCCGCTGCAGCAGGGGCAGCCAGACCGGCTTCACCATCTCATTCATATAGCACCTTCCCCAGACACTACCAGCCGGCCCTCGTCGTCATAGCGGTAGGCCGCATAGAAAGGCGGATCGGCTGGCCCCAACGCGAGCGTTTTCGTCAGCAACCACGGCAAATCCTCGACCATCTGCTCCGCAGGGGGCAGCCGCGCCGTCGGGATCCATTCCAGCGCGCCCTCGCTCGTCGCGATCACTGCGCGCTGAGCGGCCCACGCCGTGAAGACAAAAAACAGAATCCCCACCGCCCGATCGCCGCCGGCTGCGTGAACCACACCGCACAACCTCACGTCGCGCACCGTCAATCCTGTCTCCTCCCCCACCTCCCGCAGGAGGGCCGTGTGGATGCTCTCGTAGCATTCCACATGGCCGCCGACGCCGTTGTAGAGCCCTGCCCACAGCCGCTTGTCCGGCGCACCGCGCAACAAGAGCACGTCATCGCCGTGACGGATGAAACAGAGCACGCGCGGGATGACTTTATAGCGGTCATGGCTCCTGGCGAGCCCCTGCGGGTCCTGATTCATGATCGGTCCCCGCTCGCTGTGCACTTCCACCGGCATAATGCTATAATCGCGCCATGAACTCTCATACCGCCTCCACCCGCCAGATCGTCCGGGCGACCGCGCTGGTGATGGCCCTGTTTCTGCTCAGCCGCATTGCCGGGCTGGCGCGTGAGGCGATCATCGGCGCACGCTTCGGCACCAGCGCCGAGATGGACGCATATCTGGCCGCCTTTCGCGTGCCCGATTTGCTGTTCCAGTTGATCGCAGGCGGCGCACTGGGATCAGCCTTCATACCCGTCTTCGCCGGCTGCCTGGCCCGCAAAGACCTGGCCGGGGCCTGGCGGCTCTTCAGCGCCGTCGTCAATCTCGTCACGATCCTTATGACAACAGCCGCCCTGCTGGCCGCTATCAGCGCGCCGTTCCTGGTGCGCACAATCCTGGCGCCCGGCTTCACGGCCGCCCAACAAGCATTAACGGTCTCGCTGATGCGTTGGATGCTGGTCAGCACGGTTATCTTCGGCGTCAGCGGCATCATCATGGGCGTGCTGAACAGCTTCCAACACTTCCTGCTGCCCGCGCTGGCGCCGGTGCTGTACAATCTCAGCATCATCGCTGGCGCCTGGCTCCTGGCGCCGGAATTCGGCATCTATGGCCTGGTCGTCGGCGTCGTGGCCGGCGCAGGCATCCATCTCGATGTGCAGTTGTTCGGCCTCTGGTGGTATGCGGCGCGCTACTCGCCGGTCCTGGGCCTGCGCGACCCCCATGTACGCGAAGTCGGCCGGCTGATGGCGCCCCGCGTGCTCGGTCTGGCAGCGGTGCAGTTGAGCTTCTGGATCAATACCTTGCTGGCTTCGACGCTGCCAGCCGGCAGCATCTCGGCGCTGAACTACGCCTGGATGATCATGCTATTGCCCCAGGGCATCGTGGCTCAGGCGATCGCGACTGCTACCTTCCCGACCCTGGCCAGCCTGGAGGCCCGTGGCGAGAAGGCCGAGCTGCGCCGGATGCTCACCGTCGCGCTGCGCGGCGTGCTCTTCCTGACCATCCCGGCAGCCGCCGGCCTCTTCGTCTGGCGCACACCGCTCCTGCGGCTGCTGTTGGAACGGGGCGCCTTCTCCGCACAATCCACCGAGATGACGGCCATCGCCCTGGCCTACTATGCCTTCGGGCTGATCGGCCATTCAGCCGTCGAGATCGTCGCCCGCGCGTTCTATGCCCTGCACGACACGCGTACACCGGTCGCCGTGATCGTCGGCGGCATGGCGCTCAACATCCTGTTGAGCCTGGCGTTGCGCGAACCCATGGGCTACGCCGGCCTGGCCCTGGCCAACACGATCGCGGTTCTGCTTGAAACAGCCGTGCTGGTTTGGCTGTTGGCCCGCCGTTTGGATGGGCTGGAATGGCCGCAGCTTTGGTCAACCATCGGCCGCTCGACCCTGGCCGCCGCGATCATGGCTCTGCCGCTCGGCTGGGCCGCCGAACGGTGGGGCGATGGACCAGCGCTGCTGGTGGGAGGAGGCGGGCTTGCTGCAGGCGGTCTGCTCTATCTGATGGCTGCCGTGCTCTTGCGCATGCCCGAACTCCGTACCTTGCGTCGTGTAACCGCAAGCTGAAACCAGCCGTCGCTGATGATCTTAGCATGGCTGCGGGCAGGCGACAATGGGCCGCAAGTACCAGTTAGCTATGGCCGCGTCAGGAAGCGCCAAAGACGGTTGCGCGCCGCGGCATCGCCGCGTACGCCGATGCGAGGGGTGATCACGACACGCGATGCGGGGACGCCGGGGCCAGCCTCGATCCAAAGCTCACTGCTGGCTGTCAGGTCGGCGGCGTTGAGATTGCGCGTGATGCCGAACGCCTGGCACACCTTGCCAGGGCCATCGGCCAGATGCGCATCGGCGACGCCGGGCCGCCGGCTGCGCATGATCGTGATGCCTTCCTGGGGAACCACGCCGCGGATCAGCACAGCCCCTGGCTGACCATCAGCCGCCGCGACCGCGTTCAGGCAGAAATACATCCCGTAGATGAAGTAGACATAGGCATAACCGGGCGGGCCGTACATGATGGCGCTGCGCGGGGTGCGCCGGAACGCGTGGGACGCCTGATCGTCCGGGCCGCCGTAAGCTTCCGTCTCAGAGATCAGCCCGCTTACGCGCTGGCCATCGGCGATGCGCACCAATCGCTGTCCCAGCAAGGCGCGCGCGAGGGTCGCCGGGTCCCGGTCGTAGAAAGCGCGCGGCAGACGCGGGGGATCGCAGTTATCCTGTGGCATGGCCGATTGACCCTCGACCCGCATGACCCTCGCCGGACGCTGGCGCTGGAGCGTCGGTTTCAGGGGCAATTCGGCCGGCTGCGCGATGTGGCCCAAGGGCCAGATGGCGCGCTCTATCTCCTGACGAGCGACGCCGATGGTCGCGGCAACCCGGGCGCCGAAGGGGACAGCGTGCTGCGGGTGACGTTCTAGCGCGCCGCGTCAGATCTCGTAGCGGGCGTCCCGCTTTTCTCGCGCCGCCTCGATCTCGGCGCGCTTTGCCTCGTAGCCTGGCCGACCCATGAGGGCGAATGCGCGCACCTTGCCGCCCTCCACTCCGGGCTGGTCGAAAGCATTGATATTGTAGAACTCACCGCTGACGGCCGTAGCCACTTCGAGCAGATAGAAGAGCTGCCCTGCAGTGAAAGCGTTGATCTCTGGCACGTGGAACGCGGCATTGGGCCGGCCGGCTGCGGCCAGGGCCAGCGCGGTGCCTGCGGCCTCCGCGGCCAGCAGCTCGTTGAACGTGTGCCCACCCAGGTAATCCACGGCATCCTGACCGCTCTGCCAGGCGGGAATCTCCACCTGATGGCCGAACTTGTCGGCAAAGATGAAGGTGAAGATCTTATCGTGCGGGCCTTCGACGAAAAGCTGCACCTGCGAGTGCTGATCGGTCGCGCCCAGCGTTTTGATCGGCGTGGGGCCGACGTTGACCACTTGCCCCTGCCGATCCAACGCCTTGCCCAGACTCTCGGCCCAGAGCTGCGCATACCAATCCGCGACCGTGCGCAGGCCCTGTGCATAGGGCATCATCACGCTCATGGGCTTGCCGCGGCGATAGGCCAGGTATTGGGTCAAGGCGAACATCAGGCCGGCGTTTTGCCACAGGAACGGCGTCTGGCTCAGGCGGTCGGCATAGGCTGCGCCCGCGAGCAGCGCGGGCACATCCATGTCGGTCACCGCGGCCGGGAGCAGACCCACCGGGCTGAGCACCGAGAAGCGGCCCCCGACGCCATCGGGCACCCGACAACTGCGAAACCGCTCGCCGTTCACGAGCGGCCGCAGGCTCCCTGTGACCGCGTCGGTCGTGGCGACGATGTGCTCAGCATAGCGAGCCGCGCCCAGGCGGTCAATCAGCAAACGCCGCGCCCAGAGGAGTTGCGCCATCGTCTCTGCCGTGTCGCCAGACTTGGTGACGATGTTGAAGCAGGTCTCGGTCGGGTCGAGCACATCCAACAGGCCCGAGAGCCAGTCGGGGTCAATGTTGTCCAGCACGTAAAGAGCCGGGCTGCCCCGCTGCGCGGCCGGCAACTGGTTGTGGAAGGGGTGCAGCAACTCGTCTTGCAGGGCGATCGTGCCCAGGGCAGAGCCGCCGATGCCCAACACCACGAAGTTCTTGAAGCGCGCCTGTATTTCAGCCGCCAACGCCAGGAGCGCATCCACCTCCTGGTACGGCAGCTCCATCCAGCGCAAGCCGCCGGCCCGTCGTTGCGCCTGCACCGCAGCCAGGGCAGCCTGCGCCAGGTGCGCATGGCGCTCCAGCTCGGCCATGCTGAAGCCATGTTCCTCGCCGATGTTTTCGGCCATCAAGTTGTTGAAGTCGAAACGCACCCGCATAGCGATTTGCCAGGCCGGGTCGAGATAACGAGACATGAGTAGCTCCTGACCATACTCCTAATAGGAGGGGCTTCGCCACATCACCTGATCGCAGATTCGGCATCAGCGTCGGTTGGGCTTTGGTGTAATCGGAATACTCCACTGTATCATGGGTGGCCAGAATGTCTTCTCTTGCAAGTTCATCGTGGAGCTTCTCAGAAACGTATCTTCTCAATAATCCGGGGTAGGGGCATGGCCTTGCGCCTGCCCGCCGGGGCGACCGCAAGGGTGCGCCCCTACAAATTGAGAAGATACTCAGAAACGATATTCGAGTATCTCCCACATAGCGTGGGTAGGCGTACCAACCTTTCGACTTGGACGCAGATGCACGTAGATTTTCACAGATTCGGAGCCCAAAATCAGCGTTTATCTGCGTGCATCTGCGTCCTATCGGTTTCACCCACGTCAAGTGGGAAATACTCGGATAGAATTGGTATAGATGTCTGGCGTATCGTTCATTGATGTGCACCCCCTTTTCAAGCATATTGTAGCACGTTTCCTCACATCACAAAAGCGGCAGCAGACCATTCATTTGCTGCCCTTCGACCTCTCCAGCAGCTCCTTCGCCAGCCCGTGCTGCGGATCCACGGCCAACGCTGTCTGCCAATCGGCTTCAGCTCCAGGCTGGTTGCCGATGGCAAGTTGATACCGGCCGCGCAGCGTGGCCATGTCGGCGCGGGTGGCCTGCACTTTGACCTGCGGCGCGGTCAGCTTGACCTGGTCGAAGGGGGCGACGCGCCAGGCGAGAGGCAGCAAGGACGGAGGCGGGGCCGCCGATGTCATCGCTCGGAAGCTGAGGCCTACGGGGACCCAGCGCCAGCCGGCGCCCACGCCCGCCTCCATGTCGAGCTGACCGTTGAGGGTGGCCGGCCGCAGCGGCGCCGCCCCGCGGTTCGGCCCGATGTAGACCGGCCGACCCGCGACGGCCCCTTGCTGGATGAACGCATTGATCAGCCCGATGTAGGCGGCTTGCAACTGGCCGATGCGCGGGTCCCCTGCGGGGATGTCCCCGCGTTCCCAGGCATCGCGCAAGCCCCGAAAGACGCGCTCCTCATTGCCGACCGCAGCCATCAAGCGTGCATCCGCGCGGCGCAAGAAGCCGAAATACCAGTCGCGACGCAGCAGCTCGACGTCAATCACGGACAAATCGGGCCGCAAGCCCTCGACACCCTGCAAATAGAGCGCGGGCGCGTACGCCTGCCAGTCACGAGTCAGCAACACGCCGCCTTCTGCGATCTCGGCGAACGCATCTCGGACGTAGTCCTCCGCGATGGTATCGTTGCGGCGGTCGCACGCGGCCCAATTCATCGTCAGCGCAGCCCCTATCACGACCAGACCGACCGCCCTCGCCTGCCACACTCGCGCCGCCTGCGCATCCTCCCCTGCTCTCAACCTCAACCTTAGCCTTGACCCTAACCTCCACACCGCATCCGCGCCCCAGGCCACCCACACCGCCCCGGCGACGAACGCCGGCAGATAGTACGCGTCGCCGTCGTCCTCGATCACATAGGCCCAGGCATAGAGCATCGTGAAGGCAATGACCGCCAGCAGCGTCCAGAACAAAGCGCGTTGCGCCTTCGCCATGCACCATGCGCCTGCCAGGGCCAATGCCAGCCCGATTGGCGTGAACTGCGTCCACCACAATTGCGCGGCCTGCACCACCTGCGGCCAGAGCGACGCCGAAAAGAGGCTGACCCGGTACTGTTGCGCGGTCACGTGCTGCCACACGCGCTGCGCCGTATCCGGCTGGCCCCAGTTCAGCAGCGGATCGGCTGTGGCGCGCAGCGGCAAGTAGAGATAGATCGCCGCGCCCGCCAACAACGCCAGCGCCGCGGCCAACGCCGATCGGCTGGCCCAAAACTGCCAGCCCCAGCGCCAAGTCAGCCACAACGCGATCGCCGGCGCCAGCAGCGCCACCGATGTCAGATGATTGCCCAACCCCAGACCGAAGAGGAATGCGGCAAGCGTAAGCGCCCTTCCCTCTCGCCATGCCCCCCGCCGATCGTGCGTCGCGCTCCCAGCCGCCGCCCCCGGCCGGGTCCCAGCCGGATTCATCCGGCGCCGCTCACTAGCCCGGAGATGAATCTCCGGGCGTTCCCCGGCCGCGCGTTCCGGCCGCCCCCCTCCCACCACCAACAACAGGATTGCGGCGACCAGGGCCGTGTTCAGCGCATACACCTCAGCGATGCCAGCCCAGGTCCAGGCGGTTCTGCCCAAGCCGAACGCCAGCGCCCCAATCGCCGCGGCCGCCATCGCATCGAACCGGGATGGCGATCCAGCAGCCCTGAGCCGGCCGACCGGCGCGATCAACGTGCGCTGCGCCAGCAGGTAGATCAGCCCCACTGTCGCGGCCCCACAGACCGCCGAGAGCAGATTCAGCCGCCAAATGATGCGGCCGGCCGGCAAGAGATGGGTCCAAAGCCAACCGATAACCACGTAGAGGGGAAAGCCGGGCGCATGGGCGATGCCGGCTGTCCATGCTGCCAACGCCAACTCGCCGCTATCGGTGGGAGGGATGCCAGGCGCCAGGGTGAAGAGATAGAGCGCCAGGCTCGCGGCCGCGACCCCGCAACCCAGCCACCCTCTCGAAAGGCGTCTCAACTGCACCTTGCCCACGGCCTCTGCCTCGCAGCGCTACTCACTCACGGCAGCCGAGGCTCCAGCGCGTGATCCCAGGTCATCAGCAAGGATGGCAGCTCGGCCAGCGTCTGAATACGCGCATCCGGCGTGATCTCGGGATCAGATTCGGTGTGGAACGGCGAAGCGATCAAGATCGCCTTCATGCCGAGTTTCTGCGGCCCGGCCACATCCACCGCGAGCTTGTCCCCCACAAACACCGCTTCGGGCGGCGCCACATCCAGCAAATCGAGGGCCTGGCGATAGATGCTGGCGTGCGGCTTGACCATGCCGGCCGCGCAGGAATAGACGCGCACCGGCAGGTATTCGAGCAGGCCACAGCGCGCCAGGTCTGCGTCGTGCATGGCCGGCGACCAGAAAGTGTTCGACACCAGCCCCAGGCTGCGCCCCTGGCCGACCAGCGCGGCCAGAACAGCTGGCGTATCGTCAGCGACCGGTTTGACCAGCGCCGAAATCGTGCTGTAGTAGGCGGCTATGCCAGCATCCCACGCCGCGGCCGGCAATCTGACCCCCACCGCCTCAAGCCCCTCTTCGATGATCACCTCAGCGGTGTTGGCGTACTGTGTGCGGGCGGCTCGAGCTTCCATGGCCGCGCCCAATCGTCCCACCGCGCGCACAGCCAGCTCTGGGTTGGCCACCCTGGCCCCCTTCTGGCTGGCCGCGACCAAAAAGGCGCGCATGGCTTTTGCGTTGAGCGCGTCCATCGTCAGATGCGGCGGCTGCTCATAGTGGAGCAACGTCCCGCCCAGGTCGAACAGAACAACGTGTATCACTGGCATAGCGGCCTCGTCGTGCAGATGTCAGGTGTGCAGACAGCGATCCTCGCCGATCACACGCCGTCGGTCAGCGGTCCCAAATAATTCTGTACCTTTCGCAGATTGACGACCAGCGACTCGGCAGTGTCTACGATCAGGCGGGGCTCAGTGATGCGCTCGAAACGCATGCGATCCTGTTGAAAGGTCTCCCAATCACGCGTGCGATAGGCCGGGAGATCATGCAGCCGATCCTCGATGCGCTTGCGCAGCAATGTCTCATCGGTACAGATGCACTCGATGAGCTTCAGCTCCGCCTTCACCGTTTTGGCCAGCGCCTTCGCTTTTTCCCGGAAGAGCTGGTAGGCGGCCGGGCTGTCCACCACCACCGAAAGGCCGACGGTCAGGTTGTCGCGGGCCAGCCCTACCAATAGCTCATAGGACAGCGGCCCGGCCAATTTATAGCCGTCTTCCAGCTTCATCTGGTCTGCCAGGTTAACGACCGCGTCCTTCACGGTATCTTTGTCCAAATAGGCCGCCCGCCGGTCGCGCGCCACCGCGCGCGCCAGGCTGCTCTTGCCGGTGCCGGGCATGCCGGCGAAGACGATGAGTTGAAGAGTTGACATGGCGGCCTCCGTCATGGCAAACCCAATCCAAGCCACTCGAGCGCCAACACGATCGGTGGCGCCGCAAAGACGGCCGGCAACAGATTCGCCGCGCGAATGCGTTTGATGTCCAACAACAGCAACCCAATACTCATGATCACCACGCCGCCGGCCGCGGTCATCTCGACCACCCAGGGCGTCTGCCGGGTCACGCCGCCCAGCATCGCGCCAAGGAGCATCGCCAACAGGCTCAATCCGCCCTGATAGCCGAATACCGTCACGGCCGAAAGAATGACGCCGGCGCCTAGCGAGGCTGCCAACGCCATCCCGGCAAACCCATCGAGCACCGACTTGATAACGAGCAGCGTATGATCCCCCATCAATCCATCCTGGATCGAGCCGACGATCGTCATCGGCCCGACGCAGAAGACCAGACTGGCGGTGACAAAGCCCTGCGCCAGCGTTGGGCGGCCGGCGCGCCGGCCGCGTCCCAGTCGGGCTTCCAGCCAGGCGCCCAGGCGCTCCAGCGCGGCTTCGATGGCGAGCGCCTCGCCCAGGATTCCACCGATCAGAACGCTGAAGAGCGGGATCAGAATGTTGCGCGTGGTGATGGCCATGCTCACGCCGACGATCAAGGTCATCAGCCCCAGACCGTGCAGCATGGTCTGGCGCATCTTTTCGGGCAGGCGATTGCCGAGCGCAACGCCGAGCGCGCCGCCCACGACGACCGTCGCGACGTTCAGAAGGGTCCCGGTGATCGGAAAGGTCATGCCTCTACCTCTGACCGCAAGCCGCTGCCGCCGCCGATGGCTGTTTCCGTCAACGCGCCGACCCCGCGATGACGGTCAGGCGTTTGGGCAGGACCGCAATATCGAGGCGCCGGGCATCGGCGCGAAAGGACTCGCCATCCAGATGAATCGGGATGCCCGCGGCGGCTTCGATGACCACATGAGACGTCCGATCCAGCGACACAAACCGCTTCTGCGATAGGTGCGTGCCAGCCAGGAAGTGCGGCAGCAGATAGAGTGTAACCAGTGGATGGGGGCTATCTGCCAGCACCAGATCCAACTGGCCATCATCCAGCAACGCGCCAGGCGACATCTTGAAGCCGCCGCCGCTGCGGCCCCCATTGGCCACCGAAGCCAGCAGCAGCGGACGCGTCTGCTCGCCATTGTTGTAGCGCACAGTGATCAGCGGCGCCTTGGTATAACGCGGGATCACCCGCAGCACCGCGACCAGGTAGAGCAGCAGTCCGTGCAAACGCTGGATTTTGCGGCTTTCGATGTTCGTCGCCCCCTCGAAAGCGCCCCCCAGATGGTTATTGAAGATCTCGACGCGCCCCTCCTCGTCGACGACCTGCCCCAGGTCCACGATGCGGCGCTGGTCAGCGAGCAACGTATGACAGGCCAGTTCGGGATTGTGCTCTGGCAAGCCCAGTCGCCACGCGTAGTCATTGCCGGTTCCCAACGGAACGATGCCTAACGTCCCGATGGGCTCGCCCGACGCCCATTGGCCGCGTAACTGGGCCGCCTGAACCATACCATTGACAATCTCGTGGGCCGTGCCGTCGCCGCCCACCGCCACGATGACCTCATAGCCGCGCAGCATAGCCTCATGAGCTAATTGCCTGGCTTCGCCAGGACCGCTCGTCTGGGTCAGCTCATAGGCGACGCCAGCCTTGCCCAACACGCGCTCGATGATTGGTTTGGCGCGCGCGCCTGCGCCGCGGCCCGAAGCCGGATTGACGATGATCCGATAGACACGCTGAGACATGGTCTGAAGGAATCCCCCTGAGTGCTCTGAGTATGTACGCTAAGGATAGCAGAAGATGGGGAATGGGGCAAGCGCGAGAGTCACGCCACAAGGTGCAACGACGCATCTGAGCGGCGTCCGACTTAGCGCGCTCACATAGTTTCCATCATAGCTCCACATGAAGTATAATAGGGTCGAGGCACACGTTCGCGCCACAGAGGTGTGAATACAGGTTACGGAAACCCGTCAGATGTCTGTTGGAGCTACGCACGTTTCTGATTGCCAGACACATATCCAATAGGAGGTCATGTATGAATCGTTCTTTTCCACCGGCTATGATCGCGCTCGTTGCACTTCTCATCGCCCTGACCACCATTTTCACCCTCGTTGTGCGCGTACCTGTGCCCGCCACGCAGGGCTACGTCAATCTTTCGGCTGTGGCGATCACTTTCACGGGATTGGTATTCGGTCCGTGGGTGGGACTGGCGGCCGGCGGCGTTGGCGCGGCTCTGGCTGATCTGCTCGGCGGGTACGCGCAGTTCGCCTGGCTGAGCTTGCTGGCGCATGGACTCGAAGGCCTGGTCATCGGCCTGCTGGGTCGAGGTCGACGTTCAACGCCCGCCATGATCCTGGCATGGCTGGGAGGCGCCATCATGATGGTTGCTGGCTACCTGTTAGGCGAAGGGTTCGCACTGACAGGTTGGCCCGCGGCGATCGCCGAAGCGCCCCTGAACGCATTCCAGGCGCTCATCGGCGCGGTGGTTGGCATCCCCCTGGTGTTTGCCGTGCGACGCGCCTATCCGCCCATTGACCGGCTGGGCCAGCGCCCTAAGTGGACGGAGTAGCGTGCCTGCCGATATCCTCGTTCAGAATCTCTACTACGCCTACCCGCCGATCCGCGAGGGGGACGCGGCCGCCGCAGTGCTGCAAGGAGTAAACTTCGAGATCGCGCGCGGCGATTTCGTGGCGCTGCTCGGCCGCGTGGGCGCGGGCAAGACGACGCTGTGCATGGCTCTGAATGGTCTGGTGCCGCACGCCACCGGCGGCGTCTTCCGCGGGGATGTGACGGTCGTTGGCCTGAACACCAAACAGCATCCCGTTGCCGACCTGGCGCGACACGTCGGGCTGGTGTTTCAGGACCCCGAAACCCAACTCGTGCAGATGCGCGTGGAGGACGAGGTCGCCTTCGGACCGGAAAACCTGGGCGCGCCCCCGACCGAAATCGAGGAGCGCGTGGCCTGGGCGCTCGCAGCAGTCGGCTTGTCTGACTATCGCGACCGGTCGCCGCTGTTGCTCTCGGGCGGCGAGAAACAACGCGTGGCCATCGCAGCCATGCTGGCCATGCGGCCCCAAGTTCTGGTGCTGGACGAGCCGACCGCCAGCCTCGATCCGGCCGGCAAGGCCGCGGTCTTCCGCGTGTTGGCCGAGCTCAAGCGCCAGCACGAAATCACCATCTTCATGGCCACCCAGGATCTGGAGCGGATCGCCCGCTTCGCCGATCGGGTGCTGGTATTGCACGACGGCCGGATCGCGCTCGACGACGCGCCAGGCGAGGTGTTCCGGCAGGTGGCGAAGCTCCAGGAATGGGGCCTGGGCGCGCCGCAGATCGCCGAATTGGGCCACGTGTTGACGCAGCGGATGGGGCGGCGCTATGAGTTCGCTGACATGGCCGATGCGTTCAAACAGCTTCGGCAGCGGGCGCGCAAGGCTCGTATGCGCAAGGCGCAGGCGCCCGCGCTGGAGCCGCCTGCTCGCCGCGCCAACCCGCTCGCCGAGCGCGTACAGATCGCAGTCGAGCACGTATCCCACACCTATGGGGATAGTACCGTCGCGCTGCGCGATGTCAGTCTGACGCTGCACCCCGGCGACTTCGTGGCGCTGCTGGGGCCGAACGGCTCTGGCAAGACGACGTTGGCCAAACACCTCGATGGGCTGCTCAAGCCGATCGAGGGCCGGGTGATGGTGGAACACCGGGATACGCGCAAGACGCGCGTGGCGGAGCTGGCGCGCCTGGTAGGCTATGCATTCCAAAACCCTGACCATCAGATCTTCGCGGCCACGATCCAGGAAGAGATCGCGTTTGCCCCGCGCACGCAAGGCCTGCCCCCGGCTATCGTCGCGCAACGCGTCGCCGAAGCGCTCGATCGCCTGCGGCTGGTCTCATATGCGGACAAACCGCCGGCCGCGCTGGGCTTCGGCCAGCGCCGCAAGGTGGCTGTGGCCGCAGTGATCGCGGGGCAGCCGCAGGCGTTGATCCTGGACGAGCCAACCGGCGGCCTGGATTGGCGCAGCCGGCAGGAATTGATGGACGCTATCGCGGGCTTCAATATCCTGGGACGCACGGTGGTGCTGATTACACACGACATGCGGCTGGTAGCCGAGTACGCCACGCGCGCCATCGTGCTGGTAGCCGGGCAGGTGATCTTCGACGGCTCACCGCGTGAGTTGTTCAATCGCCCTGAAACGCTGGCCCAGGCCGGGCTGGCGCTGCCACCCGTCACGCGGTTGTCCAACCGGCTGAGCGCGGAAGGGATGGCCGCGAGTACCCTCACCATCGCGGAGTTCGCGGCGGCCTGGCACGCGCGCGCGGCCGCCAAGGGTAAACGCAAGACAGGGAAGCGATCGGAGAATCATGCGCGCTGACTTCGATCTCTACGTGCGACGAGACTCCTGGCTGCACCGTCTTGATCCGCGTGTCAAGCTGGCCTTCGTGGTGGAAGCCACCCTGTTGCTCTTCCTGTGGCCGGCCATCTGGATGACGCTGGGCATAGTCCTGCTGTGCACCTTCGCCATGTGGCGCGGCCACATCCCTGCGGCGCAGATCGGCCGCGCCTGGCGCATCGTAGCGCCCCTCATGATCATTGTGCTGGTGTTGACCGCCTTGTTCGGGGGCGGGCCTGGTGCGGTGTGGCTGCGCCTGGGGCCGTTGACCGTGACCGCGAGCGCAGTTGAGCAGGGAGTGTTGTTCGCTGCCCGACTCTTGGCGCTGGCGCTGACCCTCTTCCTGTGGCTGTTCACCACCGACCAGGCCAGCATGGTGCGCGGCTTTGTGGCGCTGCGCCTGCCGCACGAGTGGGGGCTGACGCTGGCGTTGGCGCTGCGCTATCTGCCTGTCTTCGCGGGTCTGTTCGAGCAAGTGCGCGATGCGCAGCAAGCGCGCGGGCTGGACCTGGAGCAGCGCGGCTTCTGGCGCCGGCTGCGCGCCTATCGGCCCATTCTCATCGCGATGCTGATCGCCGCGCTGCGCAACAGCGAGCACCTGGGGTGGGCGCTGGAGGCGCGGGCGTTGGGAACGCGCGGGGTCAAACGCTCGGTCTTTCGACCCTTACGCCTCCGGCGCACCGATGTGATCACGCTGATCGTCTGCGGGGCGGTCTTTGCAGCCGGACTTGTCTTGCGCGTCCTGTAACAGTGTAGGAAGAATCACTTAACTCCGCGCGAGAAGCGGTTATACTCAACACACATCGGGCCGGGGTTAGGCAGGGCTGGCAGTGCCTAACTCCGGCCCGTCCATTTCCTCCGCTGCCCTCCATCGGACGCGCCCCGCGCGATGGACATAACGCAGAACGGTCGGTCATTGCGAGGAGCGTCCTTTGCGACGAAGCAATCTCCTGCTTTGAACAGGCGTGAGACTGCTTCGTCGCACACTACGCTCCTCGCAGTGACAAAGTCACCGACGGTTCTGCGCTGTACCCACGCGCCCCGCGCGATTTGCGAAGAGCGTGAAAGCGAGTTACACTGCCCTGGCAATCATCCGTATCATCCTGATCAACACAGGGGAGTATGCTACGTGGCAACGCGCATCCTCGCTGTAGACGATAGTCCCGTGATCTTGCGCCTGGTCTCCCAGACGCTGCTTCAGGTCGGCTTTGAGGTTTTCACCGCCCGCGATGGCCTGGAGGCGCTCAGCGTGGTGGATGAGGTGCAACCAAATCTGATCATCCTGGACGTCTTGATGCCGCACATGAACGGCTACGAGACCTGCCGGCGTCTGCGTAGCAAGCCGAACACGGCCCGGCTGCCCATCATGATGCTGACTGGACAAGACACGCTGAAGGAGAAGGTGCAAGGCTTCGAGGCCGGCGCCGACGAATACATCACCAAGCCCTTCCATCCGGCCGAGCTGATGGCCCGCGTCTCAGCCCTGGTACGCCGAGCCACGCAGCCGCCGGCGCAAGCAGCGCCAACCCTGCGGGGCAAGACAATCGCCGTCTTCTCATTGCGCGGAGGCGTGGGCGTTTCGACGGTGGCCGCAAACCTGGCGGTGGGCTTGAGCCAGCTCTGGCAACAGCCGGCCGTGCTGGTGGACATGGTCAGGGCGGCCGGCCAGGGTGCGTTCATGTTGAACCTGGCTGCACGCTCCACCTGGGCCGACCTGGCCCAGGTGGCCCTGCGAGACCTGGATAGCGAGGCTGTGGAGCGCGTGTTGCTCTCTCACGCCAGCCAGACGCGGGTGCTGGTCGCGCCGCGCAATCTGGAACAGGCCAGACAGATCAGCCCGGAGCTGGTCGCGCGTGTGCTGGAGTTGCTGGCTGCGCGCTACCCTTACGTCGTCCTCGACATGCCGCACGACTTTGCTGCCACTACGCTCGCGGGCCTGGACGCGGCGGACGAAATCCTGGCGCTGATAGCGCCCGATGCGGCCTCCGTGATGGGCGTGGAGTTCATGCAAGCTACCTTCCAGGGCCTGGGCTATGCGGCCGACAAAATCCGCCTGGCCCTTAACTGCACCTTCGATTGCGATCAGCGCACGCGCTTGGCCATCGAGAACGCCCTCGGCCGGCCCGCGGAACTGGTCATTCCCTACGCAGGGAATGCCGTCGTCGCCGCGATCAACGCAGGGGTTCCGCTTGTCGTGGACAAGCCTGAAAGCGAAATCGGCGCAGCCCTCGAAGACCTGGCCTTCAACCTGAGCAGGGAAGATCAACGCGGCCAGCAGCCGGCCGCGCCATCCCTGGCCTGGCGCCGCGTCGCCGGCCGCGCACACCTGTAGCTGATCGCCTTCTGGCTGATCTGGTCACGACTGCGGATCGTCGTCTTCGTGCAAGCGAACTTCTGGCAAATCCTGCTCCTGTTCGTGGTTCTGGCGGTCGTGCTCTTCCTGAGCATTGACCACCTGCTGAATCGGACGCGCTGAGGGGATAGAAAAGGATAAATGGCCGAATTGCGTCTCACGGCTGCAGAAGAAGCGATGCTCGCCGGCGCGGAGGGGCCGGGCGTCAGGCGGGCGATGGAAATCGTCGTCGCGCTCGGCCGCATCTACGGCGCAGCTCACCTGGCCCCGATCGTGCATGCGCACATCGCGGGCGTCTCTTACAAGAACCTCGGCGACGCAGGGGTCGCGTTCCTGGCAGACTGGGCCGCGGAAGGGGCCAGGGTGCGCGTGCCGACCACCCTCAACCCGATGGGCATGGAGCGCGGGCGGTGGCAGGCGTGGGGCCTTCCCGCCAGCTTTGCGCATCCGCAGCTCAGCGTGCTGGATGTTTTCGTCAAGATGGGCGTCACGCCCACGCTGAGCTGCACCCCCTACCTGTTCCCCGGTTTCACACCTCGCCGCAACGACCTGCTCGCCTGGGCCGAATCGTCCGCGGTGGCGTTCGCCAACTCGGTCATCGCCGCGCGCAGCAACCGCGAGGGCGGGCCCAGCGCGCTGGCCGCGGCCATCGCCGGCCGCACCGCGATCTACGGCTACCTGTTGGATGAAAACCGCCGCGCCGATTGCGTGGTGAAAGTCCGCTGCCCGGTCAGGTCAGTGGCCGATTTCGGCGCGCTCAGCTATCTGGTGGGCAAAGCGGTGGGAAACGGAACGCCGTGGTTTGCGGACCTGGCCGAGTGGCTGGGGACCCCACCCGAACCTCCCCATTCCAGCTTTGCCGTCAGCGCGGTCTCGCCCGCCGATCAATCGGCGGGCTATGGAGCAGCGCCCGATCAATCGGGCTTAGGGCCGGCTGGCAGCAGCCCTGCTGAAGAGGCGCATCTCCGGGGGGCGATGCCGCGCCAGGCAACCCTTGGCCTCGAAGGGGAAAGCTGGGGCCTGGGCAACGGCGCCGGCAACCGCCTGAAAACCCTGGCCGCAGGGCTGGCCGCCTATGGCGCGGTGGCGCTCTTCCACATCGCCGGCTACACGCCCGAGGCCAGAGACGCCGGCGAAGCGCTCATCCGGCCCGGCGCCAGGCGCATTGTGATCACCGACCTGGCTGAGGCGCAGCGCATCATGGACGCCGCCCCCGACCTGCGCGCGATTGACCTGGTCACGATCGGCTGCCCGCACGCCAGCCTGGCCGAAATCCGGCAAGTGGCTGAGTTCGTGGCAGGCAAGACGTTGGCGACGCGGCTGTGGGTGACGACTGCCGCGGTCACACGCCAGGCCGCGGCCAACCTGGGCTACGTCCAGACCATTGAAGCGGCCGGCGGCGAAGTCGTGGCCGACACCTGCGCGGTGGTGGCGCCGATGCACCTGCTGGGCGTGCGTACCATGGCCACCAACGCCGGCAAGATGGCCTGCTACGCGCCGATGCACAGCGGGGTGCGCATGCGGTTTGGGGACTTGGAGCGCTGCCTGATGGCGGCTGTGACGGGCGAGTGGTAGGACACTGCGAATCTCCCAGTAAACGAGTTGACCTATCCGTTTCAGTCCGTTGCCAGGGTTTCTGGTCTGTGGTATCATCTACACGTCCTCGTCGCAGAGGTGATTCCACCGCTGCACGGCACACCGTTGTGCAGGTGAAAGACGAGTACTTCATGAATGGGCAACGTTCGGGTATCGTAAAGCTCGAAATGCTGACAGTCGGCGCTATGGGAATGGCATATCATGAAGCTCTTGTCGGCTGACGTTCAATACGCGCTCCCCCTGGATGAACCGAATGATGACCTGGGGGTGGTATACACACGCGCTGGCGTTACCATCCATCACGCAGACGTCGCCACGCTCTACGCCGATTGGGAATCACCGGTCATCATCGTTGCTGATGGTCCGTATGGAGTGGCAGGATTCCCTGGCGATCCTGCCACTGCCGAAGAGTTGCCGACATGGTACGAGCCGCACATCCGTGCGTGGTCGGCCAGGGCGACTCCTCTGACAACGCTGTGGTTCTGGAATACCGAAATCGGGTGGGCCAATGTCCATCTGGTGCTAGTCAAGCACGGTTGGACCTATCGCAACTGTCACATCTGGGAAAAAGGGATCGCGCACGTCGCCGGCAATACCAACACGCAAAGCCTTCGCAAGTTCCCTGTTATCACCGAGGTCTGTGTCCAGTACGTCAAAGAGGCCCAATTCATAGTGAACGGCCAATCGGTCACCATGCAGGAGTGGCTGCGGCATGAATGGGAACGCTCCGGTATACCCCTTTACAAAACCAATGAAGCGTGTGGCGTCAAGAACGCGGCTACCCGCAAATACTTCACCAAGGACCACGTCTGGTACTACCCGCCCGTTGATGCCTTCCAGCGATTGGCTGACTATGCCAACGAGCATGGCCGGCCTGACGGACGCCCCTATTTTTCGGTCGAGGGCGTGCGCCCTATGACAGGCGCCGAATGGGAACGTATGCGCTCGAAGTTCTATTGTGAGATTGGTGTGACCAATGTTTGGCGCGAGCCGGCCGTGCGGGGACAGGAGCGGCTGAAGAACGGCAGCAAGTGTGTTCATACCAACCAGAAGCCTCTGAAGCTCATCGAGTTGATTTTGCGCGCCTCGACAGAGCCGGATGACTTAGTCTGGGAGCCATTTGGCGGACTATGTTCAGTTGCTATCGCTGCCCTGAAGCTGGGCCGACGCTGCTTGAGCGCCGAGATACGTCGCGATTTTTTTGAGATCGCCGTTCGTAGATTGGAGAGCTATGATGCCAGGAAGTGAACCCGCGCGCGCGTTACCTGAAAAGACCTGGGATCACCACGATCTCTATGTTCGGATCAGAGATGCTATCTACGCTCTGCCGTTCTACTTCAGAACCGAGACCGTTATTTCGGGGGTGATGGCGAACGACTAATCGCTCAACAAAGCAAGGGAGACCTGCATGCCTGAGCTCTATCCCATCCTCGAATTCGACCCCGCACCCGAGGCCATCATCGAGCCGCGGCGGGTGATCAAGCCGATTGATGCGCCGGAGCATGGCGTCCTTTGCTTCTTCCAAGAGGTGATCACCAGGTTGGTCAACGAGGGCCAGGCCACGCCAATCGCCACGCAGCGCAGCGAAATGGGGCCGCACCCGGTCTACCAGGTGATGGTGGCAGGCCGGCGGGTGGCCTTGTGTCATCCCGGCGTGGGCGCGGCCCTGGCGGCCGGCATGTTAGAAGAGGTGATCGCCCTGGGCTGCCGGAAGTTCATCGCCTGCGGCGGCGCGGGCGTGCTGAATCGCGAGATCGCGGTGGGCCATCTCGTCGTGCCGACGAGCGCGGTGCGCGACGAGGGCACGTCCTATCACTATCTGCCGCCCAGCCGCGAGGTTGCAGCCGACCCGGCCGCGGTCGCCGCGATCGAGCGCACCCTGCAAGTCCACGGCGTCCCCTATCTGCTCGGCAAGACGTGGACCACCGATGGCCTCTATCGGGAGACC
>Ga0194113_10001432_pt1 | contig 32817 bp, 16 predicted proteins | sample TA2MahC200mmetaG_FD_146193 | JGI IMG/M metagenome (GOLD analysis project Ga0194113, IMG submission 146193) | Freshwater microbial communities from Lake Tanganyika, Tanzania - TA2015017 Mahale Deep Cast 200m | ecosystem: Environmental > Aquatic > Freshwater > Lake | place: Tanzania: Lake... | reverse complement strand
ATGCAGCTCTCGATCCACCCCGCCGGATGAACCCGGGCAGTCGCCGCTCACAGGCGATAAACGCATAAACGCCGGAAGTGAACTTGCGGCTCTCCAAGCGCCAGAAGGGCGGTTTTAGTGAGGTCTGTAAGTGAAACCGGCGCAAGCATGCGCGCGTAATCGGGCTTTGCCGCCGCTCCAGCCCAGAGCGACCAGTCGGATTTGGTCGGTGGTGCGCACCGGATGAAAGACGCTGGCCCCGGCACCGCTGCCCCAGTCGATCGCCAAACCGCTTTGCGCCCCCGCTTCGTGCCAGAACCAACCCTGTGCCTGCACCAGGGGGAAGTACGCCACACCCGGTTTCATCGCCTGCCCGTCCCAGCCGGGCGCGGACGAGTCCGTGAACACGTTGTCCGGATCGAACGTGACGACGAGTTCGCGGCGCTGGCGGTCGTATGAACCAGCCAGTTCAGTTCCCCAGTTGGAATTCACCAGATAGACCCTGTACACCAGTGAACCGCTCCCCCCCATGCGCTCTTTCCGGGCTAGGAAGGTCTGATCGTACCCTGACCGGCTGAGTCGGACCTGTCCGGTTTGTCCCTCGGCCAAACCGCCGTCGTCCACCGCATAGCCGTGGTCGACCAGCCAGTCTGCTCCAATCACGGGGATGAGGCCGAAGGCTGGCCCCGCGAGGCCAAGGTTGGGGGTTTTCTTCTGCCAGATGCCGCGAATGAACCAGAAATCGTCAGGCGCGCGGTTTCCAAGATCGATGGTCACACGTAGCTCGGACCTGGAACCGCTCCACATCACCGTGGGTGCCGCTGAGCCTGCGGTGGGCGTGGGCAAGCTGAACTCGTAACTGACGGCGGGGCTATAGGCGATGAACGTTCCATCGGCGCCGAATGGGTCATGAAGAAACGCGCGGACTTCGCTGCCGGGCAGGGCCGCTTCGACCACAAAGCCAAATCCAGAAAGCACGGTGCCCTGGAAAAGGGCGGCCTCGAACAAGACCACGCCGTTGCCATCGGGTGTCTTGGCGGCGAGGGTGCGCAAACCGTTGGCGTCCTGGCCGCGCACCGTGACCTGGACACCGCTGGAGCCGCGTAGCGCCCTGCCGGCCATGTCCTCGATTGCAACCCGCACGTCGCCGGCAGCGCCATAGAGACACACGCAGGCTCCGGCAACCAGCACGGCCAAGGCGGTCATGAATTGACGAACCCGAGTCATTTCAGAGAGATGCACGTTCGCAACAGACGCAGCTCATCGCGGCTGGCGGATTTCCAACGGCCAACCTTCAACGGGTCGATGGCTTCGTCGGCGCCTAGAGACGGCAGGGTCCATTCGGAAGCCAAGTTCGCAGGCGCCGCGGCGGGCCGGCCGAGCGGCGGGGTGAGGTGAATCGGTTTTGCACTGTCAACGGCTGCCGTCGCGACGGACGGCGCCGGGGCTTCCGCCAGAGCGGCAGCCCCGCCGACCGACCGGGCGCCATACAACACCTCAATCCCACGCGCGATCGGCGGCGGTGGCGGCGGGAGTTTGTTCACGACAACCCTCACTTGAACGGCTGTCGCAGACGCCAGCTCCCCGTCCCATGCGCGTATGCTGTAAGCGGAGATGGTGCCGGCCGCGGGCGGTTGCCATCGGAGCGACTCCCCGGCGCCCAGCAGCGTTTGGCCAGGCACGACCGGAGCTCCGTCCTCTTCGAGCGTGCCGGCCAATACTGCTTCGATGCGGAACCAGAGCGAATCGCCGTCCGGGTCGGATTCGTTGGCGGCGGCGGCAACCATCTCGTATGTGATCGAGAACGGAGTTCGTTCCCTGGCGCCGGTCAGCGGGTGCACGGTGCTGAGCGTCGGGGCGCGGTTGGGCCGGTAGAAACCGAAGTCGACCTCTTGCTGGGCTTCGTCGGAAGCGACATAAACCGACCGGGTGTAGGGCCGGGCCGGCTCACCCCCAGGTACACTGACTTGTTCATAACGGCGAACAAAGCCATCCGCGCCGCCCACGAGCAAGTCGAGCACGCCGTCTCCGTCAACGTCAGCAATGAACGGGCGCGCCCGGCTGGTGCCGAGCCGGATTGGAGCTCCCGCGGCGGTCAGGCGATGTGACCCAGCAGAACTCGGATTGGCGTCTGTGCCGGTGTTCAGGAAGAGATGCAACTCTCCGTCGGTGTTGCCGATGACGAGGTCTTTGCCTCCGTCGTGGTCCAGGTCGGCCATCGCGGGGCTAGACCGACCCGAGGGTACGACCAGGTCCTGGCCACCGTCCTTGATCGTTAGCGCGGAACGGAGATCGGGCGCACCGGTACTGGCGTCGTTGAGATACAGACGCACCTTCCCGTCGAGCGCACCGACCATCAGATCAAGGCAGCCGTCGTTGTTCCAGTCCACCAACTCAGGCACGGCGCGTGCGCCGACCGAGATAGCGGTCTTGGCACCCGTTGGCCCGGCCACGACCGCTACCCCGGGGCCGAAGCCAGGTTCAACATCGGTGTTGTTGTTGATGAAGACCTGAACGGCGCCGCTGGCCAGCCCCACAACCAGGTCTTTGCGCCCGTCCCGGTCCCAGTCCGCGACGCGCGGGGCGGCGCCCAGGCAACCGGCGGCGGGGACAGTAAGGTCCTGGCCGTTGGCTTGCGCGTAGAAGAAGGTGTTGAATTCGGGCACCTGCGCTGTGCCGCTGTTGAGATAGACGCGGACTTTGCCCGCGCTGCCACTCAGCTCGCCAACGATCAGGTCCGGTCGGCCATCGTTGTTCCAGTCGGCGATTGTCGGCACCGAGTACGCTGCCGCCTTGAGTTCCTGACTGCCAGCCATGATGAACTCGCCCGCGGCGAAGTCCCAACCCGCTGGGCCGCCTGGATCGGTCCATCCTGACTCGCCGGGGGCGGTCTGGACCCAGCCGCCCAGCATCGACACAGCGACGATGTACCGGCCAGGGTGCAGGTCGGTGAAACGATACGCACCCTGTGAATTCGTGCGTTGGGACGGCTCAGAGACATCGAACTTGCCGTTGCGGTCCAGCCAGACAAAATCACCCAGGCTGGAGGTTGCGCCGGTAACGAGGGTGACTGCATCGTGCGCTGCGGGTGGTCTCTCGATGTTGCCGGCGTTGTCGCGTGCAACGCTGTAAAATGCGTACGTGTGACCGGGTTGACCGGCGAAAGGCGCTTCGCGGAACGCGGCGTCGGCAATCCAGAGTGTGAACGGTTGGCCGCTGTCGGAGACATAGACCGAGAACGACGCCAGCGAACTGCCATCAGCATCGTCTTGACCCGACCATGAAACCTGGAACTGGGCCGTGTCGATCTCCGGAGGCAGGGCTTGGACGGCGCTGCTCGGCGCAGCGGAGTCGAGCAGGTTGACGAACACGGGGGTGTCGATGGGCTCGTTCTGGTCGAACACGATGGTAGCTTGCGCTTCGATGGCGGAGTTGGTGGGCGCATCTGTGCGGGCTTGGACCGTGTAAGTCACCCAGCCCTGACCCAGAGGCGCTTCGGTGTTTGGAGGCAAGAGACCCAGGAACGGATCGATCGGCACCAGGCCGGTGTTGGGATCGATGGCCGTCAGGTTCCAATAGACTTCGCCGGTGGCGACGTCGATGCCGGCGGCGATTTCGAGATAGACGCCGAGGTCCGCGGTCAGATCGAGCCGGGCATAGTGCTGGGAGGTGTTCTTGGGCAGAATGAACCGGTGGGTGCCGATGCCGATATCGACCAGCCGGAACGAGCGCGGGTCGAGATCGGGGTCGAGCGCCTGCGTCAACTGGATGCTTCGGACCAGGCCAGTGGCCCGGAGCGGATCGTTTTCGAACCGAATGGTGTACAGGAGCGGGGTGGAAGGGCTCACCCAGCGTTCGTCGCCGTAGCCGTTGGGGCCTGTGATGTCGTTGGGGTCCAGGGTCCCTTTGATGGGGACTTTGGAGTCCTCGCCATCGTTGGGATCATCTTTGCACAACTTCAGACACTCGTTGTACCAAATGAACTGGGTATCGATCCTGTAGTACACACTATTGTATCGTTCCCACGCGAACTTGTAGGAGTTGAAGTCGCTGCCGAGACCCACACAGGCCGCACTCGTGTTGGCAAAGGTGAAAGAGTCCCAAATCGACCGCCAGCTAAACGCCATGGCAACGATTCCGATGATCGAGCCTCGCAGAGAGGACGCGGCGGTGCTACTCCAGTTCTTGAGCGTGAAGAGCATTCCATCGACCGCAGAGAAGAACGACGACAGCATACCGCCACCCGCCTCGACCGACTGCGCCGTGGTCAGGGGTTCCGTGCTGTGTCTTGCGTTCCACCAAGTGACACCAATCGAACCGAGGATGCTCAGAGCCGCGTTGATATACCCAAGGACTTTTCCATAGAGTACGGTGGTTCCCGCGGACGCGTTCAGCGCGGCCATCGCGCTCGAGGACCAGGTCGCCGCGATGCCGTACCCGATTAACAGAGCAGAATAGAGGATACAGAAGTTCGTCACGGCCTCGCTGGCCCAAACGCCGAGGGCGATATTCACACCGCGATCGACGATGTCCTCCCATTCCTCGACCAACTCCCACCATGTCTGCTGGCTCTTGATCGAATTGAGCAACTGCTGATGATATGAATCACACCTCGGCTTGCATTTCTCAGGACATTCGGCCACGTCATCTTCTGTCTTCTCATTAGCGTGCCGGTCGTGATCGCCCAGAGTCTGCAAGATGACCTGTCCGAATGTGGGCGAGCCCGAGTCGATCGGTCCTCCGGGCGCACCCATTAGGCCAATTTGCGGCGAGTTCAAACTAAGAGCCCAAAGACGGAACAGGGACGCCCACGGCACCTGGGCCGATGGCTGTGCTTGCAGAAGCAGCGCAGCGCCCCCTGAAAGGTCACGGGCCAGCGCCAGTGCGGGAAGAACCCTGTCCGGAAGATCGAGCGTCTGGCCGGCGAGAAGGACGATTCCTTGGACCTCCACGGCCGCACACCCCGCACAGGCCAGTCGCACTGTCAGACCGGTGCCCATAGCCGTGGTGATCTGGAACTCACCAGTGGCGTCGGTCTGAGCCTCACCCAGGACATGGCCAGCAGCGTCCAGGACGGTCACGGTCGCGCCCGCGATGGGCTGGGCGAATGCATCAAGAGCGCGTCCGCTCAGTGTCGCGGCACTGGGTGCCAACTCGACCGTCAGCGACACATCGCCAGTCACGGTGATGGATTGGACAGGCGCGGCGTAGCCGTCTGCCAAAACGACCAGGTCATAGGCGCCTGGCGCCAGGTATGGCAGCGAGAATTGCCCGTCTGCGGACGTAAAACCAAAACTGACAGGCTGAGACCAGCCCGCAGGATAGAGCCAAACCTGTGCATGCTGGATCGGTTGGTCTTCCGCACTGCGTACCGTTCCCGTGAGTGTGGCGCGGACGGCCACCGATACGGTCATCGATTCCTGACGGCCCGGGGCGAGAGTGAACGTCACCCGATTCCCCCGGTTGGCTGCGGCTTGCACGTCCACACGGTATGCGCCCGGCGCCAGGTGGCTGAACACCACCTGCTCACTTTCGTCAAGCGTGGCAGAGCCGACTTGGAGGACGAAATTGGCCAGGACCTGGTAAAGGACCAGCGAAGCGTCTGTGAGAGGCCCGGCGGGGTCGTCCACGGCCAGCGTGATGCTGGCATCGCCGGCACGGATGTCGATGGTCCGGTCAACGCCGGTAACAACGTCGATGGATACAGGGGCAAAGGAAACGTCTAGCGCTGCAGCCTGCAGCTCGTAACGGCCCGACTGCAGCAGAAGGAGGCCATATCCGCCGTCCTCGCCGGCGAGCGCAACCACCACGTCGTGTCCGTTGTGGCGGAGCGTGACCGCGCCACCACCGACGTGCGCGCCATCACCCAGGAGCAGGTGGCCAGTGATCGACGCGACAGGCGTCAGCGCCCAATTGGCCGTGTAAAGGCCGCCGTCGAGGTTTGTGACCGTTACAGTCTGTGTCGCGGCTGCTCCGGGTGTGCCGGGTCCGACCTCATGCTGTCCCGGTCCGAGCATCCCGACGCTGTACACACCGTTGGCGTTGGTCCAGGCCGTTCTGCGGGCGCCATCCGGTCCGGCTACCACCACATCGAGGCCCGCCAACGGCTGGCCGGTGCTCGAGTTTGTGACGACCCCGGCAATGGTTGCGCCCTGAACGATCTGAAGTTCCACGCCGGTCTGCTCCTGGCCGGGGTTGAGACTCACGGTGGCGTCGATGCTCAGGCCCTCATCCAAGCCCAGGGCTCTCAAACGATACTCGCCCGCCGCCAGGCGGCCGACGCGGAACTCCGAGTCTTCGGCGCGCACGATCTGCATCAGCGCCCCATGGTGGAAAACGCCAATGTGTTGGGTATGGGCGGGAACGGCGGGGACGCGCGACACCACCGTGCCCGCGATGCTGGCGCCCTTGGTCAGGACCAACTCCTGCATCTGGACGACCTGTCCGGTGGCCACAGCCACGGGGCCGGTCCGGTGCGTCACCAACTCCGGATGAACGAAGGTCAGTTCGTAGGCCCCTTCAGGCAGGTCGTGCAGCACATAGCTGAGGCCTGCGACGTCCGCCAAGTGAGAGGTTGGGGCTACCCCCTCCGCAACAGACTGTGCAATGACAATGAGGGGCTGGTCCAGTTGAACATACGGTTCGACACGCGCCTGACCCATGATCGAGCCGGACGGCAGCAGGTTGACGTTCAGGCTGAGGCTGGTGTGGTCGATGAAAAGGTCGTGCAGCCGCATCGGGGCCCGTTCCTTGGCCTTGACTTCAAGTTCATAGGTTTCTGTGGGCAGCGCCTTGAACGCGAAGCTGCCGTCGGACGCAGCGGACACCACCCTCGCGTCCGCGACGGACCAGACCGACACCACAGCGTCTGGAATCGGATGTCCGGTCTCCTGAGCGCGGACGACGCCGGTGATGGCCCCGCCGGCGTCGAGCTCGAGCAGCACGCCCGTCAAAGGTTGACTTGCGGTGACAGTGGCTGAGGCGCCTTGTCTCACCCATGCATCCTCGAAGTCGAGTTCATAGGACCCCGGCGGCACCGTCTCAAAGATGAAAGACCCGTCGGCAAGTGAGAAGGTGACAAAGTACGCCGCGGTGTCCATGAGGCGCGCTCCAACCGCCCGGCCAGAAATTCCCAGCCCCACATCAGCGGCAAGGCCGTCGCCGGAGATTGAACTGCCGGTCGCGGCCCAAGCTCGGCGGAATTCCAGTGCGACTGCGTCTCTGAGGCTCACAGGGACGGTGGGCGACCAGGGCAGGAGCGTCGCGTTCCGGGACAGCATGGCCAGGAAATCGTGATTGGTGCCGCCCGTCTGCTGGGCGAACTGGACGAAAATGGTCTGGAACTGGGCCTCATACATCGTGGCCGGGGCGATCTCATCGCGCAGCAGCGGACGGATGTAGTCCCAGTTGAACGGCTCCGAGTCATCGGGCACGGGTTGGCGGGCGGCATACCAATCGAGTGGTTCGGTACCCCCCAAGTCGAGGGCAAATGCAAACAGCCGCAGCGATTCCATCGCACCCGGGCGCAACACGCCCGCTGGGCCGCCGTCCATGGCGATGCCCAGGAACGTCAGCCCCGTGCGATCGTGGTCGCCGCCCGGGGTGGTGCTGAAGGTCGTGTTGGTGGAGTGGACAGCGATGAGCGGCGCCGGACCGTCGTTGAGGCCGTCATTGTACCAGGTCACCGTGACGCTGTACTCGACACGGAAGGTGGCCGCTAGCGGAACCCCCAGTTCGACCCAAACGTGAGCGCCCCCCCTCGACGACCGTGAAGCTGTCGGGCACGGTCACTGTTGCGCCACCCGTCTTCGTGAAGACAACGTCATAGGTGCCCGGCGCCACCTGTGTCAGATCGAATGTGGCAAACAGCCGAGTTGAATCGACGTGCCAATGGGAGTGAGCCGGCAGCGAGAAGCCGCCCTCACCGACCAGCGCAGCCGTCACCGTGCGATCGAACTGCGCGCCGTGGATTTCGATGGTGCGGTCTCCCGCCGTCCCACCGACGCCGAAGTCGGCGTCGAGGACCTCGAAGCCGAGCAAGCGCGCCAGGAGCGTGTAGGATGGGGCCGGTTCAGGCGCCTGATTCCCAAAAACCAGAATGTCATAAGTTCCCTTCTCCGGGCTGGGCACCAGGACCTGCTGATCGGCTTCAAACTGCGCGGTGCAATGGTAGTCGTGTTGGCTGCGCGTGGGCATCGAGTCATGGCTTACGTAGAGCTCGGTGAACGCCTCATCGAAAGCGCTGTCGAGGCTCACCAGGAACGCTTCTGCTTCTGGCACTTCGATCCGGTAGTAGACCAGTTGGCCCTGGGTCAGTGTCCCGACCATAGGCTCTCCGAGGGCAAGGGTTGGTACATCGAGTGCAATTCGCCCAACCGAGGCGGCAAGGTTGTTGGCTTCGTCGGTCTCGCGGACGGTGTTCCTTGAATCGGTGCGGACCAACACCTGGTAATCACCCGGGCTGACGCCGGGCAGCAACTCGGTAAGCGTCAAAGTCCGCTGAGCCTTGCTGCCAAGGGAATCGCGGTCCGCCAGCGCGATAACCGGGTCGTTCAGGTCCCATTTGTCATCGGACGAAAGGTAGATCGCGTCGGTCCAAGGCCCTGACGTGGCGAAGTCGCCAAGGTTGCGGAGCTGGTAGCTGAAGGTGAAAGACTGGCCCGGCACGCCATTGGCGGGCAAGGCGATTGCCCCGACGATCAAATCAACCGGAGGCGGCAGGGCGATCTGCGTTGGCTGCGCCGATGACCCGACATTGCTGTTGTCGCCCTGCAACTCCTCGACCTGGTCTGTTCGATCGGTGAAAACGAACGCATAGAACGAACCGGTCATGCCGGGCGGCAGAACGGCCGTCAGTGACGCATCGTAAGACGCCCCGTCGACAAGACCGCCCGTGTGTCGCACCCGGCCTGCGAAGAAGTCCGCTCCCGGCTCGAAGACTTTGTCCGGTGAGAGAAACACGTAATCGTCCCAACCCGCGGTGGTGGCGACCCCGGCGTTGCGGGTGGTCCATGAGACCTCGATGCCAGCCCCCGCGTAGGCCGTGGGAGGAATGTTGACGACCTCGACCAGGAGGTCAGGCACGCCGGCAAACGTGACCACGATCGGGCTGGTTGAAACCCGGTCGTTGTTCGTCTCCTCCGCCTCAGGCACGAGGTTCTGATTGTCGGTTTTGACAATGATGTAGTAAGAGCCGGACAAGTCCAGCGGCAGCAGGAACGGTCGGCCCTTGAACGTGTAGGATTGGCCTGGACCGAGCGGTTCGCCCCGCCGGTACTCGGGGTACGGATTCCCGTGGTTGGGAACGAGGTGCGGCAGAACGACGTCGGTGTCATCCCACACCTGGTCCAGGGACAAGACCGCCTTGTCATACCAGTACTCGGCCAATGTGAAACCCCTGCCCAGGTTGGTCACGGTCCATTCCAGCGCGATGGTCTTGCCCGACATACCGGTCGTCGGCGCCAACAAAGAGCTGACATGAAGATCGGCGGGGGCGGTGGTAATGTTGATGGCGGCCTGGGTCGAGTCGTTGTTCCCTTCGTTGGTTCCTTCGAACACCGCGCCAATGCCAAGGTCATGACGTGGCGCGTCGGCTCTCACAAACAACGCCGCGACGCCCGATGCATCCGCGGGCAACTCGACCAGCGCGCGTGCGGTGTAAGATTTGCCTGGACCGAGGATTCCCCTGTGGTCGATCGTTGCCAGGCGCCGCTCGCCGGGGTTGAGATAGATCGCGTCCCGCCATTCGTCCACGACCGTGTCGCCGGTGCCCTGGTTGGTGATCGTCCATTCCACCCAAATGGCGCCGGCAGCCGGTCCAGTGAGCGGCACGGTCTTCCAGGCGGCAACGAGGTCCGCCGGGCGGGAGACGATGTCGATGGTGTGCGAACTGGCGACGGCGTTATTGTTTTCGTTGGCTTCTTTGATGCTGTCGCCGTAATCGGTGCGGAGGATGAGGTAGAACGTGCCTTCCACGCCGTCGGGGATTCGCAGCGGGAAGGTTGCGGGCGAGAGGACTCCCGGTTCCATGACCGGACGCTGGTAACCAAACGTGGCCATTCGGATGTCATGCTGGTCCCAGACCGGATCGGTCGAGAGGAAGAACGCGTCGATCCAGCCGAGGTCCGAGGGCGTGTGGCCGGGGCCGGCGTTTCGAATGACCCAACTGATCAGGAGATCACGGCTGGCCATCCCCTCGGTCTCCATGTCAACGCCCAGCGCTTCCAGGTCGGGCGGGGAGGGATACGAATACGGGTGACATGACCGGCGTGGGCTGAGTTATTGCCATTGAAACCGTCCTCGTAGAGATGGGTCTTGGGGTTCCAATTGGTGAGAGCGATAAGGTAGTAGTCGCCAGAGGCATCCTCAGGAATCTGGACTGACTTGGTGACCGTGTAGCCTTCGCCGACTTCCAGGGTGCCCTGGTAGTACATGCCTGCGAGCGACACGTCATCTTCATCTGCCGGGACCTCATCGCGAGAGAAGTAAATTCGGTCCTTCCAGCGATCTCCGGGCCCTGCCGTCGGGCCGAGGCCGCGATTTTCGATCCTGAACTTGACGGTGACGCTCTGGCCAGCGAAGGCATCGTATGGCGCCTCGACCCAAACCACCTGCAAATCCGGCGGCGGCGTCAGTGTCAGCGGGAAGACGTCGCTGACGCCGGTGTTGTCGTCTTCGCGGCCCGGCTCGAACATCCGGTCGGCGACGTCGAAGCTGGTGACATTCCCGTCCCAGTCGTAACCGAGGGTCGTGATGCGGTCGGCCACCACGATGATGTAACAGTCACCGTAGGGTTCATACCCAAGGTTGGCGGTCAAGGAGTTGGTGTAACTCTCGCCTGGCGCAAGCGAAGTGGGATTCTGGGCTCGGCCGATCAGACAATCCTCTAGCGGGTTCAAGATGCGGTCCAGCGACACCCAGACCTCGTCCTGCCACACGGGCACCGTCGTCGGTCCGGTGCCGCTGTTGGCGACCACCCACTCGAAGCGAACCTCTTGCTGGGTGTGCACACTGGAGGGGGCTTGCACGGTTAGGACTTGCAGACTGGGGAACGGACTGAGCCGGACATCGATCGGGACATCGTCGACCTGCCGGTTGTTGGCGTCGATGCCATGCTCATACACGTCGTTCTTGTCGTCCACCGATACCACGACCCACCAGGGACCGCTCAGATCGTACGGGAGCCGGATCGACTTGCTCCGCACGATGGACTGGCCAGCGCGGACTTCGCCGTCGAATGTGAATTCACCATACCAGACAGGGTTGGCGCCTGCGCTGTTGTCGGCCAGATAGAGGCGGTCCACCCATGGCCCGGCGGCCGTAGCCGTGCGCTGGTTGGCGATCGTCCAGCTTATGGGAATCTGCCGGCCAGACATCGTCTCCAGAGGAGCGGCGATGTCGGTCACTGCCAGGTCGGGCAAGGGAGGAACAGTCAGATTGACGGAGAAGGACCTGACATTGTTGTTCTCGTTGCTTTCCGACAGAACACCCAACGCATCCGCCTTGGCCAAGAGATAATAGCGAGCGGTGGTCAAGTCAGGCTGCAGCGGCAACTTGATCTTGGCGGTTTGCTGGTGTGAGGAGCCGGTCGCCAGCGGCAGCGAGGCGGTGGTCAGAATGGTGGTGGCCGGAATGTCGTCCGCCGACCAGGTGGTGTTGGTGGACAAGTAAAAGCCGTCGCTCCAGGTTTTGGTGGCGGCGAACGCGCCCCCGTTGCGCACGGTCCAGCTCACGTCAATGGACGCCCCGTGCAAGGCATTGGCCGGGCCGGTCAGGGCGGTGACCGTCAGGTCGGGCGCTTTCACGTCCAGGCGCAGTGCGGCGAGGTTGTTCGTGTCATTGCTCTCCATCTGGTCGTTGTACCGATCCGTGAGGACCAGCACGTAGTACGTGGCCACGGTTGTGGTGTCGGGAACGACCACCGTTTGGGACGCTATGTAGCTCGAAGAAACCTGCAGCGGGAGTTTTTGAGTCGGATCGTAAGTGAAAAGCCACACGTCCGAGGCTTCCTCGAACGTCTGGTTCCTCGATAGGTAGAGGATATCGCGCCAGGGTATCTCGCCGGGTGCCTCACCGTGGTTGGTCACCGTCCATTCCACCCGTACTTCGCCGCCGGGGTTGATGGTCGTTGGATTCACGGTGCCGATCACCTGGAGATCGGGCAGGATCGGAACTGTGATGTCTATGGTGTTGTTGCCGATGTTGTTTGTCTCGACCAGTTCATATACCTGTTTGTCCTTGTCCAACTCGACGAACACATAGTAAGTGCCGTCGGTGAACTGGGACTGCAGCGGCAAGGTTACGCGGACGGTTTGGCTGTCCGTGGCGCCAGCGGGCAACGGGTTGGGCGCATCGGCCAACAGACTGGCCAATGCCCAGTCATCCGCGCTCGCAATCGCGTGCTTGGAAAGCCGAATCCAAACGTTCCAGGGCCCGTCAGCGGCGCCGCGCCCCGCGTTCCGCGTGACCCAGGTAATGTCGAGCGGACGGCCGAATTCCGCCGAAGTCGGAGAGAAGCTGACCGAGTCCGCTGTCAGGTCGGGAAGCTGGAGATCGAAGATGCCTGTGTAGCGGTCTGTCGTCTCCCCGTTGACGCCGTTCTGGTTCTGGTCCATCCCGTTGCCCACCAGATCCTGGATGCTCGGCCCCAACACCAGCCGGTACTCGCCGTCGTTCGAAAGCTGTGTGCTGAACACGACGGTCACCACGGCCCCTTGCACGTCCAGTCGCGATATCCGCGACTTAAGGTCCTGCCCGCCGGGACCGGTGAAACTGACCACATCCGCCGTCGAGACGGATGATGTCAGAAGCGCTTCGCTGAAGGTGAGGGTGACATTCGGGACCGGCTTGTTGGTGGCGGGAGAGGGGACTTGAGAGACGACGCGCGGCCCGGTGCAGTCCACGGTAAACGCACCGTCCCAGGCGGCGCTGGCCAGTCCTTGCAGGTCCACCAGCGCGCCAGCAGCGAGGCGGTACGTGTACGATCCTTCGACATCGGGCACATTGATCGTGAACGCGACGGTCTGGCCATCGAGCAGTTCGACGGCGGTCGCCGGGCCAAAGTTGTCTACTGTGAGCGACGCGGGGTTGAGAAAATCGGCCCGGACACCTTCCGAGCAGGGGAACACGATGCGGGTCGGCACATGAGCAATCGTCGCGGCGGGTGCCGGGTCGGAAGCGACCACGTAGGGCGGCGGATTCACAGGCATGCCCTGGACGAACTGCAATTCGTATTCGCCCCGCCCGCGGGCTTCGACTCGAACGCAGTACAGCCCGATCCCCGCTGTGAATTGCACACGTGCGTTCTTGATATCCGGCATGCCGGTGTCGTTGGAGACTACCAATGTGCCCTCGGCATCATAGACGGCAAGACGCGGGTCGAGCGTGTTGAACGGTTCGCCGGAGCCGTCTCCCGGCGTAGCGGTATGAATTTCCACGGCCGCGCCGACTTGGAACTCCGCCTGATAGACATCGGCGTGGTCGAGTCCTACCACGAGGTTGTCCAGAGCCGCATCGTAGCCCCCCAAACCGCCGGCAACGAAGTAGGCGATGTCGGGCACGAGCCGGCGGACAGCTAGCGTATAGTCGTAGTTCATCGAAGCGCCGGTGGGCGTCTGGACGATGGCAATCTGTTCGCCGGAAGAGTTGTAGGCCTGCAGAAACGCCCACGCCGAAGGAAAGGCGTTCACGGCAGTGGCGTCGATCGAGACGCTGGCCACCGGTTGGGCAAAATCAGCCCGGAACAACAGCCGGTTGCTGGACCACTTGGCGTTGTCACCGCCCACGCCGTGGCCAAAGGCGCTTGAACCTGTCGATCTCCGATCGCTGAGGGCGGCTGTCACCGGATCGCTGGAGCCAACCACCGATAGATGCAGTCCGTTGACCGCGTCGGTCAGAATCGTGCCGTGAGCATAGGCATCCGGCTCGAGGCTGTATTCGGGATCATCAAGATAACCCATCACGGGCTCCCCGTTCTGGAGGCGTTGGGCGCTCTCCGTGCCGGTTGCCAGCAGATCGAGACCAACTTGGCGGCCGACGGCGACTGCCAAGGTGTACGTAGCATACACCTCACCCGAAACCTTGATGTAATAGCGGCCGCTTGCAGGCGCCTGAAAACTGCACAAGTACTCATCTAATCCCAGACTTCCGCCGGGGACACCGCGCGCCAGCACAGCGCCCGACACGTCCGTCACTTGCAGGTCCACGTGCCGTGCGGCGGCAAACCGCAACACCGCAGCCGTAAGCGTCAGGTTCTGGCCGGCGGTGAGGTCCAGACTGTACCAATCCGGCGAGTCAGGATAGACGTTGCCGACCACCGCAGGCGGCCCTGTTGTTGTCACAGGCCCCAGAAACTGAGCCGTCATGATGCTGTCGTTGGTATTGGCCCCGCCCGGCTCAGACTCGAATTGGCCGCTGAGCAACAGATATACACTGAAATCGGATGCGCCTTGCAGGCTGGTGACCATGATCGAGTAGCTGCCCGCTTCGGTCACTGCACCCTGGATGTCACACGGCGTCGAGCCCTGCGCCATGACCGTGCCCAACAACTGACCACCGACCCCACGGAGGTCCAGCCGGGCTTGTGCGGCTTCGTCCCACAAACCCAACCGAACGCTCATGATCCGCCCCAAATCCAGTGCAATCCGGAAGACTCGGCTGTCGCCCGTTCGGTCCAAATGGCCTTCAACCGATCCAAGCCAACTGCTGCCGAGGTCACGGCCCCCGTTTGGTGATGACGGCAATGAGTAGATCCCGGCCCCAACGGGCGGGACCAGTTGAAGAGGACCGACCAGGTCAACCGCGGCAGGCTCGCCTTGCACCGAAGCCAGGCCTGCTGAAGAACCTCGCGCGCCGGCCGTGGGCTCCAGGTCGGCTTGGGCATCGATTCCAGAAACCTCATCGGCTAGGTCGCCCCGATTGGTCTCCTGACTCGACGTGCTGTCCAATTCCTCCCTCGGCAACCCTTCGAAGAGACTTGAAGTCTGCGCCGCGGTCCCAACGGGCTCGATAAGCTCAGGTTCCTGCGGACCAGACTCGTATACGAGTTCGGCGCCGGCGGCATCAGGCGCGGCTGAGGCGACCTCCACCCCTGTCGGCACCGCGGAAAGCAACAGCCGAGGCTCAAGAGCCTCCAGGTCAAAGAGCTGGCCTCTGCTTTGAGCCGCCATGTTACACTCGACCGGGTGTCTAGGAGCATTGCCGAAGCTGTTGTGTTGTGGTCTCACTCCGCCTCGGCCTGCCCGCTCAAGCCGCGCGGACACTTGCCGAGGCGTAACTGTTTGTCAAGCAGAAAGATGGAGACCGTGGTAGAAATGCTGACGCGTGAGAAGCTGCAAGCGCGGCTCGGTCCAAAACGCTGCGCGACGAACGGTGCGCGACGAACGGTGCTTGACCGGCGTCGGGGCATCCCGGCGATATTGGCGCTGCCATGTCTATCGCTGGTTCTTTGTTCGACTGCTTCCGGCCCCACCCGGATCGCGCCGCTTCGCTTTGCCTGATGGCCGCTGGGGTCACCCTGGTCGCCGGCAGCGATGAACCCCGACCCGCCCAGCGGCTCTGGGCCGAACCGCGGCCGCTGGTGATTGGCCACCGCGGCTACCCGGTCATCGCCCCGGAGAACACGCTCCCGTCGTTCCGGCTCGCCTTGACTGCGGGCGTGGACTTGGTGGAGCTGGACTATCACCACTCGAGCGATGGCGTGCCCATCGTGCTGCATGACGCGGACCTGGACCGGACCACAGACGCCCCGGAGCGTTGGCAAGCCCGCAAAGTGCGGGCCGAGACTCGCACTGCCCGCGACCTGCAGACGCTGGATGCGGGGCGATGGTTTGCGCCCGGTTACGCGGGCACCCGGCTCCCGCTCCTGACCGAGGCCCTCGAGGTCATCCAGGCTCAGGGCGTCACGCTCATCGAGCGCAAAGGAGGAGACGCCATCACCTGCGTCCAACTCCTCCAGCGGCTCGACCTGATCAACCGCGTCGTGGTCCAGTCCTTCGACTGGGCCTATCTGCGGGATTTCCACGCGGCTGAACCGCGCCAGCTCTTGGGTGCGCTGGGCCCGCCCGGGTCCGCGCGGGGACGCAAACTGACCGATGCGGAAAAGACGCTTAACGCGGCTTGGATCGAACAGGTGGAAGCGACGGGCGCGCGGTTGGTGGTGTGGAGCCAATTGGTCACGCGGGAGGCGGTCGATTGGGCGCACGGCCGCGGCCTGAAGGTCTGGGTGTACACCATCAACGAACCTCCCCTGGCCAACGCCCTACTCGATCTGGGCATCGACGGCATCATCACCGACAACCCAGCCTTGATCTGGCGCACCCTCGCCCTGCGCGCCCCGCGCCGGGAAGCGAAGTAAGCCGGCGCGCCCGAGCCGGCTCATGGGGGAGTGCCGGCTAGAGCTGACGGAGGCGGTCCAACGCTGGTTTTCCGTGTCGCTGCAGAGGCCTTCGTACCCGTCGGGCGCCACGAAGATCGAGTGTGCATACAAGCAGGGGAAGAAAACCTACGACCTGATTTCCGCCTGGAGCGGTTTTCATCAGGCACTGACGCTCCTGGCGTTCCTCTACGGCTACAAGCCGACGACCATCCTCCTGGATGAGCCGGACGCGCACTTGCACGTCAACCTCCAACGGGAAATCCTCGATTTCTTCAAGCACCAGGGAGCCAAGCGCGGGGTGCAATTCCTCATCGCGACCCACGCCGAGGAATTCGCGCGCGGTGTGGACGCCCGGCAGATGGTGTCCCTCCTCTCCGGCGTGCCGACGCGCCCGCTCGCCACGCCGCCCGTGCTGGTGGCCATGGCCGACGTGTCGAACGTCGAGGTCAGCCAGGTGCTGAACTCGCCGTTCATGCTCTACGTGGAGGGTGAAACGGACGAGCGGATCTTGCGGGCTTGGGCCACGGCGCTGCGATTGGAAGCCGTCTTCGAGAAGCTCTGCATCCACGCGATGGGCGGCGGCAACAAGGCCCAGATGCGAGAGGATGCGGACCGCCACTTCGGCGGAGTGAACCAGTACGTAATAGACGCCCGACGGCTCATGGTCTTTGACTACGACTCTGACGAGGCGGCCTTCCATCCCGAACCAGACAACCCGGCTCTGTTCGAGTGGAAGCGCAAGAACATTGAGAACTACCTGTTCGTGCCAGATGCGTGGATCCAAGCAGCGACGAAAGGTGAGTTGTTCCACCAACCAACGGGTCAAGTCATCGCCAAATTCTTCAAGGGCCAACTCCTCAGCCTGCCCGAGGGCGAGAGGTGGCGGACAGTGGGGGCGGAAATCTTCAAGGTGCTCGACGGGAAGAGACTGCTGTTCGACGCGGATGACTCGCTGTTCCACCGGCTGCGGAAGTGCGACACCCCGGTTGTGTTGCCGCGCGAGGCCGTGGCGGCGGCCATGAAGCCTGAGGAAATCCACGAGGACGTGCATGATTTCTTCTCCAAGCTTCAGAAGATGACTGCCTGATGTCACGTGACCGCGAGCCGGAGAGAGGCGCGAGTCGACGGGAGGAACAGTCGAGGTCTGCGGCTTGATTGAACCGCATCGGCTCTCTACCTTGTCGCGCAGCAGAACCTCAAAATGAAACCTCGTGCTGTCCCGAGGATCCTCCTGTCGCTGCTGACAGCGGTGCTGACGCCAACGCTCGTGTCCATCTCCGCCGCCGAAAGCGCGCCCCCCGCAAGCGCCGAAGTGAGCGCCGCCCAAGCCGCTTCCTTGATCGACCGGCTCGACCCGCGCGTGCGGCCCAGCACCCCGGCCTCTTGACATCAGAAGAGGTCGAGCGCCTGGACCGGCACCCGGGACACCAACCTGCGCGAGGCTGAGTTGGGTGCGGCAATGACGCGATGGACGTTGTGTGGTAGCATCAATAAGACAGGGAAAAAGTCATTGACACCGGCACCCGAGTTCACACGGTCGAGCCGAGCTGTGAACCGCCCTGAACCGCCCGGTCGTACCGCCGACTTCCGGTCGGCACGGCCACCGACATCAACACCTGCAGCCCTGCGGGTTAGAAAACCTGTAGCGTCAATAAGACAGGGAAGAAGTCAATTGACACCGGCACCCGAGTTCACACAGGTCGAGCCGAGCTGTGAACCGCCTGGTCGTACCGCCGGCTCCGTCGCGGTCGGCCTCGGTCACGGTGAGAGAGCCAAGCTCAAACCTGCACCCAGGCCCGGGTCTGTTGGCTGCGAAGAATGGCCTCGCAGATGGCAACTTCGTGGTGCCCGTCTTGGGCCGTCGCGAACAACCGCTCGCCCTTTCCATTTCCACCCGCCGCAATGAACCCATAGACCGACCGAAACAGCATCTTGAAGGTGTCTGGGAACCCCTCGACGTGGCCGGCCGGGTAGTCTGCGTACGGCGCCACGTCCGGGCCGAAGGCGGGTGTGCCGCGCATCGCGCTCTCGTTGGCGCCATCGCGGTTGCCGAAGTGGAGTACGTCCGGCTCTTCCGAGCACCACCAGGCGGACTTCTTCGAGCCGTAGAGTTCCAGGCGAATACAATTCTTGCGGCCGGCGGCCACCTGGGACACCGCGAGGCTGGCGCGCGTCCCGTTGCTGAACCGCAGGAGGAGATGCGCGTAGTCTTCGGTTTTGACGCGGTAGGGCGCGTACGAGAGGGCGGCTTTGGTGCGGCTGAACGTCTCGACCTCGCCCAGCGGTCGTTGGCGGGTCCGGTGATGAATCCCCAAGTCGGCGAACACGGCCTGGACGCTCGCCCCGAGGATGAACGCGGCAGTGTCCATCCAGTGCGTGCCGATGTCCGCCACGGCGCGCAGGCGGCCGCCTTCCTGGGGCAGCAAGCGCCAGTTGTAATCGGTGTCCTTGAACAGCCAGTCCTGGAGATAAGACCCCTGCGCGTGCAGGATGTCACCTAGGTCACCCCGCTGAACCAACCGGCGGAGCTGCAAGACCGCGGGATAGAAGCGGACGTTGTAATTCACCGCAAAGATGCGCGGGCTCGCCCGAGCCGATCGGACAATCCGCGCCGTCTCACGCGTGTTCATGGCCAGCGGCTTCTCGCAAACCACGTGTTTGCCCGCGTGCAGCGCCGCCAACGACATCTCGCCATGAAACCGGTTGGGCGAAGCGATGTGCACCACGTCCACGTTCGGCGACCGCACCAAGGCGCGGTAATCGTCGTGCACTTCGGCGATCCCCAGCCGACCGCCCACCGCGGCGGCGCGTTCGGGCAGGTCGCTCAGGGCCGTGACCTGCACGCCCAGGCGGCGCAAGGCCTCGATGTGCACCGGCCCAATAAAGCCCGTGCCTATGACACCGGCTCGGAGTTCGGGGATTTGCATGGGCAGGTTCTATCCGGTGAGAGTGATGCCGGCAAGCCGGCAGACCGACCGACCGACCGGCCGGTCGAGGCCGGTTTTTGGGCTTGTCCACCCGCAGGCCCCGGGTTAGAAGCAAGCCCATCAATCACCGCTTCGCTGTGTGGCCTCGCGGCGTGCCCGAAAGTGAGGGGTAAGGTCGAGGGGTAAGGTTGGCCGGGTGCGGGGCCATGGCGGACCGGGCCGAAGGGCCGACATGATGACCGACGAGCAACGATTGGGGAAAGACTTCTTCACGGTCTGTCTCGATCTGCGGCTGGCGGGCGTGCTGCTCCGACAGACCAGACCGTCGCAGGGATTCTCCGGCAAGTCGTTGTTCTGGGATTTCGAGCGCGCGCCAAATCGCGAGCTGGCGGAGTACGGCCTTGTCCGGATGACCCCCGGACGCATCCGGGAAGGCTACGGCGAGAAGGAACCGGTCTCGACTTACCACCACCAGTCCGGCGCCACGGTGATCGTCCGCGAGATCCATCATCCGCACAACCACGACATTCTGCTGGTGGTAGGCGCCGCGGTGGGGCCGGCGCAAGCGAGCGTGGCGGCCTTCGCCTTGCACAAGGGGTTGAGCCTGGACGAAGTCCCGCGGGACCAGTGGAGGCTTTATCTTTAGGAGCGCACAGTCAACGCTGAGCCGCGGCAGGGGGCAGGCACCCCGGACCGTGCGGCGCGGGTTCACCCTGATCGAGCTGTTGGTGGTGATCGCCATCATTTCGATCTTGGCGGGTCTGCTCCTGCCGGCGCTCGGGGCGGCCAAAGAGAAGGCCAAGCGGATCGCTTGCCTCAACCACCTCAAGCAAATGGGCCTGGGCTCGGTCCTCTACGCGGACGAAGACAAGAACGGTTACTTTTGTCCGAACGCCTTCGATGGGGACGATGACTTGAACTGGCTCTACCCCACTTACCTGAGCTCCCTCAAGATGTTCACCTGTCCGGCCACCCGGAACACCATCCCAACCAACTACGGCCGGCACGATGTCACCGGTGCGCCGGGTCTGCGGTACCTGTTCCGCACCGCGGGCGGCAAGACGAACCTCCTCGGCAGCAGCTACGAGGTCTTCGGCTTCATGAATTATAACGGCGGCTCGACCACCGAGCTGCTCATCAACGGTCGCCTGCAAACGGTGGCTGGCATCAAGAAATCCCAGAGCAGCGTTCAGACCTATGCCCACCGCTTCAACGCCTTCGGACTTAAAGGCGTCGTGGCAGGCCCGTCTAGGGTCTGGTTGATCTTGGACGCCGACGAGAAGTACCTCAGTACCCCTGACGTCCACCAGAATTACCCCGATAAGATCGATAACCACGGCGATGCGGGCGGCAACGTCCAGTTCTGCGACGGCCACGCCGAATGGGTCCCCCGCGCCAAGTACCTCTACAGCTTCGAGATGTCTCAAGACGAAAACCGCACGGCGCCCTGAGACCCCAAGGCCAAAGCCGCGGCGCGGCGCCGGCCGAGGCTCGGCGGCCGGGTGCGCCCGCGGAGCGCGCTTGCCTCAGCGCTGGGAATTTGCGATAACCCGATCATGAAAACGATCCTTCGATTCTCTCTAGCCAGCCTGTTGGTCGTGCTGGCGGTGCCGGCTTGGGCGCAACCCGGCGTTCTGTTCTCGGACGATTTCGAGACCGACAGCTCGGCGCGGTGGACGGTGCTCGAGGCCTCGGACAACAACGTGCCGGATTTCACGGCCCAATTCGCTTTCGATTACAGCCAGCAGAATTACACGCTGCGCGGGGTGAGCCAACCGATTCCCCCCGCCCCGAACTCGGCTCCCGGCGCCACGCGCGGCGTCAAGTTGACCGTCAACAATAACGACACCACACCCGCGCGCTCCGCCGTGAGTCTCTTCGCCAAGGACAAGACCTTCACCGGCAATTACGCCCTGCGCTGCGACATGTGGATCAACTACAACGGCGCTGCTTACGGGGGCACCGGCTCGACCGAGTTCGGCATCTTCGGCATCAACCACTCCGGCACCATCCCCTGCGCCGTGCTCAACGACACGCTATCGACCGAGTCGCTGTTGGGGGATGGCCTATGGTTTCGGACCAGCGGCGAGGGTGGCGCGGCCCGGGATTGGCGGCGGTACGAGGGGGACCTGGGTTTGTCGGCGGATCTGATCGGGACCGATCACGGCCAAGGCGTCTTCCAAGCGCGGTTTCCCGGACCCGACTACGAGAGCGCCGGGGCGCCCGGCAAACGATGGGTCCAGGTCGAGATCGCCCAGCGCGGCTTCCACATCGTCTGGAAAGTCAACGGCTATGTCATCGGTGAGTTCGACAATATCTCTTGGTTCACCGCAGGCACCGTCATGATCGGCACTTTGGACGCCTTTACCTCGATCGCCAGCCCCAAAGAGGATAACTACGTCATCTTCGATAACGTGCGCGTGGTGAACCTGGACACCGAGCCGGAGTTGTCGTCCGTGCGCGTCGAGGCCTTCGATCCCCAGGCGGCTGAACCGGCCGACTCGGGCACGTTCACCATCACCCGCGAGTTTGGCGACCTGTCCAAGCCTCTCGAGGTTACCTTCCGCCTGACGGGCACCGCCACCCCCGGCGTCGATTACAAAACCAACAACCTCGCTGCCGGCAAAGTCACCATCCCGGCCGGGCTCAACTTCGTCGACCTCGTGATCGAGCCGATCGATAACCTGGTCGGCGAACCGCCGGAGACAGTCATCATCACCCTCACCGGCAACACCGCCTACGAAATGCGCGATCCCATCAGCGCCACCATCGACCTCCTCGACGACGGCGATACCGTCGGCGTGAACATCGCCGCGCTGGACCCTTACACCTACGAGCGCGTGGTCGAGGATCAACTCGCCTTCGAGATCATCCGCGAGGGCGACATCACCGCGGACCTCACCGTGAGCCTGACCTACGGAGGCACGGCGACCGGCGACGATTACGACGGCGCGTTCCGGAGCGTGACCCTTCCGGCGGGGGCAGACCGCACCACGCTGGCGTTGACGCCGAAGGACGATGCCCTCGTCGAGGGCGACGAGACCGTGATCGTCAGCGTCGTGGCCGGGCCCGGGTACGCCGTGGGGCCCAACGCCTCAGCGACCGGGACGATCGTGGATGACGACCCGGCGGTGAAACCGGTGCTCTTCGCAGAGAACTTCAACACGGACACCGCGGCCAACTGGCTGGCTCGGTTCAGCGCCGACAACGCCATCGACGATTACACGGCCGAGTTTGCCTACGACTACAGCTTCGATGCCATCCCGCCAGCGCCCCATGGGAGCGGCGACACTCGAGGCTTGAGACTGGCCGTGAACAAGAACGATCCCACCACCGGCGGTGCCGCGGGACTGAACCTCTATCCGAAGGGGCAGAACTTCACCGGGGCGTACGCCCTCCGATTCGACATGTACCTGACCTACAGCACCGCCGTCGGCGGCACCACCGAGCACGCCCTTTGCGGCATCAACCACTCGGGCGACGTCGTCAACCGCCATGCCACCGCCGGCAGCGATGGGGTGTGGTTCGCGGTCGAGACCGATGGCAGCGCCAGCGGCGGCGGACGCAGTTACGTCAGCTACCTGGGCGGTGCTGGCACCCCCACCTTCGAGGCCAAACCCGCCTCCGCGTTCGCCCCCTATTTCACCAGCCCACCCTACCAAGCCCGCGGCGCCGCGTCTGGCCGCTGGGTCGATGTCGAGGTCGCCCAGGCGGGGGGCAAGGTCACCTTCAAGATCAACGGCGTGACCGTCTTCGAGCGGGCCGATACAGGCGCTTTCACCTCCGGCAACGTCATGGTGGGCCACATGGACACCTTCAGTTCGATCGGCGCAGTCGGCAACTACGTCATCTACGACAACCTGCGCGTGGTCCGACTCGAGGAGGCGCCGCCCGCCCAACCCACCATCACGCGCGTTCAACTTAGCGGGAACCAGGTGCAACTCGACGTCACGGCTCCGGGGGCCAGCGCCGGTCAACTGGTCCTCGAGGGCAGCAGCGCGTTGCCCGGCGGCTTCCAAACCGTCACGGGCGCCTCGGTCCAAAACACCGGGCCGGGCCAGTTCCAGGTGACCGCGCCTTCGAACGCGGCCCCGGTGCAGTTCTACCGCATTAAGCGCTGAACCCCGCTCCGCCTGTGCCGAGCACCGATCGAGGGCCGACGTTCGCGTCGGCCCTTGTCCTTGGCGGGGACCAACGCCACCGGACCGGTAGTCGCCTGCGCTCGTGAGCCTCCATACCCAACGCTGCCCGCGCGCCCCGATGGCGTGAAGGATCTGGAATGTTCCCAGCCTTCCTGGCCACCCTCCTGTTCTCGGTCTCGGTCATCGCGGCCAGTCGATCAGCTCAGTCGCTGGGGAGCAATTCGGCCAACTTCTGGCGTGTCGTCGTGGCCACCGTGCTGCTGGGCGCGTGGGCGCACCTGGTGGGGCTGGGGCTGGGCGGAGGCGCCTTGGGCTGGTTCTTCTTCAGCGGTTGCGTCGGTTTCGGCCTGGGCGACATGGCGCTATTCCAGGCCCTGCCCCGTTTGGGGCCGCGCCTGAGCAGTCTGCTCATCAACTGCCTGGCCGCGCCCTTTGCCGCTGCGCTCGAGTGGGTCTGGCTCGGCACACGATTGACACCCGTCCAAGTCGCCTGCGGCGTCGCGATCCTCGCCGGGGTCGGCCTCGCCTTGGCGCCCGAGCATCACCTGCCCATCCCTGCCCGCCGACGTTGGGTGGGCATTGCGTTCGGAACGCTCGCCGGCCTCGGACAGGCCTACGGCGCCGTCCTCAGCCGCAAAGCCTTCGCCCTCGCCGCCGCCGCCGGCCAACACGTCGACGGCGGCACAGCGGCTTACCAGCGCATCTTGGGCGGCCTGGCGGTGGTCGCTGTCCCCTACTTGTGGTTGATCCTGCGCGAGCGTCTCGGCCCGCCACGCCCCGAGCCGCGTCCGGCCCAATCCCCTGCCGACCGCAGCCGGGCGCGGCGTTGGGTGGCGATCAACGCCCTGGCTGGGCCCACGATCGGCGTGGCCTGCTACCAATGGGCCCTGCGCGTCGCCCCGAGCGGCGTCGTGTTGCCGGTTACCGCTACCACACCCCTGGCCGTGATCCCGTTCACCTACTACCTCGATCGGGACCGCCCGGGCGGCCGGTCGCTGCTCGGCGGGTTACTGGCCGTGGCGGGGGTAGTGGGGCTGACCCTCCTGTAGCGTGTAGCGTTTCCTGGGCGGTGTGTTAGAGTCGTGCCCAATGCGCATGAGCTCCCATGATATACCCAGGCGTCGCTCGGTGCGTCCGATGACGCGAGGCCAGTCGCCCACACCGCGCTGGCGAGGCCGCTGCGGATTGCGCAGGTGCCTGCGGGTCGGGCTGGTGTTGGCCGCTAGCGGTTGGGTGGCGGTCGGACTCGCAGCCGACGAGTTCGTTCGCCAGATGAATCTAGGCAAGGCTCACCTCGAAAACCGCAACTCCGCCGGCGCCCAGGCGGCCTACGAGCTGGCCACGAAGCTCGAACCCGACTCCGCGCCCGCGCGCCGGAACCTCGCCCGCGCCTATCTCCTCGCGCGGCAATCGCCGCGCGCCCTCGAGCAGTTGGCTGCCGCGCGCGCGGCGGAAGCGGAATCGGCGGCGACCGCGTACTTGATTGGGTTGGTCTACCTGCGGGAGTCGCGCTTTGACACGGCCGTGCCCTTCCTCGAGGAGGCGGTCCGGTTGGACGCGTTCACGGTGGCTCTGCGGTATCAGTTGGCACACGCCTATCAGATGACTCAGCAAGACGCCCAGGCTCAGGTCCAACTGCGCGAGACCTTGCGGCTGGATCCGTTGCACGTCGGCGTGCAGTTCAAACTGGCCGCCTACGCCGCCCAGGCCGGCGACGCCCAGGAATACGACCGGCGCCAACAAGAGTTTGCGCGCCTCCGAAAGCTTTTTGGCGAAGCGTCGCGCACACCCACCGCGCTCGAGACCTGTATCTACACGCGGCCGGAATCGGCCCCGGGCCCGCCACCCCCGCCCCGCGCGGCCCCGCGCGTCCGATTTCGCGACGCCACGGGGCTCTCCTTTCGCGAGGCCCCAAGCCGAACGGCCACGGCCGCCGCCGTCCTCGAGGTAGACGCGCACGGCCGCAGCATCCTGTTCGCGACCGATGACCAGGGCCGCTTGGGCCTGCTGGCGCTCGACCCCGAGGGTCGCTGGCAGCGCACGGCCGTCGAGGTCCAAGGCTGGGTCGCTCACCCTCCCTTCCACCAGTGCGTCGTGGGCGACTTCTTTAACGACGTCCCGCCCGACCAGAAGTACGACCCCACCCGCCACGCCAGGAATGACGTGCTGCTGGTCGGTCGCAACGGCGTCGCCTTGCTCCAGCGCACCGGGCCGGCAGCCTTCACCGACGTCACCCGCGCCGCCGGACTCGAGGCGCGCGGCGCCGAACGGGCGGTCTGGCTCGATTACGACCACGACGGCGACGTGGACCTGGCCCTGGCCCGGTCTGCCGGGCTCGAGCTCTGGCAGAATCGCGGCGATGGCACCTTTGCGCTCGTGACCCAGCAGGTCGGCCTCGAGCCCAATCGAGCCGCGCGCGATCTCGTCGCAATCGACCTCGACGCCAACGTGGCCATCGACTTGATCGTCGCAAGCGGTGACGCGCCGTCCCAACATTATCGGAACCAGCGCACCGGCCAGTTCGCCGCTGCACCCGATCCCCCCGGCTCTCTGCCCCCTGCCCAGCGCGTCTTGGCCGAAGACTTGGACCAGGACGGCTACCCCGAGCTCCTGCTGGTGAACGGGCGGGAAGCGCAGATCCGATTCGGACGCTCCCCGCGCCGGCACCGGTTCGACCTCGGCGCCCTCGATCAGCCGGTCGTCGCCCTGGTCGATGTGGACAACGACGGGCGCATGGATGTCTGGGCGGCGGGCGCCCAACCCCAAGCTCCCGCCCGTGGCGCGGCGCGGCTCTGGCAGAATCTCGGGCCAGATTCCTGGCGCGACCTGACGGAGAGCGCCGGGCTTACCGCCCTCGAGTTGCCCGCCCTGCAGGATGTTGTCGTCGGCGATGTTGACGGGGACGGCGACAGCGATTTGGTCCTCGTGACGGCGACCGGCCAATTGCAGGACCTGCGCAACGAGGGCGGCCATGCCCAAGGCCAGTTGAAGGTCCGGTTGACCGGCACGAAGACCAACCCGCTCGGCCTGGGCACCCGCCTCGAGGTTCGTGCCGGCGCCTTTGTGGCCGTGCGCCACCTCCAACAGCTCCCCTTCGAGGTGGGCTTGGGCGGCCACACTCGGCTCGATTCCGTGCAGACCATCTGGAGCAACGGGATCGTCGATAACCAAATCGACCTGGCGGCCCCGCCGGGCTTGCTGACCCTCGAGGAAAAAAACGTGGCGGCGGGTTCGTGTCCGTATCTGTACGCCTGGGACGGCCAAGCCCACCGCTTCGTGACCGATCTGCTGGGCAACGCCCCGCTGGGCCTGTCGCTCGCGCGTGGCCAGGTCCTCCCGGCGGATCCCGAAGAGCTCGTGTGGGTGGGGCCGGCCACCGCCTGCCCCCCGCGAAGCGAGGGCATCGAGTTGGTGGTGACGGAGGAGTTGCGCGAGGTGTTGTTCCTGGATCAAGTCGGGCTCTGGGCGGTCGACCACCCCGTCGAGCAAGAAGTGCATTCAACCGACAAACTCGGGCCGCCCCCATTCCCGCCCTCGGAACTGTGGGCGCTGACTTCGGTGCGCCCGCCCCGCTGGGCTGGCGGAGACGACGGGATCGACCGCACGGAATCCCTTCGCGCCCACGATGGCCGGTTCGCGCCCCCGGGCCCGGCGCTGCCCCCGCCCTGGCGCGGCCTCAGCCAGCCGCTGGTGCTCACGCTGGACTTTGGCCCTCTCGAGGTCGAGCGCCCGTGGGTGTTGGCCCTCACCGGCTGGCTGCAATACGGCGACGCGAGCGTCAACATCGCCGCCTCTCAGCACCCGACTCTGCCCCTCCTTGCCCCTCGCCTCGAGGCCGAGACCGCGCCCGGCGTCTGGCAACCGATCGCCGAGACCGTCGGTCTCCCCGCCGGGAAAACCAAGACCATCCTGTGCGACCTGACCCAGCGCCTCCCCGCGGGCACCCGCCGACTCCGACTCGTGACCTCGATGGAGGTCCGCTGGGACCGCATCGTGTTGGGCGAACGTGGCGCCAGCCCGGCGCCGCGCGTGACGATCCTCTCGCCCACCGCCGCCACCCTGGCGTGGCGAGGTTTCTCGACTCTCCACCAACGCACCCCGGACGCGCCCCAAACACCCGATTACGCCCAGGTCCGCGCCCGACCGCCCTGGCGCACCACCCCGCAAGGCTGGTGCACGCGCTACGGCGACGTGCGCGAGCTGGTGACGGCGCGCGACCGCCGCTTGCTGATCATGAACGGCGGCGACGCCCTCACGCTGCGCTTCGCCCCTCACGCGCTGCCGCCGCTCACCCAAGGTTGGACTCGCACCCTGTTCTTCTACTCCGTGGGCTGGGACAAAGACGCCGACCACAACGTCGTGGCGGGCGACACGGTCGAGCCCTTGCCCGTGCGGGCGGAGGGCGACTGGGAAGTCGAGTACAACACCCGCTGGGTGCCGGCCGATCAGGTCGGTGGCCAAGACGGGGCCCGGGATGGTTCCGCCGAGGATGAGCCCGCGCGCGCGACCGCCGACTCGTCGTCCGTCTCGGTGACGCGCGAGTGAGCCACCGGGGCGGCGCGGCCTCAAGTCTTTTGGGTCACGACCAAGACCTGTTCGAGGGTGGTGATGCCTTGACGCACCTTGTCGAGGGCGACCTCCCGGAGGATCTTCATGCCCTGCGCCATGGCGGTCTGCCCAATGTCCATCGCGCTCCGGCGCTCGATGATCAATTTGCGGATGTCGTCCGTGATCGCCATCGCCTCGATAATCGCCGCCCGCCCTGCATACCCCGTGTTCCGACAGCGGTCGCACCCGCGCCCTTTGTATAGCGCCACCCCGGCGAACTGGCGCGGCTCGATGCCCAGGTCCTGAAACATGCCTTCCGGGTACCGCTGCTGCTCTTTGCAGGCGGGGCAAATCCGCCGCACCAACCGTTGGGCGCACGACAGGATGACCGACGACGCAATCAGAAACGGCGCAATACCCATCTCGTCCAGGCGCGCGATGGCCCCGGCGGCATCGTTGCAGTGCATGGTGCTCAACACCTGGTGCCCCGTGAGCGCCGCCTCGACCGCGATCTCCGCCGTCTCCCGATCGCGAATCTCGCCGATCATCACAATGTCCGGGTCCTGCCGCAGAATCGACCGGAGCGCATTCGCAAAGGTCAGACCGATGTCCTTGCGCACCGGCACCTGGTTGATCCCCGGCACCTGGAACTCGACCGGGTCCTCGACCGTGATGATGTTATACTCGGGACTGTTGAGCTCGTTCAGCGCCGAGTACAGCGTGGTCGTCTTGCCCGACCCGGTCGGTCCCGTCACCAACATCAACCCGTGCGGCGCATCCACCGCCGCCTTGAATCGCCGAAAGGTCTCGTCGTCCATCCCCAATAAGTTCAGGGCTGCGCTCAGGTTCGACTTGTCGAGCACGCGCAAGACGCACTTCTCCCCATGCACCGTCGGCAAGAACGAGACGCGCAAGTCCACTTCCTTGCCCGCCACCCGCATCCGCATCCGGCCGTCCTGAGGCAAGCGCCGCTCGGCGATGTCCAAGTTCGACATGATCTTGAGGCGCGACAGCAAGGAGAGATGCAGGTTCTTGGGCGGCGGCGGATAATCCACGAGCGCGCCGTCGATCCGATAGCGCAAGCGCACCGTCCGCTCGAAGGGCTCGACATGCACGTCGCTGGCCCGGTCCTTGATCGCTTGCACCAGAATCAGGTTCGCCAGCTTGATCACCGGCGCTTCCTCCGTCGACGCCGCCAGCTCGTCCACGCTCACTTCCTCAGCCGACACCCCCGCGAGCTGGATCGTGTCCGCCTCGGCCTCGAGTTCCGCCTGTTTTTGGGATTCCTGGATGATCTCCTCCATGCTGCCCGCATGCGAGGCCGTCTCCAGATGGCTGAGGCGCTCGAGGATGGCGCGCTCGGAGGCGATCATCGGCACCACTTCCAAACGCGTGATCCGCTTCACGTCGTCCAAGGCCAACACATTGAGTGGGTCGGCCATGGCCAGAAAGAGCTTCCCTTCGAGCCGGGCGACCGGGAGCACCTTGTGGTTCAACACCAGCTCGCGCGGCACCAGCCCCGCCACCTCGAGACTGACGTTCAGCCGCGACAGGTTGACCGGCTGGCGATTCAGCACCCGGCCCATGCACACCACTAAGTCCGTCTCGCTGACCGCGTTCTTCTCGACCAACAACTTGACCAGGCGCGTCCCTTCCTTCTTCTGCTGGGCCACCAACTCCTCCACCTGCTCCGCCGTCAGCAGACCGTCCTCGACCAAAGCCTCGGCGATCCGTTCGCCGAACGTCTTGCTGGTGGGCGGAGCGGGCATGGGTTTCAGGGCGACCTAGTGAAAGGCCTTGCGCAGCACCTTGGTTAGCTCGGACGGCGACGCGATATACCACAGCAGGCGCCCCTTCGCCGCCACCCGCATCGCCTCCGCGGCGCGCTGGTGGAACGGATTGGCCGTGGCCACCAGCACCGCCTTGCTCATCCGATCGAACGGCACCACGCACCAGCGCTGGCACAGCTCGCGCGGAAACTGCCGCACCCACTCGATGTCCAGGTCGTAGCGCTCGAGCGGCAAGTAGCACAGCCGCGCATGGTCGCAGAGCAGACGCAACGACTGTTCCAACGGCATCAGCCCCTTGTCCGCCAGCGCCTGGATGAACGGCACCCCCGCTTCGGCCCCCCAGCACCCCGCGGCGTCCCCAGGCCAGCACGCCTCGAAATCCGCCGGGTTCAACAGCCGCCCCTCGACGTAAATCCGTTGGAATTCCTCGCGGCCGTCCTCGACGTCGGTCGCCGGCCGAAGCGCCACAGCCGCCGTCGCGAGCGCCTCCGCCGGTGCCGGTGCCGGCTGGAACACCGTCTCCGATCCGCTCCCACCCGGCGCCGAGCTGATAATCCGGTTTTCAATGTCCGCCAGCGCCGCTCGCACCTCGCGGTCGCCCGGGCAGGTGTCCAGCAGACTCTCGTATTCCAGGATCGCAGCCGAGAACTCCCCATGGTCAAGGCACAGCCGGGCGATGCGCTTGGTCAAGGCAGCCACCTCGCCCTGCTGCCCGAGCTTCGAGTAGGCCTCCTTGAGAATCTCGAGCGACTCGCGGTCGTGTGGATCCGACTGCGCGATGACTTCGAACATCGCGATCGTCTGGCGCAAGCGCGCCTCATCGTCGCGGGTCAAAGTCGTCACCATAGCCTCAGGAATCCCCGCTACCGACTGCACGGCCGCGGGTAGGGGCAAAGGGTAGGGGTAAAGGGTGCGGCGCGCCGTCCTCGGTGCGCCGCCAACCGCTATGGACACAGGAGACCGCGGTGCGCGCAGGACGGCGCGCCCTACCTGCAGGTCGTTTATCCCAATGTCTCATCAGTATGTCGGCGGGGGTCGGTCGACACCCCGCCACATCCTCTATCGGCACAACCCAGCTCGCGCCCAAGCCGGTTTCCTTGCCCTTGAGGAGCGGACCGCCCACAGGCCGGCCTGGCCCAACCACAACCACGCACCCCCGGGCGACCCAAACCCGCCGCTCAGAGTGTGGCTTGAGTGGGCCAGTGGCTGGCGAGGAGTACCGCCTTGCTGCCCCTACTGCCTACTCCCCCAACCAGGGCCAATGCGACGTCTGAGCCAAGTCGCTGAGGATTAGGCGGTCAGCACTTTTTGCAGGACAACCGCCCTTAAACTTTTTAGGGTTGGGCGCATGAGCAAGTATCGATTGCCCGCGCCCGACGAACAGACTTTGCTGGAGGGGCTTCAGGCCAGGCTGGTGGAGCCCGTCGAGCTGCCTCGCTTTCACAGTCTGCTCCGCCGCCACCATTATCTCGGAAGTCTCAAAGCAGTGGGTGAACGGCTCTACTATGTGGTCAGCGACCGTGGAGGTGACTGGGTTGGGTTACTAGTTTTCAACGGTGCAGCCAAGCACTTGAAGCTCCGTGAAAAGTGGATCGGCTGGAGCGGCGCCCAAGCGCGGCGACGGCTGAAGCTGGTGGTGAACAACAGTCGCTTTTTGCTCTTGCCGCATCAGAAGGTGCCCAATCTGGGCTCCAAGGCGTTGCGGTTGGTTCTAGAGCGGCTGAGCGATGACTGGCAGGCCCGCTACGGCCATCCGGTGTTGGTGGTGGAAAGCTTTGTCGATCCGGATCAGTTTTGCGGTACGGTCTACACGGCCAACGGTTGGGAAGAACTCGGTCAGACCGATGGGTGGGGGCGCCGACGCCGCGACTACTACGTCAAACATGATAAGCCCAAGCGACTGTTCGTGCGGGAACTCTGCCCTAAGGCCCGCCGCAGTCTGCAAGCCGAGCATCTCAAAGCCGCTCTGGCCATCGTCGAAGCCCAAGTGCCGGTGCGCTGCCCCATGCGGTTTAAACAGATCGAGTTGATCGCTCAACAGTTCAAGCAGGTGCCCGAATATCGTGCTCGCTATGGGTCCTACCCTCTGTGGTCACTGTTGACCATCGTCCTGTTGGCGGTGTTGTGCGAGGCGCCCAGAGGTCAGAAGGACCTGGAGAAATTTGCGCGAGGTTTCAGCCGGGGGCAACGCCGCGCTCTGGGAATTCGCTGCAACCGGAAGGGCAAATACCCGGTGCCCCACCAGTCGACTTTTTGCCGATTCTTTCAACACGTCGATGGCCGCAAGGTCCAGGAAGCCATCCTGGCCATCCAGGAACAAGTGCGAGGCAAGCCGCCAAAGGAAGATCTGATCGTCTTGGATGGCAAAGAACCCAAACATGGTGGCGGTCAAGCCGTCCTCAGTGCGGTCACGGTCCCCAGCCAGTTTTACCTTGGCAGTGCGATCGTCGAAAAAGACAAGACCAACGAGATCCCGGTGGCCCGCCAGCTCTTTGAGCATTTGGATTTGGAAGGGCGCTTGGTTTCACTGGATGCGCTGCACACGCAGGATGAGACCGCGCGCGAGCTGGCGATCGAACACGGAGCCGATTACCTGCTCACGGTGAAGGATAATCAGGCCACCGTTGACCGAAACATCGAGCAACTGATCACGGCCCCCGAGGCCGATTTTCCCCCCTCTGGAGCCCACGCCGACCCAAGCTCGAACCCAAGAGATCAACAAAGGCCGTCCTGAGAGCCGGTCCATTCGCACGGCCGTGCTGACGGCCGAGCAAATCGGCTTTCCCCTGGCTGAACAAGGCGCCCTGCTCTTACGCCAAGTTCAAGGGCGCAAAGACGAACTGGCTTCCTTGGTGAGCAGTGCGGAGCCTGAGAAACTGCCCGCTCAGAAATGGCTTCAGTGCAACCGATTTGCCTGGGGAATCGAAAACGGCAGCCATCAACGGTTGGATGTCTCTCATAACGATGATCGCTGCCGGATCCGCAACTCCAACGGGATCTGGGTCATGGGGATGTTCCGGCGCCTGGGCAACAGCCTCTTCATGGAATGGCGATCC
>Ga0194113_10001431_pt1 | contig 32839 bp, 29 predicted proteins | sample TA2MahC200mmetaG_FD_146193 | JGI IMG/M metagenome (GOLD analysis project Ga0194113, IMG submission 146193) | Freshwater microbial communities from Lake Tanganyika, Tanzania - TA2015017 Mahale Deep Cast 200m | ecosystem: Environmental > Aquatic > Freshwater > Lake | place: Tanzania: Lake... | reverse complement strand
TCCGCCGAGAGTGCGTTGGTATATAGTGACAGAGGCAGATATAGCAGGAGAGGGAGATGTTTTCGAAAGAATAGCTGATAGACCAGATACTTATGACGATAAAAGCCAGGCGAAAAGGATAATAAGAATAAATCAAGAATTAGAAGATTATATATTCACCAGGGAGCTCAAGCCTGGTCAAAGAATACTCATTAAGTAGAAATTTTTAGACTTCCGAAGTTTCAAAAACTTCGGAAGTCTATTCGTGCACTTACTTTTTTGGACTTTGGTAAATAGCAGCATAAGCAACCTTGAAACGGGTTCTTACTGGCTCTGTTTTGGCACACTTGCCGTTGTGTGCAATCAATGGATAAAAGCGGCATGTGGAATTAAAAAAACAACTCCTCAAGTCCGAAATCCGAAATCCGTTCACTTTTTCTCCAACCTGCGTAATATTTCGGTTATCTCACTTTTTACCATTGGATGATTTTCTTTTTTATGATATTCATAAAGTTCATATTCGCTGACATCGTCTATTCCTTTCATCACATTATCATCCTTCAAAACGTACGTCATTCTAATCCGCACTTCCCAATTCTCTTCTTTTGTCAATTCTTCCACGAGAAGTTTCGCAACCTCTTTGCCATACGCAAGCAGAGAATTGGCAGCCGCATTTTGTACTTCAGTATCACTATCGTTCCTGAGAATTTTTATCAGCGGCTTAATTGCCTTATTATCCAGATGCTTGCCTAAAGCTTGTGTTACAAAAAGTCGCACTTGTTTATCCGAGCTGTTGAGTGCCTCTATTAAATCATCAACGGAAGCACTATTTAAGATGGTACATCCATAAGCTGCTGCACGACAAACAGTGATATCCGTATCCTTCAATCCCGCGAGGATTTTTGCCTCATATTCTTTATTTCCAAGTCTATAGAGGGAAACCATCGCTTCTGTTTTGAGCCCGCCACCCGGGGAATTAAGATATTTTTGTAAAACGGGTGCTGCTTTTGTGTCACCTATAGCCCCTAAAATTCTGACAAGCTCTATACGGGTTTGGGAGGATATACTGGGGGAATCAATGGCTTTATCGAATTCCTCTATTGTAGATGGATATTTTTTCCCTATCTGCGTTAGTATATTAACAGCATCGTTACGAAACGTAGGCACCTGATTCAAAGTTTCCACTACAGGTTGAATTGCGATTCCACCTAAATCAACCAATAATGCTCTCGCGTCCTTGTGTACTCGATTTTGGGCGCGAATAATCTGAATCAACTTTTCTGCCGCTGGGACGCCTACCTTTTTAAGGTTATTAAATTCCCTTTGCTCTCCTTGAAGGTATTCTGCTTCATTCCCTTTAGCCTTTGCTTGTACACTTTCAGCCGCGCGCTTATATGCTATTGTTAAGTAACATTGCGCCTCTATATTCTTGTCCTTAGACAATACGAGTTCCAAATATGGGATAGCTTCGATAGGATTATCTTCACTTATTAGTTTACCCTTCCCTAAATCGATATCAGGTGTTTTTTTTCCTATCTTACGTTCACATCCAATGCTAATGCTTAAGATTATCAATAGCATGGTGACAAGCTTTTTCATAATCATCCCTTTCTTCCTTTCTTTGATATGGATGCCCCAAAAAATTTTGTGTCATAGACGAGGCATGTTTCAGAAAATAGTTTACATTTCGATAAGTGATGCGTAAAACGTGATGTGTTCACTCCGTGAGATAATCGCAATAGAACAGGGATGTTCTAAATAATATATCGCACGGGGTAAATTTACATCTATCACGTTTCACGTTTCACGTTTCACGTACAACTAATTTTTGAGCAAATTTGAAACATGCCAATTTGGGGATATCCGATTTGTTATGATGAATGCTTTTAGTTTACAAAACATTAACCTAATCTGTCAAGAAAAATTTACCATATAAAACGTGAAATTTTCTTTTCACGTTTTACGTTTCACGAATGATATCGTGTTCTCAATTGCCCGCAGGCTGCGGCAATATCGCACCCCTTGCTTAATCGAACTGGCGCGACGTAATATTTTGAGGCGACAATTTGCCTAAACTGTTCCACTTTTTCAGGTTCAGGCCTTTGGAAATTTGCACCTTCGATTTCATTGAAGGGAATCAAATTCAGCTTACTGGGAATACCGTGCAATATCTTACAAAGCCGATGAGCATCATCAGGGCTATCATTCACACCTCGAATTAAAACATACTCAATTGTAACACGCCGCCCAATTTTAATTGCCCACTCTTTAGAAGCATCCAAAACTTCTTCGATGGGATATTTTTTGTTTATGGGCATCAGGCGATTTCGTACTTCATTTGTCGTGGCATTCAATGACACGGCTAATCCAACTTTTAGCCCTTCATTCGTAAACGCTCTTATTTTCGGGACCAGCCCTAAAGTAGATACAGTAATCTTACGCGAAGCTACCATCAGTCCCTCAGAAGCGGTCATCAAACGCAAGGCTTTCATCGTCTGTTCGTAATTTGCCAATGGCTCGCCCATTCCCATGAAAACTACATTGGTAGCTTTTTTGCCGCTGCCCAAATCCATAAGCCGAAGGCTATGTACCCCCCTTCTGGAGGGGGGGTTGGGGGGGTGAACGAAGTGAACAGATTCAATCGCCATCAATTGGTCAATTATCTCAGCAGCGGTCAGATTACGGACAAAACCCATCATACCTGTAGCGCAGAATGCGCATCCTTGCGCGCAACCTACTTGCGTGGAAACGCAGACGGTCACCCGATTTTGGTCGTATATCAACACGCTTTCAACCCGGTTACCGTCCTGAAGCTCAAATACATATTTAACTGTATCATCAGTAGCAGAGTTCGTTTTTGTGACTAATTTGGGTTGACTGATGTATGCCTTCTCCATCAAATCAGCTCTGAACGCTTTGGAGATATCTGTCATCTCGTCAAAATTCGTTGCCCGCTTATGATACAGCCAGAGCATCAACTGACGCGCGCGAAATTTCTGCTGCCCCCATTCTTCCATCAGTTTTTCCAATTCATGTAATTCTAAACCCTTGAGATTGATTTTGGTTGCGGTTGACATGATGCGTAAAATGTGAAACGTGATGCGTGATGTGTAAACTTAACATTTTAGTTCGTAATGAGGCAATTTATTGCTGTATTTTTGAATGCGCAATCAATTACACTACTCTATTGAATTTCAAGGTAACCTTCCCTAAAATTCAGCACCGTTTTAAAGTGCTTTAGAAAACTAAGGCCAAGTAAACCTCGAATTCCTACAAGTTCTGGAATATCATGAGCTATTACATCTACATTATGGGCTTTAACATCATCAATGGTTATGCTTTCAACTTGAAGTTTTGGGACTTCTATAACTCCATTTGCAGTAACTATCTCTTGATGGTCTAAGACAGTAGCAGGCTCATAACCGATTATTTTGAGTACAGACCATGAAATCACAGTAAAAACAGCTCCAGGGTCGAATACCAAATCCACCCACGCAGAACCTTTTGAACCAGTAATTTTAACATTTCTCACTATAATCGGTATTTCGATTGGCAATTTCATAGGAGTTTCCTCAAAAAATCACAGTATAGCCTTTAGGAATTAAAGGGCCAGCAAAAGTTATATAAATATCCTTAAGACCACGCGCTATTAACTCGCTATCAAAATTTCGTCTATCTTTATTGTGAAGGACCACCTCCCCATCAGGGTTATCCCCCTCTTCATAAGCACGAAAAGCAATCCATTCGCCATAGTATCTATTTTTAGCATCTTTTAGTTTCATTGTAATGCCCCCTATTTACTTTTTTCCTCAGTGTTTCTTATGATGGAACTTTTCTTTGTATGCTTTTCACAAAAAAAGAAAAGTTTGGTTACATTAATAACACAACTTTTTCCGTTAATAAACGATTTCACTTAGTACGATAAATCTAAACATATAACGAACTTTTTTCAAAAAATTTGGTTTCTATCGTTTCAGCCTCCCAGCTTTTCCTGCAAAATCTTGTTGACCAATTGCGGATTTGCCTTACCCTTGCTGAGCTTCATCACTTGTCCAACTAAAAAGCCTATCGCTTTCTTTTTGCCCTCGCGATATTCCCGAACTGGATCCGGATTTGCTGCTATCACCTGTTCGATAATATTTTCTATTTCGCTCTCATCGCTAATCTGTACCAGTCCTTTTTCTTGAATGACCTGTTGAGGCGTTTTGCCGGAAACAAACATTTCCTCCAGAACCGTTTTGCCGATTTTCCCACTGATGGCGCCTGATTTAATCATTTTAAGCATATCACTTAAATATTTTGGAGTTACTTGGCATTCTTCAAGGCGTTGGCCCGCGTTGTTAAGCAAACTGGATAATTCAACCATAATCCAATTGCTACAGGTTTTGGGGTCATTGCTCAACTTGACGCATTCCTCATAATAATCCGCCATCTGCCGTGTCGCAGTCAAAAAAACCGCGTCGTATTCTGGAATCTGATATTCTTTTACAAATCGCCGCCGGCGATACATCGGCAATTCAGGCAAGGTGCTACGAATCTCTTCCACCCATCTTTCATCAACTTCAAGCGGCACTAAGTCAGGTTCAGGGAAGTAGCGATAATCGTGAGCTTCTTCCTTGTGCCGCATAGAGCGAGTAACTCCCTTCTCCAAATCAAACAGACGAGTCTCCTGAATCACCTTGCTACCTTCATTTAGAATTTTCGCTTGCCTTTTCTCTTCAAATTCCAACGCCGCCTGAACATTACGGAAAGAGTTCTGGTTTTTTAATTCTGTCCGGGTGCCATACTTTTCACTACCCACTGGTCGTAGAGAAATGTTTGCGTCACAACGATAGCTACCTTCTTCCATGTTGCAATCGCTAACTCCCAAATATTCTAAAACTTCTTTGACCGCACGCCAAAAAGCAACTGCTTCCGCCGGCGAACGCAGGTCAGGTTCACCCACAATTTCAATCAATGGAACGCATGACCGATTAAAATCTACATGACTGGTATTGGGATTATCGCTAACCCCCTCATGTACTAATTTGCCTGCGTCCTCTTCTAAATGAACCCGTGTAATTCCGCATCGTTTTATCTCGCCATCAAATTCGTATTCAAAGTAGCCGCCGTAGGACAGTGGCAGACCATACTGGGAAATCTGATAACCTTTGGGTAAGTCAGGATAAAAGTAGTTTTTGCGGTCAAACTTACTAAACTCCGCAATTTTACAATTCATTGCTAAAGCCGCTCTGATGGCAAACTCTAAAGCGCGCTTGTTCAAAACAGGCAAAACTCCAGGCAGGCCCAAACAAATCGGACACGTCTGGGTATTCGCCTCTGCCCCAAAGGTTGTTTTACAGTTGCAGAATAGCTTGCTATCGGTTGATAATTCGGCATGAATTTCCAGGCCGATGACGGTTTCATATTTCGTCGCCACTTCATACCTCCATTTACCATTGTAAACTCGACTCTTGGCTCGACTTACTGAACGAAAGCCATCATTGCGCAACGCAGTATTGGTACTCCTGCATCCCGAGCGCCACCTGCTCCCATGATAATTTTATCAGGAGGATAAACTGATGGACTCTCGTTTATGTTGATTCCCATCACTTCCAATTCTTCAAAAAACCTTTCCCAATTCAGTTCATCGTGGTTTACGCTAGTAAACCCGTCTTCAGGTTTGATTTTTTTAAATACATAGTCGATTAAGTCGGCAACCAACTGAACTTTTCGTTTGGAAGACAGTGAATCAACGTATGCCTTAATTTCTGTAGTTACTAACTTGCTGACATTTTTTCTCATCCCGTTTTCATGGAGTGTTTAATAGCGTATTTTATCATAAAGAATTACTACTGTCAAGCCAAAGTGAAACGTGATGCGTGATGCATGAAATTTTATGTTCTACGTTCTATGTTCGCTGGACGAATTTGGAGATACAGTCTTCCCTTTCCTTCCATCACTTTGAGGTCGAATAAAATTTGACGAACCGTGCATCAATTATTACCAGTCCCCACGACGCACGGGTCATCTAAATCTACGACCTTGATGTTTGCGGTTGCTTCAACCATCTCTTTCTCCTTAGCCTATTTCTTGTTTTTTTGACAGTCGAATGGTCAAAAAAACATATTTTCAACACCGCACAAATTTTTAGAAAGTATACTCCATCAAGCTCTGAATTGTCAAGAAATTTCATGGCAGGTTAGCGATGGTAACTTGGCACTATTTGCGTAGCCCCGAAATCTCCTTATTCTTTTCTGTCCAAACTTTTCTTTTAGAAAGAAAAGTTCCATCATAAGAAACACTGAGGAATTTCTATCTGGTTCAAAAAATTTTGCATATTCTTTTAAAATATTGTATTATTAACTCAAGTTGCTAATTACCAATAGAGAGTTTCTGAATGGGCAAGATGGTAAAACGGCTAAACGGCAAGGGGACAAGGAGGCAAAGGGGCAAAGAACTATTAGCCATCTTGCCACCTTGCCGTCTTGTCCCTTTGCCCTTTTGCCACTGTACCATTAAAGTTTGGTTCAAAGGAGGCCAAAAACATGTCCCAAACTAATCGGCTGGGCGTTATTGGATTCGCCCACATGCATGTGAACACACTCATTGACCACTTTGCTGAACTTCCTGATGTGGAATGGGTAGCCTGTGCGGACACTATCCCAGCAGTGCCCTCCATTTCGGCGGAGCCTGCTACCAGGAAAGCCAACTTAAAGCGTGCTAAAGAGCATACTGGTATCCCCAAGGTCTACGAAGACTACCGGGAGATGCTAAAGCAAGAGACATTCGACATTATTATCTTTTGTCCTGAGAATGCCCGTCATGGCGAGGTTGCGGAGGCCATTGCCGCTGCTGGAAGCCACATGCTCACCGAGAAACCAATGTCTGATAGCCTATCAGATGCCCTGCGCATGGTCCGCGCCGCTACTGCGGCTGGCGTAGAACTGATGATAAATTGGCCCACCACCTGGTCGCCGGCGATGCGCAAGATGAAAGCTCTCCTTGATGATGGCGTTATCGGTTCAGTGTGGGAGGTAAAATGGCGCAACGGCGCTTCGCTGGGCCCGTTAGCTTATGGGCAGCAAATCACCGACCCGGAGAAGGGAGCAGAATGGTGGCACCAATCTGCCGCCGGTGGCGGCGCGCTGCTCGACTACTGCTGCTACGGCGCCTGTCTATCGCGCTGGTTCATCGGCGAACCAGCCGTGGCGGCCTTAGGGATTAAAGCCAACTTGACCAGCCACTATGGCGATGCCGATGACAACGCTATCATCACGGTGCGCTTCCCCAAAGCATTGACCATTTTGGAGGGCACCTGGACTACGTGGAACGTTGGTGTGCCGACAGGCCCCATCGTCTATGGCACTCAAGGTACTCTGGTCGCCGGCGCCAAGATGATTGACGGCAAACGTGTGCCCGCGGTTGAAGTATATACCTCGCGCGGCCACGGCCTGGGCAAACCGGACCAGGTAATTGAGGGTGACCCGCTACCCGAAGGCCGCGAAAACCTGGCAAAGGAGTTCATCCATCACCTTAAGACCGGCGACCCTCTGCATCCGACGTTGGACATGCACTTCAACCTGGAGGCGATGGCCATTCTTGATGCCGGCATCCGTTCCGCTGATAGCGGCAAGATGGAACTGGTGAACGATGTGAATTGGTGCATCGGATAGGTAGACCTGGAAGATTCAGTTTCACTAATGAATTTTACCCTCTCAACGGCAAGAAAGGCGGGGAAAGGAAGGAAAGGAAGAAAACGCTTTTTCAAGTTTTCCCCCTTTTCTTCCTTTTCATTGCGCCCGTGGCCAACGGTCAGAGGCGGATGACTCCTATAGTTATAGCCGTGCCACTCGTCAGTGTAAACTGGAGCAGCAACTATAGTATAAGGTAGGGACAGGTTTCTTGAGTGTCTCGCCAGCGGCTCTAAATATTATAATAAAAATCCCTTTGTTTTGCCACATAGCCCAATTCTTCAATCCAACGTTTCAGCCCCTCCGGCGGCATATGATGATAACCCGCGCCGGTCGCTCTGACGACGTTTTCTTCTATCATCGTTCCGCCTAAATCATTGGCACCGAACTTCAAAGCTATCTGTCCAATTTTCGGCCCCTGCGTGACCCAAGATGCTTGCAGATGGGCAAAGTTATCCAGCAGCAACCGCGAGATGGCAAGGGTTTTGAGATACTCAAAACTGCCGACTGGTGGAATATACGCCAGACACGTGTTATTTGGCTGGAATGTCCAACAAATAAAAGCTGTAAAACCGTCTGTTTCGTCTTGTAAATCCCGAATTTTAATCAAATGTTCGACTCGGTCTTTGAGCTTCTCGACATGGCCGAACATCATTGTCGCCGTCGTCCGCAAACCGACATGGTGCGCCTGCCGCATCACTTCAAGCCATTCTTTAGCGGTGCATTTTTTCGGACTGGCAAGCTGGCGCGAATGGTCGGTGAGAATTTCAGCGCCGCCGCCAGGAATGGAATCAAGCCCGGCTTCCTTTAGCCGTAATATAACTTCCCTCACCGGGATTTTATTGAGTTTCGCCAAGAAGTCAATTTCGGGGGGGGAAAAAGCATGGATGTGAATTTTGTAGTGCGCTTTAATCCATCTAAGCAAATCTTCATACCAGTCCAGTTTAAGCGCCGGATGCAAGCCGCCCTGCATTAAAATAAGCGTGCCGCTTAGGTCGATGGTTTCTTGAATTTTCTGCCCTAATTCTTCTCTTGATAGCACGTAAGCCTCCGGGTCGCTTTCACGTCGCCAGAAAGCGCAGAATTTACATCCCGAACTACAGATGTTAGTATAGTTGATATTTCGGTCAATGATATAAGTAACGTACCCTTCGGGATGAAGCCTCCGGCGGATGGCATCTGCCGCTTGACCCAGTGAGAGAAGGTCATGGCTTTGAAACAATTGAACGCCGTCCTCAAAACTCAAACGTGTGCCTGATAAGGCTTTCTCTAAAATCGGTTGTATCATGTTAATATTTTATTATAAAATACCCCAAATGTCAAAGCCAAACTTTTCTTTTACAAAGAAAAGTTTAATCAAAAGAAACGCGGAGGACTTTCTCAGCGAAAATTTCCAGGCATAAGAAACCGAGTTTCTCCAAGAAACTCGGTTTCTTAAAAAAAGCTCAACTTTTAGAGCATGGTATGCGTTATATATTACATGATGCGTGAAACGTGAAACGTGAAAAAGAGCCAATATAATGAGAAAGGAAGAGAATAAAATGTCCAGGTTAAATTTAGCAATCCTCGTTTTAGCGGTGTGTGGAATTGGGATAGCCTTTTCTTTTGCTACGGCAGTGGCTGCTGAAGAAGAGCCTCCAAAAGCTACAAGTACCGCCGCGCCCGGTGTGAAAATTTTCACCGAGGAGAAGCGGATTGAAATCGAAGCTGAAATTTCCAAGGAATTAGGCAGATACGCTGAAGAATTGAGAGGCGCTATCGAATATTTAGCCGTAGCCGAAGGTGGAAAGGAATACGAGAGTATTCTGGTTTTGAAATGCAAGCCAGATGCTGTCTATAACTCCTTAACTAAATTAGGTCTAAAAAACGGAGAAGCGGCGCGTTACGACGAGGAAAAGAAACAACATATATTGCCGAAAGGCCCTACAGTCCGGCTTTTCGTGGAGTGGAAGGACCAAAGCGGGAAGACAAAACACGTTCGTGCGGAAGAACTTGTCCGCAACGTCAATACGAAAAAGCCCATGTGGAATATAGGATGGGTGTTCACCGGCTCACGCAAGGGATATTTCGACCCGGAATCGGATGATGAAGTGCTGATGGCTAACGTGACTGGAAGCGTTGTATCGCTTCACCACGGAGATGACAGCACCATTTTGCAGAATCCCCTTGCCGAAGCAGCAGAAGATAATGTCCCATATAGAATCAATGATGACGTAATGCCTGAACCGGGTACTGAAGTGAAATTTATAATTGATGCCGGCAATCCGATTATACAGATGTATATTCTGATAAGCGGTCAAGTTCAAGGCGTAGGTTTCCGCGATTTCACCCAAAAAAACGCGACCCAACTCAAAATCAAAGGCTATGCCAAAAACCTGAAAGATGGCAAAGTGGAAGTGGTGGCGGAAGGGCCAAGAAGAGCCCTTGACAAGTTAGTTGCGAAGTTATGCGATGGCCCACCAAAAGCAAAGGTCGAAGACGTAAACATCGAAGAACGGCCGTCTAACGGAAAATACAAAGATTTTAGCATTATTCAGTGAGTGAGAGCTTTAGCCTGTGAATCAATTCACAGGCTAAAAGCTCAAGTCGTCTCAAAGACGACTCAAACTCATGCCATCAGTCAACTTTTAGTTGACTTTCGCTTTAAGCCTGAACTTGAGTTCAAGGCTTTTTTACCTTAACAGTTTATAACATTGTGAGACCGAGGAGGTTGATAACATGAATAACCCAACAAAATCAGTAAAACTCGCGCTTGAAGGCGGGAGTCCAGTAACAACGGAGCCATTTCCAGGTTGGCCATCGTTTACGCCGGAGATTATTGAGGCGGCTATGGAACCGCTGAAATCTGGAAAGGTTAATTACTGGACTGGGACGCTCGGCATGAAATTCGAACAGAAATTCGCCGAGTGGAATGGAGCTAAGTTTGGAATTTCTACCAGCAACGGCACTAGCGCATTGCACGTAGGTTTAGCTGGGCTCAGCATTGGTCCAGGAGATGAAGTTATAGTGCCATCTTATACATTTATTGCGTCATCTTTTTCTGTCTGCCAGGCGGGTGCAATTCCTGTATTTGCCGATGTTGAAAAAGAAAGCCATACGTTATCTCCTGAATCTGTTGAAGCCAATATCAGCGAACGCACACGCGCCATCATGCCTGTACATCTTTATGGCATTGTCTCGAATATGGGGCCGCTTTTGGAGATTGCCAGGAAACACAATCTATTTATCCTCGAAGATTGCGCGCAGGCGCATGGAGCCACATACGAAGGCAAAAAGGTTGGTACTATAGGCGAAGTGGGATGTTTCAGCTTCTGCCAGAGCAAAACATTTACCACAGGCGGTGAAGGCGGTTGTGTGATTACTGATGATGACGAGATAGCCTGGACATGTCGAAGTTTCAGAGACCATGGCTATGATGTGGCTGAAAGATTGCGTCTGCTGGAACTTGAAGCGAAGTTGCCCTATATCCACAACATGGTGGGTTACAATTATCGGATGACCGAAATGCAATCAGCCATCGGTTTGAAGGAACTTGAAAGACTTGACAACTGGAATATGAAAAATCGAATACGCAATGGCGAATTACTTATTGAGTTACTCAAAAATTGCGAGCAACTACTGTATCTGCCGCTGCATACTGAAGAACGCTCCAATGGCTTCTGGCTGTTCCCAATGGTATTGGACACAAATGCTTTGACCATTGGCGACGCCCGAGAATTTGTGAAGGCTTTAGAGGCAGAGGGAATTCCATCCGGCCCTGTATTTTGGCCGCAGTGTTATAAGGAAAAGGCTTATCGCCAACATCATGGCTTCGGCCGATTGAATTACCCATTCCAAGACCCAAATGCCAGGCCAGAAGCGGTGCAATATGACCAAGTATTTTGTGAAAACGCCGCATGGCTGGAAGCGCGCACTTTCTGGGTTCCAACCCATCCGGTGTATGAAACGAAACATATTGAACTGATAGCAGCGGGAATTTTAAAAGTTGCGCAGGCTTATGCGAAGTGAAACGTGAAGCGTGATGCGTGAAACGTGAAACGTGATAGTTGTATGAGAGAAAGCAAACCTACACCAGTGCGTCGGCAATGTTTAAGCAACATTGGTCAAACAGTTACAGACTGAGAGTTTTCGGAAAGTCGGAAGCCCGAACGCGTTCGGGGCAGGGGGGATTTTCCTCAACCAGTTGAGGCGTCCGTCGATTCTCCTCCAGAGATTGATTTGGGAGGTGCTTTGATATTGGCCTGTCAAAGAACAACACAAGAAAAGCTGTGAGCATCGCGCGGCAGCTCGGGGAGCAGAGGCTAAAAAGTTCTCCACGGGCTAAGTCAGCTTACGACGATTCTGCCTCAAGGCGAATCGTCATTGAGTTGGTCAACCAGTGCAAGTTCATTTTTCCGCCTGAACCTGAACTCGCACTGGGATTGCATGAAGCGTCCGCTGAGGAGCTCTCAGAGCTTCGTGTCCTCTCCCAGGGGCTGGCTTTGGACTGGCCGCGCCTGGACGCCCAGTTTTCTGTAGCTGGATGGCTCGTTGGAGAATTTGGAACAATGAAGTGGATGGACGGGATATGCAGCCAAGATGGTGGTAGTCAATCAAGGGTGGCAGAAGCAGTTGATACCAGCCGTGATTCACACACGGCAAGTTCAATGATAGGTGATGGCGCCTGAGGAATTAGAAGAAAATATCAAAGATGCATACCTATTGCTGGCTTTTGCTCATTAGTTTACTTCGTAAACTACTGCATCCGTGCTATATATACGGCTCACTCACCTGAAGACGATGTTTTCTAATGGGAAACATCATGATAGCGCCAATTCCTCTTCTAATTGTTCTGAAGTTGATGGTTTCCTCATATATTTCCTTGAAAGATTTGTGGGCTGAGATACAGTTGAATAAAGCAGTGCGCACAACGTCGTCACGTCGTGCGAGGTCAATGATTGAATCGATAAATTTATAGTTGGCGCTTTTGATAGCCAACCATCTCAAAACTTTGCCGTAGATTAGGTCATCTGTAACATCGCTACAACTTCTATAGTAGACTTTAAACGCCTTTTGGGAGATGCCAACTTTCATGATTGTATTTGCGGCGCGGATGCCTGTAAGAAAACCGGAATTGACTCCTTTTCCCTTAAACGGCCGAACCATTCCTGCCGCGTCGCCCACCACCACATATCTATCGCCGAATAATCCCTGTGCTACAGAGATAGGAAACCGGCCTTTGAAATAGGTCAATTCCGTAGTCTCAGGGTTGAATTCAGGCGGAAGAATTTCTCGGACGGGAGGAAAGGTTAAAAATTTATCCATATCAGCGGCAGTTACATCGGCGCCTGCGATGTTTATGGTTAAGTGGTCAACCTTCGGGGTCACCGCGCCGAATTCAATTCGGCGAAATGATGGCAGGAAGGCGTGAATGTAATTTCCAAATCCCAGCAGGAATTGTTCGTTAGGTTTAATATTGGTGACGATGGAGTCTAAAAAACGCGGCAGTTTATATTTTGTGGCTCGCTCAAATAGCTTACACCCGCCATCATCTAAACCGAACGCGCCGACGACTACATCCGCGCTGATATTTTCGCTATCGCTGTATATCATAACTCGATGTGGGGTGAATTCTAAATCGGTTACCCTACCTTGAACCACTTTCATGCCTCTCTGCCGAGCTTGTTGGAGCATGTAATCATCAAAGGTAACACGCCTAACGGAATAGGATGGCTCATCGTGGCCAGTCAGCAGAATTTTCTGAGTATCGGAGTGCATCACATAACCATTAATCTTTCGGTGAACGAGATGCCATGGAAAAGGCACTTTCAGTTGTCTTTCCAGAATATCATCAATTGGCGGCGATAGTACCCCCACGCACTGGTTATAGTGTCGAGCCTCTTGAAATTGTTTCCCTTCGTACAGAATCACATTGATATTTCGGTTCAGCAATTGCGCTAAATTTTTCAAAGCAATAGCGCAACCGACGCCGCTTGGTCCGCCGCCGATAATCACCGCGGTTTGTCCACTGTAAAGCGGGCCTAAGCCACTGTATCGGGTTGGGCTTCTAAAATATCTCAAGAATGACGTGTCTTGTTTGATATCCATTTTACGAACCTCTCTATCAGTACATTGCGACTAAAGGCTATCAATTGAAATTGCAAAATAGGATTTAAAGCCATAAAAAAGATTCGCCGATAAGGGATATTTCCTGTATACATGCCCCAATGAATATCTCGAAGTAATCGCACTGAACTATTTTTGTCACTTTGTGAGGCTAATCTTATATGAACGTCAGATAAAAACTTGATTTTTTCAATTATATAACCGAGCCTAAAAAGTAATCGCCCATAGAAATTATCTCGAATTATCAGTTTACGCACCTGTTTTAGGTAACCTTTGCGAAAAGCTGACGCAGAAATTCCCATGTTAAAAGCTGTTTCCGCGGCAAATTTCGCTGTTATATAGGCGGATTCAATACCGTTTTTAAAATAGCGAGAAAAACTGGCGTCGCCGATGATGACCAATCTATCGGTAAAAGGATTTTTCGCGGGGGTATAAGGCATTTTGGGATAGCAAGTACAATATTTTTCCGGAAGTTCCCAATTCTCCGGCAACCAACTGCGCGCTGCAGGATGCAGGAGAATCCGTAATAAACTCTCTCGTTTCGCATCAGTTTTGCAAATCACAGTTACTGTAACATGCTCAGATTTCGGCGTAAAGGCGGCAAACCGAATACCCTTCAACCCTAAACTGAATACGATAATATTATCCCCAATGCGTTTTTGAATCTGTTCTTTCCCTACCAGAATTTCAGCCTGACACCCACGCAACACCTTAGGCGGTTTATAGCCAAAATTGAGAGCGCGAATCTTCTTGGCAAAAGTAGTATTAACGCCAAAAGCTCCGACAACTAAATCTGCTTCAAATTCATATTCTTTGCCTTCTCCGTATATTAATTTTACCGAATCTGATTTTTTATTAGGCAGAATAATATCTTTCACTGGTTGAGCAATAACATTGGCTCCAGCTTGTTCTGATTTTTTCAGAAGGAAATCGTCGAAACTGATGATGCCATTATGGCTGTAAAAACGCGGCCCATTCCCACGGAAAACCGTCGCAATTCGTCCTTTTCCATGAGGATTTTGTAGACACAAAAGATAACGTTCCGTTTGGACACAATAGCCAGAAATACGTCTCTGTACACGCTCTTCAGACAGGTTAATCCCATCTTTATTCAACTTTTCCAATAACGTTTCCGCAAGCACACCCGCGCACATATTACATCCAACTGGATGCGTAAAATCTTTCCTATCAAAAATGGTAATGGACACATTCATACCGCGAGCCTTCGCCATTTTCAAAGCGAAATATGCAAAGAATGCCCCCGCAGGGCCAGCACCAATGATAGCAATTCTTGAATTGTCTTTAAGATGCAACGCTTCCACCAGTTTCACCTCCTAATTTTAGATTTCCGAAGTCTTTAAGACTTCGGAAATCTATCGCGGAAAATTTCTTTCATTTTTACTGAATTTATGTTATCCTATTTTTAATTCATCCTCTTATTTCTTTTGATCAAACTTTTCTTTCTTAAAGAAAAGTTTGGTTTAATAATTGATACCACAGATTTGATGGACGCACGCGGACAGTCCGCCCCGATGCTCGGGACAGGCTGTGCGTCCATAGGGTCAGTGGTATCTATATATTATGTTATCCTATCTTTATCATAAAAACAAGGAAAATTTTTCAAACGAGGAGAACAAAAATGAATCCAGTCAAACGAATTTCAATAGTAACCTTTGCAATACTCATTATGGTATCCTGGATAATTTGGGATATTAGCTGGTCGGATACCATAAGACCGCTTCGGTCGTTGGTGAACTCACAGCAAGAAAAAAAAGACAAAAAGTATGGAGCAATTCGTCTAAAAATGGTAGAAGAACAAATCAAAAACAGAGGGGTTAAAAATGAAGAAGTGCTAAAAGCGATGCGTTTCGTTCCGCGGCATGAATTTGTTCCCACAAATTTAATTTATCAAGCTTATGAAGACCATCCTGTGCCTATTGGCTACAATCAAACCATTTCTCAACCTTACATCGTCGCTTATATGACCGAAATGTTAGAGCCGAAAAAGGAGGATAAAGTGCTGGAAGTGGGAACGGGGTCAGGTTATCAAGCAGCCGTGCTGGCAGAAATTGTAGACAAAGTTGATACCATTGAAATAATTCCAGAGTTGGGCGAGCAGGCTAAGGAGAGGCTGAAACGTTTGGGATACAAAAACATTGAGGTCAAAATCGAGGATGGATATAACGGTTGGGAGGAACATGCGCCGTATGACGCGATTATCGTAACCGCTGCAGCCGAACACATTCCACCGCCGCTTGTCAAACAACTTAAACAAGGCGGTAAAATGTGCATCCCCGTCGGCAGCCCGTTTTTTGTCCAGGACCTGACGCTCGTCGAGAAGAAAATGGATGGCAAAATTGTAACAAGAAAAATTCTTCCAGTGCGATTTGTGCCTTTAGTTCGGAAAAAGACGGAGCAAATTCCCGAAGAGACGGAAAAGAAAATTTTCAAAGATTTTCTAAATAGGGAAGTAACTATCAATTATCCTCCCAAACGTATAATCTCTATTGCGCCGAGTATAACCGAAATGCTGTTTGCCATTGGTTTGGATGAAGAGATTGTAGGCGTGACTGAATATTGTGACTATCCACCGAAAGCCAAAGAAAAAACAAAAGTCGGCGGATATTATACCCCCAGTCTTGAAATGATTATTTCACTAAAACCCGACCTTGTCGTCGCGGCGGCTGAAGGCCCAAATGAATCCAATATTGAGAAGTTGACCAAACTTGGTGTGCCATGCTTTGTGATTAATCCCAGAACCGTCGATGAAATTATTGAAACGATGAATACCCTTGCCCAAGTGACCGGCAAAGAAGTAATCGCAAAGGAGACTATCGCAAAGAACAAAGAGCGGGTAGACCGGGTTGATAAACGCGTGAAATCCATCCCGATGGGGAAAAGACTGAAAGTATTCTATGCTCTCGACCATACTGATTTATATACAACCGGTAAGAATACATTTGCCAACGACTTGATTGTTCGCTCTGGAGGAATTAATATCGCCGGCGACGCGAATGGATGGTTCAAATACAGCTTGGAGTCGTTAATTTTGAAAAACCCTGATGTCATAATTACAAGCAGAATGGAAAATCAGAAACATGAAGACATCGTAGCGATGTGGCAAAAATATAAAAAGTTGCCCGCAGTTACAGGTAATCGACTTTATACAATAGAAGTCAACTGGCTGAATCGTCCAGGTCCGCGCGCTATCGACGCGCTGGAAAAGATGGTAGAGTTTTTGTATGGGAAGTAGAAAATAGTGAGACGCACGTGGACAAAAAGGACAATTTGTCCGCGTGCGTCAATCAAGTCAGTGGTATCTTATAGGGGGAAGGTAAGTATGGAATTCACAAGAAACCATTTTGATATCTTGGTGTTAAATGAGAATGGTGTGCCTCTGCTTGGAGCTGCTGTCATCAAGAATATTGCAGCAGGGAAAACAGGATATTCTTATTATCACGAAGCACAGGAAAAAGCTAAGCAGATAGGGCTTAAATTTCTACTTGTTGTCAGCCGTAACTTGATAGAAGTATGGGATATAAGCAAAAATAATATGTTTTGTTCTTTGAAAACTGAAAAAGCCCTGAAACCATACAGCAGGCTTAATAATCTAAATAATGCTGAATCTGATTATTTAAAGATATTAGTAGAACTGTGGCTTGAAGATTTAATCTTGCCCTGGAAAAAAGAAGCGCCTCCCTATAAGGAAGAACTTACTCAGATTGGCCTGGTGGAAACCATCAAAAAAGGACAAATCGAAGAAAGAATCTATTCATGTATATGAAGCGACCGAGAAAAGGAGTTCAGCAATGACATCAAGAGAAAGAGTATTAGCGGCATTTGAACACCAATTGACCGATAAAGTGCCGATACATCACATCGGTTTTTCGTCTAAAGTTGCGTCCATCATTTTGGGGCGCGAGGCTTACATTGGCGGAGGCATACAGCAGTGGAGGGAGGCGAAGGCGTTGTGGGAAGGCGAAGACGCTCACCGGGAATATTTAGAGCGGTCAAATCAAGACGCTCTTGACATAGCACACGCGGTGGAAAATGACCTTCTGCGTTTGTCATACTGGCGGATGGCGACGAAACCCACGAAGAAAATAAATGAATATACTTACCTCTACGGCGACCCTGAGAAAAACTGGTATGTCATGCGTTTTGACCCGGATACAGAACTATATCAGACGGTTGACCAGTATCCTCCTAAACAAGAACCAACGTTGGAGAGCATCGAACGAAGTATCATTGCCTCTGAACGTTCATTAGAAAATTATCACCCTAAACCGGAGGATTTTGCTGATACGCGTGCAATCATGGAAACTCACGGCCGAGAATATGCCGTCCGCATCGGGGGCGGGAGCCTGGCTATTCCCAATAATTCACAAGCGTGGTTGGAAGCCGTTGCATTGATACCGGACTTGGTAGCGCGTTATTTAGACGTACAGGCGGAACGCGCGGCGCGAAGTATGGAAGGTTTAGCGTCAACGGGAGCAAAATTAGTGTTCGGTGGCGGTGATTTTGCTTCAAACAAAGGTCCCTTCTATTCCCCTAAATCGTTTCACGAATTGATGTTGCCCGGACTGCGAAAAATAGCTGACGCGTGTCATAAATATGGCATGTACTATCTGTTCGCCAGCGATGGAAATTTGTGGCCGGTAGCCGATGACCTATTCGGCAATTCAGGAGTTGACGGCTACTACGAGATTGACCGCAGAGCAGGGATGGACCTTCGCAAACTCCGAGAACGATACCCACACCTTGTGATGATTGGCAACATCAGTTCACATACACTCCACAGAGGAACGAAAGAAGATGTAATCGCAGAGACGCTGTCCTGTCTTGAAGAAGCAAAACGGAGCGGCGGTATCATTGTTGGAATTTCAAACTATGCCTTGCCAGGCACGCCGGAGGAAAATATTTGTGCGATGATTGAGACAATTCGGGAAAATAGGTAGATACGTGAAACGTGTTCGCTTCGCTCAGCAGTCCCCCTTATCAAAGGGGGGCAGGGGGGTTGTTACTTCGTAAACTGCCTGCGTGATGCGTGAAAGACAGTTCTATCTGATAGTTATTGAGGCAGGCCCCGAAGGCCACAATTCTCAAAGACTCAAGACGGCAGGGGAATACCAAGTTGCTTGCAGATTCTCCCCCGATAAATCGGGATTTCGCTTCGCTCAACCTGCGGTGTAATTGGGAATTTCCCGATGACGCGGTACCGAGGTGCGGCGGTTCGTGGTCGGGTTCTCCCAGATTGAATGTTCTTCACCTTCACGCACGAACCGGCAGCCATGCTGACGTAGGTGCCGTAGCAAATCGCGTCGTTTCATAGAACCGCCTCCTGGGGAACCAGGGCGACACGAGACGCTGCTTTCAACAATAGATGGATGGGTTCTTCCAAATCGGCATCAAGGTCGGTGCAGGTCGGAACAGGCCGGGGAAGCGGTTCGCTCTGTAGTAAATTAGTCTCCGCCATGTCCACCAGGGCGCTTGCCAGCAACCGGCGTGCCTCCTCAAGATCTTTACCCCAGGTGATAACCCCTGGGAAATCCAGCACTTCGGCATGAACGCCCTCATCAAGATATTTATACATAGCCTTGTAGGTCAGCATGTTCTTTTCCTCACTTTACACCAGCATTTTTTCTTTTTAAACCCGTAAAACTATTTAATTTGATTATAACATGACAAATCAGGTAAGGTCAAGAAAAAATTCTGTTGTGGAGGTGAAAATTTGCCAAAAGGCAACGGGCAAAGAGGCGTGAGAAAGGTGAGGCGTGAAACGTAAAACGTAAAACGTAAAGCGTAATAATTGTGTTTTACGTTTTACGCATTACGTTTTACGTTTTATTCTTTGTTCTGCTTTAGCCGCCCCCACATTGCTATGAGCTTGTCAGCAATGGAGACAGGAAGCGCAAACGAAGGGTCAAACCAAGACGGGTAAAAATCATTCGCCGGATTATTTGTCAGGCGTTGGGTGTTATTCCCGTCGGAGTCCATTACGTAGATTTCATAATTCCCATCCCGATTGGAATCAAAGGCGATTTGTGCTTGCTTAGGCGCTTGCGCCTGAACGGTTATCATCGGATTCCCCTTCTGATTCCCACCGCCACCAAACTGAAAATTTCCAGGGTCGAGATTTCCAGGGTCGATGGATATCAAACCAATCACAGTAAACGCGATTAATGTCGCAATCCCAATTTTAGGGAGGCACTTTTTGGGAAACATTCTAACGATTCTTTCAACAATATTTCCTTTTGGAATAGGCGTGGGCAGGCTTATTACCCTGTCCATCACATTTTGGACAAGAGTATCTGGCGCAAATTTCTGTTTTATACTTGACATGGCTACCCGTAAGCCGAAGGCGTCGGTGAACGAAGTGAACATACTTTCAAACTCCTCTCTTAGTTGCTTTCGAGCTTCTTTTAGACGGTAATTCACGGTGCTTAATGGGATTCTAAGACGCTGGCTGATTTCGGAAGCGGAGTAACCACAGATGTAAAAATCTAAAACCACTTGCCGATTTTTCCAGGAAAGGGAATCGATTGCGTCCTTAATCTTTTCTATCAATTGCTGCCGCTGATACTGAGTCATCGCAGAGCCCCACAGTTGTTTAGGCTGGATTTCATCAGTCGCTTTTGATTCCTTGTGAGCGCGACTTTTGAGCCAGTCCTTCGCTGTGTTGACAGCAATTGCTTTCAGCCAAATTTGGAACCGATGCGGGTCTTTCAGCTTTCGGAGCGATTGATATACCTTTATCCATGTTTCCTGGGAAAGATCTTCCGCATCAGTATCATTCTTAGTATAGACGCGGATAATCCGAAAGACATCGTGCCGATACCGTCTCACCAGTTGCTCGAAAGCGTCTTTGCCCTTTTGGGCTTCTTCGATTAAAACAATGTCATCATTATTCAAAGGTTTCATGTGCATGTAAGACCCGTTCAGACTTCCGAAGTAATGTCATTGCGAGGAGCAAAACGACGAAGCAACCTGAGACTTCGGAAGTCTAAATTTGTGTACTATATAATAAGACGAGATTTAGGACGCCAATTAGAGTAGCATATAAAATTTTTTTTGAATCAGCAGAAAAATACGGTTAATGTTTTCAAACGCTTGATGTGAGTAAGATGGGCGCTGCCCATCAGATAGAAGAGATTGAAGAGTTTTGGTGGACGGTGCCCCCATACGCATCAAGTTAAAATGTTTGAGGGGATTAAAAAGTGAGAAAGCAACGAAGTTTATCACCGGTCTAAAGACAAAAGCTGAAGCTACGGTGTTGGTCGGCTGCTATTCAAAACCAGCAACGTGCCTTTAGGATTTATCTTTAGATCGGTGTAGTGGTTTAAGTTAAGTTGATGCGTATGGGGCGATGCCCACCCTACGGCATACGCATTAAGTTAAGGCTGAAAACCGAGTAAAAAAGGGGAAAGTGGAAAGGGGAAAGTGAAAGAAAGATTTAAGGGGAAGACAACCCCCTGGCCCCCTTTTTTAAGGGGGATGCCGTATTTCAGTTTACTTTCGTGTGCATTTCGTGGCTTTTCTTGCGCTTTTCGCCTTTCGCCTTTATCTTTTTCCACTCATTTCCGCTTAACTTAATGCGTATGGGGGCGATGCCCACCCTACGGTGATGCACTACTTGAGCAGAACCTCAATTGCCATTTCCGTCACAAGGATGGCTTCCTGGTCGAACCATGCTTTCGATTTCCAACGTTCTACAGCAACATCAAAGAATTCCCGCGCTTCGTTTATATTTTCAGCATATACACCGTAGATGTTTATTGCCTCTGTTTGAAGAAATCCGAACCCCAAACTTTTCTTTAAGAAAGAAAAGTTTGGAAGAAAAGTTTGGTCATTTGTTTTGTTCTCCCTCTGATAAAATACTGTCCATATACTTGCGCTTCTTCTGTTTTTCCCACTCAATATGGCTTTGCCGAATGGCATCCCTATCCTTCAGCGTATATTTCACTCCGGCATCATCAAGCACCTTCAGATGGGCTTTTTGCACGATTAAGATATCACCAGGGTAGAACGCGGTAATGGGCCCCGCTTCCGTCAATTCATGGAAGACTTTTAATTCCTCTTCAGGTGTAATCTGAATGATTGGCATATTATATCCCTCCGTCAAAAATATAAACATATTTCTGTTTCGCTAATGGAAATCGTTACTGCAATATATTTTATCATAATCGTGCTTTGTTCACACGACGAAAAAATAAAATTTTCTGAATTTTTCACGCCAATTTCCTCGTCAAGTTGGGACTACCCCGCGACTACTCGAATCGCACGCTCGTATCACCGAGAATTCCATATAACTCAGGTCTTCGGTCCTTGAGCATATTCGTTTTCACCTCATCCAGGTCAATATCGTGAATTAACACTGAAGGCACATTCGACTGTAATTTCGCTTCTACCTCCCCCTTCGGATTGGTAATCAGCGCAACGTTTGGGTGCGTAAAGCAGACAAACATCTCATTTTCATAAGACCGGGTACGCATCCACCACTCATTGTCTAAATGCCACATACCGTAAGTGGGCATTAGTACAATCTCTGCTCCTTTCACGCGCAGGGTTCTAATCGTCTCGGGCCAGCGTCGGTCTGCACAAATAACCATCCCGACTACGCCAAAGTCCAGCTTGAATACCGGCAAATCAATCCCCGCAACGAAGCGCAAATCATGACTCTGGAGATGAGTTTTGTAATATTTGCCTTCTATCTCTCCATTTCGTCCGACTAACAGAGCACAGTTGTAGAAACGCTCTTCTACCCGTTCAGTGAAACCGAACACAACGTGGGCTTTTACATCCGCTGCTAATTGCTTGAGGCAGTCAATGTAAAAACTATCATCAATGACTTGAGCGACTTCAGCGAACCGTGCTTCTGTCCAATCCTCCTCTGTAACCGCATATCCATCTAAAAAACATTCTGGCGAAATAAATACATCGACTCCATCGTCCTTGTAACAACGGACCAACTCCTCAAAGATCGCCCAGTTTTCTACTACATTCCATTTTCCGGGCATTGCTTTGACCATACCGATACGAACTTGTCTCATTTATTCGTCTCCTGAGTATATTTTAGACTTCCGAAGTCTCCGAAGACTTCGGAAGTCTAAGTACCTAACCAGGCTTCGTCGCGCTGACTTTGATGCTGGCAACTTCGATTTTGTCCAAATCAGCAACGACTTTCGCCATGACCTCCTCGCCGAGGGCATCTGAAAGGTCACAGCAGGAATTCTCCAAAACGGCGAGGTCGAATTTTACCTTATCTACAACATGAACATCTGCAAAACCTGTTCGGCGGATTTTCTCTAAGTATTCTTCCTCTTCCAAAGCCCCGGCAACACAACCAGCCCAAGATTCTATATCGGATTTTACCACTTCTGGAAGATTTTTCGCTACTATGTCAGAGATTAACATTTTACCGTTCGGCTTTAAAACGCGGAAGGCTTCGCCGAAAACTTTGTCTTTATCGGGAGACAAGTTGATGACACAGTTTGAAATAATCAGATTGACACTGTTGCTTTCGACAGGCATCGCTTCCATCTCACCGAGACGAAATTCAACATTATTTATCCCCATCTTTGCCGCGTTTTTCCGCGCTTTTGCAATCATCTGAGGTGTCATGTCAACACCGATGGCTTTGCCGTTGGGACCGACGCGCTTCGATGCCAACAAAACATCGATGCCCGCGCCTGAACCAAGGTCAAGTACAACGTCACCTTCTTTGATTTCAGCGAAAGCCACCGGATTGCCACAACCAAAAGAGTTGTTGACAACATCTTCTGGAAGTTGAGATATCTGTTCCTCTGTGTAGCCAGCAAGCGCGGCAAAGTTGCCTTTGAGCGCTTCTTCTATTCCAGTTGATTCGCAACAACTTTCGCGCGCACAGCAGGATTTTGCTTCTTCGTCGTCTGCGACCAAAGCCGCATAGTGTTCTTGTACCGCTTGTTTAATTTCTGATTCCGAAATTTTAGTATTCATTGTTTTCTCCAATACATTGATTTTGCCAGAAACCCGTTTTCTCTGAGAAAACGGGTTTCTTATTGACAGCAACCTTTTGCTTTCAATGCTTCCAGCAAAAGCTTCAAGGAGGAGGCCACATTTTCCCACTCACTCTCTGGAATAGTACGGAGTGCTTCGGCAAAGAAATCACATTCGCATTGCTGAAGTTTGGCAGTCAATTCTTTCCCTGGTTCAGTGAGTTGCACGAATACCAGCCTGCGGTCATTATCATCTCTGACTCGTTCGAGGTATCCTCTGCGGACGAGAATATCCACATTGCGCGTCATTGTGCTGGATGATAAACCCAATTCCGCGCTCAATTCGTTCATCGTCATTCTGCCTTTTTTCTCAAAAGCAAGAAGCGTGCAGCATTGCTGAACTGTGACCCCGTAGCATGCCTTTTCGTCGCGTTCGAGTAGATTGTATAGTTTGATAAATTCCGAGATGATTTCTTTGATTTCATCAACAAAATCTTCAAAATTTTTCCGCGACATGCTGTGTATCCTCCTCAGTTATATTTGTATAATGCAAATATTGTACAATAAAATTAAAATAATGTCAAGGAAAAAAACCAAACTTTTCTTTGTAAAGAAAAGTTTAATCAAAAGAAACGAATAGGAATCAAAAGAAACACTGAGGAATTTCTAATAGATATTCGATTGACTTCCAATATTTGCTATGCTATACTTAGAAACCGACCCTTCACGAAGCCTGCCCTCGAACGAAGTGAAGGGTTCGAGGGCAAGGTTTTTGGGAAGAACTCGGTTTCTTATTCTTTAATTTGGGAAAGGAAAGCTGGCAGTTTTTATCATGGCTCAACCCACGCGAAGCGAATATTGTGGTGCAGGCATTCCTGCCTGCAATAGCGCAACATGGCGTGCTATTGGAATCGGAGCATTGCTGATACCATTCAACAGTTATTGGATAATGCAGGTAGAAGGCGTTTGGAACACCGGGCATTCGACCTGTCTTTCGTTGATGTGGCATGTCATCGTCAATTTGCTTGTACTCATTTTGCTCAACATTTTCATATTCAAGCGTTTCTCCCCGCGTTCTGCGTTGACTCAGGGGGAATTTATCACTATCTACGCGATGATGACGTTAGCGGGCGGCATTGCGGGGCGGGATTCATATCAAATCCTCATCCCTGTCATGGGTTGGGCGTTCTGGTTCGCTACGCCTGAAAATGAGTGGGAGCAACTGTTCCATCGTTATCTTCCCAAGTGGCTAACCGCAAACGACAAAGAAATTCTGCGCCCGTTTTATCTTGGAGAATCGACATTATATACGAAGGAACATCTGAGCCATTTTATCGGCCCGGTGCTATGGTGGACGGGATTTGTTGTCGTGTTAGGATTCATTATGCTCTGCATCAATATTTTGGTGCGCAGGCAGTGGACGCACAACGAAAAGCTGAGTTATCCAATCATCCAACTACCTTTAGCGCTTACTGAAGGCGGCGGGCTAAGTAGTTTTTTCAGGAATCGCCTGTTGTGGATGGGGTTCTCACTTGGCGCGGGACTGGACGTTCTCAACGGTTTGCATTTCTTTTTCCCTATTGTGCCACATATTCCTGTCTCATATTTAGACTACAATCTCGGCAAGTATTTTACATCCAAACCGTTCAACGCCATTGGTTATCTACCTTTGCCGATGTATCCGTTCGCCGTAGCGTTGGGTTTCTTTCTGCCGCTGGATTTAGCTTTCTCTTGCTGGTTTTTTTATCTTTTCCGCAAAGCTCAACAGGTACTTGGCGCGGCGTTGGGATTGCGCGCTTTGCCTCAATTTCCATATCTCAACCAACAATCCACCGGCGCATGGATTGGGCTGTTTTTCGTAGTGATGTGGACCAGTCGCGGACATTTAAAGAAGGTCATGCGCAAAATTTTTCTCAACGCTCCCGATGTGGACGATTCCGACGAACCGCTCCGCTATCGTACAGCTTTTGCTGGTATAGTTGTGGGAATGGCGTTATTGACGGCGTTTTGCCTGAAAGCAGGTATGTTGCTCTGGATTATCCCGCCGTTCTTCATAATTTTCTTCATGCTATCGACCGCTATTGCGCGAGTGCGAGCTGAACTCGGCCCCCCGACGCATGAACTTGTGGGTATGAATTCCGGCAATATGATGGTGGATATCCTCGGCACTCGTCGAATCGGTGGGAATAATCTCAGTATCTTTCCGCTGTTCTGGTTTTTCGCCGGACGCGGCTATCGTGGCCACTTGATGCCGCATCAACTGGAAAGCCTCAAAATGTTCGCTTCGCTCACCGACGCCAAAGGCTTACGGGCTGAACAAACAAAAATGGACAATCGCAGGCTGTGGGTGGCGATGGTGATAGCAATGACTATCGGCAGTCTTGCTGCATTTGGGGCGTTGCTACATCTTTCATTCAAAGTCGGCTTGAATCTAATTCCCATAGGACATGATTCAGGCGTGTTCCGTTTGTTGGAATCTCGGCTGAGTTATCTAAGCGGCTCCGATGTTGCCGCGACAAGTTTCATGGGCATCGGCTTGTTGTTTACCTTCTTCCTGATGTTTATGCGTATGCGATTCTTATGGTGGCCATTGCATCCGGCGGGATATGCTCTGTCAACGAATTTTGGCATAGATTACATCTGGTTTTGTTTGCTGATTAGCTCTGTCATCAAATGGGCTATCTTAAACTACGGAGGTATGTCAACTCACCGCAAAGCCATCCCATTTTTTCTTGGGGTGATTTTAGGCGAATATTGTATCGGTAGCTTCTGGAGTCTGTTAAGTGTCATCATCCAACAGCGGACTTACGATTTTTATCATGCGTAGATACGTGAAACAAGATTCGTGATAAGTGATTAAATCATTATCATGTTTCACTCATCACGCTTCACGTTTCACGCTTGAAGGAAATATGGAAATTCGCGCTGCATAGTGGGATGGGCAGAAAATATTCATCAACACTGGATAGTTAGGCTGAAAAAAGGTTGACGGAAGCATTGATTTTTCGTACAATAAAGCTGACTACAAAATTTATCGCAGACTGAGAGTCTCAAGAGGGCTTTCTCGGAAAGTTTTGACTAATGAGAGGTGAACTAAGTGTCTAACATGGAAGGAACCCATCCATCCAACCTTCCAACCACCCTATCTAAAAGTTGACAAGATTTCTGGAACATTACCTTATGGAGGAATACCAATGACTCAAATTGCAGCATATTTAAACAAAGAATTTTTAGATACAGGCGATGCTTTTGGGATGGCGAAATCCCTCGGATTCGATGCCGTCGAAATACCAGAAATGTTTTTTTCACCGCCTGAAGATGAGAAAGGCCAGGAACAATTAGCCCAGACGATAAAAAAGTACGATTTGAAAGCTCGTTGGCACACCAGTCCATCGTATAACCAGTATTTCAGTTCCGCGGACGCTGACCTTCGGTCGCAGAACATCGAAAGGATGTTCTGGGAACTTTCTTTGGCGCACAAAATGGGCTGGAATGTGTTTTTGATACATCCTGGGCATGCCGGAGCCGAAGAAGACAAACAACGGGTTTATGAGGCATTGCGGCTCATAAATGAGAAAGCCATCGCGCTGAACATTCAGCTTCTGCTTGAGAACGCGAGCGGCCCCTTTGATGGTGACCCGCATCAACTTGTCCGCACCATCGAGGAAGTCCCCGGTTTAAAGCTCACCTTCGATTGTTCTCATGCCTACCATTCAATCTTTTGTAGAGAAGGTAAAGTTACACTCATCGACCATCTGTCAATCGTAAAGCCCTTCGTCTATTCATTTCAATTCAACGATTATGACGGAAAGACGAATTGCGAGGTGGGAAAGGGAATGTTACCCTGGCGTCAGTTTATGCCGATGGCTTTGGACATTGGCTGTGGGACATGGGCGATTGAGCTTAATACTATTGACGAAACGGTTGCGTCGAGAGATTTTCTGCAACGTTGGCTTGAGAAGGATGGCAAGAGGGCAAGGGGGCAAGAGGGCTAACGCGTAAAGCGTAAAACGTAATGCGTAATGACTCCTTTACGTTTTACGTTTTACGCTTTACGTTATTCTTATCAAAACTTTGAGGGGGGTTATATGTTCATTAAAAAAATTGAAGTTATAACACTGAGGCATCCTTGGGGGCCACACGAAAACGGGGTGACTCGGGACTGGTCAATCGTCTTTGTGCATGCGGATAATGGTTTAGTCGGCATATCACGTGGAGGTAGCGCCAGCTTAATTGAGCGAGAATTTGCCCCACTGTTGATTGGTGCGGATGCGCGTCGAATCACCATGCTCTGGCAGCAGATGTACGAGACTGCGTGGCGATACCATGGACCTGGACGGTCGGCGATGGGGACAATCGGAGCTATTGATATAGCCCTCTGGGATTTGTATGGCAAATCCCTCGGAGAACCTGTCTGGCGACTTTTGGGCGGATACAGAGATAGAGTTCCAGTCTATGCCGACGGCATCGGATATTTCGAACAATCACCCGAAGAGATGGCAGTTTTAGTCAAGAAACATGCAGACCTTGGATACGATGCTGTCAAGTTTCACCTGACTACCCCCGAACCTGATATTGCGTTAGAGAAAGTCAGGATTTCGCGTGAGGCGTTAGGGCCTGACAAAAAACTGATGCTTGACGCATTCAGCATGTGGGATGGTCATTTAGCAGTAGAATTGGCGCAGAAATTTAATCCCTACAACCTTTACTGGCTGGAGGAACCGGTGCGCAAGGACGACGAAATTGGCCACATGCGAATGGTAAGGGAAGTCAGCAATGCGCTTTTGGCGGGAGGCGAAAGTGAGGGAACGCTCTATGGTGTTCTGCGACTAATCACCGAGGGTGGTCTGCAAGTCGTGCAGACTGACATTCTCGGAGGCGGCGGATATACCGGCTTGATGCGCATGGCGGCAGTCGCTGAAGCGCACCATGTCCACATCGCCCCGCATGGCGCGCAATATCCCGATATCAATTGCCACTTCCTCGCCGCTGTGCCAAATGGACTTATGATTCCCGCATGTCCAGCGACCGAGCCTTACCAGATCTGGTCAAAGATGTACAAACCCGTTTTCGAGGCCAAAAACGGCGAAGTAGAGATGGCTGACCGGCCGGGGCTTGGGCTTGAACTGGATTGGGATTTTGTCGAGGAGAATAGAGTATAGGAGATTTTTCGGAAAAGATTTAACCACTGAGACACAGAGAACACAGAGGTAGAGTATATTTTATCTCCTAAAACTCCGTGTCTCAGTGGTAACAACCCCCTAACCCCCTTTATTAAGGGGGAAAGTGGGGGTGAAATCAAAATCAAGGTATCAGAGTTTGAAAGGAGGTGAACAACAATGAAATCATATCCTGTATCGATTCTTTGTATCCTGCTCCTTTTTCCAGTTATCGTTCAATCGAAGGTACTGTTCTGGGATGATTTCGAGGACGGAGTACTGGCTGGCAAATGGAAAATTATCACCGGGGACTTCACAGAAAAAAATGGCGTCTTGACTATGACTCAAGGGCCGGGTCAATATCCGAGCATTGCAGTCAATGAGGCTTTCGACTTCAGCGAAGGCGCCACCTTCCAGGCGAGTTTGAAACTGGGTACAACTAATGACATGGTTATGCCCGTCAGTCCAACTGACGCCTCAGAACTCCCAAGGAAAATTCCTTGGGATGGCCCGTTCGTCCGCATATGTATAGATAGGGGTGTGGGACATCCTATTGTGCAATCCACACCGAAAGGTAATGGTGTAGATGTTGCGAGATTTGCCGAACTTGACCCCATTGACTGGGAAAAGGAATATCACTGGGCGATGTATCTCAAAGGCAGCGCCATTAAAGTGTATTTTGATGGGAAAAAAGTAGTGGATAATAAGCATACGGGTGGGTTTACCAAAGGATATCTCACCTTCGGAGGCAGTAAAGCAGTAGATACAACGATAGATAATGTGGTTATATATACAGGAGATTATGACCGCGATATTCTTAAAAAGGCACAGGCAGTAAATTCCGCTGGAAAACTCTCCATAAGTTGGGGTATAATTAAAAGTCAAAAGAAACGCTAAAGGGCATGTTTCAGGAAATAGTCCCCCTTAATAAAAGGGGTAGGGGGTTGTCCTCATTTCGGCGGATGGTAATTGGGCAAGAGGGCAAAACGGCAAAACGGCAAGACGGCTAAACGGCAAGGGAGCAAAGAACTATTAGCCCTCTTGCCCTCTTGCCTCCTTGCCGTCTTGCCACTTTGCCACTGTGTCAACTAATTTTTGCGCAAATTTGAACCATGCCAAAGTTGAATGGAGGTGATACAAATGAAATTGCTCGTTTTCACATTCCTTTTGGGTCTCATTTTTCTCTCGTTTAGTCTCGAAGGGAATGCGGCAAATTGGGATATCGTTTATGATGGTTCCGTTGTCCCGTATGACAAAAGTTTGGGGAAAGATGTCTTTCTGTTCGGCGACGCGAACGTGGAGAAGAATCTGAAAGATTTCGTCAGCGTGGTTAAGGACGATGACGCGGTCAATGGAACGGCTCTGCATATCAAAGACGCCAAGGCCGAGGGTGGAAGACTCGCGTTTTTCAAACATGAAGTGAATTTCGACACTGGCACGGCAGAAGTGCGTGTCAAATCGTTGGAGAACACCGATGGTTGGGCTGTGGGCTTCGGTATGGGAGATGGCTCATTAGAGGTCGATGTGCACATGTATCCTGACCGCGTTGAAATCTACCAGGGGCCGAAGCATGATGTCGATATGAAAACATATCGGGTTGTCCGCGCGGTGAAAGAGGGAAAGAATGCTACAATTTACGTGGATGGGAAACAAGTTCTGAAAGGAGTAGTATCTGCCTCAACGAACCTGTTTTGGTGGGGCGCTGGTTCCAGTAATGGAATAGGCAACGGCTATTGGGATTACTTAGCATATACTCTGTCTGGCGCATTTTCTCCAGATAAATTACCATCGCCGCTGGTTGCGCCGGTTGAACCGCGTGGAAAACTCACAACGACATGGGCAAGCATTAAAAGGTAGCCGCTGAAAGAAAAAGCATGAGATGTGGGAACACGACCCGGAGGGTACTTGCGTCAAAGTTGATTTGATTTTTGGCGTGGAAGAATGCTCTTCTGTGCGGCGGGAAACCGAGTTTCTCCGAGAAACTCGGTTTCTTTTGTTGGAAAGCTAAGTTGGTAATTGGGAATTCCAAATTACCCAGTTACCTAATTAGAAATTGAAAGAGGTTGGTGAAAAATGAACGCTAAAGGAATAATGCAACTGAAATATAGACTTTTCGTCTTCGTTTGTTTCTCCAGCATAATAGCAACCCTCTACATTGGCTGTAGTAAGCAGGAGAGTTCGCTCATCGGTCAACCTGCACCGAACTTTACCCTCCAGGACCTGGGCGGGAATCAGATAAGTCTGGCGGATTTCAAAGGCAAACCTGTGATATTGAATTTCTGGGCGACCTGGTGAGGCGCCTGCCGTGCGGAGATTCCGTACTTAGACGCGCTCTACAAAAAGTATAACGGCCAGGGGTTAGTCGTCATCGGCGTGAATAGTGAGAACAACCACACCGAAGTGAAAGAATTTTCCCATAAGCAAATTTCCTATATCGTCCTTTTGAATGGTAGCGCACAGTTTAAGAAATATGGCGTCAAAGGTATTCCTTGTACCTACTATGTTGACAAGGAAGGAATTGTCCGCTATCGCGATGTGGGCTTTGGAACTGGATGGGAGAGGGAGATTGAGCGGAAGATAAAGGAATTGCTACAATAATAATTTGTTTATAACGTGGATGGCAAGAGAAAAGGTGGGAAAGGAAGGAAGGGAAGGATTCTCCCCTTTCCATCCTTTCCTTCGCTTACCCCCTTTTCCTGCGTCTTCTTTACAAAACCAAAGAATAAATGGCGCCTACCTCAAATTACCCAAAAGGAGAAAATTATGTTACAAAATCACGAACTTAAAATCCGCGACATTGGCATTCCAGTTCAGTCGGTAAATTGGGTCCGACTTCATCCCGGCCGAAATTTAGATGGTGCACCCTGTATTTACGCCACGATGGGGCAGCAAGCCGATAACCTCTTTGTCCTGCAAATCAATCCCGAAACCGGTGCCTTCCGCCAGTTTATCTCAGAGGTTCCGAAATCAAACTATCCGACGGCAACGCTCATGAGCCGCACAGGACGTCTTTACGTTGGCGCCGCCTACGCCGGCCACCTCCTTTGTTTTGACCCTGAAAAGGATACCTTCGAAGATTTGGGGCCAATCAATCCCGGTGCAGCTTCTTTCCCTTGCCGTATCGACGAAGCACAAGATGGATGGATTTGGATAGGTAGCTACGGAGCTGCTGATTTAACCAGCTTCGACCCTGAGACCGGTCAGTTCACACGCCATGGCCGCATGGACGAAGTTGATATGTACAATTATCCTTTAGTCAACAAAGATGGCACTATTGCTTGCCTCATCCAGATGACCAGGCCGCATGTAGTGGTGTTTGACCCCAAAACCGGCGAAAAACAGACAGTCGGTCCAATAATAACTAAGGGCGAAGGCACAGTAGATTTGCGCAAAGGAATTGACGGGTATCTCTATATCGTCTCGAGTTTAGGCAATTTCCGAATCGAAGGCTTCGAGGCTATTCCTGTGGATGCTTTACCTGAACCAGCTCACGTAACTACATCACTCCCCAATGGAACTACTTTCGACTTTACTGACGCTCAACAGTTGCTCTACAGGAAATTGGAAGTCCGCAAGCCAGGTGGAGACACTCAGACCATCGACCTGAATTACGAAGCGAGTGGAAGCGACATTTTTTATGTCCACGCCGGCCCCGACGGATGTATCTACGGCTCCAGCATCCTGCCGCTTCACCTATTCCGCTACAATCCAAAAAGTGGGGAACGGGTTAATTTAGGAAAATGTTCCTCCGCTACCGGCGAAGCTTACTCTATGGCAAACCTCGAAGGAAAAATCTACATCTCATCTTATCCCGGAGCCTTTAGTAACCTTCAGTTTCCCTATCGTTCTGAACGGAGATTTGATGGGGGATTTCGACTCATTGACGTAACGGCGAGAAAAGCAGTTTTTCGCTTTCGCCGAAACGGGGTAAGACATAATGAGCAAC
>Ga0194113_10001423_pt1 | contig 32907 bp, 27 predicted proteins | sample TA2MahC200mmetaG_FD_146193 | JGI IMG/M metagenome (GOLD analysis project Ga0194113, IMG submission 146193) | Freshwater microbial communities from Lake Tanganyika, Tanzania - TA2015017 Mahale Deep Cast 200m | ecosystem: Environmental > Aquatic > Freshwater > Lake | place: Tanzania: Lake... | reverse complement strand
GTCGCCTTTGTAGTAATTGCACGCGCCGGACAAGTGGCCGAAGTAGCGTTGGAACCCGAAATCGGTTGGTTGCTTGCTGAGATGCCATTTGCCGGTCATCGCCGTGAAATAACCCGTAGCCGACAGCACTTCCGGAATCGTCACCGCCCGGCGCAGGCTTTCGTCGCCGGCTTGCCGGCACCACCGTCCGCTGAGCAGGCTCACGCGGGAGGAATGACACTTGGCGGTATTGTAAAACTGCGTCATTCGCAGCCCCTCCGTCGCCAGACGGTCGAGATGCGGCGTTTGGATTTCCGAACCGTAACAACCGAGATCAGAAAAACCAAGATCATCGGTGAGGATGACGATGACATTGGGTTTCGGCGTGGCGAACGCGGAGGGAATGGTCGCGAAACACAAACAGAGCAACATGAGAATCTTCATTGCAACCTCACTTTGTCTTTTCCGGGGCGGAGCGGCAAGTGAAAAAGCCAAAGTCGTTTATTCTTCTCAACCGCCGTCATTGTCATAGCCCTTTGCTAACCAGCTTGACATGCCCCAAACCCATCGGTAGCCTCAACCACAGTTGGGCTTGGTTTCCGACTTTGTTTTTGTCGGAAACTTTGTCCCATTAAGTATGTGAGATAAGAGACACGAAAGAAAGGAGATCACATGTTTGATGTAATCGTCATCGCCGTTGCCGTTGTTGCTCTCATCAAGGGGAGAATCCCATTTTCTCGCACACGTTACGTCCCGGCCATCGTTTCCAGAATCTCGGCGGCAATCATGCTGGTCTTGCTAATCGGGTTTTACGCAACTGGTCAAAGTGGTATGCACGCAGTGGGCATCTTGTTTGTCTTTCTGATTGTGGCGGCACTGGCATCAAAGACGACTGACACTCAGTCCAAAGATGCAAGGGAATCCATGGCGCAACAACGCCTTTCGCAAGCTACAAAGTTGGAGGTGAAGGGCGATATTGAACTCGCCCTCAAAGGGTATGAAGATATCATTACTGAATACGCAGAAACCGCCGTTGCGAGAGACGCTCAGATCTGTTTGGATTTGCTCAGGAAGAAGGCCAATATCCAAGATCCAAAATGATCTCCCAACCAGAGTGTTCAGGCAACGGCTGAAACCGCGCCTGACGCTCGGCGTCCGGCAGCAGAAAAGGTTCGCCGTTGACGCATAATCACATTGTGGCTACGTTGGTGGCATGAAAACGACGCTGATTCCCATTGGCAACTCGCGCGGCGTTCGCATACCGAAGCCTTTCATCGAGCAATGCGGCCTGACAGAGCAAGTGGAGATGAACATACAGGATCGCATGATCCTCATCCACGCGCCTCGGCGGCCACGCGCTGGCTGGGAAACCGCTTTCGCACGCATGGCTCGCGCTGGTGACGACAAGCTGCTTGATAGTCATCCAACCTCGACCCGTTGGGACGAGGAGGACTGGCAATGGAAGTGAATCGGTTCGGCGTGTTCTTGGTCTGCCTCCAACGGCCTCTGATCGGCTGCTCAGCGTCCTGATCGAGATGTTTCAGAAATGAGACGTCATCAACACGGTAGATCGCTATAACTTGCCACTCGGACAGAGCAAGTTGAAGTTGACCGCTCAGAGCGTGTCCGGGAATGCCCCCGGAGGGCGCTGCTCCGTCAGCGCCGCCGGGCTGTTCGCCTGAAATGGGCGACGACAGAGCGCCGCCCTCCGGATGTAGTACAGCGCGGGGAATTTCCCGACACGCTCTCAAGTAAGCTCGGATTCGCCTACCGTTTTTTCTTGCCGCGTTTGGTGTCTTTGCCTTGTGCGCGTTCGATGTAGCTTTTGAATTCCCAGCGTTCTTTCCACTGGGCCAGATACGGCTGGTAGGCGGGGAGGTCATACCAGAACTGCGGTTCGGGATCAGCCGGTGTGACCTTTCGTTCTGGATAATCCTTGCCGGCAAAGCTCGCTGCGACGCTGCCATTCCATGCGAGCAATCCCTTTTTCATCCGCTCGAACCGCTCCGGCTGTTTGGCGGCAAGATCGGCGCTCTCTTTCGGGTCGGCTTCGAGGTCGAATAACTGGAATTGACCTTTCTCCAGATTTTCCGTGAGCAGTTTGTAACGGTTGTCCACCCACGCCAGCTTGGAACCGTAGCGGAAACCGATCGGTTGCTTTCGTTTGACGAGTTCCTTTGCAAACAACGGCTTCAAGCTGATGCCGTCGAGCGGTTGCACGAATACGTCTTTTGACAGGCCAAGCACATCGGCCACGGTCGGGAAAAGGTCCATCGTGCAGGCGGGATAACTCGTCACGCGCGGCTGGATCGCCGCCGGCCATTCGATGATGCCGGGCACGCGGATGCCGCCTTCGAACACCGAGCCTTTGAATCCGCGCAGGCCGCCGACCGTTTCGGGCGTGATAGCGGGCAAGCCGCCATTGTCGCTGCAAAAGACCAAGAGCGTGTTGTCGGCAATACTGAGATCGCGCAGTTTCTTGCGGAGCGTGCCGATGCTGCGGTCCATTGCCGCGAGTTCGCCGTAGTGGTTCGCTGACGTTTCATTGAGCTGGTTGAACGGCGCTTTGTCGGGATCAAGCGCCTTGAACGGACTGTGCGGCGTGCCGTACCAAATGACGGCGAATATCGGTTTACCGGTAGCCCGGTGTTTTTCTAAGAACTTGACCGCTTCCGCCACGGCAACCTCGGAGGAATCGCCGTGGAACTGCTCGAATTTCCCGGCGCGGCTCATCAAAGGATCCACATCGTAGAAGTTGGACACCGACACCCATTCTTCGAAGCCGAACGCGCCGGGGCTGCGCGGGTCGTCGGCGAAGATGGGCGCGCCCGGACCGCGGTGGCCGTTGAGATGCCACTTGCCAAAATGGCCGGTGACGTAGCCGGCTTTCTTCAACGCGGTCGCGATGGTTTTCTCCTGCAACCGCAATGCGTAGCCGTGGCTGAGCACACTGCTGCGGTCGTGGGTGCGTCCGGTGAGCACGCTGGCGCGCGTCGGCGAACAGACCGGACCGCCGGCGTAGAACCGTTCGAACCGGAGACCGTTGGCCGCCATCGCATCGAGGTTCGGCGTCTTCAGCACCGGATGACCGCGGTAACCGGTTTGTCCCCAACCCATGTCATCGGCCATGACGAAGATGATGTGCGGTTTCGACGCTGCAAAAGCGGAACTGCCGAGAAGAGAAAGAATCGCGAGTAGTGAGATTGTTTTCATAACGCTTCCATGCCGACCGTGCCCGAAATCAATTCGTCCGTCAAGGCTATCGCCGCGCCAAAGTAGTCATCACGCTCCGCGTGATGAGGGTGGGGGACGTCTCACCCCACGGCTCTAGGCGGTGGGGGTGGAAGTGGTTGGGAGAGAAGAGGAGAACTTTTTACTAGACAAATTCCCCCTCTTTTGCTCTGATGCGCTGGGATGAAACATCCTCACTCCTCCAAATCAGGTCGTGCGCCTCACCGGCACGCGTCAGAACTCCAAGTCCACCTCCTCTCCCCCAAAGAGAAAAACCGCTTCCAACAGTTGCTCGCCCAACAGCATTATCTCGGCGATGCCAAACCCACTGGCGATTTCCTTTGTCAGGTCGTCACCCGCCACGGCAAATGGGTCGCGCTGTTGGTCTGGGGACCGGCCGCGCTCAAGCTCGCCGACCGCGACCAATGGATCGGTTGGCACGCCACGCTCCAACTCGAACGCCTCAAGCTCATCGCGCAAAACCGCCGTTATCTCTTGTTGCACGAACGCGGCACGGAACCGAATCTGGCTTCCCAAGCGTTGGCCGCCGCCACCCGCGCCTTGCCAGAGCAATGGCAACAGAAGTTCGGTTACCGGCCTCTGTTGGCGGAAAGTTTCACCGACCCGGAAGCGTATGCGGGCACTTGTTACAAAGCGTCAGGCTGGGTGCCGGTCGGTTTCAGCAAGGGGCATCGCCGGCATCGCGCCGATTACTACGTGCCGGGCGAACGCCCAAAACGGCTCTGGTGCAAAGAACTCACTCCCGACGCGCGCGCCACGCTGCGCAACCCCTCGGAGTTGCCTCCCGACTGCGCGGCGGCGGTGGTGGCCGCGCCGCACGGGGTGTTGCCGCTGAAGATGGCGCAGCAACGCAGTTTGCTGGAAGTCTTCACGCAGGCGCCGGAGCCGCGCGCGCGCAACACCCGGTTTCGAATTGGGCCGGTGTTGGCGTTGGTGGCGCTGGCGTTGTTGGCCGGCAAACGCCAGTTCAGTGAGATCGCGCGGTTTGCGACGCGGCTGACGCCCCGGCAACGCGCGGCGTTGCGGTTGCCGCGCAAGAAGGGCACGAAGGCGTTCTACGAAGTGCCCAGCTACAGCGTGTTCTACGAGGTGTTGACGCGAATGGATCCGGAGGCGTTTGCGGAATTGCTCAGCGGGTGGCTGTCGCGGCAGCAGGGATTGTTGCCGGGGGTGTTGGCGTTGGACGGGAAAATGATCCGCGACATCATCGGCACGCTCAGCGTGGTGGACACCGAAGAGGGCGCGCCGGTGGCATTGGGGGTGATGGATCAAAAGGAAAAGACCGAGCGGTGCGAACTCAAAGTCGCGCAACAAGTGCTGGCGAAACTGCCGCCGTTGCTGGGCACAACCGTGACGGCGGACCCGTTGCACTGCCAGAAGGAAACGGCGCGGCTGATTGTCGAGCAGGGCGGCGATTACTTTCTGCAAATCAAGGGCAACCAGCCGACGTTGCTGGCGCAGGCGCGAAAGCAAACCGGCGGGGGCTCCCCCCTTTTGTCCAGACCAGCAGCGACCACGGGCGCGTGGAAGAACGGGGGGTGAAGTTGTGCGCGGTCGAACCGATGGCGACGGGATTTGCGCACAGCCGCACGATCGTGTGCATCGAGAGTCGGGTGACGTGGAAGAAGAGCGGCAAAGTGACGGAAGAAACGCGGTATTACTTGGCCAGTCAAGAGGAGCAGGCGCGAACGCCGGAGGGATGGATTGATTTGAGTCGGCAACACTGGGGCGGGGTGGAGATTCGGAATCACTGGCGGCGGGATGCGACGTTGGGGGAGGACGGGACGCGGACGAACCAACCGCGCGCATTGGCGAACCTGGCGTTGATACGGAGCGTGAACCTGCGGTTGCTGGCGTGGCGCGGCCTGGATGCGTGGCTCCCCGAACAAACCGAGCAACTCAACCTCCATCTGGCCAATGGTCTATCCCTCATCCAAGCCCCCTTATGACCTCAAAGCAAAACGCCATGCGTCTCACCCGGAGTTCCTTCGAATTTGAATGGACGGGTGCGTTTGTAGTAACGCACGCAGTCCCGCGCCGTTCCGGGATGGAGTGCGGTCCTTTTGGACAACATGACATCCTACAACGCCACTCCGCTTCGCTGCGTGGCTTACTACGAACTACCCTGAGCGAAGTCATTTCCGGTAATCCGCGCCGGTGAGACTGCGTAGAACCGATTGCTGCCAGTCACGCAATTGTTTCTGGAGCTTGGCGGCCACATCGGGTTGTTGGTCGAGCAGATTGTTCTTCTCGGCAGGATCGGCCTGGAGATCGAACAGTTCTCGTTTGGGATCGTGGATCACAAGTTTATGGCGACCGACGATGATGGTGCGCGCACCGAGATAATCTTCTTCGCGAATGACCGGGTGCCGGTAATTCTGGAAATCGCGCGTGGCCTTGCCCGCTGCGATTTTCACCAGTGGCGTGGTGCCGGTCTGTAGTTCCGGGGCAATCCACGGTTGCGCGTCAGACTTGGAAACGCTGCGGGCATTGAACTGCCAGAACCACAGCGGGCTTGACCGGTCAGCGAGTTTGCCGTCCAGCACGGGTGTGAGATCCAAGCCGTCCATCGGTCGCGCCGGCAACGGTTGACCAGTGAGCGCGCACAATGTTGGCAACAAATCGCTCGTGCTGGCGCGGAACCCGGTGTGACGCGGTTTCGGGATTCGCGCCGGCCACTCGATCAATCCCGGAACCAGCGTGCCGCCTTCATAAACCGTCCCCTTCGTTCCGCGATGCGGAAAACCGAGCGCGGCGTCGGGAGAGGTCCCGTTGTCGCCGCAGTAGAACAGCAACGTGTCGTTGCGAAGACCCTGCGCGGCGAGATGTTTTCGCAATTGACCGATGGCGCGGTCCATCGCGGTGATTTCAGCGTAACGTTCGCGCAGGACTTCGCCCTGCGGGCGCGTGACCTGACCGCCGGTCTCGTTGCAAGTGACCTTGACGGGCTTCTTGTATTTTGCAGGCAGATCATCGTAAAGCGCGAGATCGGCCTTCAGACCGCTGTATGGCTCGTGCGGCGAACCGAACCAGATCACGGCCAGAAACGGTTGCTGCTGCTTTCGCGCGCGGTCAATGAACCGAATGGCGTCGCGCACGAGAATCTCGGAGCTTTCGCCGGGGAAAACCTCCGGCGGACCGCCGTTGCGCGAGAGCGACGGATTCATCTCGAAAAAGTTGTCGTGTGACAAACACTCGTGGAAACCCATCGCGAGTGGGCTGACGGGCGATTCCTTTTTCACCGCGCCGACGTGCCATTTGCCGAAGTGACCGCAGCGGTAACCGGCCTTGGCGAGAATGTGGGCCATGGTGATTTCTTCGGGACGGAACGACCAACCGGGGTTGAACGTACCCATGCGATTCGGATGGCGACCCGTGAGGAAACTGGCGCGCGTCGGCGAACAACTCGGATGCGCGGCATAGAAGCGGTCGAGCCGCAGACCCGTGGCGGCCATCTCGTCGAGCACGGGCGTTTTGACGTGCGGATGACCGTTGTAACCGGTCTCCTCCCATCCGTGGTCGTCACCCATCATCAGGATGAAGTTGGGTCGCTGTGCAGCGATGCCATTCGTTAGCAGATAGAATGATGCAACAACGACAAGAAAGTGTGTAGAACTCATTTCTTCTTTCCAGTTTTGCCTTTGCCGGGTTTTTGGGGTGGAGCAGGCGGCGGCAGGTTGTCATTGGGCTGGTTCCACAACCGCCACGGATCATCGAGCCGGCGCATTTCGGCCAACAACAACGCCTGCATTTCCTTGAGCTTGCCGGCATGACGCGGGTCGCCGGCGAGGTTGATTTGGTGTTTCGCCGGTTTCACGCCGGTCAGCGCGACGACTTTCGGGTCGTGATGCTCGGCAACGAACTCATCGGGGTTTTCCTTGAGATTGAAAAGTTGGGTCTCGCGGACTTCGCCGTTGTGGACGTCGTACTGGATGAGTTTCCAGTTGCCCTGTTTCACGCAACGCATCCCCGGCTTGGTGCCGCCGTTATAGACGCCATAGAGCGTGTCGCGGACAACATTCTTGTTGCCTTCGAGCACGGGTTTGAAACTGATGCCTTCGTTCGTGGCCGGCGCGGGAATACCGGCGACGTCGCAAAACGTGGCGAGCAGATCGAGCAGGTAGATGTTGCCCTCGACGCGTTTGCCGGGCTTGACTCCGGGACCCTTGACGATGAACGGCACGCGCCACGTGTGCTGGTAGAGATTCTGTTTGCCCTGCAAGCCGTGCCGGCCAATCGCCATGCCGTGGTCGGCCGTGTAGAAAATCCAGGTGTTGTCCAACTCGCCCATCGCCTTGAGACGGTCGAGGACGCGCCCCATCTGGATGTCAATGTTCTCGCTGCACGCGAACTCGCGGCCGAGTTCGTTGCGGATGGTGGCCTCGTCGCGATTCTTCCAGACGCCGCTGACGGCGACCTCGTCGCGCACGTCGTCGTGTCCGTGCCGGAACGGATGAGCCATCAGGTAATTGGGCGGCAACTTTGGCTGGAGCGGATGGCGGGGAGGTATCGTGGCCGGGGCGGCGTGGTTGATGGCCCCGTATTTGGCCAGCAGTTCGGGTTTGCCGTCGCGAATGTCGTGCGGATGCGAGAACCCGAAAAAGATGAAGAACGGACGGGCATCCTTGCTGGCTTCGCGTTCCTTGAGGTAATCGAGCACCTGCTCGGCATGCCACGCGCTGCCGGACTCGTCATCGCCGCCGCGCTTGGTGGCATCGCGGCGCACTTGGAAGAGTTTGTTCGCGGCCTCGTAGCTGTTGCCCATCTTGCACGTCCGCATCGTGGCATAGCCCGCGCGGTTGAACACGGCGGGAATCGTCTGCTGCTCCAAATCCGGCGGGCATTTCCCCTGCGCCAACGCGCCCGGTGCCGTGGGCAGATGCCACACGGTGCGCCCGCTCATGATCATGTGGCGCGACGGCATACAGACCGCGCCGCTGAACGATCCCATGTGATACGCGCCGTCGAAAACCATTCCGCCCGCCGCCAGCCGGTCAATGACCGGCGTCTTCAATGGCGACTTCGCGTCATAGACTTTCAAATCGAAGGGCGACTGGTCGTCCAAAAGGATGAAGAGAATGTTGGGACGTTTCTCGGCGGCAATGGAGTGGGCGCCGAGAGTGCAGAGCAATGCGAGGAGAGCAAGGAACAGTTTCATGGTTGGGAATTATAATTTGTTGCAGCGGGTCTGGTCACTTCTTTTTCTTGTGTTTGTCTTGCCCGTAAGGCGGTGTGTCAGGCGGTGGGGTGAGACCGTCATCCGGTTGGTTCCAGAGACGCCACGGGTCGTGGTGACGGCGCATTTCGGACAACAACAACGCCTGCATCTCCTTGAGCTTGCCGGCATACCGCGGATCGCCGGCGAGGTTGACTTGATGTTGAGCTGGCTTGACGCCGGTCAGCGCGACAACTTTCGGGTCGTGGTGTTCGGCAAGCAATTCATCGGGATTGTCCTTGAGGTTGAAGAGCTGCGTCGCCCTCGCCGTGCCATTGTTGCCGTCGTATTCGATGAGTTTCCAATCGCCTTTTCGCACACAACGGATACCGGGTTTGGTGCCGCCGCAGTGAACGCCGTAGAGGACATCGCGAATCGCGTTTTTCCGGCCTTCGAGCACGGGCTTGAAACTGACGCCTTCGTTTGTTTCCGGGGCAGGGATGACGGCAAGGTCGCAGAGAGTGGCGAGCACGTCGAGCAGGTAGATGTTGCCGTGCGCGCGGCTGCCGGGCTTGATGCCGGGGCCTTTGACGAGGAACGGTACGCGCCAACTGTGTTCGTACAGGTTTTGTTTGCCCATCAAGCCGTGTCGTCCGATGGCGATGCCGTTGTCAGCGGTGTAGAAAATGTAGGTGTTGTCCAGTTCGCCCATCGCCTTGAGACGGTCAAGCACCCGGCCAATCTGGGTATCAATGTTCTCGACGCACGCAAACTCGCGGCCGAGTTCGTTGCGGACGGTGCGTTCGTCGCGGTTGGTCCAGACGCCGCTGACGTTCGTTTCGTCGCGCTGGTCGGGAAGCAGCGTGGTCGGGAACGGATGAGCGGGCAGGTAGTTCACTGGTAATGGCGGCTGTTTCGGATGCGACGGCGGCAGGGTATCGGGGTCGGTGTGATTTACGGCGCCGTATTTGGCGAGAAATTCAGGAGTACCATTGCGCGGATCGTGCGGATGCGATAACCCGAAGTAAATCAGGAACGGATCGCGATCCCCGGCGGTAGCGCGTTCATTCAGGTAATCGAGCACCTGCTGGACATGCCACGCGGTGCCTTCCGGTTCCGTGCCGCTGCGCCCCTTGGAATCTCGTCGAACGGTGAACATCTGCTTTGCCGCCTCGTAACTGTTGCCGGGTTTGCCCGTGCGCATCGTTTTGTAACCGGCGCGATTGAACACAGCGGCGATGGTGTTCTGCTCAAGGCTCGGTGGACAACGCGTCTCTCCCTCGGGCGCGTTCGGCAAATGCCACAGCGTCCGTCCGCTCTTGATCATGTAACGTGACGGCGTGCAGACCCCGCTGACGAACGCGCCCATGATATAGGCGCCGTCGAAGATCATCCCCTCGCGCGCCAACCGGTCAATGGTCGGTGCCTTGAGCGTGGACCGGGGATTGTAGAACTTGAAATCGTAATGCGACTGATCATCCACGATGATGAAAAGAAAATTCGGACGCTTGGCAGTTGCCGCGCCGGCAGCCAATGGCAAACCGACAAGGGCAATTGCGAGCAAGGCTTGCAGGAGGTAAGTGCGATGTTTCATGGGGTCCTTGCGAGATCATTATCGCGGACGGCGCGGAGTTTGGCGGCGAGCTTCGTCTTGAAGGCGTCCACCGCTGAAAGGAGTTCGGGTTTGGTAGCGAGGTTGGTGTATTGCTTCGGGTCGGCTGCCATGTCGAACACTTCGATCCCCTTCGATGCGTCTTCGTCGTACTGGATGTAAGCCCACTTGTCCTCGCGCAGCAGGAAACCGCGCCGCGAAGGCGCTACGCTGAATGCCGCGTCGCGCACTGTGTGTGACGGATCGTCGAATATCCGCGAGATGTCTTTTCCTTGGAGACGCGCGGGCACGTCGAGACCACACAGGCGCGCGGTGGTGGGGAAGAGGTCGAGCAATTCGACGAGCGAATGGCAGACAGCCGGTTTCTTGCCGGGAACCTTGATGATGAGCGGCACCATCGCCGACTCGTCGCGCAGGCTGACCTTCGCCCAGAAATCGTGTTCGCCGAGGTGGTAGCCGTGGTCGCTGGTGAAAATGACGATGGTGTTATCCGCCTGCCCGGATTGTTCCAGCGCATCGAGCACCTTGCCGACCTGCGCATCCATGTAGGCAACGCACGCGTAGTAGCCGTCGAGCGCCTTCTTCTGGCGGCGCACGTCCATCTGCATGTTCACGCTGGTCTTGTAATTGATGCCGGCCTTGGGAATGTCGTCCCAATCGCCGGGGACCTTGGGGGGCAACGGCAGTTTGTCGTAAGGCTTGAACGGCTCGAAATATTTTCTCGGCGCGACGAACGGCACGTGCGGTCGCACAAACCCAATGGCGAGGAAAAACGGTTTGTTCGCGTGTTTCTGGATCAACTCCACTGCTTTCACTGCCGTCTTGCCGTCGGAGTGAACCAGATCATCACCGTCGGCCTCGACCACGACGAATGTGTTGCCGCCCACGACCGGTTTCTTGCCGTCGGGATTGCCCTCCAAGGTCTCGCCATCGCCCGCCGCCTTCCATTCCGGGCCGGGACTGTTGAACTTCTCCGTCCACGACGCCGGGTCGTCCGCGCCATCGCCGTTGTTGTGGTTGCGTCCGTCGCCGCCGTACTCGATGCCGCCCGGCACGCCCATGTGGTAAATCTTGCTGACGCGGGCGCTGTAGTAGCCGTTGTTCTTGAAATGCTGCGCCCACGTCGCGCGGTCGCCAATGGCCGGACGCGGGCTGGTGTAGCCGAGCACGCCGGTCGCGTGCGGGTAATAGCCCGACATGAACGACGCGCGCGACGGCCCGCAATAGGTGCCCTGGCACAACACGCGCGTGAAACGGACGCCCTGCGCGGCGAGCCGGTCAATGTTCGGCGTCCGGCAAATCTTATTCCCGTAGCACGAGAGCGCTGTGTAGGTCAGGTCGTCCGAGATGATGAACAGGACGTTAGGTTTTGACGGCAAGCCCGCGGCTTGGGCAAGTGCCGATGAAAGGATCACGGCGAGGAGGACGAGACGAAATGAGTGCTGTCTGATCTGGCTCATGCGCGCACTTCTTCTCAAATGGCTCTCATCGTGGCAGCTTGGCAGGTGGTTCGCAACTCAACTGCACGATCGCTTCGCGCACACGTGTTGTCTGTTCGGGGGTCATCACAAGGAAGCGATGTTGTCCTTTCCCGTCCCTGGACGGACGAAACCAAGTGGCGCCATTGTCCTCCACGTTCACAGTGCCCGGCGGCGAGAGGTTGAAGTAACCGCGGTCAGGATAGATTGCGTAGAGCACCGCGGTCGGATCCCAGGTCGGACGGTCGTGCGGGGGCGGGTTGTACAAATAGTAGGCCTCCTTGAGCGGATGATTCGGAACGTAGTTCAGGTCTTCCTCGATGCTAACATGCGGAAACGCGGCGGCCACGCCGATTTCGTAGCCGCTCCAGATAATCGGCGTCGGCCATTGTTTGGCCAGCTTTTGCGCGGCGGGCACGTCCTTGACGACGTTGTATTCGAGGTGGCGCGTGTTCCAGTTGACCGTCTGGAACGCTCCCGCCATGATGCTGAGGAACTTCACTTTCTTCGCAATGAGGTCGCGCCCGTTCAGCGGCGAATGTTCATCGGGCTTGGAGTCGAGCAGCCGCGCGAAGTTGGTGAAGAAACCGACCTGCGCCAGCACCACGCTCTTGTCCGGTTGCGCCGCGAGAATCTTCCGCAACAAGCCGACTGCTTCCGGCGCGTCCGCGCCGCTCCGCAGGTCGTGAGGGTAACGAAGCGAGCCGTCAGGGTTTTTCTCGTCAGCGAGTTTGTTGAACTTGCCCGGCTCCGGCGTCGCTCCGTTGCGCACCACGCCGATGGGCGTGTCAGGCGCGCCGAAGAAGGTGTTGACCGCATCGGTGAACGCCGCCGCTTGCGGGTGGTCCTTCGTGATCGTCACGGCCAGCAATTCGCACGCGCCGCGTTTCTGGAGGTTGAGAATCATGCAGAGCGCCATTGCGTCGTCCACATCGTTGCCCATGTCGGTATCGAAAATGAGTTTCACCGGTGCCGCTTGCGCAAACGCCGCGACAAAAACCAAGCTCAAACCAACCATTCCAATATGTTTATTCATGACTTCGAGCCTCCGTTCTCAGACTACCTACAGCCGTGATAACGTCAAGCACAACTACCCCCCACAACTCCATCGCACTCACCTTCCTCCTGCCACATCAATGAAATAGCTATCTCATTGATGTGGCAAATCACTGATTGAGATGATCGCGACTATTCCAGACCGGCAAGGTGGTAACTAACGCGGAGTAAACTGCTTTGGGGATGCAGCCATGCTTGTGCCACACAACAATCCTGCTGCCTCCGGTGTTTGAAGGTGACATTTTATAACACGCGGACTTTGTGGGACTTGGGTTACTTACAAATGGGGTGTCATACCTGCGGTGACCTCGATAGCCTTTCCGATCTTTGTGTCGCAATGCACTGCGAGGACAATGCTCTCCCAAAAACCTGTGTCACTATATCCTTTCCACCATCTGCCACATCAGTGAAATAGGTATTTCATTGATGTGGCAACGACGGGAGAAAGATTGGCAGGTTGTCATACGATTCAATCGGCGCTGTTTGTTTTCAGAGATCGAACAGCACAGCGTTGTTATGCGATTTCCCAACCTTTGCGGTAATTTCCTTTGATGAACGGCCCGGCTTCGGGCAAGCCGGTGGCCTTCATCGCTGCGGCGTCCCACTCGATCGGTTTCTGCGCGCGCAATGAGAGCACGCCCAGCAGCGCGATCTCCGTCAGATGCGCGCCGTAGGAGAACGGGCTGACGGTTGAGCCGCTGCCTTTGCACGCTGCGAGCCAGTTGCGGTGATGGTCGCCGGAGGGTTTCTTTTTCACCTCGGTTGTTTTCTTGTATTCGGCGCGGAGCGCTTCGGGGAAAATGCGCGGATGTCCGCCACCGCCATCGCATTGGATGACGCCTTTTTCGCCGACGAACAGGGAAGCGCGCGTTGGCAACGGAAATGTTCCCAGCGCCTCGTGCGATGGCGGCATGAGGCCGCCATCATACCACGTCATGCGGACCGACGGGAACGTGTAGTAAATGATGGAACCGTGCGGCGCAATCTCGCTGTCCATGACCCCGGCGGCGCGCGCCTCGACGCGCGACGGCAACGGCAGATTGAAGGCGCGCACCGCGCTGTTCATGTCGTGGCAGGCAAAATCGCCAAGAGCGGTCGTGCCAAAGTCCCAGAAGTCGCGCCACGCGACCGGGAAATAGGCCGTGTGAAACGGGCGCTCGTTGCGCGGCCCCAGCCACAGGTCCCAGTTCACTCCGTCGGGCACGGGCATTTCCTCAGACGGTTTACCGGTCAGAGTTGGATTCCAGCGCCGGGCGCGAACCCAGACGTGAATGTCGCGCACCGTGCCGATGATTCCGTCTTGAATGGCCTTGATCGTTTCGCGCGTGCCGAGCGACGAATGCCCCTGGCTGCCGAGTTGCGTGGCCACGCCGGTTTCCGCGGCCACTTTGGCGACGTGACGGGCTTCCCAGATGTTGTGCGTGAGCGGTTTTTCGCAATAGACGTGTTTGCCGGCGCGCATGGCGATGACGCTGGCGTAAGCGTGCAGATGGTCCGGCGTGGCGATGAGCACGGCATCAATTGCCTTCTCCTTTTCCAGCATCTTGCGGAAATCCACGTAGTCGGCGCAACGATAGTTCGGTATTTTCTCCGCGTAATGTTTTTCGATCTCCGCCTTCACCGGCAACCGGCCGCCGATCCCCTTGTAGTAAAACTTGTCCAGGCTGAACGTCTCCGCCGGGTCGGCAATGGCGACGATCTGGGCGTCGTCGAGTTGGAAAAGATTCCGCACGTTTGTCCGGCCTTGTCCGCCGGTGCCGATGATGGCGATGTTGACCTTCTCGCTCGGCGGCACAAAACGCGGTCCGCCGAGGACGTGGCGCGGCAGGAAATTGAATGCCGCCACCGCGGTGGCAGCGGTTTTGAGGAAATCACGACGTGATGTGGGGTTGGCTGGTTTCATAAGTTTCATAGTTCCTTGATCGAGATGTTGCGGAATTGGATGAGGCTGGAGGCCGGGGACATTTCGCCGGTCTTGGGGTTCTTGCCGCCGTGATGCTGGAGGCCGATTCTGCCCTTGGCGGGAACACCGGGAAGCTGGGCGTTTTCGATGACGGTCTTGCCGTTGAGCACGACCGTGAGCCGGTCGCCTTTCATTGTGATGAGGAAGCTGTTCCATTCGCCCACGGGTTTGTCGGCCCGGACTTTTGGCGTGACACCGGCGCGGACTTCGGGCGGCATCGTCTTGTCCATCCGGTACCCATAGACTTCACCGGACCCAATGGGCCAGCACCAGATATTGATCTGCGCTTTGCCGATGCCGCGCAGGTAAATCCCGGAGTCGGCGTTGGGCGTGGGGATTTTGATTTCGTTGCCCTCGGCGTCGCGCTTGTGAGTGCCGTCGGGCAGCACGATCGGCATCGGATAGAGGCCGGTCGTCTGTTTGAGCCGCCAATCAATCTTGAGGATGAAATCGCCGTATTCTTTCACAGTCCAAAGATTTTTGTCTCGACCGGGCGCCTCGCTGCACGCGTCGTAGTCAATGACGCCTTCGAGCACCTTCCAGTGGCCGTTGTCACCTTCGGGGACAGTCCAGTGAGTAAGGTCTTTGCCGTTGAACAGCGAAGTGAACCCACTGTCGGCGGCGTGGGCAGCGATGACAGTGGCCAGCAGGAGAACAAGAGTGTGTTTCATAAGATTAGGTGGTTATTGGACAAACCGGGAATCGCTTCAATTCAAAACAATTACTTGGATGCGCCCTGTGAACTGAGAACAATCTGACGATCATTTCTTTTTCTTCTTCTGCTTTGGCGCGCTGGGTTTGGCGCCGAGGGTTTCGATCAGGCGCGGAACGTAACTGTTGTAACGCCCATCGGGTGACGGGCCATTGGGACTGAAGTTGCGTACCGAGGCGAGGATCGGCTCGGCGCGGTTCCCCAGCGCCTCAATCGCAACAAGGGCGGGAATGGAGACAAGCACGCCGTTCTTGTCCGCCGGTGCCAATTCCTTCAACGTCGCCAGCGCGGCGGCGCACGACTCCTTGCTGCCGTGAAGTCCGAGCGCCTGCGCGGCGCCAATGCGGACGAACGGCGAAGCGTCATCGAGTGCCTTGCGCAACGCGGCTTCGTGGGCGGCAACTGCTTGTTGACCGCGCATGAGGAAACCGAGCGCAGCCCAGTAACGCACCGCGCTGTCGGAATCGGTCAGGCGTTTCGCAAGCGCCGGCACGGCCTCGGCGTCGAGCGAGGAAGCCAGTTCCGCAGTTTCGAGGATGCGATTGAGCGGATAGGCCGCGTCATCGCGCGCCCAATCGTATGGCGCCCGGCCCGGCGCGCGGCTGTGTAGTTCGCCCTCCGGCACCAGACAAACATCGCGGACCGCGAGCATGTGATCGCGCAAGGCTTTGCTCAGTCGTTGCTTGATCGCCCGGTGGTCGGACGACCCGGCAAGATTGCGAACCTCGTCTGGATCGGATTGGAGATCGTACAATTCTTCCGGCGCTTTTGGCACGCGCCAGAAAAGCGATTGCGTTTCCGTGGTCTTGCCTTGATCGAACAACTCGCGCCAGATGCGGGTCGTGGGTGTTTGAAACTGAAATGTGACATGCTGACCTTGGGAAACGTGCGGAAAGAAATTCCGCAGATAAACATACCGGCCATCCGTCACACTCCGCACAAGGTCGGGGCGCTCGTCCATCCGTCCGCGCTCGCCGAAGATGTATTGCGGCGGCTTGACCTGATACGGCCCCGCAAACGCGAATCCTTGCAGCCACGACGGCGGACGAACCCCCGCGAGACTGAGCAGCGTCGGCGCAAGATCCACAAAGTTCACCAGACGGTCGGATGCGCCACCCGGCTTGTATTCTTTGGGCGCGAGGTGTTTCCACTTCTTCGGGAAATAGACAACCATCGGCACGTGCAACCCGGAGTTCGACGGCCATCGTTTGGAGCGCGGCATCCCGCTGCCGTGGTCGCCGTAATAGAAGACAATCGTCTCCCCGGCCAGTCCGGCTTCCTCCAATTCCTTGAGGTGACGCCCGGCATCGGCATCGGCCGCGCTGACCTTGTCGTAATACTGCGCCCAATCCTGACGGACTTCCGGCGTGTCTGGATGGTAGGCTGGCACGCGAACGCGGGCGGGATCGGTCACCGCCTGATGCGGTCGAGTGCGGATTTGGCTTTCGTGGCTCTTGGTGGAGTTGAAGATGGCGAAGAACGGTTGGCCGGCAGCGCGGTTGCGCCAGTGCGCCTTGCCCGAGGACTCATCCCACAGCGTCTTTGGTTTGACGACATTGTAATCTTCCTTGCTGTTGTTGGTGCAATAGTAACCCGCCTCGCGGAGAAATTCCGGGTAGAGCTTCAACTGGTTGGGCACCGGCACCATCGAGCGCATGTGCAATCCGCCGCTGCTCGACGGATAGACGCCGCTGATGATGGCCGTGCGCGCCGGGGCGCAGACCGGGGCGACCGACCAAGCCCGCTTGAAGATCATCCCTTTCGCGGCCAGCGCGTCAACATTGGGTGTGCGCGCCAGCTTGTCGCCGTGGCAACCCATTTCCGGACCGTGGTCCTCGCTCGTGATCCAGAGGATGTTGGGCTTCGACGTATCAGCGGCGCGCAATGCCGCTGGCGACGCCAGCAGCAGGACAGTGAGGGTGAGCAATGGGAGTTTGTTCATGTTGATGTTCCTTTTTTCACAGACGGTTCGCAACGGAATCGCTTCAATCGACATTGCGCTCACACCGGCCAAGCGAAGTCAAGACCGAACTCCCCCTTAAACGACTCCAATATTTCAAGCCCGGTGAAAATTACCCACGCATCACCCACACAGTGAAGTCTTCAGGCTTGCCGGCCAAAGGGCTTAGCTGGAGTGTGTGGGTTGATGTGTGGGTTTTCGTTCGTTGAATTTCAGAATGTTCTCTATGTTTCATCGCAACGAGGCTGAATTGATGATTAGAGTAAAACACCCACAAAAACAAGGCCCAGAACGCTCGTTCTGGGCCTCAGAATTGGTAGCGGGGGTGGGATTTGAACCCACGACCTTCAGGTTATGAGCCTGACGAGCTACCGGGCTGCTCCACCCCGCAATCAAAATTCGCTGTGACCTTAGTGCAAGTGTTCCCGTCCCGTCAAGCCTTCTCCTTGCCCCATCGCCGATAGAGAAATCGTTCCCACGGCGAAAACAGAACCTTGTCAGCCAGGAGCCCAATCATAATGATGACCAGCATGATCCCCACGACCTGTTCCATCGCGTGCAGTTCGCGTCCGTAATGCAACAGATGCCCCAGCCCGAAGCCGGTCAGGATCGTGACGTAAATTTCCGCCGCCATCAACGACCGCCACGCGAATGCCCAGCCTTGTTTCATGCCGCTGACGATGAACGGCAGCGACGCGGGGATGATGACTTTGATCCAGGTGTGCAAACCGCGCGACCCCATCGTGCGGGCGGCGCGGATGTAAATGGGCGACACGTTGCGCACGCCCGCGTCGGTGGCCAGGATCACCGACCAGAGCGAACCCATGATGACGATGAAAAACATTGCCGTCTCGGTTTGGCCGAACCACAACAACGCCAGCGGCACCCAGCAGACGCTCGGCAGCGTCTGCAACCCCAGCGCCAACATGCCGACGGTGTCTTCCATGAACTTGAAGCGCGCGTTGAGCAAGCCGAGCGGCAACCCGGCGGCGAGTCCCACCAAGTAGCCGAGCAGGAGCCGCCGCAGGGTGACGCCGCTCGCGTCCAGCAGCGTCCCATCCCAGAGGGACTTTCCGAGGTAGAGCGCCACGCGCGATGGCGGCGGCACGAAGATTTCCGGGATCAACCCGACGCGCACGAGGATTTCCCAGACCACCGCAAACACGGCAAAAATAACGAGCGCGTGCATCCAGCGTTTCATTCGGCCACCTCCGTCGCGGCGCCGGGCAGGTAGCGTTTCAAGGCGCGCGTGATCTTCGTGGTGTGCTCGGCCAAGGCCACGCTGTTGATGTCGCGCGGGCGCGGCAAATCAATCGTGAATTGTTCGCGAATCCGGCCCGGCGACGGCGAAAACAAAACAACGCGGTCGCCCAGACAGGCGGCCTCGCGGACGTTGTGGGTGACGAAGACGATGGTCTTGCGGCGCTGCTCCCAGATGCGCTGGATGTCGCCGTAAAGCTGCTCGCGCGTCAAAGCGTCGAGCGCCGCGAACGGTTCGTCCATCAACAGCACGGCGGGATTGGGCGCGAGCGAGCGGGCGAGCGCCGCCCGCTGTTTCATGCCGCCCGACAACTCGTGGATGTTGGCGTGGGCGAACTTCTCCAAGCCGACGAGATGCAGGTAGAACTTCGCCACCTCGCGCCGTTCCTTGCGGCTGAGGTTCGGCTTCAGGTTGAGCGAGAACATCAGGTTGCCCAGCACATCGAGCCACGGGAACAACGCGGACTCCTGAAACATCATCAGTCGCATCCGGTTCGGCCCCGTGACCGGCTGGCCATCGGCCAAGACCTGTCCGGTATCTGGCTTTTCGAGTCCTGCGATGATGTTGAGCAGTGTGGACTTGCCGCAGCCGCTGGGGCCGACCAGACAGACAAACTCGCCCTCGCGCACTTGGAGCGACACGTTGTCGAGCGCCTGCACGATGTTTCGCCGGATCTTGAACTGCTTGGACACGCCTTCCACGACGAGTTTTTGCGGAGGCGGATTTTTCAGTTCGTGTTCCAGCCCCTGCATCACTCGACCTCCGGCAGGTTCTTTTCCCGCAACACTTCGTTGAGCAGGCTCAAATCGTAAATGCGCGACAGGTCCGGCTTGTCGCGCAGGAACCCGATCTGGTGCGCGTCTTCCGCCGACTTCAACAGCGATGCGCGCACCGGGTCATGAGTGAGGTTGAGTCGTTTCCATGCTGCGTCGAGTGTCACCAGCGGCAGCGATTTGGTTGTCTCCGCCTTGATCTCCGCGTTGAGAAGTTGTTTCGCCTCGTCGGGATGCGCGGCGATCCACTCCGTCAACTCCACGTGCGCGGCGATCCATTTCTTCAACAACACCGGTTTCTCTTTCAAGAGCCGCGCGCTGCTGACAAGGTGTGTCGTCACGTGCTTCCCGCCGGTGCCGGGCCAGAGTGAGCGTTCCTCAAGATAAAGACGGCCGTTCGCCTCCTGTTCGAGCCGCGACACCCAGGGCTCGACCGTCCAGACGGCGTCCAATGCGCCCTTCTGGAACAGCGCCAACTGATCCGGGTTGGTTGTCGGAATCACCTGCGCGTCGCCGCCGCTCATCGTCACGCGCAGCCCCTTCGACCGCAACCACGCGCGCGCCGCCACGTCCTGCGTGTTGCCAAACTGCGGCGTGGCGATCCGTTTGCCCCGGAAATCGGCGTCGCTCTTGATCCGCCCGTCCGGCTGCACGATCAACGCCGCACCGCCGCTGCACGCGCCGGCAACGATGCGGATTTCCGAGCCGCGCGATTTCAAGTGCGCGTTGATGGCCGGGTTCGGGCCGACGTAGGCAAGGTCGAGCGTGCGCGCAAAGATTGCCTCCATCGCGCTCGGTCCGGCGTTATAGACGAACCACTGGATTTTCACGTCGGGACCGAGCCGTTGCTCGAACCAACGGTATTGTCGCGCGACAAGCGCTTGCGCGTGCGTGATATTCGGGAAATGGCCGACCCGCAGCACCGTGGTGTCTGTGCTGTCGCATCCACCGGCGAACAGCGCCAAAGCCGCCAGCCAATTGGCAAGAAGAACTCGCATCCGAGCGAAGGATAACCGTTTCTCAACAGCCTGAAAAGTATTTTTACTGGGTTGCGAGCGCTTTTTCCATCTTCCCCCATACCTCGTCCACATCTTCCAGCCCGACCGACAGGCGAATCAAGCGCCGCGACACACCGCAGGTTTCCGCCCATTCCAGTTCCGTGTAATGCGCCAGCAGCGTGAACGGACACGCCAGCGTGAACACCGTGCCGAGGCTTGGCCCTTTGCACAGTTCCAGACGATCATAAATCTCCGGCGAACGCGCCTCCGCCTGTTTCGGCAGAAACGTGATCAACGAACTCCATCCGCCGTCAGGCCGCCGCACGGCCTCATACGCCTCGGCGAACTCCCACTTCGGATACCAGACCTTTTCGATGGCCGGGTGGCGCCGCAACCGCTCGGCGATCAACAACCCGTTCTCATTGTGCCGTCGCATCCGCCAGGCAAACCCGCGCGCCTCGCGATCCAACACCACCGCGTCCTCCGACCACAGCAACTCCTCGTGTTGCGCCGCCACGATCGCTTTCAACTCCGTGTAGAACGGCGAACGCGGATTGCAGATGAGCGCGCCGCCCATCACATCACCAGTGCCTGCGACGTACTTCGTCAAGCTCGTCGCGATCAGCGCCGCGTGTCCGCTCAAGTCCACGTTGAACGGCGTGGCAACAACATCGTCGGCCACCAGCGGCACGCCGCGCTCACGCAACAGCGGCGTGATTCGCCGCAGGTCCGCCGACCCAAGCAACGGGTTGCCGGGAATCTCCGCGAATGCCGCCGCCAGCGGCAACTGGTGAATCAACACGCGCAGGTCTTCCGTCATCGTCGCCAAATCGTGCAACAGACGGACACCAGCGCCAAACTTCTGTTGCAACTTCAGCGTGTCCACGTACGGAAACCCCAACTGCACCGTTGGCTGGTTCGGCGCGCGCGTCTGCACCGCCCGCAACGCTGCAAACTGCGCCGCCATTCCACTCGGCTGCAGGAACACGTCGTCCTCGCCGCAGTCGTAGAAGCCGGCAAGCTGACGACGGAGCGACCGGAACAAATCCGGCTCGTTCTCCACTTTCCGCCCTGACAAAAACGCCTCTGCCCGCCGGCTCGACACAATCAATCCCGTATGTTGCCAAAACATCTCCGGCGCGAAACCGGCTGCCATTGCTGCGACACGCGGCGACGGCCACGGAAAGCGGCCAAGCTGCCGTGCCATTTCACGGACGAGCGGATGAATGACAAAACGGGGGTAACCGGTTTTGATGTGCGCCATCGTCGCCGGTTGTTTTTCCTCGTAGCCGACCACGTCCTGCCAGCGCGGCAAGGACATCGAGACGGAGTGGACGGAATCCGGAATGGGTTGGCCAAGTGGTTTCACAATGATTGTTTGATATCCGCAATCAAGTCGTTGACGTCTTCGATGCCGACGGAGAACCGCACGACGCCGTCGGTGATGCCGACCGCCTCGCGCACCGCCTTCGGCACACCGGCGTGCGTCATCGTTGCGGGATGACAGACGAGGCTTTCAACGCCGCCAAGACTTTCCGCGAGCGTGAACAGCTCCAGCTTCCGGCAGAATGCCAGCGCGTCGCCTTCAATGGCAAATGTGATCATGCCGGAGCCGCCGGACATCTGGCGTTTGGCGAGTTTGTATTGCGGATGACTCGGCAGAAACGGGTAACGGACCCAGCGGACGCGTTTCTGTTTTTCGAGCCAGCGCGCGACCGAAAGCGCATTGGCGCAGTGGCGTTCCATTCGCACGGCCAGCGTGCGCTGACCGCGCATCGTGAGCCAGGCGTCGAACGGCGACGGCTGCAGGCCGAGCGCTTTTTGCGCGAAGACCATCCGCTTGTGCCACGACGCGTCGTTGGTGGCGACGATGCCGCCGAGGCAATCGCTGTGGCCATTGATGTATTTCGTCGTGGACGACAATGACAATGTCGCGCCGAGTTCAAGCGGCCGTTGCAGGAACGGTGACGCAAAGGTGTTGTCCACCACAACCGGGAAACCAAGTTTGCTGATGCCGGCGATGTCGAGAATCTTCAGCAACGGATTCGTCGGGCTTTCGATCCAGACGAGCGTTGGTTTCCTGGCGCGAATCTGCTTCCAGCTCTCGCGGCGGCTAAGATCAACGTACACGGCTTTGACTCCGAACTTGGCGAAGACCCGCTCGAACATCCGATAGGTGCAGCCGTAGATGTTTTCCTCGGCAAGAATGAGGTCGCCGCTCTTGAGGCTCGACACAACGGCAGTAATCGCCGAGACGCCGCTGGCGAAACAAGTCGCGTGTTCCGCGCCTTCGAGCGCAGCGAGCGATTGTTCGAGCAGGCGGAAGTTGGGATTGCCGGAGCGCGTGTAGTCGAAGCCGTCGCGATTGCCCTGCGCGAACGTGGAAGTCATGTACACCGGCGGCATGACCGCGCCGGTGTCGCCGACGTAGCCGCGCCCGCCGTGGACGGCGCGAGTGCTGAAGCCTTTGTGTTTTGTGTTAGCCATGGTTGATGTAAAGTATAATACGCATGTCATCTAGGCGAGTTCGACTTCTGACGAGATTCCAATGCCGGTCACGTTCCGGTGCCGAGCTTGGCATGGTGTGGCGACATGGTTAATGTTGACTCCGGGGTTCATCAAGGTTGGCTCGCGCTAGATGTTCTCTCCCAGAAACAATGCCGCTTGGACCAGATTCAGCAAGGGACTATCGCCGGATGGAAGTTCTCCCAGTTTGCGGACCGGCAACTGCCTCAGTTCGTATTCGGCTTGAAGCCAATCGTCAATTTCGTGTCCTGGTTTGCGTCCGCGCTCCAGATAAATCTGGTAGGCGCGGACACGAATTTGATCTGGAGAGGGGATAGGCATGACAATGGTTTATGCGCTCAGTGATGCCTTCTGCGATTGATCGAGGTCAGCGATCATGTCGCGCACATGGTTGGACATGGTAGTTTTCCTTTTGATCTAATTCCAATCCTGAAACAGCACGGTAGAAAGATACCGCTCGCCGGCATCAGGCAGTATCGTAACAATAGTTCTGCCGGCAAACTCTGGCTGGTGGGCGAGCCGCACAGCAGCCGCAGCAGCGGCGCCACAGGAGATGCCGCTCAGCAATCCTTCCTCGCGCGCGAGTCGCCGGGCGCACTCAACAGCTTCCGCGCTGCTGACCTGTTCAACCCGGTCCACCAGTGAAAGATCGAGCACATCGGGGATGAATCCCGCGCCGATGCCTTGAATCTTGTGCGGCGACGGCTTGAGAGGCTGGCCTGCGAGCTTCTGGGAGATGACCGGGCTTTCCTGCGGTTCGACGGCCACGGAGAGAATCTTCTTGCCTTTCGTGTTCTTGATGAAACGGGAGACACCGGTGATGGTGCCACCGGTGCCGACGCCGGACACGAGGACGTCAATCGCGCCACCAGTTTGCGCCCAGATTTCGGGGCCGGTGGTTTTTTCGTGGATGGCGGGGTTGGCCGGGTTCTTGAATTGTTGCGGCAGAAAATACCTTTCCGGATCGGAATCATGGATTTCCTGCGCCTTGGCAACGGCGCCAGACATGCCCTTGGCGCCTTCGGTGAGAATAAGCTCGGCGCCGAAGGCTTGGAGAACTCTGCGTCGCTCAAGACTCATCGTTTCCGGCATGGTGAGGACAACCTTGTAACCGCGGGCGGCGCCGACAAAGGCGAGCGCGATGCCGGTGTTGCCGCTGGTCGGCTCGACGATGGTGCCGCCGGGTTTGAGGACGCCCCGTTGCTCGGCATCCCAGATCATGTTGGCGCCGATCCGGCACTTGACCGAGTAGGCCGGGTTGCGGCCTTCGATTTTCGCAAGGACAGTCGCTTTAGCGTCTCCGACGAGACGATTCAACTTCACCAATGGTGTGTGGCCGATGGACTGGGCGTTGTCGGTGTAGAACGTTTGGGTACTCATGGTTTGGTTCCTTTCGTTAATAATGGTGATGATTGTTGCTTTCTGTCACAGATGCCCTCCACAAGGGACAACGTTCCGGTAAGACGGATTTTTCCGCACGGACGACGCTGAAACAAAGTGGCTTCAGTGGTTCGTATTGTGATGTTTTCTTTCATCTTGGCTAGATGTTTGGTGCATAGGACTGGAGGTTTCGGTATTCCGCGAGGATAGACTTCAGCGCGGCTACGTTCGCGCGCACTTGAAGGTCCACGGGAGCGTTTTGCGGCGTTTCAAGGACCAGATCGAAGGGAACGTGCCGCGCTTGCGGTGGGGCGGCAAGGACGCCTTTGTAGCCTTGTTGAATCAGGCCGCGATTGGCAGGGAAACCGTCAATGATGCGCTGTTCATTGCGCGGGAGGAATTGTTCCGCTGCCGCCAATGCGGGGAGGAGAAGTTCCTTGCTGAGGTCGGGGCCTTGAACGAAGCCGTAGAGGCCCTCGCTGGTGTCGTCACTGTGCAGCGCAATGAGTCCGTCGAAATGATGCCGCCAGAGTTCGTCCTCGATGGAGATTACTTCCGGTTCGACGGACGACAACCAGAACTCGCGGTTCAGATCCTTGCCGCGCCGAGAGTGACGGGTTCCATCCTCGAAACCGGTCGGATTGACAAGCGGATAGGCGCGTATCTCGTAGCCGATGGCGAGTTCGGGGTTTTGGGCGAGTTCGGCAAAGAACGAAGCAAGACTGTATGCTCCTTCGGGCTCATCACCGTGAATTGTCGCAAAGATACCGAGTCGAATCGAATCAGAGCTTCGCGGCGAGGATCCGGAAAAAACAAAAACAGGGAGATCATAAGAATCTCCGTTGAACTCGAAGGAACCATATCGCTGTTCTCGAACAGACATGAAGTCGCGCGACACTTGGCGCAGCGATGCCAACACGGTTGAGATATCACCACTTGGACGCTGCTTCCGTTGCATTAGAGCTTCACTGTGAGTAACCATGAGTACCATGGTCATGATACTAATGTATTAAAAACGTTTGTCAACTGGAATTTCCCAGGTTGTTTCTTATGGAGATACACCACCGTCACCAAACTCCACGGTGCTCTTAACGAGGATAAGAGGTCCCTATTTCTTCCGCTCAGCCAAATAATAGATCACCGGCACGGCCATCCGGGACAGCAGCAACGACGCGATTTCACCGGCCATCAACGCGATGGCCAGACCTTGGAAGATCGGGTCGAACAGAATCACGCTCGCGCCGACCACCACGGCAGCGGCGGTCAACATCATCGGACGAAACCGTACGGCACCGGCGTCAATCACCGCTTCGGCGAGCGGCATTCCCTCGGCCATGCGCAGTTCGATGAAGTCCACGAGGATGATCGAGTTGCGGACGACGATGCCGGCACCGGCGATGAAACCGATCATGCTTGTCGCCGTGAAGAAGGCGCCCATCGCCCAGTGCGCGGGCAGGATGCCGACGAGCGAGAAGGGGATTGCCGCCATGATGATGAACGGCGTCTTGAAACTCCGGAACCAGCCAACCACGAGCACGTAGATCAATATCAACACCACCGCGAACGCCGCGCCGAGATCACGGAACACTTCAAACGTGATGTGCCATTCGCCGTCCCACTTCATCGAGAGTTTCTCCGTGGTGAACGGCTGGTGGGTCGTGAAAAGTTCCATTCCCAGTTTCTTGATCTTCTCGTTGAGCTTCAAGATCGCGTACACCGGGCTTTCCTCCGCCCCGGCGACGTCAGCGGTGACATAGACGACCGGCATGAGGTTTTTGTGGTAGATGCTCTTGTCGGCAATGGTCTCCTGCACTTTCACCAACTCGCCAAGCGGCACGCCTTGGACGTGCAGCGCGAGCAAGTCCGCCACGCGCGACCGGCTTTCCATCGGCAAACGCACGAGAATCCCGACGTCTTCTTTTTCTTTCGGCTCGTGAATCAGTCCGACCTGCATCCCTTCTTCGGATATCTTCAGCGCCTGCGCGATCCGGTCCGCCGTGATGCCGTGCAGCGCGGCTTTCTCGTGGTCAATCGCGAACACCAGTTTCTTCTGGTCGGCTTCCATGTACCAGTCCACGTCCACCACGCCGTCGGTCTGTTTGAAAATCTCGCGGACTTTCTTTGCCGTTTCGATCTGCTGTTGATACTCCGGCCCGTAAATCTCCGCCACCAGCGTCTGCAACACCGGCGGTCCCGGCGGCACCTCGGCCACTTTCACGCGCGCGCCATGTTTTTCCGCCACCGCCGCGACCTTTGGACGGATGCGCTTGGCGATGTCGTGGCTTTGCGCCTTGCGCTCGTGCTTCGGCAGTAAATTGACCTGGATGTCGGCCACGTTCGGTCCGCGTCGGAGGTAGTAGTGACGAACAAGGCCGTTGAAATTAAACGGCGCCGACGTGCCGGCATAAATCTGATAGTCAGTCACCTCCGGTTCGTCGCGCAGCGCCGCGGCCAGCTCACGGGCCACGCGCGCAGTCTGTTCGAGCGTCGTGCCCTCGTCCATGTCCACGATGATCTGGAACTCGCTCTTGTTGTCGAACGGCAGCATCTTCACTTTCACCGCCTTCAACGGGAACAACGCCACCGAGCCGAGCAACATCAGCGTGATAATGACCAGAAACACCGCCTGCCAGACCGGGTGATGAATCAACGGCCCCATCACGCGCCGGTACAGCCGGGTCGTCCAGTCTTCCTTTTCGCCGTCGTGATGTTTGTCGGGCTTGTCCGCCGCGCCTTTCAACACCCGGTACGCCGCCCACGGCGTGACGACGAACGCGACCACCATCGAGAAAAACATCGCCGCGCTCGACCCGATCGGGATCGGTCGCATGTACGGCCCCATCAAGCCGCTGACAAACGCCATCGGCAGAATCGCCGCCATCACGGTGAGCGTCGCCAGAATCAGCGGCGACCGGACTTCGTTGACGGCCTCGACGGTGACTTCAAGCAGCGACCGTCCCTTGTTTTTTGGCATCCGGAAATGACGGACGATGTTTTCGACATCCACAATCGGGTCATCTACAAGGATGCCTATGCTGAAGATGAGCGCGAACAACGTGATCCGGTTCAGCGTGAACCCGAGGAAGTAAAACGTCGCCAACGTCAACGCCAGCGTCACTGGAATCGCAATCGCCACGACGCCGGACTCGCGCCAGCCGAGCACGAACGCGATCAGGATCGTGACGCCAATGACCGCGATGGCCATGTGGAAAAGCAACTCATCGGATTTCTCCTTTGCGGTCTGGCCGTAATTGCGCGTGACCGTGATGTGAAGATCACTGGGGATCTCGACGCCCTTGAGCGACTCCACCTTCGCCAGCACCCGTTCAGCGACTTTGATGGCGTTCGTTCCCTTGCGCTTCGCAATCGCGATGGTCACGGCTGGCGTTGACGTTTCTACCGGGATTGAGGAGGCCGTGCCGTGCCCGAACAGCACGTACTGGCTGACTTCCTCCGGGCCGTCGGTAATCGTCGCCACGTCCCGCAGATACACGGGCTTGCCGCTGTGCACGCCGACGACCACCGCCGCGACTTCCTCGGCGTCCTGCAGAAAACCGCCGGTCTCGACGAGCACTTCGCGGTTACCGGCGGTGAAACTGCCGGCCTTCGACTGCCGGTTGGCCGGTTCGATCATCTCCACGACACGGACCGGGTCAATCCGATACGCCGCAAGCCGCGCGGCGTCGAGTTGGACGCGCACTTGCCGGCGTTGGCCGCCGATCAACGTCGTCGCCGATACGTCGGCAACTTGTTTGATCGCGTCATCCAATTGCGCAGCGACACGACGGAGCATGAAGTGATCGTAGCGTTCGGAGTGCAACGTCAGCGCGAGGATGGGCACGTCGTCAATCGTGCGGAGCTTGACCAGCGGCTGCGAACAGCCCGGCGGGATCAGGTCGAAGTTGGCGTAGAGCTTCTGGTTGACCTTGACGATGGCTTCTTCATCGTTGTGCCCGACGAGGAACCGGATGATCGCCAGCGATTGGCCGGGGCTGCTGGTGCTGTAAATGTATTCAACGCCGGGAATTTCCCACAGCAGCTTCTCCATCGGCTTGGTGACGCGCTGCTCGATTTCCTTCGCCGAGGCGCCGGGCATCTGCACGAAGATGTCAATCATCGGCACCTTGATCTGCGGTTCTTCCTCGCGCGGCAGCAACACCACCGCGCCCGCGCCCAGCACGACGGATGCAAACACAACGAGCGGCGTCAGCTTCGAGTCAATGAAGAACCGGACGATCTTCGACGCGAACCCGAATTGATGGCCGTGGTGTTGTTCGTTCATTGAACCCGCCGCCCGTCGCTCAACTCACCTTCGGCGCTGACGATCAACTTCTCGCCGGCCTCGACGCCGGAAAGCAACTCGACTTTGTCGCCGTGTGTCTTGCCCAGCCGTACCAGCCGCATCTGGACACGGCCTTCGTGGGTGAGATACACGAACGTCAACTGGCCGCGCTCGCGCACTGCCGTTTTCGGAACGAATAGGCCGGTGCGTTCGCCGACGACGATCTGGGCGCGGCCAAACAGACCGGACTTCAGCGGTTTGCGACGGTGCAGGTCCACCTTGATGAGAAAACTGCGGCTCGCCGGGTCGCTGGCGGGAATGACTTCGCCGACCGTGGCGTCGCACTCGCCGCCGATGGCCTCGACGATGACGTGCACCGTTGCGCCGACGGGCACGGCGCCGCTGTAGCGTTCCGGCACGTAGGCTTCGAGCCGGTAATCGTTTGATTGCTCGACCGTGAACAGCGGTTTGCCGGGCACGGCGAGGTCGCCGACTTCACAAAGCTTGTCCGCCACGATGCCGTCGAACGGCGCGGTGATGCTCGCGTGGCTGAGCGCGGCCTTGGCGACTCGGTAGCGTTCCTCGGCGCTCTGGAACTCGACCGCCGTTGCGACGCCCTGGTCCAACAGTTTCTTGTAGCGGTCGTAATCGCTTTGGGCGCGCTCGAACCCGGCCCGCATCTCGCGGTCGTCAAGCTGCGCGAGCACGTCGCCCGCCTTGACGGTGTCGCCGGGCTTGACGGGGATCTGCTGGATGGTCGCCATCACCTTCGGCGAAACGGTGGCGCCCACTTTCGGGCGCACTGTCCCGACGACTTCGTAAATATCCGGTATCTTCTGCGGCTGGACGACCGCCGTCTGCACTTTCACCGGAGGTGCGTCCGCCGCTGGTGGCGGCTGCGTGGCGCGTTCACAGCCAGCCAATGCGACTGCGAGGATGATGGGCCAGGACTTCATTTCTTCTCCGTGCAACAGCAGGAGCCGCCGACCCCAGCCTTCTTGAGGATGTCTTCCATAAGGCACCAATTTGTAAACCCCGACTGCAACAGGTTCAAGCCGACAAATGCGGTGAACCAGAGCCAGTACGGGCTGACCCAATGTGCCAGCGCAAGGCTGATCAGGACAAACGACCCGGCGATGATGCGAATGTAGCGTTCAACCGTCATGATGTTCCTCCTTCAAGGTGCGGCGCGAAATGAGCCGCCGACCAGGCCGCCCAGCACCATGCCGAAGATCGTGGCGATCCACGGGTTGCTGCTCAACGGGCAGGCGCCCGTGGCGCAGCCGATGAATTTGTAGTTGGCGAACCCCGCCAACGCGCCGATCACGATTCCGATTGCAATGCTCATGTCACAATTCCTTTCACCCAACACTGAGCCGCCACGCGGCAGAAGGTTACAAGTTGTTTCTCGCCCGCGCCGCGGCTGTTATTTGCTGTTGCAAAGCGGCGGCGGGTGGAGAACATTGGCGCGATGAGATTCGCCTCGGCACTGACAACGCACACGGACTGGACGGAAGCCGCTGAAGACCTGACGCGGCAGGTGCGCGCCCGTTTGTCCAGCGGGCGCTCGGACTTGCTGTTGTTGTTCCTCCATCCGCGGTTTGCGGCGCATGCGCAGCCGTTGGCCGAGCAGTTGCGAATCAACCTGGCCGGGCGCCACCTCATCGGCTGCACCGGCACCGGCGTCATCGGCGACGACGCTGAAGTGGAAAACCAACCGGCGATATCGCTGCTGGCCGGCGAATTGCCGGACGTCGAGGTCACGCCGTTTCGCGTGACGCAGGAGGAACTGGAGGAGGCCAACGCCCCGGCATTTTGGCATTATCACATGAAGGTGACGCCGTCGCAGAACCCGAACCTGTTGGTGCTGGCCGACCCGTTCACGATGCCCTCGATTCCGCTGGTGCAGGCATTGTCGGGCGCGTATCCGGACAGGCCGTTGATTGGCGGCCTGGCCAGCGCCGCGCCGCAGCCCGGTGAAAACCGGTTGTTCCTCGATGGCGACCTGATGGAAGACGGCGCGGTGGGCGTCGCCTTGTCGGGGCGGATCGCGCTGCGCACGGTGGTGTCGCAAGGATGCCGTCCCATCGGCGAACCGTTCACGGTGACGCGGGCGGAGAAGAACATCGTGTTTGAACTGGGCGGACGGCCTCCGTTGGCGGTGTTGCAGACGATGTTGCCGACGTTGCCGCAGGGCGACCAGCAACTGGCGCGCACCTCGCTGTTGCTCGGCCGGGTCATCAACGAGTACAAGGAGGAATTCGCCCGCGGCGATTTCCTCGTGCGCACGCTCATCGGACACGACCCGCAGTCCGGCGCGATGGCTGTCGGCGACTTGATGCGAACCGGCCAGACGGTGCAGTTTCAGGTGCGCGACGCCAAATCGGCGGACGAGGACCTGCGGGCGTTGTTGGCGAAGGAGGCGCTGTTGCCGAGCGCGGGGAAAGTGCGCGGCGCGGTGCTGTTCAATTGCCTTGGGCGAGGCGAGGGGATGTACGGGAAGCGCAGCCACGACATCAAGACGCTGCACGAGTATTTCGGCCCGGTGCCGGCATCGGGGTTGTTCTGCAACGGCGAAATCGGCCCGGTGGGCGGGCGCGCGTTTGTGCATGGCTTCACCAACGTGGTGGGATTGTTTGGCGAGCCGTGACCAACGGCGGACTTTGTCTTGCCATTTGCAAGCGACCGGCCTAATCTCCGTCTCCGTTATGCAATCACCAATGCGAGGTAAACAGTAATGTTCGGTTCCCGATCACAGTCATCCTCTCCCGATCCAGAGCCTTCGCAGCCACGCATCCGCGTGCTGGTCATTGACGACAACGCGGAATTCCGCCAACTCATCAAGGACATGCTGGATCCGGGCCGTTTTGAGGTGCTGGCGCTGGGCAGCCCGGTCAAGGCGCTGGAGTTGTTCTCGCACCAGAAAGACAGCTTCGACCTCGTCCTGCTGGACTATTACATGCCGCACTTGGACGGCGCCAAGACGTTCGAGTGGCTGCGCAAGATCAGCCCGAAGGTGAAGGTGCTCATCTGTTCGGGCGCTGACGAATTGCATCTCCGCCGGATTACGGCGCAGTACGACATCAACGGTTTCATCCGCAAACCATTCCACGTGGACGACGTGATTGACCTGATTGAAAAGACGGTGCGCGGACCGTCGAAGCCGGCCTAGCGGTTCACAAACCGCGCACGAAATCCCGCCAGCCCGGCGGCTGCTTCAGAAAGGCAAACTGCTCCAGCACGCGGAACTCGCGCCGCACACTCGCCACGGTCTCGCCGAACTGGCGGATTCGTCCTTCGTTCATCGTGCCGCCGTGCGCCAACATCACGTTCAGGTATGCCACGCGCTCCGGAGACAACCCCATCACGCGCGTTGCCGTCGCATCCACAGCGGTGAGGTTCTCGCCCATGATCAACACGCCCGCGTTGACCGTCTCGCCGAACAACGGACCGTCGCCTTCCATCCCCTCGATGCCGTCCACAATCGCGAAGCCGGGCTTCAGCGCCACGGCGATGTCCACGATGCTCTCGTGAATCCCGCGCCAGTGCAGCACGTTTTTCGGCCAGCCATACTTCACGCCGGGGACGACGCCGAACATGTTCTTCAACGACAACGTCACGCCTGCCCAATGGTGCGTCTTCAGCTTCGGCAACGACACGATCAGGTCCGCGCCGAGCGCTGTTGCCGGAAAGAACATCCGGCCCAGCCTTGTGTAGTTGGACGGCAACGCCACCGGATGAATCGAGTCCAGATTCAGATCCACAAACTTCGCCTTCTCGCTCCGCAGCGCCTCGCCCAAACCGCTCTCGTCCAGCAACAACTCCGTGTCGCGCTGATGTCCGGGTCCCTCCGCCACGATGACCTCGCGCGCGCCCACGGCGCGGAACGCATCCACCGCCGCCTGCACGACGGATGGGTGCGTGTTCACCCGCCTCGCGTCGTTGTACTCAATCAGGTTTGGCTTCAACAAAACCCGGCCGCCGCGCGCCCGCTCCAGCGCCCGGGGATGGTTCTGCAAACCTTCGCGTATCAGGCGTTCGAGCGGCGCGCTGTAGGACGCCGCCCTGCGAATCGTCACGCCGGTCGCCGGCTGGCGGTTGCGCATCAGCCAGTGTTCGATCAGCGCAGCGGCCCCAATCCCGCCGGCGGTGGCCGCCGCCAGCCCAAGGAACCGGCGCCGGCTGAGTCGCGCGTCAGAGCCGGAAGACATTGTTTCCTCCCCTCGACGCCTCCCGCGCCAAGATCGCCAGCGCCGTCAGGTGAACCTGTCCCTGCCAACTGCCATCCGTCCGTTGCCGTTGCTGCAACGACTCCATGAGCGCCGCCGCCGGCATTCCAAATGCGTTGAAACAAAGAACTGTCAGCGCAAGGGACAAAACGGAGTGGCGCTTCCTGATTTCGGCGTCCAGGAATGTCAGCGCCGGCGCGGCGTCCGCGTTTTGCAGCGCCAGCGCCGCCAGCGCCGTGGTCGGCACGAAGGACGGCGGCGCGACGCTCAAGGTTTTCGGGTCGCCATAAT
>Ga0194113_10001412_pt1 | contig 33001 bp, 31 predicted proteins | sample TA2MahC200mmetaG_FD_146193 | JGI IMG/M metagenome (GOLD analysis project Ga0194113, IMG submission 146193) | Freshwater microbial communities from Lake Tanganyika, Tanzania - TA2015017 Mahale Deep Cast 200m | ecosystem: Environmental > Aquatic > Freshwater > Lake | place: Tanzania: Lake... | reverse complement strand
GCCATGGGAAAGGACCGTCAAATCATGCTTGTTCAGTCGAGACCCCTGCGTCTGGCCGCACATGCAATCCGTAACGCTCAGCCGCTCCCGGGCAGAACTCCGGTTCTGGAGGGTGGTGAGACGGGCTGTCCCGGGGTAGGTTTCGGCCCGGCCGTCTTCGTGAAAGATGACTCGGACATGGATTCATTTCCGGAAGGCGGGGTGCTGGTGGCAAGACGCTCTTCCCCAACGTTCATCCGTCTTATGTCCAAGACCAGCGCCATCGTCACAGATGTGGGGAGCACCACGGGGCATATGGCGTCTCTGGCAAGGGAATTCCGGGTGCCAACGCTTCTGAATACGAAAGCCGCTACGCAGACGATCCCGCATGGCGCAATTATTACCGTGGATGCGACCAATTGTTTTGTATATGAAGGAGAGGTGGCCGAATTGCTCGAGGGAAGTCACAAGACTACCGAGTCGGAAGACGGTCGGGGCTGGCGGCAAACCTCGCCGGCATTTCAGTTGCTCGAAAAGGTCATCGCATTGATTTCCCCTTTGAATCTTACCGAACCGGGCTCGGCTGCGTTTTCCCCCGAGAACTGTGTCACACTCCATGACCTGGCCCGTTTCGTCCATGAGAAATCATATCGTGAAATGTTCATGATGGGCGACAACGTGGGAGATCTCAGAGGAGCGGCGTACAAGCTCGATGTCTTTTTGCCCATAGATCTTTATATTGTCGATCTTGGGGGAGGGGTCACGGGAACACCGAAACATCAGAAGCTGAAGCGTTCTCAAATCGCTTCCATGCCTCTGTCCGCGCTCTTGACGGGAATGCTCCACAAGAAGATTCCTCGCTTCGGCCCTCGCCCCATGGACGTGAGTGGCTTGCTATCTGTTATGCTGCGCCATGCCACAACGAGCCCGGAGGCCGACAGCACGTTTCGTGACCCATGTTATGCGATGATATCTGACAAATACACAAACTTCACCGCAAGAGTGGGCTATCACTTCAGTGTTGTGGATACCTATTGCGGCGAAACCCAGAACAAGAATTACATCAGCCTTCTGTTTCAGGGGGGAGCGGCTGACTTCGTGCGCCGGACTCGCAGAACCAGAGCGATGGCAGACATTCTTAAGGAGCATGGGTTTTCAGTGGATCTCAAGCGGGACCTGATCAGCGCTCGGCTCAGTAAGGGGACTCGCGAGGAGACCGTGAAGCAGCTCGAAATGTTAGGCTCGCTTCTCCAGTTCTTCAGGCAGATGGACGCCGCTATGGCCAATGATGACGCCGTTGTTCTTTTCAGAGACGCCTTCTTGCGAGGTGATTACGGCCTGGAGGAGCTGACAAGGCGCTAGCATTTCTCCGCCACTTCCGTGGCATAGCCTTTACGCTCATACGCGTTTTCAATGCAGGAGACCAGGTTCTCCACCGGGCAGGGCTTCATCAACACGTCCGCTGCGCCCAGCTTCAGCGCTTCCGACACTTGGCTCAAATTGATGTTTCCGGAAAGGAAGACTACGGGGGTTAGTTTATCGCGCTCGTGTATCGCCTTCAAGGTATTAAGCCCATCCAGGCCGGGCATGCGCTGGTCGAGCACAATGACGTCAAATTGCCGGCTCGTCAGCAAATCAAGCGCGGCGAGGCCGTCAGGAGCGCTGTGCACTTCCATGCCTCGTCTGGTGAGCACTTTGGTGAGTGAATCGACGAAGACCCTTTCATCATCGATCAGAAGAACCCTTATTGGACTGGTCATGGCTTAACAACTCCGTTTACTGTAGGGATTTTTTCACGTGCGCAACGTTTTGCGTCGAAACGCTTGGCCGATTTTCTCTTCCAAATCGCCCAACTTAATCGGCTTTGTGGTGTAGTCGTAGGCCCCAAGCTCAAATCCGTCAAGGGCCATATCCACAGAACTATATCCTGTGAGGATGACTACTTCCAGTTGGGGCCATTTCTTTTTCAGCTCTCTCAGGACGGTTATGCCGTCCTTGCCGGGCATGTTCTGGTCCAGTATCACCACATCGAACTCTTTTTCTTCGACGATCCGCAATGCGCTTTCACCGTCATATACTGCTGAAACCTCATAACCCCTCCGAGAGAGGAGCTTCAGCAAATTCGCAACGAAAGGGACTTCGTCATCCACTAAGAGCAGCCTGGGCTTTCTCATTGTCGTCTTTTCTTTCCTCCTGCAAGAAATCGCTTTGATTACTTCGCCGGGACCGCAAGAAGTCGTTTCACCGACTCCTTTCTCCTGGTTTGCGCGGAATCGTCTGGGTCGCCGTCCCGGCAGGGCAAGAAGACCTCAAATTCAGAGCCCTTGCCTTCCTCACTCCTCACTGAGATGGCGCCACCCATCTGCCTGATGATGCTGTAAGAAATTGAGAGGCCCAATCCCGTCCCTTGGCCCACCGGCTTGGTCGTGAAGAAGGGATCGAACACCCGCGCCAGGTTTTCGGCGGAAATGCCCGACCCGGTGTCGGCCACGGTCGCTATCACGCCTTGACGCTTGCCGTCTCGTCGCGTAGTGATGCGGATGCTCCCGTACGGTTTGCCTTCATGGGCATCGATGGCGTTGCCGATGAGATTCACGAATACTTGTTCCAGTTCAAAATCGTAACCGCGAATGCTGGGGAGATCCTCCTGGAAGTCCACGCTGATCTGAACCCCGCGGCTGCCGGCCCGTTTCTCTAGGAGGCCTACCACATCTTTCACCGCCGCGTTGAGATCCACAAACCGCATGGGCAAAGCGATTCTTCGAGAAAATCGCAAGAGATTCTGAGTAATGTGACTACACCGCTCCACCTGGGCGTCAATCTGGCCAAGAGAGGCCGCAAATTGCTCCTTGAAATCCGTGGACAGGCCCTGTTCCGTTTCAACCAAGTCAAGTATCACTTGATTTTCTGTAAGAATTACGGCCAAAGGATTGTTTATTTCATGTGCGACACCCGCGGCAAGTTCCCCTATGGAAGCCAATTTGCTGGCCTGCATAAGTTGCCTATTCAATTCCTCTGCCTCGTTGTCCCGCCTCTTCAACGTCTTCACCATCTGTCCGGTGGTAAAGACCGAGACTATCAAAATCGCCAGGACGCATGAGTGGAGAAGGATCAAGACAACAGTGTTGACGCGGTTAATATCCCCAAAAACCTCTGAAAAATCCTGCTTCACCACGAGTAGCCACTGCGGGTGTCTGAGCCATGAGTAAGCCACGATCTGTTGGGAACTGGATTGCAAGAGGCCGTATTTGATAAGGTTTGCGCTAACTATGCCGCTTTCCGGAGTGAATGGATCCGGGGGATGAATGGGATCGGCGCTCAGTATGCCGCTTCCCCCGGTGAAGGACTCCATGGGAAACGCGGCTTTATCCATAATCTTGCCCTTGAACTTTGGGCTCGTCTGATAGATACCGTCTTTGTTGACCAAGAAAACTTCGCCGGTTTGGCCGAGCCCCGCCGTTTCAACAAGGGAACTCAGGAACTCCTGATAAATGGTGGCCCTCAAAATCCACGTGGCCCCCCCCTTCCGGCAAAGGACAGCAATGATGAAGTGCGGGATTTCACGATATCCCATAAACACGTCGCTCACGTAGACGCCTTTTGCCATAACCTCCTTGAACCAGAACGTTTGAGAATAGTCTTTGTCCATTAGATCGTAAGGGCCGACGTAAGCCAGGTGCTTTCCTTCCAGCCCAATGACGCCCAGATCGGTGAAAAAGGAGCCTTCTCGATTGAGGATATGGAAGACCTGACCAAGGTTTGAGGCGTCTTTCAGGTAGTCCAGGGAATGGGTGAAGGCCACGAGCTTGAGATCCGATGTGCGCTCATCGAGAAAGGACTCCACTGTTTTCCGATTGTATTCCACGGTCCTTTGAAAGTAGGCTGCCATCCGAGACATGGAGAACTGGGCATAATAGAGGTAGCTGATCCAACCCACCACAAGCAGTGGCAGGACAGAGCAGATCACCGCCCCAAAGACGAATCTGCGCAGCAGTTTGGGATAGGAGCGAGAATGAACGTCCGGGACTTGCAAAGGACCTCCTTTCACGGCCTCAATCCCTCCGAGCATGAAGTCTCTCCGGGAAGTTAGGACAGGGCGAATCCTTTCCCGCATCGAGCTGCGACATTGACGCCGTCATCATAGCCTGCGGGCAGATCTCTTGACCCAGAGCGGGGCCTGGGCCCAACTGTTTCTGAGCAAAAACTATGCCTCACAACTCGTACCATCACATAAATCCGCGCCTGCCTCTCAAAATATCGCGCAAGCACAGAAAGGGTCGATTATCCGCTCCCTAATCAAAGCCCGTAGTGAATGAACTTGCATCTCCGCCGCCTAAACTCACGGGTTGACTCAATATCGGAAGACGTCAAGGAGGTCTAGGGTTTTGCTCTTTTGTGGGATTCAGGTCAGCGCGTGAAGCTCACGGGGAGCGACGGGATATAGGCCACAAAGGCCACTTCCTCGCTCGCTCCCGCAATTGCCTTGAGCGGCGAAATTAGGCTTCTTTTTCGTTCATGAGCAATCCCGCGCCAGAATTTCTGTCAGGGAAGAACAGGTTCCACTTTCTCTCCTCCGCGCGGACTTTGACTTTCGGTTCTTCGATAAGGGGCGCGGATTGCCGGCTCAGAAAGTGGTCGGCCAATTGGCAAGCAACCGCCGACTCCGGTAACCGCCGTCGTGTCCTCTGGCGAGCTTGAGGAGATCGATCAGGACCTTACGAGTATCCCGCGGATCGATAACGTCGTCCAATAAGTTCAGACCCGCCGCCTTCCACGGCGCGCCCGCAACCCTCATCTGCTGCTCCGCCAGATCGCGAGCGGCCTTCACGTCGTCCGACTCGTCTATTTTCCTGCGGTACACAACATTTGCCGCGACTTCCGGCGCCATAAAGCTGATTTCCGCGTTCGGCCAAGCCAGGACGAAATCCGCTCCCATGCCGGTTCCGCACATGTTGGAGTACGCCATGCCATAGGATTTGCGGATCACGATGGACACTTTCGGAACCGTGGACAGGGCCACGGCCTCAATGAAGTTGATGATCTTACCGGGCATCCGTTTTAGTTCCGCGGCCTTGCCGACGAGAAAACCGGGAGTGTCATGCAGAAAAATGAGGGGGATATTGAAAGAATCGCACAGACAAATGAAACTGCAACATTTGTCGCAACCGTCAGGCCCCATTGCGCCGGCCATGTGCATCGGCTGGTTGGCGATAATTCCTACGCTGTGCCCGTCCAAACGCGCCAAACAAGTGATCACGCTTCGATCGAAGTCAGGCTTAAGCATAAATATCTGCTCATCATCCACAATGGTCTTGATAACCTGTGTCATATCGTAACCGCGGCGAGACTCATCCGGAATGATGGAGAGCAGCCTCTCCTGTCGCGATTCCTGGTCTTGTCCACGCGGAGGCGCCACCGGAGGCAATTCCTGCCCGTTGGACGGTAAATAGGAGAGGAACTCCCGCACCATACGGAAACAATCCGACTCGTCTTCGGCCGTACGGTCCACTTGACCCGTGATTTCGGCATGGATTCTCCATCCGCCCAGATCTTCGTTTTCAATCTTCTCGCTGGTGGCCACTTCCAGCACCCTGGGACCGGAAACCGCCATGCACGACCCTTTGACCTGAACCACGAAATCCGCGAGCGCGGCCAACCAGGACGGCCCTCCGAAACACTCACCCATGATTGTGGCGATAAGCGGCGCCTGACGGCATCGAATAGCCATTTCTTTTCGCATGGTCATGGAACTCAGCCCGTCGGAGCCCAGAATGTCCGGGATGCGAGCGCCTCCGCCTTCGCCTAGATGGATTATGGGATAACCTTTCTCCGTCGCCCAAGCGCTGAGTCGGTGTTCTTTTCCTACGCCTACGCGGCCTCCTGTCCCCGCAAAGACCGTGGCGTCGTCCGCGCTTATAGCAACAATCCGGCCGTCAATCGTCCCGAAGCCGCACACTTTTCCGTCAGCCGCGGTCTTGGCTTCCATACCGGGTATGTCCGAATGGTTGAGCAAGCCGATCTCGAAAAAGCTCCCCGGATCCAGCAGGCTCTCGATGCGCTCCCGTGCGACGCCTAATCCCATGGAGCGCTTCCGAGCCACTTTCTCGGCGCCACCCATCTCTCCGGCCATAGCTTTTCGACGTTTCAATTCTTCGATGGCTTCTTCCATTCCCATTGCCGACCGCCTCCTCATGGACTGAACCGCCGTTACCGGCCTATCCAAAATATAATGGCACAAAAAATCCCTTCTGTGGGCACAAAATGACCGCGATCCCGCGGAGAGTCCCGTGGACCCGGGCGTGGAAGCGTCCTGCCACGACCCCTTGGGCTGAGGCGCGCGAATTCTCGCTGGGGTTGGTTGGAGTTTGAGTTTTGCCCGGAGGCGCGGCCGAGCCCCGCCAATCATTTACGCCGCGGGGATTCAATCTGCGCCGTAGCGCTTCTCTTCGTAACTCAGGCCACACATTTCGGACAGTTTCTCGGACTGATAAAATGTGGCGCTCATAAAGTTGTGGCGGCGCACGCCTGTCTTGCTCAGCCCCAGAGCGCCCGAGACCGTGTCGTGTCTGATCCTGGATCGGCGAGTTCGGCCGAGACAAAACCGCTCGCCAATGTGATGTTCGGCAAGTAGTTCTGAAGTGAGTCCTGGCGCCTCACTTCCACGGCAGCACGTCGAACGCGCGGCAGGATGTCTATGAAGCAGTCAAGCGCCCGAGGATCGAAATGAGCGCCCCTGTCACGGAGCATGATCGCAAGGGCTTTCTCTTCCGGGTACGCGATTTTGTATGGCCTTTCATTCACCAGCGCATCGTACACATCCGCGATCGCAACGATGCGAGCGCCCTCCGGAATGCTTTTTCCGGCGAGTCCATCCGGATACCCTCGACCGTCCCAACGTTCGTGATGGGACAGCGCAATCTCCTTGGCCATGCGCAACACCGGGATGTCCGATTTTCCCAGAATGCTGGCGCCGATCCGACTATGCTCTTTCATGATTTCCCATTCCTCGGCGCTCAGGCCCCCGGGCTTGCGCAGAATCCTGTCGGGAATTCCAATCTTGCCGATGTCATGCATAGTCGCGGCCAGTTGTATGTCTGCGACAGCCTCGGACGGCCAGCCAAGGGCCCTCGACATTTCGGCCGAATACAGCCCGATCCGCTGGATATGCTCGCCGGTCTCGATGTCGCGAAATTCCATCGCCGACATAAGCCGTAGGACTATCTCGTATTCCCGATCCCTGATCCTCACAGTGCGCGCCATAACTTCCTGTTCCAGCGACCGCTCGTATTGGCGGCTCACGAGGTGTAAGCGCCGCCGTTCCAAGGCGCCCGCGACGGATATGATAATTTCCTTGCGCCCAAACGGCTTGGTTATGTATCCGTATGCTCCGTTAGTCACGGCGCTGACGCCGGTGCTGTCGTCGTTCACTCCTGTCACCATGATCATCGCAACGTCCGGGTGCTTGGCCTTTGCGCGGCGGAGCAGCTCGATCCCCGAGATACCCGGCATGATGATGTCGCTCACCACAAGATCCCAATGATCGCGCGACAGCAATTCCAGCGCCTCTTCTCCGTTGGCGGCCACCGCGCAGGAATATCCCTCCGCGCTGAGATAACGATCGAGAATTCGTCCGATGTCCGGTTCGTCGTCCACTATGAGAATTTTCGCCATCGGTTCTCTTTGCATCGCGCCGACCCTCCTCCGCCTCCTATGGAAACCCTTGAGCCCCCGACTGCCCCGCCTACGGCATTGAGAGCTCACTTCATTGGCCGTGGACCACCGGCTCAGCGCCGTTACGGCCCGTCCTTGAGGACTAATCAGGTTGTGTGTTTGACACCGCTGTCTCCATTCCGCTCTTGGAGGCGCTAACGTGGAGTGAGCCTGAAATCACCGGGATACGACAGGAGTGCTCTTGGACTTGATTTTCATCCCTTCGCGCGATTCTTAATTCCAGCGCCAGCGCCTCGCCGTGGCGTCCCTGTTTTCGATAGACGCTTGAAAGATCGCGTAGCACGTTGGATACTCGCCTGCCGTCCCAGCCCGTACTTTGAGCCAACACGTCTAATGCCCTCTCGTAGTACGATCCTGCGGCCACATAATCGCCGTCACCTTTGGAAAGCTGGGCTGCGAGCAGCAGATTCGCCGCGTAACTGAAATGGTCTTGGCCTGGGCCACGTTCACGGGGGTTTTCATGAAAGGCGAAAACCACTCCAAGAGGCTCTCCCTGCCCATCCTCTAACGGAATGACGCTGCTCTCGATCGGGATCTCCGACCGGTCTCTGGCAACGAGGAGGTATTCAGTCAGACACAGCGCGTCGTTGCAGTAAGATGGGGCCGGGGCCATATCTTTGAACACCTCTCCTGTGGACCGATCCTTGAGCACGTATACTTCGCTGATGTGTCGTCCTACGGCCTGGTATTGGTTCCACCCGGTGAGGGTTTCCGCCAATGGATTCGCTTGCTGAATGACGCCGCTTTCGTCGGTGAGTATCATCGCGCCGCCGATGCCTTTCATGATCCGGGAGAAACGTATAGCGGCCTCTTTGGCCCTTTTGTCGCGGTGATGCCTGTGCAGCGCCACAGCAATGGTGGTGCGCAGTTCCGCTTCCGAAAAGGGTTTCACCAGATATCCAAAAGGCTCAGAGCTTTTGGCCCGTTGCAGGGTCGGCTCATCCGAGTAGGCGGTGAGAAAAACGATCGGAATGTGGCAGAGCCTGTAAATGCTTTGCGCCGCCTCCACACCGTCTACGGCTCCGGCGAGCTTGATGTCCATAAGCACGAGATCGGGCCTTAATGAGGCCGCCTTTTCGATTGCATCCTCGCCGTAAGCGCAAATACCGGCCACCACATAGCCCTGAGCGATCAGGCGGCTCCCCAATTCCAGAGCCACCACTACTTCGTCCTCAACGATCAGTATTCTTTCCGCAGTCATTCCTGGCCCCCTCATCCTTGACACCGATCTTTGAATTCGATCTTGAAACAAGTTCCGTTGCCCGTGCGGACATCAAGGCTGCCCCCTAACTGGATCTCGGCAAGGTTCGTCACGAGTTTCAGGCCCAATGAAGACGTGCGCCGCCAGTCCAGATCCTCGGGCAAACCGCGGCCGTTATCGGAGACGGCCATCCTGTAGACACCCTGCTTGTCCCGGTGAAACTCGATACGCACTTCCCCGCGCTCACCTGCGACAAAAGCATGCTTGAGACAGTTGGTGACGAGTTCGTTGACAATGAGACTGCACGGCAGAGCCGTGCCGACCGGCAGAAGAATTCTGTCAACGCAAGCGCGAATCGTTACCGTCGCCTGCCCCGTAAAGTGGGCGTTCAGGAGGGCTTGGCTCAGATTACCGACGTATTCTGAGAAATCGATTCGTGAAAGATCTCCTGACTTGTACAATTGCTCATGGATCAAGGCCATTGACTTTATGCGGCTCTGGCTGTCCATCAGCGCGAGACGAACCGGTCGGTCAATTACTCGTTCGCTCTGAAGAGCAAGGAGACTGGAAATAATCTGGAGATTGTTCTTCACCCGGTGGTGGATTTCGCTCAGAAGGGCTTCCTTTTCTCTCAGGGAAGCGCTGATGCGTTCTTCGTTCCGCTCTCTTTGAGCTATTTCAAGCTGCAAGCATTGGTTGGCGGTCCTCAGCTCCGCCGTTCGCTCGGCCACTCGCTGTTCCAGTTCCTCGCGGGCTTCTCTCAACGCCGCTTCTGCGCGCTGGCGGGTTTCAATCTCAGCTTTGAGGCGCTCATTCGCGCGCTGGAGAGCCTTGCGCCTCACCCGTTCCTCTTCGTATAGCCGAGCCATATCCTCCGCATATCTCAGGCTCTGTCGCATCAGTAGCGGAGTTTCTGATTCCGCCGCTCTATGGTTGCTGGCGATGCCCGATATCATCTCGGTCTCCTCTGAAGCGCCTGATTGCTTGCGCCGTTCGATGTTCTGCCTCCATTTCGTTGTCAAAGCTTTCGGCGCCCGAATCTTCCGAGCCCAAAACTCAGTCATGAGCCGGCGCATGCCCGCTTCGAGACCATGACCGCGAGAATCAGAGACGAAATCGGAAGGGCGCGGAATCCGAAGGTCTTCATGGGACGCCCCCTTTTGAGGCCGATGTGGTAACGAGCACAGGTGATAAAGTCATGTGGCGGCGCGTTGGCCGCCTGTTTATTTTCTGTCGTTTGATGACGGAGCAATTGGCGTGCCACTCGGGAAATCTTACGGCGTTGTGCAATTAACTGTGTATTTGCAGGGCATTATCCGTTGGGCCGACGGTTTGGGAGGTCAGAGGAGCTGGACGCACACAGATGGCTGAACAAAAAATGGACACAACAGAAAATGGTTATAGTGTCGCTATGTTGAATATCAATAAGAAGAAGACGTCTGTTTCGCGGGTTTGCGCGTGGTTGTTTTTTGGTCAGAAGGTTGGCGGTGAGGCAAAAGGTGTGTGGGAAATGGACATCTCCCGGTGTCTACTCCACAATCCCCAGGGCCCTAATATAATGATTGAGCGAATTCCTCGATATGTCCAAGAGCGCAGCGGCCGCCACCCTATTGCCGCCGGTGCGATGCAGCGCCTCGACCACCAAGGCCCGTTTGAGGTCCGCGGTCACGTCGTTGAGGGAGCGACCTTCCGGAAACGCTGCGGTGAATTTCCACGCCTGATCGGGTTCGCTCAACCCAAGTTCGGCCACGGTCATTTTGCCTCCTCCCGAGAGAATCAATGCGCGTTCGACCACGTTTCGCAGTTCTCTCACATTGCCCGGCCATTCGTACGCCATGAGCGCATCCATTGCGCTGGGCGCCATTTCCACAGGAGCGTTCAACCGTATCTCCTTCTGCAACTCCGAGACGAGGTATTCCACGAGGACGGGGATATCTTCCCGTCTCTCTCTCAGAGGCGGGATTGCTATGGTGAGCACATTAAGCCGATAAAACAGGTCGCGTCGGAACCTCCCCTCTGCCACTTCGCTCTCCAGGTCTTTGTTGGTCGCGGTTATGAGGCGCGCATTCACAGAGACGGTTTTCTCGCCGCCAACGCGGGTGAACGTGCGGGTGTCGAGGAATGTGAGGAGCTTGGCCTGAAGGCGTTCGGACAGTTCCCCGATTTCATTTAGGAAGAGTGTTCCACCCTCGGCGAGTTCCAGCAGGCCCCTTTTCCGACCCCGAGCCCCGGTGAACGCGCCCGGCTCATATCCGAAGAGTTCGGATTCCGCCAGCTCCCGCGACACAGAGGCTGCATTAATGGTAAAGAAAGGCCCTCGGGCGCGGTCTGAATGGTCGTGGATGAACCGCGCCAGATAATCCTTGCCGCATCCGCTTTCGCCCAACAGCAGCACGATGCTGCCGCGTGAAGCCGCAAGGAGCGCTTTTTCCAGCGTCTTCCGCATGGCGAGAGACGGATACCGGAGACTGGCGACCGGAGGAGTTTGCCCGATTCTCTTCCTGTCCGTTATGTCTCGCGCCACACCGCAAAGGCCGATGATTTCACCATCCGCGGTGTGCAGAGGAACTCGAGTTTCCAGAAAGGTTCGCGCCATTCCTTTGACGGATCGCGTGTATTCTTCCTCAATCGATTCTCCACTGAGCACGCGCAGATCAATTTCTCGTAGATGAAGTCCTGCTTCGCCGCCGTAGAGTTCCTCATCGGTCTTCTCGATGAGTTCCGAAGCCGGCATCTGAAAGAGGTTCTCCATCGCCGGATTAACAAGGATGTAGCTCAGGGCTCGGTTCTTAATGTACATGCAGTCCTGAGCCGCTTCGAAGACCGCCCTGAAGCGCTCTTCGCTCTCTCGCAGCGCGGCCTCTGTTTTCCTGCGCTCCGCTACCTCGACGCGGAGTTTATCGTTGACGATTTCCAGTTCTTGGCGTTTAGTTCGTTCATCCTCGTAGAGCCTTGCAATGTCTTCGGCGTACTTGAGGGATTGCTGTGCGAGGCTATCCGCATCGACGGCAGTATCGTTCTGCTTGGTGGTCCTCTTCGCTGCCATGCGCGCCTCCGCACAACCTTCAGGCCTCGAGAATCTGTTCCACCTTTCTCAACAACTCCAGAGGGCTGAACGGTTTCACAAGGTATTCGTCCGCCCCTGCTTCCTTGCCTTTCTGGATGTCCGCGGGTTGCCCTTTGGCCGTGAGGATAATTACGACGGCCTTAGACGTGCCCGGATCGTTCTTGAGGATACGCGTGGCTTCAAGCCCGTCGAGAGGACCGGGCATCGTGATGTCCATCATGATCAAGTCCGGCTTTTCCGCTCGGGCAATGGCGATCGCTTTCTCGGCCGTGTCAGCGGTGAACGTTCGGCAACCTTTTCGCGCCAGGGTCTTTTCGACCAGCTCTCGGACCTCCGGCAGGTCATCGACGACAAGGATTTTCTTCATGACAGCGCTCCTTCGCCTAACGCACAAGCGTTTCGGAGATGGAGGGCCGATCTCACCCCCCATCGTTCATGGGTTCTCTCTCGATTCGAATCCTGACGGAGCTCTGAGCGAGGCTCCCACCCCGGAGTATTCTACCGCAATGATGGCGGAGCTGTGAAGCCTATTCTTGAGTTATTGGCAAGGCAAGCTCGGGATGACGATTCATCGAGTATCCAGGACTTCTCTGACCGTTTTGAGCAGCTCCTTTACGTCATAGGGCTTGCTGACAAAGCCCTTCGCTCCTGCTTGCAGCGCCGCTTCCGCGGGACCGCTTTCCGCGTGTCCGCTCGCCACCAGCACCTTCACCGAGGGATCCATTCTCAGCAATTCTTCAAGGCACTGCTTGCCGCCCATCTGGGGCATAATCAAGTCGAGAATCACCAACGAAATATTTCCCCGTTGGGAAGAATACACCTCAAGCGCCTTCTTACCGTCGCAAGCAGTAAGCACAGTGTATCCCGCCTTAAGAAGAACTCTTGTCCCCAGATCCCGTAAGAACTCTTCGTCGTCCACCAGGAGAATGGTCTCCGTTCCGCCCCTCGGAACAGGTCCGAGCCCCTGCTGTTCCCCTCCGGCCTCAGCGATCAACGCAGGAAAATAGAGTTTGAACGTGGTTCCTTTATCCGGTTCGCTGTAGCACATGATGTGCCCGCTGTGTTGCTTGACGATACCGTACACGGTGGCCAGACCCAGGCCGGTGCCTTCACCGACCCCTTTAGTGGTGAAGAAGGGCTCAAATATGTGGTCACGCGTTTCCTTGTCCATCCCCTTGCCCGTGTCCGAAACCGTCAGGAGCACGTAAGGCCCGGGCCGCGCGCCCAGATGTGTTCGCGCGTACGCCTCATCGAGCAGAGCGTCTGCCGTTTGAATGACAATCTTTCCGCCTTCAGGCATAGCGTCTCGAGCATTGACGACCAAGTTCATGAGCACTTGTTCCATCTGGGTTGGATCGGCATTGATGACCTTCAGATCCTTGGCAAGAATCGTTTCGATCCGAATCATTTTGGGGATGGTTCTGGACAGAAGCTTCTCAACCTGACTGATGCGATGATTAAGGTTCAGGGGTTTCGGCTTGGTCTCCGTCTTCCTGCTGAAAGTGAGCAGCCTCTGCACCAGATCCGCGCCGTTCTTGGCCGCCTTATTTATTCTCGTCAAGTCGTCCTTGTGCGCGGAGGGGAGCTGCTCATCGGTCAGGATGAGCTCCGTATAACCGAGCACCACCTGCAACAGGTTGTTGAAATCGTGCGCGACGCCCCCTGCGAGCGTCCCAACGGCCTCCATCTTCTGCGCTTGGAGCAGTTGTCGCGAAAGCTCTATGTGTTCCGTGATATCTCGCTTCACCGCGACGAAGTTCGTGATCTTACCCAACGCATCGCGCACAGGCGAAATGGTCGCCTCTTCGTGGTACAGGCGACCGTCCTTTGCCCTGTTTAGGAGCCTTCCCGACCAGATTGCACCACCGGTGATGGTGTTCCACATCTGCTCGTAGAAGGCCTGGTCATGCGCGCCGCTCTTGAATAGGCGCGGATTTTGTCCAACGATCTCGTCTCGGGTATAGCCCGTAATCCGTTCGAGCGCCGGATTCACGTACTGGATCGTCCCGTGCGGATCGGTGATCACCATGCCCTCCGCGGCCTGTTCAATCGCCGTGGAGAGACGCTTCTGCGCTTCTTCGGCTTTACGTCTGGCCGTTACATCTCGCAACGCGGCGATCCTCGCGGCGCCTCCGCCGTACGGTATGGCCTTGCCTTTCACTTCCACGGGAATCGCGCGGCCCGACTTGTGCGCTACGGCGGATCCATACAGCTCTTCGCTTCCCGATAGGATGTGCGTCAGAGCTATCTCCTGGAACTCGGGAGCAACGTAGTCCTTCACTTTCTTCCCAACCAGGTCGCGCAGCTCATATCCGGTCATTTCGCAATAGGTCCTGTTAGCATCCAGGATAATACCCTCTCTGCTGATCACGAGGCCTTCGAATGCGCCTTCCGCAAGGATACGGAAACGTTCTTCGCTCTCTTTGAGAGCCTCTTCCGACCGCTTGCGTTCAGTTTCATCGCTGTACACAGCGACCACTTCCCCGGAAGGAAGCTTGTGCACGACGTTGTGCCTCCACCCCACAATTCTCTCATCTCTGTAAATTTTGAGAGGGAACTCTTCCGTCAGGCCGGTGCGCCACACCCGTTGAAACACCTCAAAGAGACCGAAATCCCTGACCCCCGGAAACACGTCCAACACGCTGCGACCGAGCACCTGATCCCTGGATATCTTTTCAATCTTCTCCCCAGCTTTATTGAATTCGACGAATACGAAATCGGCGCCGTCCTTCTCGGCCCGGTAAATGGCCACGGCATTGGCGATATTCTCGAAGAGCAGCCTATATCGTTCCTCGCTTTGCCGCAGCGCCTCTTGAGCGCGCTTGCGTTCGGTGACATCCCTGAAAACCAACACCACTCCAAGAATGGTCCCGTCCGCGGCTCGAACAGGAGCTCCGCTGTCGGCAAGCGCTCGTTCGGTCCCGTCACGCGCGATAAGGACCGTATCGTTTGCGAGCCCCACCATATGGCCGCTCTTAATCACCTTTTGGACAGGGTTCTCGCACAATTCACGAGTCTGTTCATTCACAATGTGAAAAACTTCGTCCAGCCGTCTGCCCAAAGCCTCCTCTTCGGGCCAACCGGTGAGTTGTTCCGCCGTGTGGTTTATGGACAAAACTCTGCTTCGCGTATCCGTGCTGATAACACCATCACCGATGGAACGTAGGGTTGTCGCCAGGAGTTCTCGTTCGCGCGCCAACTCAACCGTGCGATCTTTCACCTGTTCTTCGAGTTCTTTTTGCCAGTTTTCAACTCGTCCGATCATCGAGTTAAACGCGGCGGCAAGCGCGCCCACTTCATTGCAGCGCATGACTTGGGCTCGCGCGCTGAGGTTGCCCGCTTCCACTTCCCCCACGGTCTCGCTCAATCGTTCAACAGGTCGTGAAAGTTTGCCGGCCAATAATGACGCAAGAACTAGGGCCACCAGGAGACCCGCGAGACCTGCGACAAAGGAGTAAGTGAGCCCCTCCCACAGCGGCGCAAAGACCTCTGCTTCGTCACGTTTCACTACCATGCCCCAGACGACGTCCGGAGTCACTTGGATCTGTCTCGGCGCGGCCAAAACCGAGACGCCACGATAGTCTCGCGAGAGGATCGCCCCCTCCCGGCCTTCAATAGCCATACGCGCAGGTTCCGCGTCGTTCCGATACTCCAACACTTCCGGGATGATCCCATCCGGCAGCGGGTATTTGAGCGAAATCAATATGCGCAGATCCTGATTCACAAGCACAATATCCCCGGTTTTGCCCAGCCCTTGGCCCCCATAAAGCAAGGGTCTTACAAACTCGTCCGTGTCCACGTAGAGTAAGAGCGCCGCCGGTGCGATATCTCCGTTGCCGGTCGTTGGAGACGAGATCGAGATTGCCGAGTAGATAATCAGGTAAGTCCTGGCGCCTGAATCAGGCTTCAGGACTTCAACAGCTATGCCCTGAGGCGAAGTCACGGCATCGACCAAGCCGCGGCGCTCAAGGAGCTGGGCACCCACTTCCTTGTCATCCGTGCAGGCCAAGATCGCGCCGGTTCGTGTGTCAACCACCTGTATCTTCTGGTACGAAGAATAGATCCCGTGAACCAATTGCAGATACTCGGTCAGAGTCTTGTAGGCTTCATGATCTATCAATTCGGCTCTCAGTTGGGCCGCGTTGGTCACGCGGCGTCGGCTTTCGTCAAGAGCGCCACGTAATTGCTTTACGGAATCCTTAACGAGCGCGATGTCAGCCATCACCCTGGCGTGATTCTTCCTTTCCGCCAACCAGAACGTAAGCCGCTCCTTCTTCAGATCCGCGACCAGCGCAATTGTCTCCAGCGTTCGATCGCGTTCACTCCCGTAGTGCCCGTTGTAATGCGAGAGCGGTATGCCGAACGTGGGGACAATGTAGGCCAAGCCGAGTGTCACGGTGAACAGGAGGCCAAAACCGAGCAGCATCTGGGACCGCAGGCGGTAGAAAAATCTTGGACGCGTGGTCAATTTGTGGACCGCGCTGCCGGGGGTGGTCATTGCGCTCTCCTCCTTCCGGGGGTTGCTGAGAATTATGCCGGGCCTCTTGTCGCGCCGAGCCGTGATTGCAAACCTTACCTTGCGCCGGACAACTTATTGACATCACGAAGCCGGCGTCCGCGAAAAGGGGTATTGGAAACCGCCTTCCAGAAAGCGCTTCACCATCTCCATATGAGCAGCGGTAGAGGACGAGTTTCCCAAGGGGCGCGGGAGTTGCCCCAAGTCCCAAACGAAAAATTGCATGCCGGCGCGCCGGAATGACACATAATCGTCAATTTTCTTGGTATTATCCGGCAGCGAATACCCATGTCGATGATTGCCGGCCGAGCGCACAAAGGGGGGTGAAGGCTAACAGCTCTGCCCACGCCAGCCCATTCCATAACCTCGAGTGAATAATAGCATTTTGCGTTGTCTGCGACAAGGTGTATCTCCTGGCCTCTGTGGTGCTCCTCAAGCTGCTTGAGCCCGGATCATTCGGCGGTTAAACAAAGAAAAGCATGTTCTTCCGGTCAACCATCTGATATGGTGAAGGAAAGAGACTGGTATCGAGGGCGATCGGATGGTCGGGAGTAGTGAAAAGGAAAGAGAGACAATTCGGCCCGAATTTGACCGTTCAATCATGATCGATTTTCAGGGAGCCAAGATTACCTCCGACACGGGTTTCCTGTTGCTGGGGTCCGTTGACCACAGTTTCGGGATCGTGGGTCCAATGGAGAGTGAGCTGGCGGATACCAGGTCCTGGGTTCACCTCAGCCACACGCAGCTCCAAATGGTCCGAAAGAGAGTGAATCAGATAGCAGCCGGGTATGATGACTGCAACGATGCTGACTTTCTACAAATTGACCCCGCCCTTCGGCCCGCCATTGGTAAGGGAGACGAGGCCGGGGCGGGTCAGTCCAGGCTATCTCGGCTTGAGAATGAGATTCTGGGAACCGAAGATGGATTGAAGGCGCTCGAAACCGCCCTGACAAGGTCCAACGACGCGCTCATGAGGCGCAGGAAAAAGCAACGGTTGATCGGCGACAATTATTGCTGGTCTAAGAGGGCTTCAACTCAGGCACTTTCGGCACGCTTGGAGGACCAATGCTCAGAGGTCTGACGTTGATCCTGCGGTGCGCAATGCAATAGGGGGGCGCTCGTCCGTTCGCCCGATTCAAGACAGGTATATCCGCATTTCCGACGAGGAACTTCTGCACGCCGCGGATTCAATGACCTTTAACCACGGATGTATGGAGTTGAATTTCGTGGAAGAGGTTCCACAGGAAGCTCTCACGGAAAAAGGTACGGAAGCAGTATGGAAAATCTCCGCGGAAAAGAAAAAGGCCAGGCATGCGCCTGACCTAACTTCTTGATTTCCCTGGTAGGCGGGAGAGGGATTGAACCTCCGACCCCTGCCGTGTGAAACCAAAATCGACCCCAATTAAGACAACGCCTTAGTCGAAAACCCCCTGTGATTTCAAGCCAGTTCGCCCCCGATTGTTCTCGTTCGATCCCGACTTTTCGAGAAAAAAGGTAACATAGTGGAAACAGAAGTAAAGCGAAAGTGACTGCATAATCGGTGCAGTGCTCACCCAACAGCAAGTCCAGGAGCCACGATTGCAAAATGACAGATGCAGTGCTCAAGCCTTCCAGTTCGCCCTCGAACACGCGGAACTTTCCCCCCTCGATTGTCTAAGTAGGCAAATCACGTCCTTCAAGGGGGGAGCACATGAAGATTCAAGCGTTGACGAGACGGGGGTATGAGCTTGCGTCTAGGGCCGTCTGCCTGATCATTCTTCTTGTATTCCTACCTTCCATAGCCTTCGCGTGGTCCGGTGAATGCGTCGCCGTCAAAGACGGTGATAGCATCTTCGTCATGAATAAAGGCACACGAGAGGAGATCCGCTTGCAGGGCATAGATTGTCCCGAATGGGGGCAACCTTTCTGTGGGCGAGCGAAAAAGTTCACGAATCAAATGGTTCGCGGGAAGATCGTGGAAGTCGAGCCGGTCACGACGGACCGTTACGGCCGCACCGTCGCATTGGTGACGGTAGACGGCAAGTCACTGAACAAGGAACTAGTCCGGGTAGGTTTGGCGTGGTGGTATCAGAAATACGCGCCGAACGATAGCGAGCTGGAGCGCCTGGAGAAAGAGGCACGGGAAGCAAAGAGGGGGCTGTGGGTTTTGCCGAACCCGAAGCCGCCTTGGGTAGACCGGGCCGAGAAGAGAAAGGCTGCAAGCCGCTAATCGACCAACTGTCAAGTTGCTTTAGAGTCGCTTAGGTAGCTTGCAAATGCTCACGGATATTTCGAGAAATCGCGAGGGGCCGCCATGTCGCGTTTTGCCTTGATATGGTCGGCACCATCGTTACTATTTTCACAGGGGAAGGCGTGCGGCAGCAAAACTCACACATGACCATGTATCACGACTTCCCGCCGTGATGGTTCAAATATAGCCGAACCACAGCTTCATGCAAGCCCAAAGTGCATTTGAGTCAGATGCAGACTTTTTCTGTTTATGGCTACATTTCCGCAACCACAGAGAAGCCGCAATTAAGCCATATTGTGCCAAATTGTATGCTCGGTTCAAATTAATAGTATTACACGCGCCAAGGTGATATAGTAGTGAGACACAACCACGCATCCGGCATCCACCCTTGCGTCAGCCCTCCCCACTCCACAAAGGAGGTCTTCATGTCAGCTACCGGAACATCGTACGATCGCCTCAACTTACTCCGTCTCCCCGATGAGACGAACGCCGCCTTTGCTCACCGGCTCGGCTTAACCCTGGGGACTCTTAGGGGATGGAAGAAGCGGCGCAAAGTGCCATTGCGTTACATGACCGTGCTTCGTGAGCGAACCGGAATTAACCCCTTCTGGTTGTATACAGGAAAAGGTCAACCCTTTCCCGATGTCCTACTGCCAGGCAAACAGGCTTTTTCGGGTTATGCCGTAGCCCCTGCTTTCGAGCTTGCTTCCGCCACTCTATTTGGATCACCCCCCGAGGAAAAGACTGACATCATCAGCGTTGCGAGTATTTACCTCTTGGGTTTCGTGCACGGGAAACGTGGGGTCATGAAGGTTGAACAATTGCCCTGAAAGCACCAGGCACTAAAATGGGGGCTCCATTTGAGCGTGTAAATGGCTCTAAGGGTCTCTATAGAAAAAACAACAAGAGGCGAAGCCGTCCCCCCTCCCACCCCCCGTCCGGCCGGGCCAGCGTGCCTGTAGAGCCGCCGCAATCCGACCAGCTCAGCCGCACCGGCATCTAGCCCGGAACTTTGATCCACTGAGATCCGCCGCACACCACAACGCCTGAAATGGACCCTGCTTGCCGGGCTTGCCGGAGGGGGCCCCCCCTCACCTTTGGCACGGATCTTGCTTATCACGGTGATTGATGTTAAACACCTGCGCCCATGAGCGAGAGACAACCGCGGCGGAACGATCCGAATCTGGCCGATTTGCCGGACCATTGGAAAGTCCCTGAGCCCGGCCTGGGAACCTGCCTGGGAATCGGCGAACCGGAACATTCCTTCCTCTCCCCTGATCCCCTTCGGGTTCGAGTCTGTGAACGTTGCCGGGCCCTTGGCGACCGCTACGTCAACCCCGATACCTATGGAGATCTTGACCGCTGATCTTGGCCGCTGGTCTGATCTCGCCGCCGCGTAACACGAATCTGACCCCTTTCAGGTGGGAATCACTTCTAAGTGGTTCCCAGTACTACACCGTCACACACCAGTACTGCGCGGCAATCCGGCCTAACGTAGCCTTTTAATGCTTACATACCCCGCATCTTTTCCCTTGACAAGGGGGAACTTGATGTGTTACGTGTGTGTCACAGTAGGTAAAACCACTGGAGGCACAGCCGATGGAAACCAGAAAGGGAGCAGGTTACACCAGAGTTTCAAGCACGGATCAGGCCGACAACACGAGCCTGGAAGCGCAGCGCAGGCAGATCGAAAGCTACTGTGCACTTAAGGGAATTGAACTCACGGAGATCTTCTCCGATCCTGGTGTATCTGGCGGGAAACCGCTGGCGCACCGTCCCTCAGGAAGCCAGCTTGTCGAGAAGATCCGCTCCAGAGAGATCGGATGTGTGATCCTTCCCAAGCTTGACCGTGGATTCCGGTCTGCGTCGGATTGCTTGACTGTGATCGAAGAGTGGCAGCGTCAGGGGATCAACCTGCACATCGTGGACCTGGGAGGCAACTCCGTGGACACCACGTCACCGGCCGGCAAGTTCATGATTTCCGTGTTGGCCGCGGCTGCTGAGATGGAACGAGGTATGATCCGTGAACGCTGCAATGCAGGCCGAAGAGCACGCAAGGCCGCTGGTGAGAGGATTGGCGAGGTTCCTTTCGGCTGGAGTCTTGGCTCGAACGGTCGAACCCTTGTTCCGAACGAGAAGGAGCAGGAAGCCCGGACGCTAATCTTCTCGTTACATCGGAGCGGCCATAGCCTTCGGTCCATCGCCGCGGGACTTGAGCGCCGGGGGATCCGTACCAAAAAGGGTGGTCGATGGTCTCACCGTCAGATATCATCGATCTTGAGAAGTGCCGCATGACCAAACCACAGATCCCGCTATCTCAGGACATCCGAATGCACCGTCTCGTCCGGTTGCTACGTGAGATGTCCCCTGAGCGCCGGGACGCATTGCTGAAGACTTTGAAGTCGAATCGCCTGGCCGATCTGCTCCGCAAGAAGGACATAAACCATGCCCCGGAAACCCACGAAAAAGGCTGAGCCCTCACCTGCCGCGCAGCGCACCCCGATCGTACCCGAGACCGGTCAGCTTGACCCTGAGACCCTGGAAACCTTGCTCCAAATGGTGGAATGGTGGAAGCGCAACCGAGAGAGAATCCTTTTGCCCCCGCTCGGAACCCGTCCTATATTTCACAGGAAAAAGAGCGTGCTTCGCAGCGTCCGCCTGGACGAACGTCTTATCAAGGCAGCCGAGAGAAAGGCCAAGGAAGACCGCAGCGCAAGCGGAGGAACCTTCAACACACTCGTTGAACTGCTTGTGTGGCAATGGCTTGGACAGCCGCCCGAGTTCCTCGCATAGAGGCCCATCTGTATACTTTGGCCCCCGCCTGAGCTTTGAGCAGTCGGCACCTACGTCCTGGCCTTTCTTGCGTCTTTTCGCCTTGTTATAGACATCTTTGGCCTTCATGAAAAACTGGTTGACACGGCGACCGGTTTGTATAATGATGTTTTATATGAAAACACGTGGCGCTAATAACCTGATTGACCAGATCGACCAACTCACCTGGCCCATGCGCCGCGCAATCGAACTCGTATTTTCTGACCCGCACAACTACCTGACCGCATCCACGGTTCGCACCTGGCTCCAGTGCGCCATTTTCGAGCCCGTCGGCCGGGGCGCACCGAGCAGCCCGTACGGACACGAACTCTCGCTGAGTGACATCGTAAACCTCAGTTTTTTCAACGCATTGTTTGCGATGGGAATACGGTTTACGGACCTCGCAGCTATTTTTCAGAGCGACGCCGTGCACCAAACAGAACAGGCGGTCGGTATTGCTACGGACATAAAACGAATGATCGTGTTGAATGTCGCAACACTGAACGACAATTTTCGCCAACAGATTGCGGACGCGCTCCAGTTCAGGGGGGTCGAAATTGAACATAGGAGGCGAAAATTTCGGCGCAGGGGACGCGTGTTCCAGTGCTATTTCGAGGCGATGCGGTACAACGTCGTTGCGACTGTTTTCACCTGGCCTGCGTCGCCCCCCGCGCACTGGATCGGATTGGCCCCTCCGCCGAAAACCGTTTTCACTGCTGAACAGTGGCGGCAAACCAAATCGATCGCCACCCACACTCAGATCGATATATATCAGCATTATCAGCACGTTCGCGGCAAACTCGGCATGTAGCCGGTTTTTTTTCAGCGCGCTGGTCGCCGCGCCGACCAGATGGAGGCTAAAATGGAGCAGCTCATGACAATCACGGATGTGGCGCACAGAGCGGGCGTTTCGGTTACGACCCTGCGCCGATGGTTGAAACGAGGCATCGGCCCTCGGTATCGACGGCTGCCGTCAGGCGGGCACAGATTCGCTGACCCTGACGTAACCGCATGGTTACGATCAATGGTGATCGAACCCGACCGGGTCAAACGCCAGCCCTGAAAAACGACGCCCCGCACTGGGCGGGGGCAAATGGTGGTTACAAATATGGTTAACGCGACAATACCCACATCCAAACCAACTGTCAACCCTGAAATCGATCTCGACCAGGCCAGAACATTTTTAGAAATGCTGGACCCCGCGGGAAAATTTACATTCCAGGTTTTTGACGACACGGAGGACAAAAACCCATCCAGGGCTGCGAAATTTCACGGCACGTTCGATCAGCACGCAGCAATCCTAACGAAACTGAACCTGGATCGCCGCGGCGTTCATGTCACCATTAATGAAACGGATTTGCAGGGCCGCAAAACTGAAAACATCAAACGGGCGCGCGCTCTGTTCGTGGATCTGGACGGCGCGCCGATCCTGCCCGTGATGGACGCGGACGTGGAACCGCACATCATTGTTGAATCGAGTCCCGGACGTTTTCACGCCTATTGGCTGGTCGATGATGTTGCACTGGATGAGTTCGGAGCGATACAGCGAGCGCTGGCCGCGAAATTCAATGGCGACGCCAAAATCCACGATTTGCCGCGGGTCATGCGGCTGCCGGGATTTCTACACCACAAACGGGAACCCGTGCTGTGCACACTGCAGTTGGATAATGAACGCCCACCCTACCAAAAACAGGAAATCATCGACGGCCTCAAACTGAACCTCAATGCGGATGAACCACCCGAAACGGCGGGGGTGGTTACAAAATCGGATTTTGCTGCCGTCCTCTCTGGCGTGCCCCAGGGTGACCGCGATGAATCGATTTTCAAATTTGCCTGTAGCCGGTTGGCCAGGGGCCTGTCATTTGATGAGGTCAAAATGTTGGTGCTGGCGGCGGCCTGCAACTGCACGCCGCCGTTCCCCGAAAATCAGGCGATAATGAAATTGCAGCAGGCGTTAAAATACCACAGTCAGCGCCAGCAATCACGGCATGATAGCGCAACAACCGCTCCACAAACGCAATCTGAACCAGATCAGGCCAAAACACCCAAACAGGAGCGGCCCAGCAAATTCAGAGTGCTCGTCAATTTGCTCTCACAGCAGGATATCGCGTTTTTCCATGACCAATTCCAACACCCCTGGGCGTGCCTGCGGATCAACGATCATTTTGAAAATATCCGTATCAGGAGCGGGGTTTTTCGCAACTATTTAACCAGACTGCATTATCTGGCCACTGGCGGGGGCGTGGGCCGGGAAACGTTACAGCAGATTCAGGACCTGTGCTGCGCACAGGCTCTCCATGACGGTGAACAGAGGTCGCTATCATATCGGACCGCCTGGCAGGATGGGCGGATACTGATCGATTTGGGCCGCTCGGACTGGGCCGCTGTGGAAATTTCCCGTGACGGCTGGCGAATCATTATTCCGCAAAAACCTCCGTTCAAACGGTTTTCCCACATGCAGGCATTGCCGGAACCCGCGTCTGGTGGGGATATCGCGGCTATATGTCAGGTATTACCGGTCCGGGATGATTCGAGCCGAATTCTGCTCCAGTGCTGGTTACCGACAGCATTCGTGCCCGACATTCCCTGTGCAGCGCTCCTATTGCAGGGCCTCCAGGGGTCCGGCAAAACGTTCGTCTCCGAAATTCTGCGAATGTTAGTTGATCCCAGCGCGACCCGCTCCCTGAGTTTGGCGCGGGACGCTACCGAACTCGTGCAGGCGCTCGATCATCACCATCTTCCCGTGTTCGACAACATTAGTTCATTGCCAGGCTGGGCCTCAGACGTGCTGTGCCGCGCAACCACCGGCCTGGGACACACAAAACGGGAATTGTACACGAACGATGATGATTATACGTATTTCGTCCAGCGCAGTTTCATTCTGAATGGAATCAGTTTGTCAACACGGCCAGACCTCGCAGACCGGGTGCTGTCCATCGAACTGGACCGCATACCCGACACGGACCGGAAATCGAAACGCGAATTGATGCAGGTTTTTGACGCGGTCCAGCCGGGGGTTTTTGGCGCGCTCCTGGACGCGCTGGTGCGCGCGATGCAAATCCGTGAAACGCTGGAAATCCGCAACCTGCCACGCCTGGCGGATTGGGCTGAGTGGGCAATCGCGGTCGCGGAGGCCCTCGGCATCGACACTGACCGATTCATAGCCGCGCTCGCGGACAATGCCTCCCGCCAGCACTGTGAAATCTGTCAGACCGATCCCACTGCGGTCGCCCTCTCCCAGTTCATGTCAGACCGCCCGTTATGGACTGGAACCGCCAGCGCCCTGTTCGCTGAACTGGCCAAAATCGCAGGTGACGAAAAACTGGATCGTGAAACCACCTGGCCCAAATCGCCCAGCGCACTATCACGCCGTTTGAGGGCCCTGACGCACAACCTCATGGCGACTGGGATCGACGTGCAACATCAGCGGATTGGCAGTGGACGAACTCGAACATGGATTATCAGTCGGGCGGAGAATGGGCCGGAAATGCCGTCCGCGGCGTCCGTGCCGTCCAAATGTAATGATACCAGTACGTTATGTGCGGACGATACACGGACGGCAATCGCTGGTGATACAAACGCCGTCCGCAATACCGGCCGCGATAAATCCGCTCCTGGAGCTATAATGGACGACACGGACAGTGTGGACGACATTTCCGGGTTATCTGGCGGTCCCCGTGATCCCCGATTGATCGCATTGGGTTGTTACGACTGCGCCGACCTCCATAACGACGGGAACCATCCGGTATGCATTTTCGGTGATGGTGTAGTTGACCTGCGAAATTCTGGGAGTGTGACATGTCCCAAACAATTATAAACCACTCCAGGAGCTACATTGCAGGTTATCAAATTATAGATTGCGCTTGTAAAGAGGGCTTTATGCGACAAACGCCGCTCATGGGCATGGACCCATCGAGATCCGAATAACGTCACGGCTAGTTTGGGGGGAATCATGACGAACATCATCAAACGCCTCAACGACAGGCTCCTCGAGGAAACGGGGGAGTCCATGAACACAATCCAGCAACCATCCTGTCAGTTTTGCGTGCTACGCGAGGAGCTGGGAGCGAAACTGTGCGCAGCGAAACGCCCTCCAGGATTCACTCCCGGCGACCGCCTTGAATGTAATGAGATGCTCCAATTTTGCAGCCTGGGACAGTTCGAGCTGCCCTACCTGCTCGGATTCGGCCTGGATGATGCGCCGGCACCGCCCTCGGAATTGCCGGAAACGGTCTCATTCGAGGAGTGGATCGGATTGGCCGACAAATTGGTGAGGACATCCTCATTCGGTTCCACCTACGAACTGCGAACACGGGCACTGGAAAACCTCATCCGTAAATCGGAAGCGCGGAGTGGGAACGATGCCCCGTAAATCGGACGAACCGGCACGGCCGCTGTTGACGGCGCTGGAACTCATTCAGGGTTGCTCCCGTGCCAAGGGGGACTGCTACAATTTCTTGCGAATGGACCTCGCGCAGCTCAAGTCCAGTGGTGACCTTTCCAAAGCCTACGCTGGATTGTCGGCTTGCCAACAGGTCTTGGGTCCCCTGCACAAAGACTACCGCGGAACCCTGGAAAGCATGAGGAAGACTCTGGATTCATACGCAGCGCATCTCCATAAAGCCGACTCCTGGAGGGACTTGGTTGCGCTTGCACTGGAACGTCTCGATCCGCACATCACTCCACAAGGGGCCCGCGTGATCGCCAAGCTTCGCGAAGTTTTTGATTTACCGGAGCCCTTGAAAGGAAAGAGCGATGGAAAACATTCAGATTGAAGTCCGGGATAACCTTTTGACCATCACCGTGGATCTTACCCAGCGAGGCAGGCTGTCAAAGGCCGGAAGGAGCCGAGTAATCGGATGCACGAACGGGAACGTCCCGTTGATCGACTCCAAGGGTTACCGCAAGGAACGACTCAACTGCACCGTCTCAGTTCCTCTCTCTCAAGAGGAGCTTGCGGCTTGGCCTCTGAACGATACCGAAGCCACAGCCGGACCAACATAGCAGGCATGGACAGCAGCCCTCAACCGGGCATGTGGCAACCGAGCGCTCCAGGACAAGGGAAATTGCATTATGAACAGAAAGAGCGAAAAAGCCGAAACGCATGAGGGGCCGACTGCACGCTTCTTGGCCGAAGTTGACACTCTGATAGAGGAAGCTCGTGATGGTTCAACGCCGCCCGCGGAACTGATTGCACGGCTAGATGACCTTCAGGCAGAGCACAAGCGTCGAGTTCGTGGCTTCAGGCCGAAAGGTCGGGAGCTCACCAATTACCTGCATGAGCTTCAACGCAAGGAGCTTTCGGAAGCCATAAGGGCACGCGGGAAACAAGAATCCTGATTACAGATTGGTCGCATGGAACGTTTACTCACCCCAAAAGAAGCCAGTCAGATACTGGCGATCCCGATCAAGACGGTTCACGAATTATGCCGCCGTCACGTGCTGGGGTTTGTGCGCATGGACAACCGAGGCAGCCGGCGCTTCACAATGGAGCAGATCCAGGCATTTATCCAGAGCCAGACGGTCGCCCCCCGAATCGCAGTTGACAGGAAGCGAATGAAAGTCTTACCCTCTCGGCCGCAAGCTATCACGCGGAAAGGGGGCGAGAGATCGACAGGGGTTTCGACTAGGGCGCAACTCAGAGAGGAGATGCGCTCATGGTGACTAGGAGAGGGAAGAAGCATTACATCTATTTTCGACCGTTCAAAAGCGAGAAGATCGGGCTTGCTGTGGATGCGCCGACAAAAACCGAGGCAAGAGCTATCGAAACCATGATCCTGCGAGCCTGCCGAACCGGGGACTACACAAGCCTTGATCCTGTGTCTCGTGAAGCCACGGTCAGGATGTTTGTCAACCAGGGCTGGCAGTTACCCGCGGGTCTTAGAGATGAGCAATTCGGACCTTTGCCGGAATTGAGCTTGGGGGAAGCTTCTGAGCGGTTTCTCAAGAGCCCGGAAGTCAGGGATACCAAGCAGCGCTGGCGTCACAAGATTGCGCTCTTGAACATCTTGGAACGGCTCGGAAAGGAAACTCCGGTCAAGAGCTTGTGGATTTCGGACCTGAAGGCTTACCGCGAGGCCCGAATCAAGGAGGGTCGTAAGCCGACCACCGTCAACCGTGAGCTGGGCTCACTGAGCAAGCTCTATGCTTTTCTCATCGAGGAGCGAATCGTTGATGACAATCCGGTAAGGCGATTACCCAGGCTCTCAGAGAAGTGCTCCTTGCGCCATGTGCAGATGAGTAAAGTTGACGTTGAGCGAATAACTGGGGCCTGCCCGGACTGGTATGCGGCGATGATTTGGACGGCCTATTACACAGGGATGCGCCGGGGAGAGTTGCTCAATCTGCGCCGAAAACAGGTGAACCTTCAACGCCGGATGATCTATCTTACCGGAGAAGACACGAAGGAGGGGCGAATCAAGAGGGTTCCATTACGCCTCGAACTCATGCCGATTTTGGAAGAGGCCATGAAGGTTACGTGCTTGGAAACCGACCGCGTATTCCTGATTCGAGACGCGAAAGGTGTCCGACCGGCACAAATGGAAGCGAGCAAGAATCCGTGGGGGCGGGCTTGTGAGAAGCTCGCACTTAGTAAGCCGTGGCCTCGGTTCCATGACTTGAGAGCTACGTGGAAAGTGAATGCCAGGCGGTCAAGAATGCACCCGGAACTTGAGCGGGCAATTATGGGGCATGGTGAGCGAGGGTTATCGGTTCACGAGCGGTACGGGTTCATATCGGACGAGGAGCTGCTCCAGGCTGTGGACGCGATGACCTTCGATCACGTCAAAGAGACAGTTGTGATAGTCCCAGACATGGTTTCCGGCGAAAAAGGTAACAAAATGGAAACAAGTGCGGCTTCTCAAAGAAAAAGGTCACGTGCCGCCGTGACCTAACCAACTGATTTTATTTGGTAGGCGGGAGAGGGATTGAACCTCCGACCCCTGCCGTGTGAAGGCAGTGCTCTCCCACTGAGCTACCCGCCCATGTTGCCCCAAAATATATGCTGACAGGTCTTCTTGTCAAGGGCCGTCTCTCGCCTTCGCGTGACCGGTCGAGCAAGGAGACGGTCGGCCGACACGAGCCTCATCTAAAGTCAGCGTTTATGAGACCCACGGGATTTGAAGGGCCATTATTACGGTATTCTCTAATAGCTCGCGGGTCTTACGACTGTTTCGAGTAAAGATCCAAAAAAGTCATCCGGACCCAACCATTCAGTTGCGCGCGGCGCGTGTTCTCCCTATTACTTATACTGATGCGATTCCGAGAGAGCGAAATGTCCAGCGCAACAGGATGGGAATTTCCTGAACCAAAGTCCCGGGGCCTCGGGTCATCCGAGGACAATCAGGTCTCCAGCCTACAACCTTCCACGAGTTGTATGTTTGACGGCGCATTCTTACTCCTTTGCCTTTTCCGGTTCACCTTGGAAACGATATCGATTAAGACTGAGGGAGAAGCGGGTCCATGACATACGGGAAGAACAGAGAAGATGAAATCAGGCGATACGGAGCGCGGATCTATTCTCTGATGGGAGCGGAGGCTCCGTCGCTCTTTCGGATGAGCAGGTGGCGCGGCCGCCTCTTGGAATGGGCCATGCGTGACGAAGCATTCAAAGCGCAGCTCTTCCGCTTCATAGACGTGCTCCCCTGCCTGAAGTCGGATGATCAGGTCCCAGTTCTCCTGAGGGAATACCTTGAAGAAGCCCGTGGCGGCTCTGTCGCTCTCAAGCAAGGTTTGGACCGCATTTTGAGGCTCTCGGACTTTACGGGCTTGGCCGGGCCGCTAATCAGGGCCGGGGTGGAGTCCATTGCGGGTGAGTTCATTCTCGGACGCGACGCGCACGATGGGTGGAATTCCCTGAATAGGCTCCACGCCGACGGCCTTGCATTCAGTTTGGATCTGCTCGGAGAGGAAGTGGTCAGTGAAAAGGAGGCCCGGCAGCTCGTTGACAGACACCTGGAACTCATCGCTTCACTCGCCCCGCGAGTAGTGGCATGGCCGGAAAATCCGATCTTGGATAGAGACAATCAAGGGCCCATCCCGCGGTGGGACCTTTCTCTCAAGGTGTCGTCCTTCTACTCTCAGCTCGACTCCATTGACTGGGAGGGGGCCATCGAACATGCCATACACGCGGCGCTCCCTGTCCTCGATGCGGCGCAAAAGGCAGGGGCATCCATAACCTTGGACATGGAGCGATATGAGCTCAAGAACCTAACCATAGCGCTCTTTAAGCGCATCGTGGAAGAGCGCCCGAAGTTCGCGTTCATCGGTCTGGCGCTTCAGGCCTATCTCACAGACACGAAGGACGATCTGATCGGAATCATTCAATGGGCGCGGCGAAACCAACGCAGAGTGACAGTTCGGCTGGTCAAGGGGGCCTATTGGGATTACGAAACGGTGGTCAATCGCCGTCGCGGGTGGCCGATCCCAGTCTTCAGAGGCAAGGAAAAGACCGACCTCAGCTACGAGGAACTGACGCGGGTTCTGCTCGAGAATGGGGACGCGGCGCGGCCCGCGTTCGGCACTCACAACGTGAGGAGTATAAGCTCTGCGCTTGCTGTGGCTGAGTCGCTGGGTCTCCCTCCCGAAGCCTTCGAGTTCCAGATGATCTACGGAATGGCGGAGCCCGTGAGGAAGGCATTGCAGAGAATGGGCTATCGCATACGAGTCTATGCCCCCCTTGGCGAGCTTATCCCCGGAATGGGGTACCTGATTAGGCGGCTGCTGGAGAACACCTCCAACGAGTCATTTCTGAGGAAATCCTTTTTCGAGAAGACCCCTTTTGACGAACTCATGAAGCCGCCTGCGCCACATGAAGACAAAATGCAGCAAACGGCGCCGCAGGATGGCTTCACGAACGATCCGCCGGTGGACTTTTCCCGGACCGAAAATCGCCGGGCCATGACTGCGGCGTTGACGAAGGTGAAGGACCGGTTCCCCGAAAAATGCCCTCTCCTCGTAGGGAGCGAAGAAGTCTGGACTGATGATAAGATCTTTTCGCGCAATCCCGCTCTGCCTGATGAAGTGGTGGGCGTTGCCGGCTCTGCGAACCGCTCGCATGTGGAGAAAGCCGTGGAGCAGGCGCGCAGCTCCTGGGAAGTTTGGCGCAGGACCCCGGTGAGCGAGCGGGCCGCATACCTGATCGAGGCGAGCCAAGAGATGGCCGCGCGTCGTTTCGACCTCATGGCGTTGGAAGTATACGAGGTGGGCAAGACCTGGAGAGAAGCTGACGGAGATGTGGCTGAAGCAATCGATTACCTGCGATTTTACGCGAGCGAAATGATCCGGCTCGGGACGCCGATGCGGCTGGGGTCGTATCCGGGCGAAGAGAATCTTTACTTTTACGAACCGCAAGGTGTGGGCGTGGTGATTTCGCCGTGGAATTTTCCGTTAGCCATACCCACCGGAATGGTTTCAGCCGCGCTTGTCGCGGGCAATTGCGTGATTCTCAAGCCCTCGGGCCTAGCGCCGATCCTTGGTTGGCAACTGGTGGAGATCTTCCGGCGTGTGGGTCTGCCTGACGGCGTTCTCCAGTTTCTGACGGGTCCGGGACACGAGGTAGGAGAAGCCCTGGTCTCCCATTCCGGGATCGATTTCGTCGTCTTCACCGGGTCCAAGAACGTTGGCCTCAGGATCGTGCAATTGGCCGGAGAAACTCTACCCGGGCAACGGAACGTCAAGCGGGTAATAGCTGAAATGGGCGGAAAGAATGCGATTATCATTGATGAGACCGCGGACTTGGATGAAGCCGTGAAAGGAGTTTTGCAATCGGCTTTGAGCTTTCAGGGGCAGAAATGTTCGGCGTGCTCGCGAGTCATTGTGGTTGGTGAGCGGTTCGATGAGTTCGCCGGCAGACTCGGTGATGCGATGGAAAGCCTCCACATAGGCCCTCCTGAAAGCCCGGAGAACGCTATGGGGCCGGTGGTGAATGAAGCAGCCTTTGACAAAATCAAAAAGGCCATTGAACAAGCCCGGACCGAAGGCCGGATGTTGCTTGCCCGCGAAGTCAACGGCCCCGGCTACTTCGTGGGCCCTGCGCTTGTCGCGGATGTTGACGCCGACTCCCACACGGCTCAAGAAGAGATCTTCGGGCCTGTGGTGGCGCTCATGAGAGCTTCGGATATCGACGCGGCAATTGAGCTGGCCAACCGCACGCGGTACGCGTTGACCGGCGGAATATTTTCAAGAAGCCCGGCTCATGTTCGCAAGGCTTGTCGTGAATTCCGAGTGGGAAACTTGTACATAAACAGAGGGATCACCGGAGCGCTCGTGGGACGGCAACCCTTTGGCGGCTTTGGCATATCCGGAGTGGGCTCCAAGGCTGGGGGCCCCGATTATCTCTTGCAATTCATGCACCCGCGAAGCATTAGTGAGAATACGTTGCGCCGCGGCTTTGCGCCCGAATTCACGAAGTAGCTTAACGCGGCGAGAAAAGAACCGAAGGCATTCCTCGTGGCGTCTTTGAACCTGCCGGATTTGATGCGTTCGACCACAAGAGAACAGAATTGGCTTTGGCTCGTTACCGCTGTGTTCGTAGGGGTGGTCGTTTGGGTGAACCCCCTGCGCGAAACCGCGATCCTCGACGACTGGGCCTATGCGCTTACGGTCCGTCACCTTCTCGAAACCGGTGAATACAAGCTACACGATTGGTTGTCGGCAAACATGCCGTTTCAGGCGTACTGGGGCGGGATGTTTTGTTCCGTGTTCGGTTATTCACACTCCAGCTTGAGACTGTCCACACTGGCGCTGGCGTTCCTTGGCCTGCTCGCGTTCTACCAACTTGCTCGGGAACATGATCTGGATCGATCCACCGCGGGCGTGCTCACCCTGGCTCTATTCGCCAGTCCTTTGGTTTTGCGCCTGAGCTTCTCGTTCATGACGGACGTGCCCGCGCTGGCGCTCTTCATCGCGTCCCTCCTGCTCTACACTCGTGGATTGAGGCTGCGCAGCTTTCCTCTTATGCTTCTGGCGTCCGTGGCCGGAACCGCGGCTATTTTGACAAGGCAGTTTTATTTGGTATTGGTCCCCGGGCTCCTGATTGCCACTCTAACCTCGAGTGAGCCGCGATCTCTGCTGAAGCAGGCGCTTGCCGGCCTAGTCCTACCGACCATCGCGGCTGTTTGGCAACTCCAAGTCGGGTGCTATGCCCCTAATTGGGCCGCCACGTATTCCATGCAAAACCAGGCTCGATATTTCGCTGATGTGGCTCACATGGCGGGCAGCATGGTGTGGAGACCGACGGTTGTTCTTCAGTACCTGGCGCTTTTCTCCCTTCCGCTTGTTCCCTGGGCCTTCGCGAAGGTTCTGCGCGCCTTTCGACACGGAAAAGGAGATTCTGGGGACAGGACTTCGGACTGGGACAGTCTGCATGTCGGCGCGCGCGTGACCATCCTTGTCGGCTTGGCTCTATATGTGACCGTCGGGATTCTGATCGGGCCCTGGTTTGGCGCCACGGGTCACACGATGCCT
>Ga0194113_10001411_pt1 | contig 33005 bp, 29 predicted proteins | sample TA2MahC200mmetaG_FD_146193 | JGI IMG/M metagenome (GOLD analysis project Ga0194113, IMG submission 146193) | Freshwater microbial communities from Lake Tanganyika, Tanzania - TA2015017 Mahale Deep Cast 200m | ecosystem: Environmental > Aquatic > Freshwater > Lake | place: Tanzania: Lake... | reverse complement strand
GACTGGACTCCTTCCTGGTCACCTGACGGAAAGAAGATTGCTTTTGCATCGTACCGCGATGGCAACGGAGAAATCTATGTGATGAACGCAGATGGAACTAATCCCATCAGACTCACCAATCATCCTACAACAGACTGGAATCCCTGTTGGTCTCCCGATGGGACAAAAATTGCCTTTGCGTCGATGCGCGATGGCGATTATCAAATCTACGTGATGAACGCGGACGGAACCAACATTGTTAAACTTACCAATCCACCAGGAGAAAACGATAATCCTTCATGGTCGCCTGTGGATTCGTTTGTGGTTTCGCCTTCAGGGAAGTTGTTGCCGGCCCTGTGGGGGGAGATACGACGAGAAGGCAAAAAACAGTAGGCAGGAGGCGGAAAGTGAACATTATTAGAAATTCCAGTAACTCATATAACAGCCCGCGCCACTTTCGCCGCCGCGATAAAATCTTTCAGTTTACTGTGGTCTTTTTTACCTGGTTTTGCTTCAACGCCGCTGGAGACATCGACGCCATAAGGATGTACTTGCTGAATCGCTTTCGTCACGTTTGCGGGGTTTAAACCACCGGCAAGTATCACCAACCCGTATTTCTTCGCTTCCAACGCTAATCTCCAATCAAATGTGACGCCTGTTCCCCCCATCGCGCCTTTGACGTAAGGATCGAGCAGATATGCGCTCACAGTATATTTTGGTAGGTCGGTCAAACTTTCTTCATCTTTTACCCGGAAGGCTTTAATGATTTTACGGTTAAATTGTAGACAAAAATCAGGCGGCTCTTGCCCATGCAATTGAAGGATATTTAACTTGCATTGGTCTGCGACCTGTTTGATATGTTCTTGAGAATCATTGACGAATAATCCCACTGTCGTTACGAATGGAGGCAGTCGAACTATGATTTCCGCCGCTTTCGCTGGCTTGATATAGCGTGGAGTGTTCGGGACAAATACAAAACCAATCGCATCCGCGCCAAACTCCACTGCCGCTAAAGCATCGTCAAGATTGGTAATTCCGCAAATCTTTACTTTTGTCATCTTTGCTTCCTTTCAGACTTCCGAAGTCTCCGAGACTTCGGAAGTCTATACTTTATCACAACTACACCTTCGGCAATTTCTTCAATGATTCAGCAATCTTTTCATCGGGATATTCATAGTCTTCCAATTTACCGGCAAAATAGGCATCATAGGCGCCGAGGTCAAAATGCCCATGTCCGCTGAAATTGAAAACTATTGTGCATTCCTTGCCTTCCTCTTTAGCTTTGAGAGCTTCATCAATTGCGGCTCTTACTGCATGGGCGGTTTCTGGGGCTGGCACAATTCCTTCTGAACGCGCAAACTGCGCAGCCGCGTCAAAAACAGTCCTCTGATGATATGCGACGGCTTCGATGTATCCTTTGTCATAGAGCAGACACAGAAGCGGCGCATCGCCGTGATAGCGCAAGCCGCCTGAATGAATCGGCGCGGGGATAAAGTCATGCCCAAGTGTGTACATTTTCACTAACGGCGTAAGTTGTCCAGTATCTCCAAAGTCATAAGCATACAGTCCTTTGGTAAGAGTCGGACAAGCGGTAGGCTCAACCGCAACGACGCGAACATCGCTTTTGCCAGCCAATTTGTCCGCAACAAAGGGGAATGCAAACCCTGAGAAGTTGCTGCCGCCTCCGACGCAACCGAATAAAACGTCTGGATATTCTCCCAGTTTCTCCAACTGCGCTTTGGTTTCCAGACCGACGACTGTTTGATGCAACAGCACATGATTGAGGACGCTTCCCAACGAATATTTGGTGTCATCATGTTTCACCGCGTCTTCGACAGCTTCGCTGATGGCGATGCCAAGACTACCTGGCGAATCTGGGTCAGCGGATAAAATCTTTTTGCCTGCATCTGTCTTATCACTGGGACTGGGGATGACAGTTGCGCCCCAGGTATGCATCAACGACCGGCGGTACGGTTTCTGTTGATAGCTTACTTTCACCATGTACACCGTGCATTCCAGACCAAATAGACAACAGCCAAACGCTAAGGCGCTTCCCCATTGACCCGCGCCTGTCTCAGTAGCGATACGTTTGACGCCTTCTTGCTTATTGTAGAAAGCCTGAGCGACGGCTGTATTCGGCTTATGGCTGCCCGGAGGGCTGATACTCTCGTTCTTGTAATAAATCTTCGCCGGCGTATCCAACTCTTTTTCTAAACGATATGCTCGATGCAACGGCGTCGGCCTCCAGAGACGATAGATATCCAGCACCGGTTCAGGAATTTCGATCCAACGTTCCTGACTGACCTCCTGCATAATTAACCCCATCGGAAATATAGGGGCTAAATCATCAGGGCCACAAGGTTGCAAAGTCGCCGGATGTAACGGCGGCGGTGGCGGCACTGGTAAGTCTGGAATGATGTTATACCAGACTTTCGGCATTTCTGCTTCGGTTAATATGGTTTTATATGTTCCCATTAATTACCTCCATTGATTTTGTTTTGATTTTTTATAAAGTAAAGAAATCGGAAGCCCGAACTTGTTCGGGTAGTGGGGCTGGCACGGGAGCGTTGCGCTCGCTTGAGAATCGGCCCCCTACGACCTCAACAAGTTGAGGCGTCCGTGGGAAAATTATAACAATCGTCTATCTAAATAAGCTGACCTTGTGCGGTAATCAAAACGCACTTGCAATTCCGATAGAAGGTCAGCAAAGCCAAGCACCATTGAATTGTCGATTGTCGATTGTCGATTGATGATTGATGATTGAGGTAACTTATCAATCATCAATCATCAATCAAATGATTGGCGCATTTGGTTCAATTATATCAATATCACATAGTGTCCACAATTCCTGCGGTACTACTGACCAATAAGAAGCCGTATCGACAATCGCTCTTTGCACGGGGGTGAAACCACCGCCTTGTAAACACAATACCATATCTGCAATGATGCGGATAACAGGCATAATTTCCATTCGTGGACCAACAAATGTACTTCTGACATCAAAACTAAGTTTGACGATAGAGCGCCTTGCTATCCTCCACATAAATGATGTACAACTCCTTTCGCGAAACTCCGGTTTTCTCCAACGCAATTTTCTCTACGATGCGTGGGTTTTTATCAGACACCACTACCTGCTGGTCATAAATGGCAACCCACGTTCGTTCGTAGCTATCATGTAATTCTTGACTATGTTCACGCGACCAGTTAATATCGCGCCATAGTTTTTTATCCTTTTTTTTATCACCTGTTATCAACATATTCATCCCTCCATCAATTCCTTAACTTTAGCATTAATATCCGCGCTCCTCATCAGCGCCTCGCCGACTAAAATCGCGTTAACACCACATTCTTGCAACATCTTCACATCCTGCCGCGAATGAATGCCGCTTTCACTGACGACAACTTTATCTTGTGGAATCAGCTTTCTTAATTGTATAGTGGTATCAATGTTCGTCTGAAAAGTCCGTAGGTCGCGATTATTAATTCCAATTATCTGGGCGTCTGTATCCAAAACCTTTCTTAACTCTGATTCGGTATGAACTTCGACGAGACAATCAAGATGCAAACTATGCGCTATATTCAGAAAGGTTTGCATCGTTTCAATCTCTAAGATAGCTGCGATAAGCAATATGGCATCCGCTCCGGCGGCACGCGCCTGGTAAATCTGATATTCGTCAATTATAAAATCTTTCCGCAGGAGAGGAATAGACGTGGTTTCGCGAATGGCTGTTAAATATGCTAAACTGCCTTGAAAGAACCGCTCATCCGTCAAGACGGAAATAGCTGAAGCGCCGCTGGATTGGTAAATCTGAGCGATGGCAATTGGGTCAAAGTCTTCGCGGATAATTCCTTTCGATGGCGAGGCTTTTTTGACTTCGGCGATAAGATTGATTTTCCCTGGCCTTGATATTGCTGCTTTAAAATCGCGCGTCGGAGATATATCGCGTAAGGTTTGCCTTAGTTCCGACAACGGTAACTGGCTCTTTTGAATTTTAATTTCTTCTTGTTTGTGAGCAACTATTGTGTCTAAAATCACTTTGATTTCCTATTTCTTGAAATTAATCGGTTTTTATTATACCATATTCATTCAATGAGAGCAAGTATCAATTTATCGTTGGCGTAATTGTAGTAATGAATTTATTCGTTACAGCGCAAGCAAACGACTGAAGTCGTTACTACAAGTACCTAAACTTTAATACTGAAACTTACCATTATGCGAAAAATTTTTTTCACCCCGCGTGATTTTTGCCCTATTTTTTCTGTCTATATTAATAGTAAGGTATTTCACGCGTGGAATACTTATGAAAAGAAGGATATCCTTATAAATGTTACTTGAAGATAAAACTCTTGTAGAAAAGTGTTTGAATGGCGATGGCGACGCCTTTGGCGAGTTAGTGGAGAAATACCAGAACAAGTTGCATTGTATTGCATTTTCCATCCTTGGGAATTTCCACGACGCCGAAGACGTTGTGCAAGAGACTTTCCTGAAAGCGTATGTCTTTTTGCACAAGCTGTCTAATCCAACTAAATTTTCTTTCTGGCTGTATAAGATTGCCAGAAATGTAAGTTATGATTGGCGGAAACGCGAAGCAAAACAGACAGTGTCATTATCGGATTTATCATTAGAGGATGTGAATCAGATGTCTCTGCAAAGACATCGTGAAGAAGAATTATCCGCTGAAATTATGGAGGCTCTGGACTCACTTTCTGAGAAACAGCGGTCCCCGCTTATTTTCTCTTTGGCAGGATACTCGTATCAGGAAATAAGCGAATTTTTGGAAGTACCTGAAAGCACCATCCGCGGCCGGATATCCCGGGCGAAGCAATCTCTGAGAGAAGAGATTCTTGATGACCTGCACTATCAGCTCAACGCCCGTAAGCTGGACAAGCAATTCACGCAGAGCATCATGGCTATGATTCGGCAACTGCCAGAAAGACTGAGACCGTCTCAACCTAAATCCAACCCCACTCTGAATAGGATTATTCCAGTCGCTGTTATCGGGTTGTTGGCAATCACCGCTATCGTCCTGAGAATGCTCTATTCCGCGCCTGACCAAAAAGATGCCCAGATGGCTCACGCTGAATTGCCCCATAGTTGGACAAATTATGAGTGGACAAGAACCTTAATCTCCAGTTGGACGAGCACTGGAAACCGCGTGGTTTATAATCCTAATGATGGTTACATCTACACCGTCGGTTTCTTCGCCGATACAGTGGACTTTGATGCAACTGATGGAACGGATAACAATAGTTCTACTGGTTGGACTGACTGGTATATTTGGAAACTCAATCCATCGGGTCTTTATGGAAACAACGGATGGTACCTCGTAGGCGGCGGCCCAAGAGGGCATGACGATGTAAGAGATATTGTTTTCGATGGAAACAACAACTTCTATATTGCAGGCGTTAAAGACACGGCCGTGGATTTTCCCAACATTCTTATTGCCAAATACAATCAAAATGGACAAAGACAGTGGTCTTACGTTTTTGGCAATGGAAACAGTTGTGCTTCTGCAATCGCTCTTTCTTCTGATAACAGAAGCATATTTGTTATTGGGAAATTCAGGGAAAATGTGGATTTTGACCCATATTTCCGCTGCTACATGGATGTCCATACCGCCGTCGGTTCTTGGGATGTCTTCGTTATGAAGCTAAGTACAGACGGCGATTACTTGTGGACAAAACAGTTTGGCGGTCTCAATGAAGAGTTGGGTAAAAATATCGCAGTGGACATTAACGATAATATCTACATCTCCGGTGATTTCGTAGAAACTGCCGATTTCGACCCAGGACCTGGAGAGGATTATCACACATCGAACGGTTTGAGAGATGTTTTCGTCATGAAACTTACTTCAGATGGAAACTATGCTTGGGCGAAGACTTTCGGTGGAGCCGGAGATGAATTCATTGGATATAGAGACAACAACGGCATGTTGGTTACCGAAGATACAATTTATCTGGTCGGTTGGTTTGAGAATGAGGTAGACTTTGACCCAGGCTTTGGAGTCGATATACGAACATCCAGGGGTAGCGGGGACGCCTATATACTTTCTTTAGATTTGGACGGAAATTATAATTGGGTTAAAACTTTCGGAAGTAGTAATTCTGACACATGCTACGGGATAACGAGATGGAAAGATGAGATTTACATCGTGGGGTCATTTGGGGGAACGGTGGACTTCGACCCGGGTCCAGAGGTAGATGAACATACATCCTCTGGAACAACCTGGAATGATATGTTTATTTCCAAATATGATGGCAAAAACAATTATTTATGGACGGAAACGGTTGGTACGACAACAGGCTGGGTCGGTGGTCATTCTATAGCCATTGATGATTATGGCGGGATTTACATCACGGGTGACTTTAAACATACAATCGATTTTGATTCAAGCTTTGGCGCTGACATCAAGACCGCTCAATCTATGGATGCAAGTATGTTTTTGACTAAATTTACTCAACGTTGACATCATAATCGCCAGAAACCCGTTTTCTCAAAGAAAACGGGTTTCTTAATTTACATGCTACTTAGGTAGGTGAAAACATGAGCAATTTATTAGAAGAATCAAAGGGAATAATCGAAACTTTAAAAACTGATGGAACTCAGACGGGTGCGAAGATTCTCTTAGAGCTTTTAATCAAGGCGAACATCATTAAAAGCCTTTTCCTACAGATACACGGTATCACTGATACTCAGTTTAATGAATTAGTCAACATCGAAAAGCGCCGTATTGGGCTTATGCTGTTGGATGAATCGACAATAGAATTTGACAAGTTTAGGATATAAGGAAAACTAATCTGTATGTATCAATTTAAGCGTGAATAAGCAAATAAACCTTGTCGCGCCGAACTAAAGATGCAAACTAAAGTATCGGCGCTGGTTTAGTAGTAGGGTGTGCATTGCGCACCAATCAACTCAATTCGATTTGGTGAGCAATGCTCACCCTACGATTGGTTAGAACTTACACCAAACGTTTAAATATTAACGCATTAAATGTTTCAACAAACTTTTTTAGGAGGAGAAAATATCAATGAAAACGAAATTACTATCAGGTGCTTTATTATTTGTAACTATTACAACGCTGCTAATATGGGAGACTAAACCAGCGTATTCTGGCGGCGATCTTAAGTGGAAGTTTCCAACTGGCGGCCCCGTTTTTTCTTCTTCCCCCGCCATCGGGACAGTCGGGGGAGATGGCACCATTTATGTTGGGTCATCGGATAACTACCTTTATGCAGTAAATCCCAATGGGACGCAGTATTGGAAGTTTAAAACAGGTGACGATGTTCGATCTTCCCCCGCCATAGGGACGACAGATGGCACAATTTATGTTGGGTCAAACAATGACTACCTTTATGCCATCCTTACCAATGGGTGGGAGTGGTGGAAGTTTAAAACTGGTGGCGATGTTTCTTCTTCTCCCGCCATAGGGACAGATGGCACAATTTATGTGGGATCAGGAGATAAATACCTTTATGCCATCAAGCCGGATGGGACGCAGAAGTGGAAGTTTCTAACTGGCGGCGCTGTTAATTCTTCCCCCGCCATAGGGCAAGATGGCACGATTTATGTTGGGGCATCTTACTACCTTTATGCCCTCAATCCCGCTGGGACGCAGAAGTGGCAGTTTAAAACTGGCGGCGCTGTTAATTCTTCCCCTGCCATAGGGCAAGATGGCACGATTTATGTTGGGTCAGGTGATAAATACCTTTATGCTATCACTCCCGATGGAACGCAGAAGTGGCAGTTTAAAACTGGTGACTATGTTTCTTCTTCCCCAGCGATAGGGACAGATGGCACAATTTATGTTGGGTCAGGAGATGACTACCTTTATGCTATCAATCCCGATGGAACGCAGAAGTGGCAGTTTAAAACTGGTGGCAATATTGAATCTTCCCCCGCCATCGGGCAAGATGGCACGATTTATGTTGGGGCATTGGTGGATAGCTACCTTTATGCCCTTAATCCCGATGGGACGGAGAAATGGAAGTTTAAAACTGGTAACTGGGTGTATTCTTCCCCCGCGATATGGACAGATGGCACTATTTATGTTGGGTCAAGTGATAACTACCTTTATGCCTTATCCTCTGACAGCATGGGGCTTGCTGATAGTCATTGGCCGAAATTCCGGCATGATAAGCGAAACACTGGAAATGTGTTTCTGATTGACATTAACGTCTCACCTCCTTCCTGGTATTATGGCGGTGTCAAGATTGGTGAGTATAAAGATAAGACCTTCGCAGTAAAAAACGAAGGCATAGCACTGCTTTCTGTCAGTAGCACTACATTGATTGGCGCTGATGCTTCTGAATTTAGCATTCAGAGCGGCGGCGGCAGCTTTGAGTTGAAATCAGAGGAGACGCACAATGTCGTCGTTCGCTTTTCGCCTCAGTCCAGCGGAGACAAGAATGCCACGCTACGGATTGTTAGCAATGACCCCGATGAAAGTCCTTATGATGTTCCTCTCTACGGTAGCAGATTTTTATGGAAGTTTGAAACTGATGGCGCTGTTTCTTCTTCCCCCGCGATAGGGACAGATGGCACAATTTATATTAGGTCAGAGGATTACTACCTTTATGCCATAAACCCCAGTGGGACGCTGAAATGGAAGTTTAAAACTGGTGGCGGTGTTGAAGCTTCCCCCGCGATAGGGCAAGATGGCACAATTTATGTTGGGTCATGGGATTACTACCTTTATGCCATAAACCCCAGTGGGACGCAGAAGTGGAAGTTTCTAACTGGCGGCGCTGTTAATTCTTCCCCCGCGATAGGGCAAGATGGCACAATTTATGTTGGGTCATGGGATTACTACCTTTATGCCATAAACCCCAGTGGGACGCAGAAGTGGAAGTTTAAAACTGGCGGCGCTGTTAATTCTTCCCCCGCGATAGGGCAAGATGGCACAATTTATGTTGGGTCATGGGATTACTACCTTTATGCCATAAACCCCAGTGGGACGCAGAAGTGGAAGTTTAAAATTGGTGACTATGTTTCTTCTTCCCCAGCCATAGGGACAGATGGCACAATTTATGTTGGGTCAGGTGATGACTACCTCTATGCTATCAATCCCGATGGGACGCAGAAATGGAAATTTCAAACGGGTGGCAATATTGAATCTTCCCCCGCGATAGGGCAAGATGGCACAATTTATGTTGGGTCATGGGATTACTACCTTTACGCTATCAATCCCGATGGGACGCTGAAGTGGAAGTTTCTAACTGGTGACGATGTTTATTCTTCCCCCGCCATAGGACAAGATGGCACAATTTATGTTGGGTCAGAAGATTACTACTTTTATGCCATCAATCCCAATGGGATGCTGAAGTGGAAGTTTCAAACCGGCGGCGTTGTGTATTCTTCCCCCGCGATATGGACAGATGGTACAATTTATGTTGGGTCAGACGATTACTACCTTTATGCCTTATGCTCTGATAGCATGGGGTTGGCTGATAGTAATTGGCCGAAATTTCATCACGATAATCAAAACACCGGAAGAGTGTCTATTCCTCAACCCGACATTTCCGTCACGCCTACTTCCTACGATTATGGTAGTGTTAATGTGGGTGATTACAAAGACAATACCTTCGTAGTGAAGAACGAGGGCACTGCGCTACTTTCTGTAAGTAGCACAACGTTGGTAGGCGCTGACGCTTCTGAATTTAGCATCCAAAGTGGCGGAGACTCATTTGACTTGAATCCTGGCGCAACGCGAAATATCGTCGTGCGCTTTTCTCCTAAGTCTGCCGGAGATAAGAACGCCACGCTACGTATTGCCAGTAATGACCCTGATGAGAATCCAAAGGATGTTCCTCTAAGCGGTAATGGTACAAGTAGTATTTTGAAGTGGAAGTTTCAAACTGGTAGTTCTATTTATTCTTCCCCCGCCATAGGGACAGACGGCACGATTTATGTTGGGTCATACGATTACTACCTTTATACCATAAATCCCAATGGGACGCTGAAGTGGAAGTTTCCAACTGGTGAAGGTGTTTCTTCTTCTCCCGCGATAGGGCAAGATGGCACAATTTATGTTGGGTCATGGGATAACTACCTTTATGCCATAAACCCCAGTGGGACGCTGAAGTGGAAGTTTCCAACTGGTGAAGGTGTTTCTTCTTCTCCCGCGATAGGGCAAGATGGCACAATTTATATTGGGTCAGAGGATTACTACCTTTATGCCATAAACCCCAGTGGGACGCTGAAATGGAAGTTTCCAACTGGTTACTTTGTTTCTTCTTCCCCCGCGATATGGACAGATGGCACAGTTTATGTTGGGTCAGAGGATTACTACCTTTATGCCCTCAATCCCAATGGAACGTTGAAATGGAAGTTTCAAACTGGTAGCTCTGTTTCTTCTTCCCCCGCCATAGGGCAAGATGGCACTATTTATGTTGGGTCAGACGATTACTACCTTTATGCTATCAATCCCAATGGGACGGAGAAGTGGAAGTTTGAAACTAGTGGCAACGTTTCTTCTTCCCCCGCCATAGGGCAAGATGGCACAATTTATGTTAATTCAACATCCTGGGATAACTACCTTTATGCTATCAATCCCAATGGGACGGAGAAATGGAAGTCTAAAACTGGTGTCTTTTTTCATTCTTCCCCCGCGATAGGGGCAGATGGCACTATTTATGTTGGGTCATTGGATGATTACCTTTATGCCATAAACCTTGATGGAACGGAGAAATGGAAATTTCAAACTGGTGACAATGTTGAATCTTCCCCCGCCATAGGGCAAGATGGCACAATTTACATTGGGTCAGACGATGGCTACCTTTATGCCTTATACTCTGACAGCATGGGGCTTGCTGATAGTCATTGGCCAAAGTTCCGGCATGATAATCAAAACACTGGAAGAGTGCCTGGGGAAAATCCGCTTTACGGGGATGTCACCGGCGACGGCAGCGTCACCGCGTTGGATGCGGCGGTTGTGCTTCAGGCATGTGTGGGACTTGTTACTCTCACCCCAGAACAGGAAATTAGGGCAGACGTCAGCGGAAAAAACGGCGTCACAGCCTTTGATGCTTCCTTGATTTTGCGGTATGTAGTCGGATTGATCGAGAAGTTTCCTGTTGAAGGTGGGCCGGCTGCACCTGCTCTTACTGGACAGACTTATACCCTTTCCGTTGGTCAGGTATGTACCAGCGCGAATGAGCGAATCATCGTACCTATCAGCGTTGATGACGCTAACGGGATATTGTCCGGTAAACTCTCGCTGACTTATGACGCAAAATATTTGAATCCAATTGGCGTGCGGGTCGGAAACCAAGTTTTTGGGAAAAACTCGGTTTCTAAATATAATGTGAAAGACGGTGTATTGGAGCTCTCTTTTGCAAATGCGGAGGAGCTTAAAACCGAAAAGGGACAGCATGGAAACTGTCCTCTACTTTTCGTGGAATTTGAGGCGCGCAAAACAAGCACAAGCACCATTCCCTTGGCGTTGTCAGAAGCATACTTGAACGAAAGTCTGAACGTTCGTAAAGTAGATGGCTGGCTTAGATTTAAGCCTGAAATTACGGCATTGCTTCCTAATTTCCCGAACCCCTTTAACCCTGATACCTGGATTCCATATCAACTTACGGAATCCGCAAGTGTCGTAATTCGCATCTACAATGTATCGGGACAATTAGTTCGCGTCCTTGACATCGGACATCGTCAGACGGGTTTTTACGTTGATAAGATGAATGCGGCATATTGGGATGGACGTGGTGAATTAGGCGAACGCGTTGCGAGCGGTGTGTACTTCTACCGACTGGAAGCCGGAGGATTTTCGGCAACGCGCAAGATGGTCATCATTAAATAGAGGGTGCGTTTTGGGACGGCGTAGGGTGAGCAATACTCACCCTACGATTGGTTGGAACTCACACCAAACGTTTAAATATTAAGCGCATTAAATGATTCAACGAACTCTTTTTTTGTTTTGGCATTGATTGCCATTTTCTGAATATTAAGCAAGGTATCCTTATCATGGATAGATTTTATTTTCGATGATATCGTCCTTGGGATAGAGGTAAAACGCTTCCTTATGAGGACAAGCAAACCTTTAGCGAAACCTTCAACGAAACTTTTAGCGAAACCTTCAGCGAAGCCTTTAGCGAAACCTTCAGCGAAACCCTCAGCCCTTGCTTTGTTTACAATATGTTGATAGAATGCTGATTCTTTCATAATCTCCCCCGGGATAATAGTTTCTATGGTATCAGTCGTAGGGTGAGCAATGCTCACCCTACGACTGGTTTTCATTGAACTTACACCAAAAGTTTAAATATTAAGCCCATTAAATGATTCAATGAACTCTTTTTTTGTTTTGGCATTGATTGCCATTTTCTGGATATTAAGCAAGGTATCCTTATCACGAATAGATTTTATTTTCGATGATATCGTCCTTGGGGTAGAAGTAAAACGCTTCCTTATGAGGGCAAGCAATCCTTCAGTTAAACCCTCAGCCCTTGCTTTGTTTACAATATGTTGGTAGAATGCTGATTCTTTCATGATTTCCTCCGGGATAATAGTTTCTATGGTATCAGTATCACGAATCACCAGGCCGCTAAGAACGCTCATTGAGAAAAGCAGGTTAGGCAAATGTTTCCTTCGCAGGCTCAGGACAGGCCCGCGGGGTAATTTCATAAGCGGCAGACACGCATTTTGATAACCATTCTTCTCTGCTACAATCCTCCGGCGGTTCCGTCAGTGGGATGAAAGGCAAACTTCCAGGGGTAGATTGTTTCAATGCTTCCTCGCCATTCATCTCCCAAAGTCGGATAACATTGTATTCCGCCAGAAACCTTTGAGGATATTTTTGCTCGAATATACCCGTGTCCTTTTTGCTGACTCTTTTCCCGCGCAAATAGATAACTGTTGAGATTACGGGTATTCGATATACTCTCAATAATCTCGCTTTGTATTCAGCCATACGATACGGCATAGTGGTCTTATGTTCCGTTTGGAACTCAACGTGTGCTATCACGTAAATCAATCTATTAGGATTCCTTTCCGAGGGAATTTTTATCTTCGCAAGCGCATCAACCTCTCGCTTTCTTCTGATTTCCAGCGATGTCTTTAGCGGTTCAATCGTCGGTGAAGTATAACCGGTCGCAAACTGGATAACATCCATTGGGCGTTCTTGAAAAACTATTTTAGCGGCGTTGTCGTATTTGTCTTTGCTATTGTCAGTTTTTTTCTTTGGCATGGTTTCTTCAATTACTTCTTATTATTTGATAAATTATACCTGATTTATTGGATTAGTGCAAATGGTTTTCTAACGAACATACACATAGAAAGACCGTCGGCTATTGATTTCATGGGGTTTCTCATAAATTTCTAAAAAAATTTTCATCCCGCGTGATTTTTGCCCTCTTTTTTCAGTCTTTATTAATATAAAGGGTATTTTCCGAGAATTTCAACCTTTTAGCCCAAGGCTTACTTTGATACATTCATCGACCTGCTTCATTGCATAATCCGGGAGGTTACCAAGTTTCTGCAAAATTGCTCTTTTGGGGAGCGTAATAATGACTTCTGTTTTTACAATTGAGTCTTGTTGCAGACCCGCTGACATGGCAACTGAACTTTCTGCGTTGATTCGATAGTGCATCGGATATAATTTCCGGGGAATTGTTGATGAGATTAAGGCTAAGATTAAATTCGGGCTATACAGGTTTCCAATGTCTCCTTGAATGACAACGGCAGGTCGGGTTTTACTCTGACTATAGTCTGTTACATAGGGGAATGGTACGAGCACAACATCCCCTCGCTGGAATTGAATTTCTTGGTTCACTCAGTTCCTCCTTCAATATCGAGTAATGCGCTCGCGTAAGCTTCAGCGTCACGAAGATTTTCCTCTGCCATTTCCTGATAGCCTTCTGCCATCAGCGCTTCAAATTCTTTTTGCCGTATTCGATTCAGCGTTTCATTGAGCGATTCGCGGATGAATTGGCTACGATTTAGCCCTAAACGATACGCCGTTTCATCAACTGCATTTAAGAGTTCTTGTGATATCGTAATCATTACTTTTTGCATGTTTCATTTTCCTTTGGGATATAGATTATTGATGTAAATTATTATATATTTATTAAGCTCTTTTGTCAATACTTCTACTCTTTTGCAGAATTATGTCCAAATAGTCTTGCATATCTATCATTCTCATAAATTTTAAAAAAATTTATCACCCCGCGTGATTTTTGCCCTCTTTTTTCAGTCTTTACTAATAAGAAGGATGTTTTTCATTATAGAGAAAGGAGGTTTTACGAAATACAATGGGGGAATTAACGATGAAAGCAAGATTACTAATAATCTTAGCGGCGGTAATAATTGTTCTGCCAGTGATTTTTAGCACAGGTTGTTCACCCAAACAGAGCGTTGCTCAAGAGGCAGAAAGCCATTCCTTGTCAGCGGTTACTCGGTTAGGTAATTATGAAAAACGCGATTGTGGTAGAAGCTACCAAGCGGAAACGGACGGTTTCGTAATTGCTCAAATAATTGCTGAACCACAATTGAACAGTGATGAATTACCACATCAAGGAACTATTGAGGGGCATGATTGGACCTAGTGAAAACAACTTTGATTGATTACTAAAGTATCCTGTGTAGGACACGTATTTGAATTGATATCGGGAACTGATGTCATAAAAAGATATCGTGCCAGGACACTTGGTGCAGATTTGAACTCTTTCACCATGCCAGTTCCCAGAGGGTCTTGGTGGAGAGTTGAAAAGAAGGTTGATAAGGAGGAATTTGTGAAAGTAGGTGTAAGGTGGATTTCTTTGGAATAGAGGTTCACTAAGCCAATTGGTTTCAAAACCGGACATGACAGTTTTCCATCATCCGCGGCTCCAAGTGGAGTCAAAAAGATGTGGGATGTGCCTTTCCCAATTGTGGAAGAATATGACCCTGGATTCTTATCAGAAATCACAGGTGTCAAACCGAAAGGGAAACTGCCGACGATGTGGGGGAACATCAAACGTAGCAGATGACTCCAACATCAACTTGAAATCTTAGTGGCACACTAAATACACGCTCAAATAGAGGTGAAAAAAGAACGAAAACGAGAAAACGGGAAGAACAGGTCTTTCTGTAGCCGAAGTCGCCCCTCCGGGCGGACGGCAGGCAGCAGACTTTGGGATTCAGTGGATTTGGATTGCCCGAATTCTGGCAAATTCGGGAGAAATAAAAATTTTCAAGGAGATATACAACAATGTTTTTACAAATCAGCAACATTTTAATCGTTGGTATCTTTTTAGTCGTTTTGGGTATCGGGTGTTCAAAGAAAGCTATCCATACGGAAGTAAGTGAGCAAATCGATACTAAAGAAAAATCTGTAGAGTCAACTACGGAAGCAAACAAAGAAATATTCCGTCATTTTATTAATGAATCCGCTGATTATGGTAGCGCCCAACATGCCCGGTTGGATCTATGCTGGAAATTCATGGGCTAACTATTTCATTCAGGACATCATACCTTTTGTGGATGAGACATACCGAACCCTCCGCGCCAGAGAACACCGGGGAATTGTCGGGTATTCCAAAGGAGGCAACGACGTTATCCAACTTGCGTTTATGAGACCGGATTTATTCAGTGTGATGGGTGCCCGTGCCGCGGCTCATAACCTTTCTCTGGCACAGTTAGAGCAGTTAGCAAAGGACTACGACGCGGCAAAATACCCAATCCGATTCTGGATTTACCACGGGCGTAACGATGTCAGCGTTCCTTTCGCGGGCAGTGAGAGATTTATAGCCTTCGTCAAAGGGAAGGGATGGGAATACGTCTTTGAATCCTACGATGGAGATCATTCCACAATACCTCTGGACATCCAAGAACGATGTCTAGAATACTTCTCAAAGTTCTTAGGCGCTCCGCTGGTGGCAGTGCAACTACAGGGCAGGCTGGCAACGACGTGGGCGGAGATGAAGCGGAGGTAAGTAACCTAAAAAAAGTATGGGTCACTTTTTGTGATTGTTGTAACTTAACTTTGGTAAATTAAAATCTGATCCAACCGTAGCCCAACTTTCTAAGTTGGCCAATCAGTAGCATATTCCGCCCTACGCGGAAATCTACCAAAGTCAGGTTATTTATTTAACGGAGATAAAGTTTTTGCACTCCGAATTTCTTAATTGATGAAATAAATACTTGAGCCGCAAAGACTTTTGCGCTCAAAACAAAAAAATTTCAGGAGGAAACAAATAATGTTTTTCAAAAGAACAAGAAAATTTCAACTTTTACTTACGACATTAATAATGAGTATAGCTTTACTCGCAATGTCGTTTACTGAACCCGCCCTCTCGCAGGGCAAACTGATTACTGATACAATCACCAGCCCCTCGCTTGAGGGCAATCTACTTGGTGATTCAGCAAAGAAAGATTTAACTATTTACCTCCCGCCAAGCTATGACACCTCTGACAGGCGATATCCTGTGACGTATCTCCTGCCCGGATGGGGTAACGTAACATTTAACCCTGCATGGGATGACCCGTTTGTTACGTCGGATGATGTGCCAGAGGGTGGTTTAGATGGAATGTTCGATGATATGATAGCAACGGGAGAGTTGAAAGAAATGATTATCGTGATACCTGACGGTAATAATAAGTATGGCGGCAGTTGTTACACCAACTCAGAAGTAACGGGCAATAATGAGGATTACATTGTCCAGGACATTGTAAGCTACATTGATGCTCATTACCGCACTATCCCCAGTCGAGATAGCCGCGCTATTGGTGGAAGTTCGATGGGGGGAGATGGCGCCATGAAATTAGCGATGAAGCATCCGGATATGTTCAGCGCAGTTGCGGCCCATGGCCCACTCCTATATTTTGAAGCTATGAAACCTATGATACCTTTGGTGATTGCAGAGAACCCCGATGGTATGATGGGGCCAAGTGTTGAGAAGCTTGCCACCAGTCTGATCTATGCCATGGCTGCCGCGTTCTCACCTAATACCGAAAATCCACCTTTTTATGTTGACCTGCCTTTTGAATATCCAGGTGGGGAGATTATAGATTCGGTTTGGAATAGATGGCTTGAGCATGAACCTTTCACCATGCTTTCAACCTACGGTGATAATCTTGCTTCATTGAGAGGAATACACTTCGAAGCAGGTGATAAGGACGAGTTTGGATGCAATTACTCTGTTGAAGCATTTCATCAAGCTCTCGCCGCTGTCGGTATCGAACATGAATATGCGATTTACGATGGCGGACACAGCGACAAATTTTACGACAGGCTTCCCATTTTGGTTAAGTTCCTTTCGGATGTTCTGGTTACTGAAGCCGAGGCTAACAAGGCGGTTCGTCTCCGTCTCTATGAAGAAATCAACAAGGGAAATTTCGACATTTTCGACGAACTGTATGCTGATGAACTCAAAGAAGAAATGAAACAAACTTTTGTATCACTCCGTGCCGGATTTCCTGACTTTCACTTCACTGCCGATGATATGATTGCTGAAGGTGATTTAATAGCAACTCGATGGACACTTACCGGCACGCATACAGGCGAATTTATGGGAATCCCGCCCACTAATAAGCAGATGGTAGTAACCGGCATTGCTATCGCCCGCATGGTCAATGGCAAGCATCAGCGGATATGGGAAGATTTTGACCGGCTTGGCATGATGCAACAGCTTGGTCTTTTTCCTTCAACCGGCAAAGAAGATTTCGGTTGGGGTGAGCCAAATATACCTGGAACAGGTAAAGGCGACCCAGAGGTAGGAAAGGCTTTGCACCGCCGACTCTTTGAGGAGGTTTGGAATCAAGGCAATTTGGACGTTGTCGATGAAATTTACGTTCCTGATTTTATCAACAACCTTGGTATTCCGGGAGGCAGAGAGGGGTTTAAGCAATATGTTGCTGCAAACCGAGCTATTTTCCCAGATGTTAATTACACAATTGATTTACAACTCGCGGAAGGTGATATTGTCGTAACTCGCTGGACAGTTACTGGTACACATCAAGGTGAGTTTATGGGCATACCTCCTACTGGGGTCAAAGCAAAAATGACAGGGATAACCATGAGCCGGATAGCTGATGGTAGAATTGCAGAATCCTGGAACAGCATAGATATGTTGGGCTTGATTCAACAACTTCAGGGAGCAGCGGTTGCACAAGGAAACAAAGCCCTCGTCCGCCGTCGCTACGATGAAATATGGAACCAAAAGAATCTTTCCGTAGGGGATGAGCTTCTCTCTGACAATTATGTTTACCACGACCCCGACGGCAACCTTGACCGTGATGGTCGCGGACAACAAATCGCCATGACCATCGCCGCCTTTCCGGACCTCCACTGGACTGTTGAAGATCAAATCGCCGAAGGGGACATGGTAGCAACTCGTTTGACAATTACTGGTACACACAAAGGTGAATTAATGGGAATTCCTCCTACCGATGTACATGCAGTGATGGCGGGGATTACCCTTGACCGGATTGCTGATGGTAAGATAGCAGAAACCTGGACTATCTACAATAAACTGGGCATGATGCAACAACTCGGTGTTATTCCCTCTGACGGCAAATATTATACGTGGGGTGAGCCATCGGAAGTTACCGGCGACCCTGGCGACCCAGAGACAAATAAAGCCATCTCCGGTCGTGTCTTTGATGAAATGTGGAATCAGGGAAATCCAGATGTAATCGACGAAATCTATTCGACAGACTACGTTGGTCATGTCATAAACAGTCCCGAACTTCATGGTACTGTAGGCGTAAAGCAAATTGTTACTGCGTATCGCGTTGCTTTCCCAGACCTCCACTTCACTATTGAAGCCAAGATTGCCGAAGGGGATAAGGTTGTAACTTACTGGACAGTGAGCGGTACACACCAGGGCGAGTTTATGGGTATTCCACCTACTGGTAAGCAATTTGAAGGGCCGGGAATTGACATCCATCGCATTGCCAATGGTAAGATAGTGGAAGCGTGGGGTATCCTCGACAACTTCGGCACGCTGCAACAAATCGGTGTGATTCCCACGCCAAAACCGCCGGTTGACATAGAAGCAAATAAAGCCGTCGTCCTTCGTCGCTTTGAAATAGCGAACCAAAGGAATTTAGACGAAATAGACGAGATTATGACTGCTGACTCTGTTGACCACGACGTCTTTGGGGATTATATCGGCATCGAAGCGCGCAAACAAGAGTGGGTTGCGCGCTTCGATGACTATCCTGATATCCATTGGACCGTTGAGGACATAATCGCTGAAGGGGACAGAGTAGCAACTCGTATAACAGTTACCGGCACACATCAGGCTACTGGCGCTCATGGAACGGTGACGGGAATCATTATAGATCGAATCGTTGACGGTAAGATAGCGGAAACATGGAGCAGTTATGATGCTCTGGGTATGATGCAACAGCTTGGTGTTATTCCCATGATGGGACGCAAAGATTTCACATGGGGTGAACCATCGAAGGTAATTGGCGACCAAGGTAGTCCGGAGGAAAACAAGGAAATTGCCCGACGTTACTTAGTAGAACTTTTCAGCGAGGCAAAATTGGAAGTAGCAGATGAGATTATCGCCGTCGACTACATCCGTCATGACCCTGCCAATCCTGTTGTAGGAGTTCTCGGTCCTGAAGGAATCAAACAATATGTCTCAGAGTATCACGCCGCTTTTCCTGATATTCGAAACAACATTGAGAGCATATTCGCTGAAGGAGACAAGGTAGTATCTCGTTGTATAGTTACTGGCACACACAAGGGTGTCTTTAAAGGTATCCCGCCTACCGGCAAATATGGTGAAATACCGGCGATTATGATTTTCCGCATTGCCGACGGCAAAATCATAGAAAGCTGGTTTGCTTTCGATACTCTGGGCATGATGCAACAACTCGGCGTCATTCCTAAAATGGAACCGGAAGATTTCAGCAACGTTTTCTTCATGCCCCTGACACCTGGGTTAAACATGATTTCACTGCCCTTGAAACCGCAAACGCCGTACACCGCCCGTTCCTTTGCCGAAAAGCTTTCAGCGACAGCGGTAATCAAAATAGACGAAAAGCGTCAGCGATTTGTGGGCTTTACCCTTGATGCTCCCGATGATGGCTTTGCTATTGAAGGCGGCAAAGGATATATTGTCAATGTCCCAAAAGGCGGAATGGTTGCCTTTACAGGCGCGGCATGGACGAGACCACCTATGCCAGCAGCGCCAGAGATTCAAACCGATGGCGCATGGGCTTTCGTGGTTAGCGGAAGACTTGAGGAAGATGCACAAACTTCCGAAGTCTCCGGAGACTTCGGAAGTTTGTATCTCGTTACCGTCAGAAACACAAGGACGAACGCAGTTGCCACCGATGTAGTTCGTGAAGGATATTTCGCGGCTGCTTTTGCCGACCTTAATCGCCAAAACGTCGTCCAAATAGGCGATAGACTGGAAATTCAAGTGGGAGATAAGTCAGGAGAAATCGCTTCAGAGACTTTCACTTACACTGTAACAGGCGAGTCCATTCGTCAGGCGTTCTTGCCTATCATTCTCAGGAACGTCGGAATTCCTCGTCAAAGCCTACTGTTGCAAAACTATCCCAACCCGTTCAACCCGGAGACCTGGATTCCCTATCAACTTAGGGAACCGGCAGAAGTTGTAATTCGCATTTACAATGCTAAAGGACAACTGGTGCGCACATTCGATTTGGGGCAACGCGCCGCGGGCTTCTACTTTGGTCGCACTCGCGCGGCTTACTGGGATGGACATAACAACGCTGGTGAAAAGGTCGCTTCTGGCATCTATTTCTATCAGTTGCAGGCCGGTGATTTTTCATCCACGCGTCGAATGGTGGTTGTGAAGTAATTCTTATCGGCATCTGAAAAAGTCAGGAACCGTCCTATGTTAATAGAGTCAGTTCCTGACTTTTGATCAAAACGTAAGTTTTTCATCTCTTTCTGCAACTCAAAGGTCGCTTACGATTGGTGAAGAATCTCAAGCCATTGTTCTTTGGTCAGGGACAATTTCACTCGCCGTCCCGGCTTTTTTAGGGGGAGAAGTCCCGCTATCCCGCCAGTATTGTAGGCGTGAATGTATAAACGAATGGTCAGAGGAGTGCGGAATCAACGGCGTAACAGAGCTAACAAAAGCGAAGCGGCGCGATTAACTCTTTTTATACGGTAATTTTAGCATTTCAAGCTCATCTTCTAATGCCTCAAACTCTGGGTCTTTATGAACTAAGATGGCATCTAACATTATTGCTGTAGCAGCCACCCACGCATCGGCAAAAGAAATTTTCTCAGTTGCCTTCAGTTTTCCCGCTATCAATCCTAACTCCTCTGAAGAATCCACTCGCTTTATTGTCAGTCTCTTCATCAGGTTGACCCGACGTTGAGCTTCCTCTTCTCCCTCTTCCTGATAAGTGACATAAAAAACTTCTGTATAGGAGACGAAGGAACTGAAAATGATAATATCCCCTTTTTGGGCTTTTGCCAGCAGTTCTTGGACGGTCGCCGCGCCAGCTTCGTCCTCAAACAACGCAAAGAAGGCGGAACTGTCCAAAAGATACTTATATTCTTTTCCATTTTGCTGCTTCAAGTTCCAGGTCCTCTCTTCTTGATGATAATAATTTTTCGGTTAAATTCGACCCTTTAGCACATCCTCTTAGAGCCTTTATCGGGTCAACTTCAAATTCAGGTTTAGTCTCTGCGACCGGCTCTTCGATGAATGTTATAATCACATTCATCCTTCCTTTAAACGGGATGTCTTCTAATGGTTCTATTCTCTTCCCGTCATATATTCCTCTGATAGCCAACATTGTTTTCACCTCATTTTCCAGATAACCCCAATCTCGAAGTTATCGAATTATTCCAGCCTATCCAGTTTTTCCCAAGCGCTTGAAAGTCAACGCCTCTTGCAGAACCGCCTGCATTAATTTTTCGCTCTCCTGTTTGGACTGCGCAAGCTGTGCTTCTAATTCGTCACATAATGTCATCAATTCATCGACTTTTGCGACAAGGCGTTTTTGTTCGTTGAAGGGTGGAAGGGGAAGCAAAAATCTGTCTACTTCGTTGCATAACCAACGTTAGTGAATATTCGCATATCGCTGAAATCTTTTCCATGACGCGTACTTTCTATATCGAAAGATATGTCTATATTATGTAAAATCCGATAGATAGCGTTGAAACCAACTATTTGAGAGCGGTATTCGCTAAGGCTTTTGACAAACTGGTATTGAAGGTAGGAGAAATTACCCTCAATAACAAGTTTTTTACCGATAGAACGGCCGATTGTTATGAAGTAGATACTTTTTGTGTTGTCCTGGCGGTTTCGTATACGATAGCCAGCGAATACATCAAATCCCGTACGCAAGAAATCGAAGGAGGTTAATCGCAAGTTACCTATCAAGGCGTTCCTTCCCCAGGTTGTGTCGCTGCCACCTGCTACGCGCAGACGAAATGCCGACAGAATGCGCAAGTCTATTCCAACAGTCATTTCTCGGTAGACGGGCAATCTGCGGTGGTAATCGGTCTGGGCGGTTTGTGTGTCACTAATTGGCCCAATTAATGGCGCGCGGTAGGCGTATTCACTAAATACGCTTAATGGTGAGGTTAATTCATATTCTACATGTGCGATAAAGCTGGAGAGTTTACGCTGATGTAGGTCAATTTGGGTGTAGTTATATGAAGTCAACCGCGCAAACGGCGAGATATAATCGGAAAAACCGAAAATTTGTCTGTATGTTTTGCCTTTATATAGTTCATACGCTATGTAACTTTCTAATCGGAATCTGGGCAGGTTGTTGTATAACAATCCCAATCCTGTTCGAAAATGGTCAAGATGTGTCTTTCCATACGGCCGGAGGTATTCCGGCGCGAATCCTGAAAATCCACCGAAGCGCAAATTCGACGCTGCTTTTACAGTCAAATCCAAGCCGTCCAGCGCGCCTGTGGATGAACCAATGAAAGGATAGCATCGACCGATTTTGACTGCCATCCTGGTCCTGGGATTTTGCCAATCTATGAAGGCTTCACGGATGCGAAGGTATGAAGCCGTCCCGTCTAACAAGGTTCGATTGCTCAAGTTGAGCCGCAGCGATAGGTCAGATTCCACAATCCGTTGCCAGCGAATACGCACATCCTGTGTTAGTTGATTGATAGCGTTTACACTATCGCCCGAGGAACGCCAACTGTAGAAGCTGGCGTCGGCTCGTACATCCACTTTTGATGCAAAGGCGAACGCTACGAGATGAGAAAAAATGGTTAGAAATGTAATTGGTATTAGCGCCCGCAATAATTTGGCGTTTATGAGTTGGAATACGAAAGTCAACGCAGTATATCTTTGCGTGACTGCTTTCCAAAATTTCTTAGTCATCATCTTCTTCCTCTCCCCTGCCCGTCGGGTGGCATTTGAAACACGCTATGCTGTCATAGACATAGCCGTTTTCCTCTCGATGTTTCTGGTCTATGTTATTTTTCGGGTGGCAACCGCCGCTTATGCAAGTGAACTCCTGGTAAAAATCTTTGACGGGATGGCAGTCGGCACATTCCAGGTTCCCATGCGGCCCAGAATTTATAGGGAATGTCGTGTGCTTAAACTGCATGTCCTTCCAACTTGACGCAGTATGGCAATCATCACATCTTATTCCATAATGGGCATCTGGGGTATCCTGCTGATGGCATGAATAGCAATTTTGCGATGTACCTTGATATCTGCCATTGGGGTGACAATCTGTGCAATCCGCGGCAATATGTTTTCCCGTGAGTGGAAAGCCCGTCAGGACATGCTTAAAGTTCGTTGGCTTCCAGGCCATCTCACTATGACATATCTCACACTTAGAGCCAAATTCACCTTTATGAGTATCTTCGTGGCACGTGAAGCATTCCTTTGAAAGCCCTTCAAAACTATCTTCTCTATGACAATCCCAACACTTTACACTTTGGTGCTTGTAGCGTAGCGGGAAACTGCTCTGATTATGGTTGAAGGTAACCACTTGCCAACTGAACTCCGATGTATGACACGTTTCACAATCGCTGTTTATATCATTGGCGTGGGAAACGCTGTCCGCATGACAATGTTGACAACGCCTGGATGTCCCTTTGTACTGATTAGACTGATGACAGGAAGTACATGGTAAACGCGCGTGTTCACCCTGTAACGGAAAGGCGGATAATCGGTGGTCAAAGGAGATAACATCCCAACCTTTTGGGGTATGGCATCTTTGACAATCTCTACCAGGCAGCCCGACGTGTTGGTCATTTTTCGCATGACAACTAATACAGTCTGGATTAGTCACTTCATAACGGTTGTCTTTATGGCATTGCTGACACTTTAAGTCTGCGTGCTTCCCTATTAACTCATATTTGTAGGTGATGATTTTATCTTTCGGGGTGATGCTTTCGGGAAGCAACCAGGCGATAAGCGGACGCCAGTGGCTTTTCTTAACTCGCTGAATCATTCGTTCAGCATGGAGATACGTTGATGGCTTCCAGTTGTCATTAGTATGACAACTGGCGCAATTGCGTGAAAGCTGCCCTCTGTGGGGAGCATCTGTTTCATGGCACAAAAAGCAAGTCGTCTCCAAGCTCGGGTATTTCCCTCCCGGGTGACATTCGCCACAGGCAAAATTTGCGTGTTCTCCGTTAAGCGGATACTTAGATTTCTGATGGTCAAAAGTTGATGGCTCCCAGGACTTTTCTGTGTTGGGATTTTGGAGAATCCTGGGGCTGGAATCAGCTAACGCGAGGGGAAATTGAAGGCGAAATAATATGAGAAGCGCAATAATAAGAGAGCGTTTCATGTCTTCTGCGATGTGGTTGACACAGAGATTTTTCATAAAGTAACAAGAGTAAAATGCCAAAACTCTCTCCTGTCTCTGAGTTCTACGGATGCCTCAACTTGTTGAAGAAAATCCCCCCTTTTTCCCCTCCTTTGGAGGGGTAGGGGTGGGTAGGGGGGGCCCCCGAACAAGTTCGGGCTTCCGACTTTCTGAGAGAACTCTGTAACTATAAATGTATTATAACATAAGTAATTATGAAACTGATTCTTTAGCTTTCCACCGCAAAGGCGCAAATGGGAGATGGAGCACTGGGGCATTGGAGCACTGGAGCTCCATCTCTCCATTTCCCCAACGCTCCAGCGCGCCAGTGCGTTCGCCGCGTCTCTGCGGTTATTCAGAAAGGAATAAAACCAAATTCATAGTTACTTAACATAAAGTTTTTATCAACCACATTTCTGGGTAAAAAAGGGAGAGGTGGTGAAGGGGGGAAATGGTAAAGGAGCAATGGGCCAAGATGGCAAAATAGCCCCTTTGCCCTCTTGGCCTTTAGCTCTTTATTTAGGGAAGCCGGCCTCTAAAGCGAGGATAGCGTAGGCGGTTACGACAACGGGGTCAGCTTCCATCCAGCGGTCTGCTTCGTTTACCCAATATCCTTCAGGTTTTTGAAGGGAGATTAACTTCCGGGCAAGTTCTTCATACCAATTATGCTTTATTCCCTTTGTATCTGTGATTATCGGTTCGCCATAGACTGAGAGAGCCTTTGCCATGGTGTGATAATTGTAATAAAGCCCTTGCAAGCCCATGCCATAGTTTTCGTCTAAGGTATAATGATTTTTAAGCCATTTTATCGCCGCCTGTACGCGTGGGTCTTCTTTATCGACGTTGGCATAGATAAAGCTCAAAAGTCCCGCATAGGTCATACTGGCATAAGACCTTGGAATGCCCTCTTCATCGTTGCCGGCTTTACTGTTGCCAGGATAATAAACAAATCCGCCGTCATTGCCGACCAGAGCGGTCGAACTCTGGTCGTTCGTTTCGCTGTTATTCTGGCATCTTTCTAAAAACTTAAGCGCTTTATCCCAAACTTTACTATCTTCTGGCAACCCACTTTCTTTCAAACCTTGTAGGGCGAAAGAAAGATTCGACATATCTCGCGTTGATGGGTCGCTACCGTAGCCTATGCCACCATAGAATTTATTGTCGGGAGTGATGCCCTCACTTTCATCCAATTGAATCCCTTCGATGTAATTCTGAGCTTTTTTAATTACGTCGGCGTACTTGGGATTTTTCGTTGAACTGAGAGCCATCAGAGAAATCGAAGTGTTGTAATTCGGCAACGCCGGCTGGTCATTTTTATCATAGATGGAACCGTCCGGGTTTTGCACCGAGATGATATATTTAATCGACTTCTGCAAGAAATCATCGCTCTCTTTATATTTTCCCTCTGGATGTCTTAAAAAGGCAGCCACAGCCAAACCAGTCATACCAATTGGTTGGTGAAAAGCGCCCTTTTCATCTTGTTGCGTTTTTAACCATTGCAGCCCTTTGTCGATGGCTACCAAGGTTTCTTTTTTGAGTTCCGTTGAAATAGTAGTTTCGCTTTGTTTTGGTTTCTCCTCTTTGCCGTATGCCCAGAATAATGAAGTTAGCATCAAAATGGCTAACATCACAGCGGATACGGCAAGAGCATTTTTGTTTTTCATTATAGTTTCCTCCATTTTTTAACTTTAAAAATAAAATTTTAACTTGCAAAGCCACTCTGAGTATGTTACCATATATTCCACTTACAAAATGCAGAGGTGATAAGTCATGCTTGAAAAACACCGAAAAATCCTTGAAAGACTGAAAGAACATGGTGTTACAATCTATAAATTCAACGACGGCCCGGCGGATGCAAAAGCCCGGCATGCCTTGTGGGAAAAGATACGGGGAAAATTCTCCGTTGGTTTCCCTGTGAATGCGGAGAAACTACTGCATGGAGAGGAGTTAGGCGCAGATGAGTATCTTAAGCTTCGACGCAACTCCTCCTGAAGTCGCTTATGGGGATGATTCCTTCTTTATCAGCGTTCTGTTCAAGGAAGACAAATATCACGGTGAATGTCTCCAATTTAGTGAAAAATTAGAAATAGCTGACGCTTTAGTTGCACTTTCCCCATTAGGATTGGACGAAATTTGGTTTGCCGCTCTCAAGCTGTTAGCAATCCGTGACTTTGGCGAGCGTATTTGGCAGCGCGCCTTGAAAGACAATCCGGACCAGATTAAGGAATATGCTCCCATTATCGAACAAACCCATGAGGAATTGCTTGCGCTATCTTACATCGTCGTCATTGACGCGCCGACGCAACACGTCCTCGATGGACTTGCCATGATGAAAACCTACGGGTTATTTCCGCGCGATGCTATTCACGTAAGCATTACGAAGCTTTCTGGCATGGCGAATATTATCACGACCAATCGGGATTACGCTCGCGTGCCTGAAATAAATGTATATACTTGCAATTCCGAAGCGCTGAAAATCACTGTCTGACTTTGTTTTCTACTTGTCTTTTAATGGCGCCCCAAGATGTTTTTAGCAGAATTTGGGGATTTACAGCAGGAAGGTTCATTGATTTGCTCCAGTCTACATACCAATCAATTGCGCCACCTGTCAGCCTCCGGATATTCTGACCCGCCGCATCCATCACATAAAGCCCTGTATCCTCGTCCTGGCTGCTACTAAAAACAATCTGTTCTCCATCAGGTGACCAGGATAGGGAATAGTAATAACCCGAGGGGGTGAGGTTGGTCACATGATTTCCATCAGCATCCATTACGAAGATTTCGTAGAGATTTTCCCCGGTTAAATCATACGAGATAAAGGCGATTCGCTTGCCATCTGGCGACCAGGCGGGGTCAGTATCCATGTTCGTGGGACGATTTGTGAGCTTCCTCTTATTTGTCCCATCGGGTTTTATCAGATAAATTTCGTCGTTCGCATCCCACTCGTTTGTCCTTGACACGTAAGCGACCCATTTTCCATCAGGCGACCAGGCAGGCATTTGTTCCACGCCAGGCTGATTCAACTGCGTTATATTGTGACCATTGATATCCATCACGTAGATGTCCATGTTTGGAACTTCGCCTCCGAATTTGACAAAAGCAATTCGTTGACCATCGGGGGCCCACGTTGGTGAAAATTCAGACACGAATGGGCTTTGAGTGAGATTAATACGCTCTCTCCCATCTGAAGCCATAACGAAGATATCCGGATGGTCTGCATCCTCCTCCGCCATGCTCGCGAAGGCAATTTGAGCCCCATCAGGCGACCAAACCGGTTGATATTCTGCGAATTCATTGTTGGTCAGCCTTCTAACATTTTGCCCATCGGCATCCATCACATAAATTTCCCACTCCACCCAACTATGCTTATCGCCCTTATCTCGATTCGAGGTGAAAACTATTTCGCTCCCCTTAGCGGCAACGAGAATGGTCAGGAGTATGTTCCAAACTAATAAAGTGATAACTGTTGCATTCCGGAATCCTTGCATCTTTGTTACCTCCTGATTTCCTTATCATCAACATACAACATATCACAATTGTGAACCATCCCTAACTTTCCACACTCAACTTAAAAACGATAGGCAATTCAATCCGTAAAATATCTCGATTCAAAGTATCTGGCAGCGGCGGGAAAGGCGCGGCTTTCTCTATTGCTGCTATAGCGGCGTTGTCGAGAATATCGTATCCCGATGAATCAATGATGGAAACTTCTCCCAATTGCCCATCGGATAAAATGGCAAACCGTATTTTGGTAGTTCCTTCATATCCGGCTTCGCGCGCCCAATTTGGATACATTTTGACGGTTTCGATCTTTTTTCTAATTAACTCTAAAAATTCGCGCATTGGGGCGATTCGGCTTCCGCTTAGAGTTATCGAAGTCAAAATTGAATGCAACCCAGGCAACCGATGTGGAAATTCATTGGCGCGCGGGATAACCTCCTGCGTTATCTGCGATAGGTTAGAACGGTTTAAATTAATTTTGTAGGGACTAACAGGTGTCGCCCTAATAATTCTACCTGGCGGAATGACAAGAATATCCTGTATTCCGTACCCTAACTGAATTAATTCATGTGACTCCTCGCCGGATTTAGTTACGACCGTCGTCGCAATCGGGGTCTGTGTCAATATGTGCGCTTCTGAATCAGCTAAATTGTGAAAGTTATAACGGTTCAATAAATCAGCTTCCTCATGCGTTAGAAGTGGTCTCACTGATTTGACAATAGTTTTTCTCGGCTGAACTTTGGGCGGTGAAAACTGAAATATATCAACATTTATAAAAGTATCAAGTTTATCCGGATTATTATGTATAAACAAAGCCAAGCCAATAAAGAATACAAGATGTAATCCAAGTGAAATTATATAAAATTTTGGGAATCTATTTTTCATTCCTTCACCATAACAATATCATAATGTTTTAAGGTTTTGAACCCTTTGCATGATTATATTGAAGCAAATATCATGCCATGATTATATTCCGCAAACAGTAGGTATTCTTGGGAGTTCAGGATGTTGGGATGTGTTCTATTGTACAAGAAATGAACGAATCTGCACAAAAAATGTACACACGACTTGGAGGGTTAGCTGTCCTATAAACCTTCGTTTTGGACTCTAAATCATGCAGGCATTACAAAACGTGAAACGTGAAGAGATGAGCTCTTTCACGTTTCACGGGTAGGTATCAAAAACCAATTTCGCCAGAAACCCGTTTTCTCCGAGAAAACGGTTTTCTTATGCTACGAATAGTCCGCCGTCACTCGCATAACCTCATCAATCGTCGTAATTCCGTTTGCCGCTTTTTGCATGCCATCTTCGCGCATTGAACGCATTCCTTTTTGTCTTGCCGCTGTACGAATCTGACTGCTAGTGATTCCACGAATCATGTATTCGCGTATATCATCATCTATCGGCATCAATTCAAAAACTCCCATCCTACCTCTGTACCCGGTTTGACGGCATTCTGGACACCCGACGGATTTGAACAACCCCCTAACCCCCTTTGATAAGGGGGACAACGTCAGTTTCGATTTGTCAGAGATATCGACATTGTTTTTTGTTAGCAATTCAAGCGTAGCGTCGGAAAGTTCAATGGGCTCTTTGCAGTTTGGACAGAGTTTTCTGACGAGTCTTTGAGCGGTGACCAATATCAGTGAACTGCTAATCAAAAACGGTTCTACACCCATGTCTATCAAGCGCGTAATAACTCCTGGCGCATCGTTCGTGTGCAATGTCGTGAGAACCAGATGTCCCGTCAACGCTGTATGGATAATCATCTCCGCTGTTTCGTAATCCCGTATTTCACTGACCATCACGATATCCGGGTCCTGTCGCAGTATATTGCGTATCCCAACTGGGAAAGTCAAACCAAGTTCAGGATTAACATTAATCTGCGTAATCCCCTTTATGTCATATTCTACAGGTTCTTCTATGGTTAAAATCCTCAACTCCGGTGAACAAAGCTTTTGCAAAGCAGCATACAAAGTCGTGGTCCTACCGCTTCCCGTAGGCCCCGACACAATGATGATTCCATGAGGCTTTCGGATGTATGACTCGAAAAGTTCCAAATCGGCTGGCGAAAAACCTAAATCAGAAGTAGACATCTTATGCAAAACCTGGCGGTCAAAAATGCGGATAGTAACAGCCTCGCCCCATTGCGATGGAACAGTGGAGACGCGCATATCAATCTCCCTGTTTCCCATTGATTCTATTGTCCGGCTTATTTTGCCATCTTGCGGAAAACGCTTCTGCGCGACATCCATACCCGCCATCATTTTGATTCTATCGACTATTGTTCGCCGAATATCTTCTGGCGGTTCCTCAACCTCGTGCAAAACCCCGTCCACTCTATACCGAATCATCAGGCTTTTCGCAAAAGGCTCAATGTGAATATCACTTGCGCCTTGCTTGACAGCCTCAAGAATCATACTGTCCACATGTTCCTTGACCTTCGACCTTTCCGCGGGTTCTACCTTCTCAATAGCGACTTCAACCGGTTTGGCGCCGCCAACGGGGATAAGGCCTTCCTCCAATTCATTGGCAATTTGTCGTGCCTGGAATTCAAGAGTGCCAGCTTCTTCGCCGACTGCGACCAATGTGACGGCAATTTCAGAAAATACATCGCCGTGAGAGCGCATTGCGCCTGCAAGGCTCGAACCACGTTCTATTTCAGACTTCATTTCTTCAATCGCTCGCTTTAATTGTTCATCTGCTATCGATTCCGCAACGGTGCTCAACGCGCGAACCATCGGCACGCCAGAACTTATCAACAGTTTAAATTGCCTCCAAAACAAGGCTTGTTCTTTTGCTTTTTCGTCTATCATTTTTGATTCTCCTTTCATGACCTTCCAGAAACCCGTTTTCTCCGAGAAAACGGGTTTTTGGCAAATTCACGTTTCACTCATCACTCATCACTCATCACGTATCACAAATATCATCGCCTTTAATCTCCATCGCCGCATTATACGCAGCTTTGGCTTCGTCAAGGCGACCGAGTTTTTTATAACAATTTCCGCTGCCGCGCCATGCTCGACGTAAATCAGATGGGCGGGCGTCGGAATAATGCCTGATAATAATTTGATATTCCGCCAGCGCGCTGGAATAATCTTCCAGCGCGTGGGTAACATCGCCGTGCTCTTCGTAAGCTTGGGCTAAACGGCAACGCGAGCCAATTTGGTGGTAATGAGTCAATTCCTTCTTGAAAGTTTCTACTGCATTTTCCGTTTCTCCCATTTGTTGATAACATTTGCCCATTATCGTTTGCGCTTCAGCGACGTAAATAATTGGGGGAAAATGGTGAATCATCGCTTGACAGGTTTTTATCGCCATCGGGTATGCCTTCCGCTGAAAGAAGTAGTACGCCCGTTCCGTCAATTTCCGTATTTCTCGGAGTTCAGCAGTAGACAAATCTTCCCGATACGTTTCAAAGCCACCATTGCGCAGATAGTAAGTTCGCCTTGCGTAAATCGCTGAAGGAAATTTTCATAGGTAACTCTGGCGGCTGCAAGTTTGCCCAACTTTTCATAACACAGAGCGCTGTTGAACCATGCCATTCGGAGATGCTGTTCTGATTTCTCGTCTGTTTGAACTGTCTCGTCGAGTTGCTTGTTATGTTCCACGACTGACTTGTATTGAATCAATGCTTTAGCATAATCTTCTCGCTCATGATACGCCTTGCCGAGATAATACCGACAAGTCATATTATCTCTATCTTCGCGCAAAGCGTTTTCGTATAACTCAATAGCTTTGTCCAATTCTCCAAGCCGGACATAGTTCATTCCAATCAAATTTTTAGCATTGATAGCATATTCGCTATCCGGCCAACTTTCCACGACACGCTGGTAAAGCTGGATGGCATGTCGATATTCCTGGTCTTCACTTGAAAGTCTGTTAGCTTCATCCATCAATTTCTGAGCGAAATTCGTTCCCAATCTTTGCCGCGACAATGCGCTTTCGATGAGTGCGATATTTTCCCGCAACTGCGTTTTTGCACGATGCAATCGGCTTTCCACGGTCCCGCCTGGAATTTCCAAAAACTCGCTTATCTCTTTAGTGGACAATCCATCCATGTAATGAAGAGTTACCACAAGTCGGTGTTTTTCTGGCAAAGCGTTAATGCTATCCAGCACAATCTGTCGGAGTTCTTCGGATTCAATTTCATCGTCGGGCATTGGCGTTGTCTCTGATATGCGGTTTCTTTTATTTTCACCTTTTGGGGCGCATTGCCGTCGCAGCCAGTCATTGCAAATATTTGCTGTAATAGTTTTGAGCCAACTGGCGAATTTATTCTGGTCGCGCAAAGTGCTGAGTTTTTCATAGGTTTTGATGAAGGATTCTTGAGCCAGGTCCTCCGCATCTGAAAAACTGCCTGTTATATGAAATGCCAGGCCGTATACCGCGCCCTGATATTTTTTGACAAGCGCGCCGAAAGCATTCGTGTCACCACTCAATGTTTGCTCAATTAGTTTTTCGTCAGAAACTTCCATCCAACTTTCCTCCAAATAGATGGTTCGATATTATAGACGTAAAATGAATTGAAAATCCTCCATTTTGCCCCCAAAAATTTATAGCTTGCACAAAAGACCAATTTGTGGTAGAATGAACTTAAAGATATTATTATGGAGGCAACCTGGTGAATTACGAGGCCATCCTATCTGAGATTCAAGAACTATATCTTGCAGACTTTAGTAACCTTCAGTTTCCCTATCGTTCTGAACGGAGACTTGACGGGGGATTTCGACTCATTGGCGTAGCGAATAGAAAAGCAATTTTTCAGCGAAAGCCCTTGATGGCTGTTTGTTTCGAAGCGTTGAAA
>Ga0194113_10001410_pt1 | contig 33005 bp, 29 predicted proteins | sample TA2MahC200mmetaG_FD_146193 | JGI IMG/M metagenome (GOLD analysis project Ga0194113, IMG submission 146193) | Freshwater microbial communities from Lake Tanganyika, Tanzania - TA2015017 Mahale Deep Cast 200m | ecosystem: Environmental > Aquatic > Freshwater > Lake | place: Tanzania: Lake... | reverse complement strand
CTAGTACTCCAGCGGGATCTCCCGCCAACCTTTGGCCTCCCGTCCGTCGTCGGCCGCTCGCTGTGTGCTGCTATCTTCGCGTTCCTCGTCAGCCGACGACTCATCCAAGGCCCGTTGCAGCAGCTCGATGCGCTGCCGGACCTGCTGCAGGCGCTCCTCGGTCTGCTCCTGTTTGCCACCCCACACCTTGAGTTCCCGCTCCAGCCGTTCCCTCTCGTGCTCCATGCGGGCCAATCGGGTCATCATCTGGGCCCGGGTGGCCGGTATGGAGCGACTGATGAGGCTCTGGGCGGTGGCGATGTCCTGCATGCCTTTGGGCTTCATCCCGATCCTACTCCTTTCTGGATTTGCGATTGCCGATTTTCGATTTGCGATTTAGTGATTGGGCAATCAGCAATCGAAAATCGGAAATCCAAAATCGAAATTCCTTTCAGCCACAATGGTGCTCGATCAGGCCGAGCAGCATCTTGCGCTGCTGGGCGCGCCGCTCCCGGGCCTGGCTGGTGAAGGCGGTTTTGGACTCCAGGAGATCCAGGCAGATGCGCACGAAGCGCGGATTCTGGGCCGATGGTTGCAGGCCCTGCATGGCCGTCACCCGCGCGATCATGGTGCAAGCCCGCAGGGTGGGGGTCTGGTCGTACTCCCCTGAGGCCCGAAAGTCCCGCACCATGTCCACGATCCTGGTCGCTTCCTCTGGCGGTAGGCCGGAACGGGCAGCAGTGATGGTGATCTCCGTCTCCCGGTCGTAGAAGTCCAGATCAATGGTCACCAGTCGGTCGCTGAGGGCGTCCTGAGCCTCGTGGACGCCGGCGTACTCCTGGGGGTTGCTGGTAAAGATGGCCCGGAACTGGGGATGGACCTTGACGTAGGCGTCATCCCGGCTCATGGTGGGCAGAACGAGCAATTGCTCCTCCAGCACCGCCAGCAGGACGTTGTTGGCCTCGGGCCGGGAGCGGGTGAACTCGTCGTAGACCAGGGTGAAGCCCTCGCGGCAGGCGGTGGTCAGGCGGTGATCTACCCAACGCTGGACGGCGTCCTCCTCGTATTTGAGGACGGTGTGGATGAAGCGGTCCACGACCTTACGGTAGCGGTAGCCGTACTGCCCGCCGATGAGGTCCGAGGTGGCGAACTCCTCGTCGCCGGCGATGAGCATCACCGGCCGACCCAACTGGGCGGCTACGTGCAAGGCCAGGGTAGTCTTGCCCGTGCCGGCCGGGCCACGGAAGTGAACGGGGAAGCCGGCGGCCAGGTAGGCCAGGGCCCGCCCTGTCAACTCCTGGATAGCGGGCGTCTCCACGAAGTCGGGCCGTGGGCGCACGGATAGAGCAGCCGGCGCCCCCTCGACTATGGTTCTCATTGCAACTGCCATATTTGCGTCTCCTCTCAAATATCCAATATCTAATATCCAGTTATTGGATATAGATATTGGGTATTGGCTATTTGCCAACGTACTCCTCAACTGAGGACACCCGCACCCCCATCTCCACCGTCAGTGCTCGGTACCATTTATCCCGGGCGGCGGCGTAGGCCTCGGGGTCCTCCTGCCAGGTGCGAAACTGGTCGTAGACTCGCCGCAAGCCGGGCTGGGCCTGCTGCCAGGCCCGGTCGTTGAAAGGGGAGCTCAGGGGCTGCTGCGCCCGGCTCTCGCCCCAGAAGATGCGATGGGCCATCCCTCGCTCGAAGTCGGTGCCCAGCCCGGCCGGGGTGCCGGCGATGAGATAGGCCACGGCATCGCCGAAGGCCAGGGCCAGGGTGCCATCCAGGCCAAGCCGATAGCCGGCGGCCACAGCCAGGAAAGCCAACAGCCGGGTCAGGGCTTCCGGTTCTCGATTCTCCTGTCCGGCCCGTTGGCGGAGGACGTCCAGGGCATCGGCGTAGGCCAGGGGGGGCCGCTCTTGCCAGTGGCGGGGCGGGAAGAAGGCCAGGGTGAAATCGGCGGGGGAGAAATCGCCGATATCGTCAATCCCCTCCAGGCCCAGGCCCAGCTTCTGCCACAGCGTGTCGAAGAGGGCCTGGGCGGCGGAGAGATCCAGTTGCAACACAATCTCCGGGCGAGGCCCATCCCGCACCATCAGGCGGCATTTTACGCCCTCCAGTACCTGCAGTTGGGCTGGTAAAGTGATCTCGATACTTCCACTGGTGCGACCGGCAGAGCGGATCCTCCGCGTCCCCAGGTACATGGCAGCTCCTTTGTGCTATATTGTCTAGCAATATATCTAGCAGAGATTATAGCACAAAAAATGTCCCCTGTCAAATTGACCCTACGCGGGGCTTCAGGGGGGTGCCTGTTATGCAGAGGTGCCTTCTGGGAGGGGGAGACACGGAGAGGGGGTGACAAGGAGACTTCCGGCTGCCAAGTCTTCGATCATACCGAAGATCTCCTTGTCTCCCCTTCCCCTTGCCTCGGAAACTGTCCCTCTGCTCGAAAGTTTCACCCCGCCGCCATTTCCTGGGCTTGCTCGATCCATTCCTCCACCTTGGCCAGTTGGGCTACCGCCCCTAGACCCTGGCGAAGTTCCTCCGGCGTGCTTGCGGCCAACTGAGCATAGGTGTAGATCCCAGCCTCGTTCAGACGCTGCTGCATGCTGGCGCCGATCCCGCGGATGGCCGTGAGATCATCGGGGGCCACCTCTTCCAGCAGCGGCGCAACTTCTACGGGCGGTGGTGGCGGCGCAACTTCTACGGGCGGTGGCGGGGCCACAACCTCTACCGGCGGTGGGGGTGGGGGCGGGGCTACCACCTTCCTGGCCCTGCGCTGCTGCATAAGCTCGGTAAAGCTGCTCCACACCCTCCGGGCCTCATCAAACTCTGTCCGGAAGTCGTTCAGCATGGCGGCCGTGTTGGATTTCAGCGTATCCACGTACTCCACCCGCCCTCGGGCGTCCTCGGCGGCCTGGGCCAGACGTGCCGACTCTTGCTCGTCCAGATGCGCCCTGAGCTCGGCGGCCATAGCCTGGTGAGCGGCGTCCAGTTCCTTGAGGAGGGCAGCCGTGTCGGATTTCAGCGTAGCCACGTACTCCGCCCGCCCTCGGGCGTCCTCGGCGGCCTGGGCCAGGCGCGCTGACTCTTGCTCGTCCAGATGCGCTCTGAGCTCGGCGGCCTGGGCCAGGCGCGCTGACTCTTGCTCGTCCAGATGCGCTCTGAGCTCGGCGGCCATCTGCCGATTGGCCATGTGCGTCTCCTCCATGAAGGCCGCTGTCTCTGAGGCCAGGCGGTCGCGATCCTCAGCTAGTTTCTGGCGCAGTTCCTCCGCCATCGCCTGGTGAGCCTCGTCCAGTTCCTTAAGGAAGGCGGCCGTATCGCTGCGTAGCTCGTCTACGTACTCCATCCGCTGCCGGGCGTCCTCGGCGGCCTGGGCCAGGCGCGCCGCTTCTTGCTCGTCCAGATGCGCCCTGAGTTCGGCGGCCATCTGCCGATTGGCCACGTGCGTCTCCTCCATGAAGGCCGCTGTCTCTGAGGCCAGGCGGTCGCGATCCTCAGCCAGGCGCTCTCGCTGCTCAGCGGCCATGGCCTGATGAGCGGCACGGTATTCGGCCAGGCGCTCTCGCTGCTCAGCGGCCATGGCCTGATGAGCGGCACGGTATTCGGCCAGTTCCTGAGCCGTCGCCGTGCGGATGCCGGCGACCGCCGCCATCCGGGTGTCGTAAGCCTCCAGAAAGTGCTGGGTTAACCGACGCATTTCATCGGGTAGTGTCATACGATTCACCTCCTTTCCTCATACCAGAGTTGTCCGCCGACCGCCGCTCCCTCTGGCTAATAGCTGATGGCTGATAGTCCTATCGGCTATCTGCTATCAGCTCTCTGCTATCAGCCATCTGCCAGAAGTGGCGATCAGCGGACGGTGGTCGGCGATGGTCTAAGCGGGCGCGGCGGCGGCCGCCGTCAGGCCCACAGCCTCGGCGTACTTGAGCCAGGTGTCCACCCCGGCTACGACCACCCGGGCCTCGATGGCCAGCAACTCGATGCCCACCAGGGACACACGCACCCAGGCGTCAATGACGATGCCCTTGTCCAGGATGCGGTCCACGACCTCGGCCAGGCTGCTGGATGCAATCGCTTTCTCGACAGCCATTTCCGTTCACCTCCTTCCCCTGAGAGATATTGAACATATCGGCCTTTCAGCCATCCTTATTATATCACAGAATCGCCGTGGCTGGCGTTGGTCTTGAGTTGGGGGTGGGTTAGGGTTGCGTTGGGGGGGACCCCCGCCGCTCAAACATGTAGCCGTGGCGGGGCACGGTGAGGATGTAGGCAGGATGGGCCGGGTCGGGTTCGACCTTATTGCGCAGGTTCTTGATGTGCCAGCGCACTGTGCCGGGGTCACCTGTCCTGGGAGGGTAGCCCCACACCTGCTGCAACAGTTGCTGGCTGGAGAAGACTTCGCCGGGGTGGGCCATCAGGTGATGGAGGAGGTCGAACTCGGTAGGCGTGAGTTGCGCGGCATTTTCCCCCACCTGCACCTGGCAGGTCTGCAGGTCCACGGCCAGGGGACCCACCACCAGCAGGGGGCCTCGTGCACTCGCCAGGTCTTCCTTGGGGGCGGATCGAGCCCGGCGCAGCAAAGCTTTGACCCGAGCCTTCAACTCCCCCAGGTCAAAGGGCTTGACCAGATAATCGTCGCCCCCTTCGTCCAGCCCTTTGATGCGGTCCTCGATGGCACCGCGCACCGTCAGGAACAGGATGGGCACGGCGGCCAGGGTGGGGTCCCGGCGCAGCCGGCGACAGACCTGCAGGCCATCCAGCCGAGGCATGACGATGTCCAGGATGACCAGATCGGGGTGATGGCGCCGTGCAACGGTCAGGGCCTCTACGCCGTCGTAGGCGGTGAGCACCTCGTGACCCTCATCGCCCAGGCTGTGTTGTACTGCCCAAACCAGGTCCTGCTCGTCATCCACCACCAGAACTCGGGTCTTTGGCATGGTTCTCCTCTCTCGCCCGCTCCACGGCCTGACGGGCCATCAGGCGGACTTCGTCAAGATCAAAGGGTTTGGAGATGAAGCCGATGAAGTGCGCATCCTGCAGCCTCTCAGTAATAGTTCTGTCTTCCTGGTAATAATAGCCGGAAATCAGAACCACCGCGGTGTGCGGGCTCCGTTGACGTATCGCGGCGGCCAACTCCAGGCCGTCCATATCGGGGAGCTTGACATCCACAAAGGCGACGGTGTAGGGCCCCCCGGCGAGCAGTTCCAGGGCCTCTGTACCGGTGGTCGTGGTGGTCACTGCATAGCCCGTGGGACGCAGGATGTTCTCCAGTGCCCAACACATGTCCGGCTCATCGTCTATCACCAGAATCCGTTGAGGCTTTCGTCTCATCTCAGTCTCCTCTTCTCGATTGCCGATTGCCGATTTTCGATCCTTCACTTCGTTCAGGAGTAACTACTCAGCCTCTGTTGTCATTGCGAGCGTTTTTTGCGAAGCAATCCCCAACTTGCGAATTGGAGATTGCTTCGTCGGCAAAAACCGCCTCCTCGCAATGACAGCCTGAGTAGTTACGTTCAGGACAGGTTTTACGATCTGGCATTGGGCTCAGCAATCGGAAATCGAAAATCGAAAATCCTTGCTATCCGCTATCTACCGGTAGCCGAACGGTAAATATGGTCCCCTGGCCCACCTGGCTCACCACGTCGATGGTTCCCCCGTGCTGCTGGAGGATGCTGTAACTGATGGATAGCCCCAGGCCGATGCCCTTCCCCACGGGCATAGTAGTGAAAAAGGGGTCGAAGATCTTGGAAAGGTGTTCCGGGGGGACGCCACAACCGCTGTCGGCAAATTGTATCTCTACTCCCCTCGCCTTAGTTGCCTGGGTGGTCACCGTCAGGCTTCCCCCATCGGGCATGGCGTTGCAGGCGTTGAGGATCATGTTGCTGAAAACCTGCTGCAAGAGGCTCTTGTTGCCAACGACCGAAGGCAGATCGGAAGCGAGATCCTTCCGCAGCTCTATCCGTTGCACCCTGAGCTGATTGGCCAACAGAGATAATGTCTCCTCGAGGGCCTCGCTGACGTCCATCGGTAGCATACGTTCCTCAGGGGGACGGGCAAACCTGAGCAGGTTCTCGATGATGTATGAGGCGCGCTGGATCCCGGAATGGATCCTCTCCGCCGCCTCTTTCCGCAATTCCTGGTCGTCGGGTCTCTCCAGCAGGAGTTGGGCGGCGACGGAGCTTACCGCCAGAGGGTTGCGGATCTCGTGGGCGATCCCCCCGGCCATGACCCCCAAAGAAGTCAGCTTGGCCGACTGGATCAGTTGAGCCTCCAATTGCTTTCTCTCCGTCAGGTCCCTGCCTACGGCTACCAGACCCACGATGTGGCGCTCGTCGTCGAGCATGCGGGAACCGGCCCAGGCGATGGGAACCTCCTTTCCTTCCCTGGTTCTCAGGTTGATCTCCACGCTTCTCTTGGTGAACTGGCCCCGTGCCAACTGGGTCAGCCATGACCCCATCTCCTGCTGGTCCTCTTCCATACAAAGCTCGGGCAGGTGCTGCCCCCTCACCTCCTCTGACCTGAAGCCTGAGGTACCTTCGGCGGCCTTGTTCCAGGTCAGTATCCTCCCTTCAGCGTCCATCGAGACCACCAGGTCGTTGGCGCACTCCACTATGCTGGCCAGGTGCCGCTCAGTCCGCCGCACCTCTTCCCCCAGTTGCTCCCGTTCGGTGATGTCATCCATCAACAGCATCACGTTCTCTACCCCTTTCCCTCCCGGATCAGAGAAAAGGTGGAGGGGAATGAGTCGGTAGTAATAAACGCGGGTGGGCAGGCTGGGAGCTCGATAGGCCAGTTTTCCACCTTCTACCGGCTCACCAGTACTAAAGACTTCTCGCACTTTCTGGTCCAACCGGGTGTAGTCCAGCAACGCCTGGGGAAAGGCATCTTCGATTTTGCGGCCCACGGTGGTCTGCACCTCACGTCTGGTTTTCTCCAGAAAGTTGCGGTTAACCGAAACGATGCGCAAGCTTCGGTCAATCACCACCAGGGAGGTGGGGATGCTGTCCAGGATGCGGGAGATGAGGCGCTCGCGGCTCTCCAGTTGAAGCTTGCTTTCCCGCAGCGCCTCCTCTGCCCGCTTGCGCCTGGCGTCCGCCGCTTCCAATTCGGCGAGGTGTGGGCGCAACTCCGCCAATTCATTCACGAGTTGTTCTGTGGTCTTATCTTTGTCTTCCACCTTGCGCACCTCCAGAACAGGCAGCAATTTACGCGAACTCAAACCCTTTCTCGGTGAACAGCTTCAGGCAAACATCCACCACCTCAGGGTCGTAGAGGACGCCCCTGTTCTGCGATATTTCCTCCAGGGCCTTATCCAGAGTGTGAGCCGGTCGGTAAGGTCGGTGGGAGGCCATGGCCTCCACCACGTCAGCTACCGCCAGGATTCTTGCTTCCAGCATGATCTCCTGGCCTGATAATCCTCGAGGATATCCGGAACCATTCATCCTTTCGTGATGTTGCAGCACGATTTGGGCCACCGGCCAGGGAAATTCTATCGCCCCATTCAATATATCGTGACCGACCTGGGGGTGAGCTTGAATCAGACCATATTGGAGGTCGGTTAGCGGACCGGGCTTGCTGAGAACCTCAGCAGGTACACCGATCTTGCCGACGTCATGAATCAGCCCGGCCATGCGGAGCCCCTCGATCTGCTCTTCGGAAAGGCTCAGTTCGTTAGCGATGGCGCAGGCCAGTTGGGTGACCTGCCGTTGATGGCCAGCGGTGTAGGGATCCCTCATCTCGACTGCTGATACCAGGACATTGACCGTTCCCTCCAAGGCTGCTTGCAATTTCACGTAACTTTGTCGGAGCTCTTCCTGTGCTCGCTTGCGCTCAGCCAGCTCTCGCTGAGCCTCCTCGTACAGCCGGGCGTTCTCGATGGCGATGGCGGCCTGGGTGGCAAAGGCCTGCGCCATCTTCGCGCTCTCCTCGTCGTAGACGCCGGGCTCTCTATGATCCAAGGTCAGGAAGCCTACCTCCCTCCCCTTGGCAATAAGAGGAACGCCGATCCAGGAACGGACGTACCCCGTGCCACCCCTGGCCAGAAAGCGCTCGTCGGCCTGGGCATCGGCCAGGACCAGAGCGCGCTTCTCCTGCAAGAGCTCGCGGGTCAGAGGGTCCTCCTGTATGGGGAAGGAGACCTGCAAAGCGCGCTCCAGGTCCGGGAAGCCCCTGCCCGCAGCCAGCCTGGCGGTGTCATCGGAGAACAGGAAGATGCCGGCGCTGTGATAGGGGCTGACCCTCTCCAGCTCTTCCAGGATGGTGTCGAGCACTTCAGGCAAGTCGAGGGTGGAAATGAGGGCTTTGTCAATCTGCCACAGAGCCTCTATTTGTTCCAGATGGCGCCGCACTGCCTCCTCCGCTCGCTTGCGCTCGGTGATGTCCTGGGCTGTCCCAAACATCCTTTGAGGACTACCTGTGTTGTCAAAATATACTTCGCCGATTGCATGCACTACACGCTCTGTGCCATCAGGCCTTATCACCCGCATTTCAATATCATATGGCTTTTTGGTTTTTAACGCAGCGTCAAGCGCTTCTCTTACTCGCTCGCGATCATCAGGATGCATGTGTTGTATGCTGGAGTCCAGTTGTGGGACGAATTCTCCTGGCTTGAAACCGTAAATGTGAAAAAGCTCGTCGGACCACTGAACAACATTCTTTGTTATGTCCCAGCTCCAGTTGCCAATATGAGCGATTCGCTGTGCAACATTAAGGTTTCGTTCGCTCTCTATCAGCGCCTCCTCCGCCCGCTTGCGCTCGGTGATGTCCTGGGTCACCCCTTCAACCCTTATTGGCTGATGGTTTTCATCATAAATCATCTTTGATCTATCACATACCCAGACAATACTGCCATCGGGTCTTACTATACGGCACTCTCGTGTAGCCTCGCCTTCTTCCGTTAATTGCTTCATAGCCTTTTCAGTTAGGTATTGGTCATCTGGATGGGTAACTTCTTTAAACAAAGCGGGATTATCCATAAACTCCTGCTTAGACCTTCCATATAGCTTTTCTAATGAAGGACTGAGATAATGGTGCCGAAAATCAGGCCATGATATAGACCACACTACATCGCTCATGTTATGCAAGATGCCACTTAGTTTTTCCTCGCTCTCCCGTAGGGCATCCTCCGCCTGCTTGCGCTCGGTGATGTCGCGGACGAACACGAGGTCGGCGGGCTTTCCCTGATACGTAATTATACCCGCGTTGAATTCAGCATATACCTTACTGCCGTCCCTGCGCCTGAGCACTGTCTCGTACACCGGTGTTACATCCTGGCCTGCCATACGTCGCTTGTACCGATCAACCACTTTGGCCAGCTCATCAGGGTGGACATAGTTGGTAAAGGGGGTACCAATAACCTCCCCAATAGTGCCGCCCCACATTTCTGCCAGACGTGGGTTGAGGTATTGGACTATGGTGTCCTGAATAATGCAAATGCCATCATTTGCCAACTCAACGACGTTGCGGTACTTCTCCTCGCTCTCCCGCAGCGCCTCCTCCGCCCGCTTGCGCTCGGTGATGTCGTGAACCACACTCACCCAGCCGATACGTTTGCCTGCTTCGTCTTCGAGGGGCATCACGCTGTGCTCGGTGGGGAAGACTGTCCCGTCCTTCCGCTTCATCCTGAACTCCGGCAGGAACAGGAAGCCTTTCTCTTCCACAGCGGAGTATAAGTGTCTCCTGAACTCCGCCAACCATGCTTCATCAACGTGTAGGAAGGCGGTAGTCCGTCCCAACATCTCCTGGCGGTTGTAGCCGAATACTTCCGAAGCAGCGGGGTTGCAGTCCAGGATCTCAGTCGTATCGGCGTCAATGATGAAAACAGCGTCCCGCAGGCTGGCAAAGGTCTTCTCCAGCAATTGGTGAGACTCCCGCAGCGCCTCCTCCACCCGCTTGCGGTCGGTGTCCTTCGCTTCCAATTCGGCTACTCGTTGGCGCAGTTCTGCCAATTCATTCATGAGTTGCTCCTTAAAGCACTTCTAATGGCCGGCAACAGCTCTTGAACCAGGTGTTTCTTTATCACGTAGCCACTGGCCCCGCTGGCCATGGCCGCCTCCCTGTACTCCTCCAGGTCCAAAATGGTCAACACGATGACTTTGAGCTGCGGCATTTCGTCCTTGAGCTGGCGAGTGGCACTTATGCCGTTTATTCCTGGCATCCTCACGTCCATGAGAACCAGGTCTGGCTGGAGCTCCCTGGCTTTAAGGATGGCTTCCTGAGCCTCGCCTGCCTCTCCGACGACCTCGATTTCTGGCTCAGAGGCCAGGAATTCCATGAGACGCCGTCGGAAGTCGGCGTGGTCATCAACGATCAGGATCCTTATTGCCTGCACCGTCCCTCCTTGCTTGCCTTGGCTGATAAGCAGACACACTATCGCCTACCTCCAGTATACACAACCTCGTCTGTGTTGTCTATTGGCGAAACGCTGATTTTTCAAAGAAAAAGGCCCTACTTTTCGTAGGGCCCCCTGCTTCGATTTTCGATTGCCGATTTTCGATTTTCGATTCTATGCGCAAATCGCAAATCCTACAGGTGGACTACCCCCTTACGGATGGCGTATCTGGTCAGTTCTGCCGTGCCGTGGATGTCGAGCTTGTCCATCAGACTAGCTCTGTGGGCCCTGACGGTTTTTTGGCTGATGTGCAGCAGCTCAGCGATCTCTCGGCTTGTGTGGCCCTCAGCGATCAGTTGCAGTACCTCTCTCTCGCGGTCGGTAAGTCTCTCATAGCTGTTTTCTACCATCGCTTCGGCTTTCTGGATGTATTCTTCGATGACCTGCCGGGATATCGAGGGGCTGAGGAAGGAATTGCCCTGGCGAACGGCCTGGATGGCCAGGACCAGCTCGGCAGGCGCTGCTTTCTTGACCACGTATCCTGAGGCCCCGGCGCGCAGGATCTGGAAGACGTACTCCTCGTCGGCGTGCATGGTCAGAATCAGAACTTTGACCCCAGGAAACAGCTTTTTGATCTGGCGGGTAGCCTCCAGGCCATTGAGGGCCGGCATGCTGATATCCATCAGCACCACGTCGGGGAGCAACCGCTGAGTCATCTGAATGGCTTCTCTCCCGTCTTCGGCTTCCCCTATCACCTCTATGCCAGCCTCGCCCTCCAAAAGCGAGCGCAGGCCCTTCCGAACGATGGTGTGATCCTCGGCCAGGAGTACTCTGATCTTGCTCATGACCCACCTCCTCGATTTCTGAATGTCGGCAGGGTGGTTTTTATTGCTGCACTACAGCTTGGAAAGCAAATGCCACTAGCTTTTCAGGCCGCGCGGGGATGATGAATTTTGAGAACTCATTCGGGTAACTGCAGGGTGGTTTTTATTGCTGCACTACACCTTGGAAAGGTGTAGATTGGGCCAGTCCGTATCGCCAAACAGGCTATCTACTGCCCAAACTACATCATTTATGATGTAGTGCCACTTACCAGAGCGCTGTCTTATAACCAGCCCTGAACATTTTCTGGAACTTCATCATCCCCGCGAGGTCCAGCTCAGGGCGATGCAACACATGTCGCCGAGCGCAAGAGTTGATCGCCAGCCACCTGAGCCGTTCGCGTCCGTGGCAAGGCTTCTACCAGGCGAATCACACGCAGCGCAAACTGCTTCGTCCGCCTCTTCAAATCCTCTTCATCCATCTTGCCCCCTCCGCGATTTGCGATTGCCGATTTTCGATTTCCGGGAACTACTCAGCCTCTGTTGTCATTGCGAGCGTTTTTTTGCGAAGCAATCCCCAACTTGCGAATTGGAGATTGCTTCGTCGGCAAAAACCGCCTCCTCGCAATGACAGCCTGAGTAGTACGATTTCCGATTGTCAATCGCAAATCGAAAATCGAAAATCGAAAATCCTACACAGGTATTTCTATCGTCAGCCGGGTTCCATGACCTGGATGGGACTCGATGTCGAAACGGCCCCCCAGGGAGGTCACCCTTTCTCGTATCCCTAACAGGCCCGCTCCCGCGCTCCCGGGGGTAGGGGCCTGCCATCTTCCCTACATCGAAGCCCTGGCCATCGTCTTCGATGAAAGCGACCACGGCGGACTCCTGTCGCTCCAGACGTATGCTTACCCTGTTAGCCTGCGCGTGCCTGGACACGTTGGTCAATGCCTCCTGCACCACGCGGTAGAGAGCCGTTTTCATATCCGCAGGCAGCCTCTCCTCCACATCAATCGCTTCAAACTCGACCTCGATGTTTAGTCTCCTGGCGTATCGGTTCACGTACCACCGTAATGCTGGCACCAGACCGAGATCGTCCAGCATGTAGGGCCGCAGGTCGAGGGCCAATTCACGGACCTGGTCGTCTACTTCGTTGACCAGCAAACTTGTCTCGGCCAATATCTCCCTGATCCTGGGGGCAGGCTCTGGCGGCAGCTCTTTCTCGATGGCTGCCAGATCGAAGCTTATCGCCGTCAGTGCCTGTCCCAGCTCATCGTGCAGCTCCAGGGAGAGCCTTCTGCGTTCCTCCTCCTGTGCACTGAGGAGCTGGACCGACAGCTTTTGCAGGTCTGTTCTATGCTCGTTGATTGCGTCCAGCAGCCGGGCGTTCTCGATGGCGATGGCCGCCTGGTTGGCCATGGCCCGACAGAGTCTCACTCGATCGGCAGTGAAGGGGAGGCGTTCCCAACTGCGCATCTCGCCCAGGGACACCACTCCCAGGGCGCGCTCTCCAATCGCCAATGGGATCAGGAGGGCCGATTGAATACCTTCACTGAGGGCTATCCGGCACTCTGGTTCCGACACCGCTTGGGGTGGATCATCCTGGCGCAGGATGATCACCTCGTTTGTCTCGATGGCTCGCCTGTGCCAGGGAGCATCGGCCAGGGCAACTTGCCGACCCAGGCCCTGATCCCAGTCCAGCTCATGGGCAGCGAAAGCAGCTTGTATGGTCAGAGTTTGGTTTATCTCGTCCAGCAAAGCGATGCGGCAGAAGGTAGCTCCGACCGAGGTGGTCATCTTTTCCGCCAGAATGGAGAGGGCTTGGTCAAGCTCCAGGGTGGATGAGACCGTGGTGGCCGTATCGAGCAGAAGGGCGAGCTCTTCGGCCTTATTCTGTATCCCCTTGAACAGCCGGGCGTTTTGGATGGCGATGGCCGCCTGGTTTGCCAAGGTCTGGCACAGGCGGATTTCGGCCGCTGTGAAGACCCGCTCGTATTCGCTTTGATCCAATTCGACCAGACCGACGACCTGATCGCCGATGGCCAGTGGCAACATGAGCAGGCTTACGCTTTCCATTTTCCGCATGTGAGCAAGCTCGGCCGGATCGGCGTCGGGGTCAGAGACGTGGATGGCGAGGGGTTGGCGAGTCTCCAGCACAGCCCGGGTGGCCGGAAAATCGTCCAGGGCATAGGTAGTGCCTGGCTCGTCGGCCCATTTGGGATCCTGACGACGAAATTCGATCCAGGTGACAACTGCATCGGCCTCCTGGTCCCACCGGGAGAGAGCGCAGCCATCCACTCCCATAGCCTTGACCATCCGCTCACTGATGAGAGTCAGCACCTCTTCGAGGTGGAGCGTGGAAGAGACGGCCTTAGTTACCTCTAGCATGGTCGAGACTTCCATGGCTCGCTGCTTGCGCTCGGCGATGTCTTCCACAGCCCCCTCGTAGTACAGTACCTGGCCTTCGTCATCCTGGACAACTCGGGCATTTTCCCTCACCCAGATAATCGTTCCATCGTGCCGTCGCCACTGCACCTCAAAGTCGCGCACTACCCCTTCGCGCTCTATCAGGGCCTGCCACCGCGTGCGCTCCTCAGGATCTACGTAACCGTCGGTCACAGCGACTGCCAACAGGGACTCCCGATCCGGGTAGCCCAGCATCTGAACCAGGGCCGGGTTGACGTCGAGGACCTGGCCCGCCGGCGTGGTGCGGTAGAGCCCCACGGGCACGTGCTCAAACAGGCTGCGGTATCGCTCTTCACTCGCCTCGAGTGCCCCCTCCATGCGCTTCCGCTCGGTGACGTCGCGGGCGATGCCGCGAAACCCAATCGGCTCGCCTTCTGAATTTCTTATCAGAGAAGCGGAAGCTTCAACAAATGTCTTTGCCCCATCCTTTCTAATGATCTCCCAATCAAATCCTTTGTCAGGCACCCCCGTGGTGTATACTCGATTGAATGTTTGATACACCCTTTCAGCATTTTCTTTATCCATGTACTGCCTGTTGTTCATACCCATCATTTCGTCTCTGGAATACCCTAACATCTGACATAAGGCATCATTAAAGAAAGTGAAATTCCCAGCGATATCAACCTCGTAATACCCATCTTCAATGCTTTCGAGGATGTTCCTGTATTTCTCTTCGCTCTTTCGCAGGGCCTCTGCCGACCGCTTGCGCTCAGCTTGCGTCCACCCTAGCTTCGCTATCCTCTCCTGCAAGGTTTCTATCTCTTCGATCAACTGGGCCTTCTTTATCTTTGAATAGTCCATGATGCCTCCTGCTGGTCCCATTCAACCAAAAAGCCAGCCATCAACGCGTGGGTGCTTTTGGTTGGCACGTAAGATGGGTGTCAGCACCCACGTTTTGAATTCTCACCTCGATTGTAACATTAAACGCAAGCCATGTCAAGCATTCGTCTCTGCCGCTGGCAAACGGCAAGTAACCTTGGCGGCAATCGGTGTAGATGTGGTTTTGCCAAATGGCGATTTAGAGGTATAATTACCCATAACTTCGCGGAGGGGGATGTCTTATGCCACGGGAGACTTTCGACGAGCAGATCGGCGAGCTGCAGGAAGACCTCCTGGCCCTGGGCGATCTGGTGGATAAGGCCATCGAGCGCTCGATCCGGTCGCTGGCCAACCGTGACCTGGAGCTGGCCCGGCAGATCATCGAAGAAGATGCGCTGATCAATCAGGCTCAGTGCGATCTGGAGGAAAGGTGCCTGGTTCTGATCGCCACCCAGCAGCCGCTGGCCAGCGATTTGCGGATCATCGTCGCCGTCTTAAACATCGCTATTGAGCTGGAGCGCATGGGCGATTACGCTAAGGGGATCGCCAAGATCACCCTCATGATCGGTGATCAACCCCCCTTGAAGCCCCTGATTGACATCCCGCGTATGGCTGAGAAGGGGCGTCAGCTCCTTCACCAGCAGTTGGACGCTTTCATCCGTCGCGACCCTGACTCAGCTCGACGCCTCGGCACCGAGGACGATGAGGTGGATGCCTTGTACGACCAGGTATATCGCGAGCTCATGTTTTTCATGATGCAGGACCCCAAAACCATCACCCGAGCCACGCATTTGCTCTGGGTAGCCCACAACCTGGAGCGCATTGCCGATCGCACCACCAACATCGGCGAGCGGGTGGTCTTTCTGGTCACGGGCCGGGTGGAGGAGTTGAACCTGTAAATTCCCACCAACGCCAGGACGTCGAGGCAGAATTCCGAAGGTGGCGCGAGCGGGTAAGCCGCTTCATTGAGACCCTGGAGCGGGAACAACGATAGGAGGTGGAATCAGATGGATCGAACTCAAGTTACTCAGATGCTCACCTGGCTGGACGAGGAGCGCCGGCGTGACAAGGCCGAGTTGGCCAAGCTCCAGCAGCGGGTGGAGAGCCAGTCCGCCGAGATTGCGGAGCAGGCCAGGAGGGTACAGGAACTGGAGGGGAGGTTGGCGCGCACTCAGGCTCAACTGACCAAGTTCCCCCAACTGGAGAAGGCCCTCGACCAACTCAGGGCTGAGCTGGTGTTTCTCGTAGAGCAAAACGAGGAGAGGCGTCGAAAGGCCGACCTGGATGCAGAGCGAGTAAGGCAGGTGGACCGGGACAGCCAGGCTCGCGTTCTAGGAGAGATAAGGAAGGAGCTGCAAAAGCTACCACGCTACGAGGAGGAGCTACAACTGCGACGAGCAGAGGATCAGCGTCTGGGGGAGGTCCTCTTGAGCTTGCAGCAGCAGATCACCGACCTCGGTAGGGACCTCGAAAACCGAACCAGGAATTTGCCCTATCTTGAAGAGCAGCCACGGCAGAATGCCAAGCGGATAGCTGAGCTTCAGCAGGAGACGCCGGAGCTATTCAAAAGAACCGAAGAGCAATCTACGAAATTACAACTGTTGGAGGAGCTGGTCAGGAAAAATGACCACCGCATAGGGGAACTGGACCTGCTGGGTGGCCAATTGAAGCGAGAGCAGGCGGAGTTCTTCGAATCCATCCGGTTGAGTGACCAGCACCGTGAGAGGCAACTGGTTGAATGGGCCGAACAGATGGAGGGGCAGCGCCAGCAGATGAAGGGGTACGAAGTTCAAATGCGGCAATCGGCGGAGCTATATGGGGAGAACAAACAGGCCCTGGCGGCTCTGGAGAAATTCGAGGAGCGCCTGAAGCGCGATCAGGCCGAGGTGGCGGAACTGCAGCGTTTGGCGGAGAAACGGCAGAGGGATCAACTGGATGAATGGCAAGCGGAGGATGAGAAGCGCTGGAAGAAGAACGTGCTGATTTGGGAACAGCACTGGCGCGCTCAGGAAAGGTGGAACGAAGAGCGCGATGCACGCTTCCCGCCGTTGGAAGAGGCTACCAGAGCCAACCGAGTGCAGATCACTGCCTTGTGGCAGACCTGGCAGGAATATGCCCGTCGCCGGGTCAGTGAGATGCAGAATATGCAGGAGCACATCGTGCAGGCGGAGGAAAAGGTCAAATAGCTCCGCTGAAGGACTGGATGAGTTTGCGAGTAATCGGCACGGCGGGACACGTAGACCACGGCAAATCGAGATTAGTAGAAGCCCTGACGGGCATTGACCCGGATCGTCTCAAAGAAGAGCAAGAACGGGAGATGACCATTGACCTGGGCTTTGCCTGGCTCACCTTGCCCAGCGGGGAGCCAGTGGGTATCGTTGATGTGCCCGGCCACAGGGATTTCATCGAGAACATGCTGGCTGGCGTGGGCGGCATTGATGCTGCGCTCTTCGTAGTAGCTGCCGATGAGGGGGTGATGCCCCAGACGCGCGAGCACCTGGCCATCCTCGACCTGTTGGGGGTGCGAAACGGCGTGGTGGCCCTGACCAAGATGGACCTGGTGGAAGATGAAGAGTGGCTCGAGCTCGTTCAGATTGACCTGGCCGAACTGTTGGAGGATACTGCCCTGGCCGATGCCCCCATGGTTCCTGTCTCAGTCAGGACAGGCCAGGGATTGCAGACGTTGCTAGAGGAGCTGGACAGGCTGCTGGAAAACGCGCCGCTCCGTAGCGACCTGGGCCGTCCCAGGCTACCCATTGACCGCGTGTTCACCATCGCTGGTTTTGGCACGGTGGTGACGGGCACGCTGATCGATGGCAGCTTGCAGGTTGGTCAGGAGGTGGAGGTCTTGCCTCAGGGGCTAAAGGCCAGAGTGCGTGGTTTGCAGACTCACAAGGAGAAGATCGAGCGAGCTGTTCCTGGCAGCCGGGTGGCGATCAATCTGGCCGGGGTGAGCACCGATGAGGTGCAGCGGGGCGATATGGTGACCATTCCAGGGTGGCTAAAGCCCACCACGCTGATAGACGTGCACTTGCGCTACCTGGAGAGCATTCCCCGCCCCTTGCGGCACAATGCGCCGCTGAAGTTCTTCAGTGGTTCGGCGGAGGTCATGGCCAGGGTGCGGCTCTTGGACAGCGAGGCCATCCCGCCGGGCGGAGAGGGCTGGGTACAGTTGCGGCTGGCTGAGCCGCTGGCCCTGGTCAGGGGCGATCGTTTCATCGTTCGTCAGCCATCACCCGCTGTCACCGTAGGTGGTGGGCAGGTGATTGATCCTCATCCTGGCCGGCGGCACCGCCGCTTCCGCTCTGAGGTCATGGCCAGGCTGGCGACCCTGGCCCGCGGCAGCCCGGCGGAGATCCTTCTCCAATCGCTGGAAACCAGCCAGCCCTGTCAGCTCCGCGCGCTGATAGAGCGCAGTGGTCTTGCTATGGAAGAAGCAGGCCGGGCTTTGCTGGAGCTATTAGATAGCCAGCAAGTCCTGATCCTGGACAGCAGGATGGAGAAAATACCTGATACCCAATATCTAGTTGCCAGCAACCCATATCTTATCTCAGCGGGGGGTTGGGAAAAGCTATCGGACCAGCTAACCATGGCCTTACGAGGCTATCACCAACAGCACCCTTTGCGCCAGGGCATGCCCCGCGAGGAACTCAAAAGCCAGTTGGGATTATCCACCAAAATCTTAAACGAAGTGGTAAGTAGGGCCGTGAGCGAGGGCAAGCTGGTGGATGAAGAAGCCACCCTGCGCTTGCCAGCACATGTGGTGAAGTTCAGCGCTGATCAAGAACGCCAGGTGCAGAACCTGTTGGCTGCCTTCAGGCAGGACCCCTATACCACACCCTCGGTAGCCGACAGCGAAGCGATGGTGGGAACGGAGGTGCTAAACGCGTTGATTCAACAAGGAAGATTGGTTCAGGTAAGTGAGGATGTTCTATTCCTGAAGGAAACCTACGAGGAAATGGTTAAACGGATTATCGAGCACATCAAGGATCAGGACGCCATCACTGTGGCTCAGGTGCGCGACATGTTCGCGGCCAGTCGCAAGTATGCCTTAGCCTTAATGGAATACCTGGACGAACGCAGGGTGACAAAACGGGTAGGGGACGGACGGGTCTTAAGATAGCCTGTATTATCAGCCAAAAAGCCTCCGCTTGCTAATCATCTGGGAGGCTTTTTTGGTATGTCGCGCTAATTGGAATCCCTACGGGGGTGTTAGCAACCTTAAAATTTTGCGCTTTAGTTGCTTTCGTCAAAGTACTATATATAGTACTTTATTTGTAGAAATACTCCAATATATAGTATCATTCAGCGGAAGAAATTGCGGACTGCCCTCGAATGAACCTTAAAATTCTCAAAGATGACTAGCCAAAAGCTCGAAATTGGTGTATAATATAGTGGTAGAAAGTGGGATATTGTGGGGTGCTGTGGTTCAGCCCAGCGACCTAGGCCACTAAGCGTGGAGATACAACCATGTTTTCGGGCGAACACGAGCATACACTGGATGACAAGGGGAGGTTAACCATCCCGGCCAAGTTTCGTGCCGGGCTGGCCGAAGGATTATTTATCACCAGAGGCATGGATGGTTGCCTCTTTGTCTTTCCTCCTAATGCATGGAAAATCATATCGGAGAAGGTGGCCAACCTTCCTCTTTCTGACCCCAACGCTCGCCTGTTCAGCCGCATGATATTCTCAGGCCTCGAATGTAAGTTGGATAGACAGGGACGGATTCTCCTGACACCCCCCATGCGCGATCACGCCAATATCGAAAGTGAGGTGGTTGTCATCGGGGTCAATTCCCGCCTGGAGATTTGGAGCAAGGAGCGCTGGCAGGGTCAGACCACAAGGATGGAGGAGGAGAGCAGCTCGATCGGCGAGCAATTGACCAGCTTCGGAATTTAAGATCGCCAAGGCAACTACTCGTTAGACAATGGGTGATGAGCTGAGCCATATTCCCGTCCTTTACCAGGAGGTGTTGGCTGGGTTGCAAGCAAAACCGGGCCGACGGTACATAGACGCTACCGTGGGGGGTGGAGGGCACGCCCACGGCATCCTGATGGCCTCCGCACCTGATGGTAAACTCCTGGGTATAGATGCCGACCCCATGGCCATAGCTTTGGCTGGCGAACAACTGGCCGAGTTCGGGAAACGGGTCACTCTGGTCCAGGGCAACTTCGCCGATCTGGAGGAGATTGCCTTGGGACAAGGCTTCTCCCCTGTGGATGGCATCCTTCTCGATTTGGGGCTCTCATCGCTGCAGTTGGAGGCCGCAGAGCGGGGTTTTTCCTTCCAGTTGGACGGCCCACTGGATATGCGCTTCGACCCTTCGACCGGCTCAGGACCAGGACACCGTCCCGGCCAGATAGCGACGGCGGCTGATCTGGTCAACACTTTGCCCGTGGAGGAATTGAGTGGCATCTTGTCTCGATACGGCGAGGAACCCCAGGCGCGGCGCATCGCGCGGGCCATAGTGGCTGGGCGACCGATCAATACCACAGGCGAGCTGGCAGCCCTGGTGGAGAGAGAACTGGGCCGCCGGCGGAGGATCCACCCGGCTACTCGGACTTTTCAAGCTCTGCGCATGGCCGTCAATGAAGAGCTGGAATGTCTCGCCGAGGCCCTACCCCAGGCATTGAGGCTCTTGATGCCCGGCGGTCGCCTGGTGATCACATCTTTTCATTCCCTGGAGGATCGCCTGGTCAAGGAATTCTTCCGTAGCGAAGCGCGGGATTGCCTGTGTCCGCCGGAAGTACCCATTTGTACTTGTGGTCATCGAGCTACCTTAAGTATAGTAACCAGGAAACCCATCAGGCCCTCGGCTGAGGAGGTGGCGGCCAATCCTCGCAGCCGTAGTGCCCGATTGCGGATCGCGTATCGTCTGTAGCACGAGGAGATCGTTCATGGCCAGCAGTAGATTGCGCTTTTTCCGTCTGGAGAAGGGATCCTGGCGGCTCGAAGCCAGGACGACAGCCATGATTCTCTTGGCTCTAACCCTGTTTGGCCTGCTCAGTTGGCTCTGCCTGACCCAAGCCAGTAAAGTATCCACGGCCAGGTACCGTCTCTGGGAAAAGAGGGTGGAGAAAGAGCGCCTCCAACGAGAGAATGCCGAGTTGCTGGCCGAGATCGTGGAATTGCTCAGCGTTTCTCATCTCGAGGACAGGGCACTAAGATTAGGCTACGTCTCCCCTGAGGAACGTCGGTATCTGGGCATACCTGATTACCCTGGCGGTGTATCGGGAGGAGGATTGGCTGCCGGGCCCAGGATGGATGAAAGCGCCATTGTCGGCCTGGAAGAACCCACGGGACTACCCCCCGCTTCGGGGGGGCTGGGGGGGGTCAGTGTCAAGCAGTGGTGGGAAAAGATGATTTCTCAATTCGTAGCCTGGGCGAGGACGCAACCCTGATGATAATCAGAGGAAGGATAGCTTCTCAGAGCAACGAAAGCGGTGAATCGAAGGACAAAGCCACTCGGCGGCTCGCCTTTCTGGTCGCTATCCTCGTCGGACTGATCCTGGTCATCGCTGTTCAGCTTCTCCGCTTGCAAGTTTTTCAAGGGGTTCTTGGTGGCGGACCGGAACTCCCCCCTCCCAACTATGTGCCGGAAGTCGCTTCTCATCGAGGGTTGATTGTTGATTGCCATGGCTACGTCCTGGCCCTGAATACTTTTGAGTACGACGTATCCGCGGCACCAGACTTGATAGAGAATCCTCAGGATGTGGCAAGCAGTCTGTCACCACTCCTGGGTTCATCATCTGACCAGCTCTTCTCACTCCTGACCCAGAAAGGGCCTTACGTCCTCCTGAAACCGCGCGTCTCGAAAGAAGTAGCCGAAGCCGTTGATTCATTGGACTTCAGGGGCGTCTACCTGGAGCCCAGGCTCCGACGCAAATATCCGGAGGGAAGGTTAGCTGCTCACCTTCTGGGCTTTGTTACCTATGATTGTGATGGCGTCTATGGCCTGGAGGGATACCACGACTCTCTTTTGAAAGGCACTGCTACCAGACCTGAGCGGGACGAAGGGCCTGCCGAAGGGGGGAAGGGGTATCAGCAGGGCGAAGCTGAGCCCGTTGTCTTTCACCAACTGACTCTGCCGCAAGACGGCTCCCATCTGATCCTGACTCTCGACAGAAACATCCAATATCTGGTGGAGCAGGAGTTGGCCAGGGCAGTGGCCAGATATAGAGCTGATAGCGGTACCATCATCGTCATGGATCCAAAGACGGGCGCTATCCTGGCTATGGCCAGCTTTCCCTCCTATGATCCCAACCGCTTCTACGAAGTGCCGATGGGGCTACACATCAACCCGGCGGTGAGTCAGCAATACGAGCCTGGGTCCGTCTTCAAGATCCTCACTATGGCCGTGGGTCTCGATGCAGGAGTCATCGCTCCCGATGGCATTTTCTACGATAGCGGCGCGATAGAAGTGGGAGGGGCCGTCATCCAGAATCCCGATCGTCGTGCCCATGGCCTGGTGACCATGGCAGACATCCTGGCGTATTCCCTGAACGTAGGGGTTGCCTACGTCAGCACCTCCTTGGGTGAAGAAAGGTTTTATGCTTACTTGAAGCGTTTTGGCTGCGGACACCCTATGGGCATTGACCTGGCTGGCGAGGTAGCCGGGACCCTTAAGGAGCCAGGCAGCAGGGAGTGGTATAAGTCCGATCTGGGCACCAACTCCTTTGGGCAGGGGGTCGCCGTGACCCCTCTGCAAATGATCGCGGCAGTGGCGGCGGTGGCCAACCGCGGTCGTCTAATGAAGCCCTATGTAGTAGCGCGGGTCGTTGATGACCAGGGCGTGACCGTTACCCAGCCCACTGTCGTACGGCAGGTCGTTTCCGCCCAGGCCGCCGAGCAACTGACGGATATGCTGGTGGAAGCCGTGGAGCGAGGGGCAGAATTAGCTATCGTGCCAGGTTACGATGTCGCTGGAAAGACGGGAACGGCTCAGATACCCGTTGAAAGTGGCTATGATCCAGAGTTTACCATCGCCTCGTTCGTGGGCTACGCCCCGGCCGACGATCCCCAGTTCATCGCCCTGGTCAAAATAGACAAGCCACGGGTGGCTTTGGAAGGGACGCGTGTGGCGGCCCCCGTTTTCAGGAACATCGCCGAACGCCTGTTTGTCTTGTTAGATATCCCGCCCGACAGCGCAAGATTAGCTGGTAGATGATCCGATGCAAAGTCCTGAGCCTATCGAAGGGTTGACCCTTGCCGATTTGACGGAGGGTCTCACTGGCCAGAGGCCACCAAACCTGGAACTGAAGCTGACCGATGCGGTCACAGACTCGCGTCAAGCGTGCCCCGGCAGCCTGTTTGTGGCCCTAAAGGGCGAGCACGGGGATGGCCACGACTTCGTCGCCGATGCCTTCCAGCGCGGGGCGATAGTGGCTATCGCGGAGAGGGAACTGGATGTTGGATGTTGGAAGTTGGACGTTCGACAAACACCCTTCCAACCTCCAATCTCCAATATCCAATATCCAATCTGCCTCCTCGTCGAAGACAGCTTGAAAGCCCTGCAACAACTGGCCGTTTACTGGCGTGGCAAGCACACTCCTCGGGTGGTGGGTATCACCGGTAGCGTCGGCAAGACCACCACCAAGGAGGTGATCTACGGCGTCCTCAGGCGGCGCTTTCGCACCCTGAAGAGCGAGGGCAACTATAACAGTGAGATTGGCCTGCCCTTAACACTCTTGAAGCTCGAGTTGGGCCACCAGCGGGTCGTCCTGGAGATGGGCATGTACGACCTGGGGGAGATCGCCGAGTTGGCGGCCATCGCCCGTCCCCACGTCGGCGTGGTCACCAACGTGGGTCCCACCCACCTGGAGCGGCTGGGCACCATCGAGCGCATTGCCCAGGCCAAGACAGAGCTGGTAGAGGCTCTGCCCAGCGATGGCGTGGCCATCCTCAATGGCGACGACCCCTGGGTGCGCCAGATGGCAGCCAGGACCAAGGCCGAGGTATTTTATTATGGCCTGGACAAAACCTGTGACCTTTGGGCCAACCACATCGAGAGTCAGGGCCTGGAGGGTATCCGCTTCCGCTTCCATCATGGCCCTGAGACCATCCATGCCAAGGTGCCGATGCTGGGACGGCATAGCGTGCACACGGCGCTGGCCGCTGCTGCCGTGGGCCTGGTCGAGGGCCAATCGTGGGAGGAGATCATAGATGGATTGCGTGGAGCGTCGCAACTGCGCCTGGTGGTGGTGCCTGGTCTGCGAGGGTCAACCATCCTGGATGACACTTACAATGCCAGCCCTGCCTCCACCATCGCGGCCCTCAATTTGCTTGAGGAACTGGATGGACGGAAGATCGCCGTGCTGGGTGACATGCTGGAGCTGGGAGCCTACGAGGAAGAGGGACATCGAAAAGTGGGCCGTCGGGCCCTGGACGTGGTGGCCCTGCTCATCACCGTGGGCGAGCGGGGCCGCCTCATCGCTGAGGAAGCTCTGGCCTGCGGCATGGATGCGGAAAAGGTGTTCGTAAAACAGAACAACGAGGAAACCATCGCTTGCCTGCGCGAGATCGTCGCTCCTGGTGACATCATCCTGGTAAAAGGCTCTCGCGGCGTGAGGATGGAAGAAATTGTTGCTGCGCTAGCAATATCCAATACCCAATATCCAATATCCAGTTGACTTGGGGATTGGATATTAGAGATTGGATATTGGATATTTGAACTTTGAGCTTTGGATTTGATAAATGGCTTATGCACTGACTCTGGGTGCCTTCTCTTTCTTGTTTGCCGTTATCTGGGGTAGACCATTGATCTCCTACCTGAGGCGCTATGGTATCGGCAAGCAGATCCGGTTCAACGGCCCCAGCTCCCACCAGACGAAAACCGGTACCCCGACCATGGGGGGGCTGATGATTCTGATACCCGTCTTTCTCATCACCCTGGCTGCGGCCTTCGCTGAACTACTGGTCGGTACTTCCTTTGGCCAGGCGCTGCTGGACAGGCTGGGCGTGGAGCGGGCCTTTTTCTTTGGCCGTTCCATTCTGGTGCCATTGGGGGTTATGCTCGGCTTTGGGCTGCTGGGGGGGCTCGACGATTGGGCCGGGGTGCGAGGCTTCCGCAACGGCGAGGGAATTCTGGGCCGCTGGAAGTTTGTCCTCCAGTTAGCGCTGGCCACCATCACCGCCCTGGTTCTCCACTTTGGCCCTCCCGACCTGCGTAGCGTAGCCATCCCAGGGATAGCCGAGAAAATTGACATCGGGCTTTGGTGGCTGCCCATCGCCGTATTCATCATCATCGGTAGCTCCAACGCCGTCAATTTGACCGATGGATTGGATGGCCTGGCTGGCTCCATCGCTGCCCTCTGCTTTCTCTGCTACGGCATCATCGCCTTCCTGCAGGATCAGGGCTGGTTGCTGGCTTTTTGCTTCACTACGGTGGGGGCCATCATGGCCTTCCTGTGGTACAACGCCTATCCCGCCGACCTGTTCATGGGCGACGTGGGGTCGGAGGCGTTAGGGGCGACCCTGGCCGTGGTGGCTCTGATGACCGGGCAGTGGCTGCTATTGCCCATCATCGGCGGCGTCTTCGTGGCCGAGACGCTGTCGGTCATATTGCAGGTGGCCTATTTCAAATTCACCAGGATCAGATACGGCCATGGCCGGCGTATCTTCAAGATGACCCCCTTGCATCACCACTTCGAACTGTTAGGCTGGTCGGAGACGCAGGTGACGCAAAGGTTCTGGCTGGTGGGCATCCTGGCGGCTATGCTGGGCGTGGCCCTGGCGCTGTGGGGCAACCCGCCACCAGCGACGTAGTCAAGGGAGCAATGGAGCAGGGGAGCAGGGGAGCAAGGGAGCAAAGTCCGTTAAATTCCATAGTCCGTTGTTCCATCATCGGACTGGCGCGGGAGGGGACCGCGCTGGCCAGGTTCCTGGCCCAGCGAGGGGCCATCGTTACCATCAGCGATCTGAAAAGTGAGGAGGAGCTACAGGAAAACATTGCCAGGATAAACGGGTTCCCCATCCACTTGGTGCTTGGCGGCCACCCCTGGGAGATCCTGGACCAGACCGATGTCCTTTTCCTCAGTCCCGGCGTGCCGCTGAAGGCTCCCATCGTTGCGGAGGCCCAAAGGCGGGGCATCCCCATCAGCAGCGAGACTAAGCTGTTCACTGAGCTATGCCCGGCGTCCATCATCGGCGTCACCGGCTCCAGCGGCAAGACGACCACGGTGAGCCTGGTGGGCCAGATGCTGAAGGCCAGTGGCTTCCGCACCTGGGTGGGGGGGAACATCGGCCAGCCTCTCATTGGACACCTGGAGGAGATCGAGGCGACCGACAAAGTGGTGATGGAGCTATCCAGCTTCCAACTGGAGATCATGGAGTGGAGCCCATCCATTGCCGCCATTCTCAACATCACCCCCAACCATCTGGACCGCCATTCCTCCCTGGAAGCCTACATCGAGGCCAAGCTCAACATCCTGCGCTTTCAGCAGCCAGGCGACGTAGCTATCCTGGGCTACGACTTAATCTCAAATCTCAAATCTCAAATCTCAAATCTCAAATCCCAAATCCTGAGTTTCAGTCTTAGAGGGGAGGTGGAGCAGGGAACATTTCTGCAGGATGGCAAAATCATCCTGAGGTTGGAAGATACAGAACAGCGGATTTGCTCCGCAGACGAAATCGAGCTCTTGGGGCGACATAACCTGGAGAACGTCCTGGCTGCCTGCACGATAGCCGCTGCTGCCGGAGCCTCTCGGCAGGCCATGGCCAATGTGGCCACTACTTTCGAGGGGGTGGAGCACCGCCTGGAGCTGGTGCGTGAGAAGGATGGGGTGCGCTATTACAACGATTCCATCGCCACCTCGCCGGAGCGCACCGTGGCTGCCCTGCGCTCCTTCGATCAGCCCATCGTCCTCCTGGCCGGGGGGCGCGACAAGCACCTGCCCTGGGATGAGATGGCACGTCTTACTCTGGCGAAGGTGAAACACCTGGTGCTTTTCGGCGAGGCGGGGCCGATTATCGAGCGGGCTATACAAGCGGCAAGCGACAAGCGGCAGGCGGCAAGCGACGAGCGGCAGGCGGCAAGCGACGAGCGGCAGGCGGCAAGTGGCAAGACGCAGGAGGCAAGATGCCAGATGCATAAGTGTGCCACGCTGGAGGAGGCAGTCGGGGTGGCGGCGGGGGTGGCGGAGCCGGGCGACGTGGTATTGCTCTCGCCCGGCGGCACGAGCTTCGACGCCTTCAAAGACTTCGTCGAGCGCGGCGAGCGGTTCCGCGAGCTGGTGAGGGCTCTTTGATGGAAGAGATTGGGGATCAGGGCTAGGGATCAGGGACCAGGGATCAGGGACCAGGCCCCCTTGTCCCTTGTCCCTTGTCACTAGCCCCTTGTCCCTGGCAAATAGGAGGAAAAATGGAACGAGCATACGATCAAGATTTTGCTACGAGGATTGACTACCCATTGATCATCATCCTGGCCAGTTTGCTCCTCGTCGGCCTGATGATGGTCTACAGCTCCAGCTTCGACTTTGGCTACAGGGTATTTGATCAGCCGACCTATTTCTTCGTCAAGCAGATCATCTGGGCTCTGCTGGGCACGGCTGGGATGATAGTGATGATGAGCATTGACTATCGCACCTGGCGACGCTTCTCCATTCCCCTGATGGGCGGCACTTTGTTCCTGTTGATGCTTCTCCTGATCGTGGGCCAGGAGAGGTTGGGCGCTGTGCGCACTCTCTTTGCGGGATCGGTGCAGCCCAGCGAGCTGTGCAAGCTGATCATCATCATCTATGTCGCCGATTGGCTTTCGTCCAAAGGGGAGAGACTTCGTATGGTGACCTATGGCCTCATCCCCTTCGCCATTCTCATTGGCGTGGTGGCAGGCCTGATCGTGCTGCAGCCGAATTTCAGCACGGCTATCCTGATCGTGGTCACGGCTATAGGCATGTTTTTTATCGCCGGTGCCGACATCCTTCAATTGATCATTGGCCTCGTCTTTGGCGGAACCACCTTTGCCTTGTTGATTTACCGATCAGGGCACGCCTTCCAAAGAGTCAAGGACTACATCGGATCCTTTAGTGGCGCCGACGTCAACTATCATATTCAACAAAACTTGTCTGCGCTAAGGGCTGGTGGGGTGCCCGGCGTGGGGCTGGGGAATGGAGTCTACAAACTGGGCATTCTACCCCTGGCTCACAATGATAGCATCTTTGCGGTGCTGGGCGAGGAGTTAGGGCTAATTGGCTGCCTGCTGGTGGTGGGTCTCTTTGCAGCTCTGGCCTACCGGGGCTTCAAAATCGCTCTGGAGGCCCCTGATGATTTTGGCACGGTGCTGGCTGCGGGTCTGACCTGCTGGCTGATCTTCCAGGCTTTGATCAACGTCGCGGTGACTACCAACACCATGCCCTTCACAGGCATACCCTTGCCCTTCATCAGCTACGGTGGCTCCTCCCTGGTTGTTTCCATGGCCGGTGTGGGGCTGCTCCTGGGCATCTCCAGGGGGCCCGTGGAGGAGAGGTCAGAAGAGAGTGCGCGTTATGATTTCGGGCGGCGGAACGGGCGGCCACGTATATCCAATTCTCGCCGTCGTTGAAGCTTTGTTAGAGGTTAGAGGTTGGAGATTGGAGGTTAGAAGTCGGATAGAGAACGAGGAATCCACCCTCCACCCTCCACCCTCCAACTTCCAACCCTTCGACTACGCTCAGGGCAGGCTTCCAACTTCCAGTTTCCTGTACGTCGGCCGCCGGGGTGGGGTGGAGGAAGGGATCGTCAGCCGGGAGGGGTTGCCCTTTACCGCCATCTCGACCGGGGGCTTGCGCGGCCTGGCGCCCTGGACTGTGGCTGGACACCTCTTCCAGATGATGGCAGGTTTCGGGCAATCGCTGGGCATCGTGCGCGATTTCTCTCCCGACGTGGTCCTGGTCACAGGAGGATACGTCTGCGTGCCCGTGGCCGTGGCCGCCTGGCTTCGTCGAGTGCCGCTGTTGGTATTGCTGCCCGATCTGCAGCCAGGCCTGGCCGTCCGTGCCTTGAGCCGTCTGGCGACTCGGGTCGCTGTCTCCTTCCCGGAGGTGGCGAAGTACTTCGCTCCCAACAAGGTCGTGACGGCAGGCTACCCTGTGCGGGCCGAGTTCTTCGCGGCCGACAAGGCCAGGGCCAGAAAGGACTTCGGCCTGGAGGAGGGGTTCAGGACGATCACGGTTTTCGGTGGCAGCCGCGGTGCTCACAGCATCAACCTGGCTTTGAGCCAGTGCCTGGAGCGACTGCTGGAGGTTTGCCAGGTCATCCACATCTGCGGCCACCTGGACGCTGAGTGGGTGATGGAGAAGGGGGCCCAGTTGCCCGAGCAGTGGCGAAATCGCTACCGGGCGTATTCCTATTTGCACGAGGAGATGCCTGCTGCTTTGGCTGCGGCGGACCTGGCGGTGGCTCGGGCTGGAGCGGCGACCCTGGGGGAGTTTCCGGCCCTGGGCTTGCCCAGCATCTTGGTGCCCTATCCCTACGCTGGCCAGCATCAAGAGCTCAACGCCGATTACCTGGTCAGTCGTGGCGCGGCGGTCAAGATCGCCGACGCCGAGCTGGGGGAGAAGCTGTTGCCCACTACCCTGGAGCTCCTGGCCGACGAGGAGGCCCTGGCCAGGATGAGCCAACGGGCGCGGGCTTTGGCCAGGCCGGAGGCGGCTCAGCGCATCGCTCAGGAACTGCGGCAAATTGGTGGTTTATCGTGATTGATTTGAACCAACTCTATTTGATCATAGGCCTGGTTATCCTGTTTGGATTGATGGGTCTGAGACGGGGCGTCTTCAGGGAACTGTTGGCTTTGGGCGGCGTCTTCCTGGCTATGGTGGTGGGAAGGTGGGGAACGTCTTTTCTGGAACCCTGGGTGAACAGGTTCTACAAGCTGGGCATGTTTGCTCTCAAGGGGGGGCTGGTCGCTGAGGATCCAGCCAGCATTTTCGCCAAGGTCAAAGAGCTGCCGCCGCTCGTTTCCACCGACTCCGACCGGTTGATGTTGGGAACGGGAGCTTTCGCCCTGGTAGTTCTGGCCTTTTATCTTCTGGGAGAGTTTGTCGTTGATCCTCCGGAAACAATGTCTCAGCGATTGTCGGGCGTCATCTTAGCGGGGGCGAATGGCTATTTCATGGCCTACTTTCTGGCTCCCAGACATTTGCCCACGCCTCAAACGACGATCCGCTTTTCTACGGAAGGCTTGGTTGCTCTGCTGACTCAAAACCTGATAAAAGTGGTGTTAGCGTTTGTGATTATCCTGATCGGCCTCGGCCTGCAAATGTCAACGCGGCCCAAGGGCGATTCGCGAGAGAGGTGATGGGCTTTGCAGCCCCTGGAAGTGCTGTGGGGGGTTCTCCTCATAACTTTTGCCTTGGTTGGCATCGTCCGCGGCTTTTTGAAGGAACTGGGGGTGACCACCGTTCTGTTGGTGCTCCTGTTTGGCCTATCTCGCCTCGAGGACAGGATTCCCCAGGTTCTGACTAGCGCTGTGGCTACCGTCGGCTTTGCTGTGCCCCAGGCCCCCGATCCCAAAGGTCAATTGATCTGGGCCAGCTTTTATGTCCTGGTCATAGTTTTTGTGACTCTTATTTCCTATCACGGCGAGACCCTGGCCTTCCAAGGCCGGCCTCCTGAAGGATCCATGGGCATTTTATTCGGCTTGGTGACCGGTCTGTTGAATGGCTATTTGATCTCAGGCAGCCTATGGTATTTTTTGGACAAGTACGAGTATCCGATCAAGCTTATTTATCTTTTCCAGGAGCCGCTCACCGATTTTGCGCAAAGTCTTGTCCCTTTGTTACCGCTCACCTTGTTGCGGCCATTCTTGCCTTTTCTCGTCGTGTTCATGGTTATAGCGCGGGTCATCAGATAGCTTGTGGAGAGAAACCAGGTTTTTTGTCGTCTGAACCAAGCCAATGATTGCTTTTTGGATGTGCTGGAGCGCCCCAAATGCCTTGTCAAGTGAAAAACCTGGTTTCTGATTGCCGTGTTCACTTAATCGGCATCGGTGGCATCGGCCTCTCGGCTATCGCCAAAGTGCTGCTGGAAGAGGGGCATCGTGTCTCGGGCTCCGATTTGAAGCTATCGTCCATCACCGATGCCCTGGCCGACCTGGGCGCTACCATCTACCAGGGCCATCGAGCGGAGAACGTGGGCCATGCCGATCTGGTGATCGTCTCCTCGGCCATACCGGCCGACAACCCTGAGGTCGCCGCCGCCCGCGAAAAGGGCGTCCCTGTCGTCAAGCGGGACTGGCTGTTGGGGCGCATGATGGAGGGCCGCTTTGGTATCGCCGTGGCCGGCTCTCACGGCAAGACCACCATCACGGCCATGATTGCCCTTTTTCTGACCGAAGCTGGTCTCGACCCGACCTTCATCGTCGGCGGCATCCTGGAAAACCTGGGCACGAACGCCAGGGCCGGTCGGGGGCAGCATTTCGTCGTCGAGGCCGACGAGTACGACCACACCTTTCTGGGTCTCAGGCCCAGGATCGCCGTGGTGACCAACATCGAGATGGATCACCCCGACTGCTATCCGGAGCTGGATGACCTGGTGGAGGCATTTCGGGAGTTTGTGAATTTGGTGCCCGCCGATGGCTGCATCATCGGGTGTGGGGACGAGGAGCGGGTGAGGGGAGTGCTGGCAGGGGAGCGAGGGAGCAGGGGAGCAGGGGAGCAAGGGAGCAGGGGAGCAGGGGAGCAAGGGGGCAAGGGAGCAGGGGGGATGGGGGCTGATGTTGTCACTTATGGGTTGGGTGAGGGGGTGGACTGGCGGGCGGTGAATATTCGGTCTAATGAGCTGGGCGGCAGCGATTTCGTGGCCCTGCACGAGGGGCAGCCTGTGGGCGAGTTCGCTCTGCGCATCCCCGGCCTGCACAACGTGCAGAACGCCCTGGCGGTGCTCGCCGTCGCCCACCAGTTGGGCTTGCACCTGGCAGACGCGGGGGAGACGTTGCGCAGCTTTCGCGGCGTACAGCGGCGGTTCGAGGTGAAGGGCGAGGTGGATGGAATAGTGGTCATTGACGATTACGCTCACCATCCCACCCAGATCAGGACCACTCTGGCGGCAGCCAGAAGGTGCTATCCGCACCGCGAGGTCTGGGCCGTCTTCCAGCCGCACACCTACAGCCGCACCAGGGCCTTGCTCGACGAATTCGCCGCCAGCTTCGCCGACGCTGACCACGTGGTCGTCACCGAGATTTATCCAGCTCGCGAGGACGATGACCTGGGGGTGAGCGCGGCCGACATCGTGGCCCGCATCGGCTTCAGAGACGCCTCCTACATTCCTGGCCTGGACGAGGCTGCCTACCATTTGCTCGATCACCTGAAGCCCGGCGACGTGCTCATCACTCTGGGAGCGGGGGATGGGTACAAAGTGGGGGAAGAAGTTCTGGCTGAATTGGAGAGAAGAGTAATGTCAGTCAGGGGGCGAGCAGATGGATTTATATGAGTATGCTGATGCCATTGCCAGGCATCTGGGGTTGATCTTGGTGCTCACTATGCTGGCAGTGGTTATAGCCGCCGTCGTCAATCTATTTATACCTCTCACCTATGAGGCCACGGTTATCCTCTCTGTACCACGATTGAGCTCCTCGGTACCCGTTGCCTCTCTAATCAAGAGCACTGAGATCGAAGCGCAGGTGATCGCGTCCCTCAGTGCCAGGGCCTCCCTCTTTCCGACAGGGCAGATCCCCGAAAGGCTCATCCATAGGGTAGAGGTAACTGAGGGGTAGAACATGGTCCGTATCACGGTGCAGTCAGATGCAGCGAGGAAAGCGGCGCTTATCGCCAACACGTGGGCAGATTTTGCCGCTGAGCGGATCTCGGAAGCCCAGGTGAAGGAACATCAGCAGCTTAAAACCGCTGAGCAGAATCTGGAAACAGCTAATGAGGCGCTGAAGAAATTTGAGGAGGACTACGGATTCGGACTCTTTGGATTCGGTACCGCTGAACAGGATTTACAGGCCGATAAGGAACGATTGAAGACTTTCCAGAGTGGGCGAGATGGTATCAAAAAAAGCATCGAAGAGGCGAGGACTTTCAGAACGACCATAAGGGGGAATACCGGCTCTTCTGCTAAAACCGTCTCCCTGTTTACCATTAACCTTCTACAGAAGGTATCGAAGGAATCCAAGAAGGGTATATTCCAGGTTCAGGTTTTGCTCAGGGAGCAGCAAGTTGATCAGCAGGTTATAGAGCAATATGGGACTATCATGGAGGATGTCGAGACGGCGCTTAAAGAGGCCAGGAATCTTAGAGGGGCTGTCGAGCAGGGAGGCAGTATCGCTTCTCCCGGACTGATGTCCTCCCTTATAGCCGACTTTTTGAACAGCGGATCAACCGAATCCGCTATAGGGGTGGATGTTCAGGCTCTTTCCTTACCTGCAGAAGATATGAGCCCCAGTCAGCAAATGGCGATCCTGGATACGATAATTTCGATCCTGGAGGGTAGGAAGGCTCTCATCGAGACCAGCATGAATCAGTTGTCCGCGAAAGCGGTGAAGACACTAGACGCCGCGATTTTAGCTCTCGATACTGAAGAAAAGGGGCTGGCGGCCAAAATCGAGGAGCTCTCCGCCGCTATCTCGCAGCGAGAGAAGATTTTGACGGAGAAAAGACCCGAACTGGAGAGGT
>Ga0194113_10001404_pt1 | contig 33051 bp, 32 predicted proteins | sample TA2MahC200mmetaG_FD_146193 | JGI IMG/M metagenome (GOLD analysis project Ga0194113, IMG submission 146193) | Freshwater microbial communities from Lake Tanganyika, Tanzania - TA2015017 Mahale Deep Cast 200m | ecosystem: Environmental > Aquatic > Freshwater > Lake | place: Tanzania: Lake... | reverse complement strand
TCAGGATCGAGGCGCGCGCCGGCGAGCAGACCGGCGACGCGCAAAAGAAGTTCTCGAAGCGGATGCCGGACGCGGCCAGGCGATCCAGGTTGGGCGTGATGATCTCGTCGTTCCCTGCCGCGGTCAGGGCCCACGCGCCCTGGTCGTCGGTGAGGACGAAGAGGATGTTGGGACGTTGGGGGTCTTTGCTGGCCATGCACCGCCTCAGATTTCGCTCAAGAGCATGTCAATCGCCGCCTGCGTCTCGTTCACTATCGCCACGCCATCGCCTGGGATTTCGATGCTGCCCGCTACGCCGCGGCCGCTGAGCAGCTCCATGCCCGCGGCCGCCAGACGGACGCGCACGGCCGAGCGGTCGTGGTTCAGATAACAGGCGAGGCCGAGGATCATTGCGGTGCTCCTTGATTTGACAGGATGGCTGCAAGGCTAGTATAAACCGCGAGAGAGCGGAGGGCAAATGAGACGTACAGGGTCGAGAGACCACCGCATTCTATTCGCCAGAGGGTTATTCATGAGAGGTCGCGCTATGATTTCTAGTCAGGCATTGCTGGCGGCCCACTCCCCGCTGCCCGATCTGTGGGGCGAGGGCGCGCTCTTCGCGCCCTCCGGGCTCGATGGCCCGACGTGCAGCGCCGCGCACTTCGTGCTCACCTACGGCAGCCAGCCCTATGATCTTCTGGTGCAGACGGCCGCTCCCTATCTTCTGCGCATCCGCCTGATGGAAGGGGCAACGCTTGTCGCCGCGACGGGTGATGTGCTGGCCGCAGAAACGGCCGCTGGTGATCTGATCGTCACCTTTTGCGCCTGGCATACGGCGATCGGGCAGCTTCCGCCGGGGGCGCAGGTCGAGCTGCTGCCGCTGCCGGCCGTCGCGCCCGCCGATCCCCGGGCGCCGAGCTACCAGCCCACGCGGTGGCGCGAGACAGAGACGCTCGCGTTGCAGCATACGGCCGATCGCTTCGCCCTGGCCTATAGCGAAACGCTGCTAGACGCGCTGGCGCGTGCGCAGGCTGGTCTGACCGCCGACCTGGCCGCCGAAGTGAGCGCACGTCTGGCGTTCTATGCCGCAGTTCCTCGAGGCGCGACGGCCGGGGAGACGCGCTTTCTGCGCAAGTGCGCCAGCGTGATGAAAGTCAACACCCTTGGGCCAGAAGGCGCGATCCGTCGCCGCTGGTCCACTCCTGACCGGGCGCCTCATCAGCACATGTGGCTGTGGGACTCGGTCTTTCACTCCTTCGGCATGAACCGCATCAACCCTGAGCTGGCCTGGGAGTTCCTGCTGGCCGTGCTGGAGGCGCAGCGTCCCGACGGCATGATCCCGCACATGATGACCGTCTCAGGTCACGCTTCGGCCATCACACAGCCGCCCTTGCTGGCCTGGAGTGTGTGGGAGAACTACGGCTTCTTACGCGACCGGGCGCGTCTGGCTGAGGCGTTTCCGCGTCTCGAGGCGTATCTGGCCTGGAACCTGGCGCATCGCGATCGCAACGGAAACGGACTGCTGGAGTGGCGCATCGAGGAGAACGCGAAGAGCCGCTCGGGAGAGTCGGGCATGGATAACTCCCCGCGCTTCGACGCCGGCCTGATCGTGGATGCAGTGGACTTCTCCGCGTACCAGGCGCATGACATGTTCTGCCTCTCGCAGATCGCGGCAGAATTGGGGCTGACCGACCGCGCGGTTCTGTGGGGCGAACGCGGCCGCGTGATGGCGCGGGCGATCCATGCCCGGCTCTGGGATGAGGCGACAGGCTTCTATTTCGATCGTGACTTTGCCGGCGACCTCGTGCGAGTGCGCGCGGTTTCGGGCTTCACCCCGCTGTTGCTCCCAGACCTGCCGGCCGGACGCACCGCGCGGCTTGTGGCTGCGCTGCGCGATCCCACAGCCTTCGCCGCGGCCTGCCCCATCCCATCGGTCGCCCTGGACGAGCCGGCCTGGTCCACCGACATGTGGCGCGGCGCTGCCTGGATCAACATGAACTACCTGGTGATCGAAGGGCTGCGCCGGCAGGGTTGCCATGACACGGCCGCGCGCCTGGCCGCACAGACGGCCGGCTTTGTCAGGCGAGCCTACGAGTCGGAGGGGGTGCTCCACGAATTCTTCGATGCCCGCAACAGCCGGCCGCACGCTGCTTGCGATCGCAAGGGGCCGCCCCATCTGCCCTACGACTTCCGCGCGCAGTACGGCGTGATTCGCGACTATCATTGGACAGCCGCGCTCATACTCGCGGAGCATTGAAACCCACCAGGCGCCAGGCGCTTCCGAAGTGCCTGGCACCTGGTGGGCGATTTTCAGGGCAGTCCTGAAGGATGCTGGCGCAATCGCCCATGCCGCGGCCGGCGCCACGGCGCATGAAAACATCCCTCGCCGCTCGGGCCGGTCTTCTGACCGTGCCCGCTGTGGCTCGGTCGGGAGACCTTGCCCGACGGCCTGCGGCTGGAAACCGCCTGTCTGAAGGGAGGTGACAGAATTGGCGCATACGGCATCCCCTCGCACCGGCGACAGCCCGCGTTTCGTCGCGGACTCTGTAGCCGAGCTCCGTCGCGAACTCGCCAGGGGCATCCTGGCGATCATCGGCGGGGTGTCTCTGGTGTGGCTGCTCCATCTCGGTATGCAGCAGTCCTGGCTGGCTGCGGCTATCGTGCCCTCGGCATCCGCGCTGGCGTTCGTTCTGGGTCTGGCGTGGTGGTTGCTGGCGCGCCGTTTTCTGCTCGCGCAGGTCTGGCTTCAGGCCGGCGCGGGGGCGTGGATCCTGACGCTGGCGATCCTGCTCGCCGATCCAATCCCTGTCGTCCTGTTGCCGTTGCTGCCTCTGATCGCCGGCGCGACGGCCGGCTGGGCGCTGGCATCGGCGTCGGTGGTGTGGGTGAGCGTGCTGGTCCTCGTTGCGCCTCGGTTCCTGCCACTGCCGGTGATCCCCGCCACAGAGCAGCAGATCGTTATCGTGGGCGGTGTGCTCACGGGGTTGATTGGCGGCGCCATGGCCCATACCTGGGGCGGCGCGGCGTGTTGGGCGCTTCAGCGGTACGTCGAAGGTCGCAGCGACGTTCAAGAGCAGCAGCAGCAGAGGCTCAGACTCCTGCAGGCGCAGGAGGATCTGGTACATGCCAACCGGGAACTGGCGCGGCTGACCGATCGGCTCAAGATCCTGACCCAGGCCGCCGAGGACGCCCGGCGGATCAAAGAGGAGTTCGTCGCCAACGTCAGCCACGAGCTGCGCACCCCGCTCAACATGATCATCGGCTTCAGCGAGGTGATCCTGAAGTCGCCCAGGACCTACGGCGCGCGGCTGCCCGATGCCCTGCTGGCCGACATCCGCGCCATCCAGCGCAACAGCAGCCACCTGGCCGGTCTGGTGAATGATGTGCTGGCCCTCAGCCAGGCCGAGAGCGGCAAGCTGGTGCTTTCGCGTGAGTGGGTCAACCTCAACGATCTGCTTGCGGATAGCCGGGAAGCGGTGCTGGTCCTGTTCGAGTCGAAAGGGCTGTATCTGAAGCTCGACCTGCCGGAGGAGCCGCTCGTCATTTTCTGCGACCGCTTGCGCATTCGTGAGGTGGCGCTGAACCTGTTGAGCAACGCCGGCCGGTTCACCGAGCAGGGCGGCGTCTCGATCCGGGCGTGGCGGGAGGACGGCCACGCGGTGTTCAGTGTAGCTGACACGGGGCCGGGCATTCCGGCCAAGGACCAGCAGCGCGTCTTCGAGCCATTTCAGCAGCTCGATCCGTCAGTCCAGCGCAAACACGCCGGCAGCGGTCTGGGCCTCAGCATCAGCCGGCGCTTCGTTGAAATGCACGACGGCAAGATGTGGCTGGCCAGCGAGGTGGGACGCGGCGCGACCTTCTACGTGAGCCTGCCGCTGGAATCGCTGGCCGACAGCGCGCCGCGCTCAGGCCCGGCGCGCTGGATCAGTCCCTATCATCAGCACGAGGCGCGCGGGCGGCGGCCCGAAGTTCCGCCGCCCCTCCTGGCCCCGCGCTTTCTGCTACTGGAGGAGACAGATCAGCTCCGGCGCCTCTTTCAACAGTTCGCGCCGGGAATCGAGATCGTCCCTGTCAGCTCGATCCCGGACCTGGTCGCCGAGTCGCGGCGGGCGCTGGCGACGGCTGCGGTGGTGAACACTGCCGATCCGCAGACGATGGCCGAGAATATCCGGGCGGCCGGGGGCCTGCCGCAAGAGACCCCGCTGATCATCTGTTGGGCGCCGGGCGAACGCGACGCCGCGCGCGAACTGGGGGTGCTGCGCTATCTGATCAAGCCGGTGTCGCAAGAAGCGTTGTGCGCTGCGGTGCAAGAGGTCAAGGCGACGGATGCCTCGGTTCTGGTGGTGGACGATAACCCGGAGGCTGTGCAGTTGTTCTCTCGTATGTTGGTCGCGGCGGGGAATGGCGTGCGGGTGCTGCGGGCGATGGATGGGTCGAGCGCGCTGCGCCTGATGCGAGAGCGGCAGCCGGACGTGGTGCTGCTCGATCTGCTCATGCCGGAGATGGACGGCTTCCATGTGCTGCGAGAGAAGGAGAAGGATCCGGCGATCCGGCAGATTCCCGTGTTGGTGGTTTCCTCGCGTGATCCGACTGGCGGCGCCGCGATCTCGAATCTGTTGAGCGTTTCGCGGGCCGAGAGCTTCTCGCCCCAGCAGTTGCTGGCCTGTATGCGGGCGGTCAGCGAAATCCTGTCGCCTCCTGGCCCGTCAGCCGCTCCAACGTCGCCAACAATTCCGCCTGCGTAACCGGCTTGCGCAAGAAGGCGTTGGCGCCCAGCGCATAGGACAGCTCTGGCTGATTCAAGATCGTGCAGACGACGATCGGCAGGCGGCCGGCGATGGGATGGTTGCGCAGCTTGCGGAGCAGCTCCCAGCCGTCCATCCGCGGCATCATCACGTCCAGGATGATCACGCGCGGCGTCTGGGTCTCGAGCACTTCGAAGGCCTGGCTGGCCTCCTGCGCGGCGATCACCTGGTAGCGCGTTCCTGCAACGTAACGCTGGAGCAACTGGAGGATGTCGGGGTTGTCGTCAATTGCCAGGACCGTCCACTGTTCACAGACAGGCAGGCTGAGGTGGAGCTTGACCCATGTCTGGCCCTGGGACTTCACCAGCCGGCCATGAAACAACGCAACCAGCTCCTCGACCTGATCGAAATCCGCCGCCGGGGGCGGCTGGCCAGCATCGAGCCAGTGCGCGGCGACCTCGAAGGTCAGATTCTCTCCTTCAGCGCAAACGTGCAGCGAGCAGTGACCTCCCGTCGCGCACTGAATCGCGTGGCTCAGTTGGGCGATCAGGATTTGCCGGAAGGCGATGGGATGCACGGCCAATGGCGGCAGGCCGGCTGGCGCTGACCAGGCGAGGCGCACGGCGTGGCGTTGCGCCAGCGTCTGGCCCAGCTCGATGATCGTCACGAGCGCCTGGTTGGGATCAGTCAGGCGCTCCTGGGGATTCTGCACCAGCCAGGCGAAAGATTCACTGCTGGCAGGTTCGGCTTTGCTTTCGCCGGGACCGGGCACGTGGGCGGCCCCCTCCTTGTCCAGTCCGTATTGCTCCCACAAACGTCCCGCCAACAACTGCACGGCCCGATTCTGATCGCGGCGCAACTGCCGCTGGCTGATGCCGAACTGGTGCGCGATCTCATCTTGCGTAAGCCGCTGGACATAACGGAACAACAGCAGGTCGTGAGCCTGCTGGTCGCGCGGGGCCAGCAGGTCGCCGCGGCGCGGCCGCAACGACTCGATGGCTTTGATCAGGCTCTGTTGCAGAGCTGAGGCCGGATCGTATCTGGCGGCAACCCCAAACAACTCGATCAGTGGGCTGCGAGCCAGATACTCCGGGTCGTAGAGGTGATTCAACGCGCCGCGCACGGCAAGGAAGAACTGGTTGCTGTCATCCATTTCAGGTTCGGCCGGTTTGGCCGCTGTGCTGCTGTCGCCTGTCCGCTTTTCTGCCGTTATCCGGCCAAAAAAGACACACCTGATGGGCGTGCTGTGCTATTATATGCGGAAGGACGATCGCTTCCAAGTCAGGCTGTCTGTCAGAGGAGGTGAGCCGCATACTTTGAGCCGCCGACCGCTTCACCATCTCCCAGTCCACTCTCGAAATCAGTTCATCAGTAACCAGGCATCAAGGAGGATCAAACCATGAAGCTCTCACGACGCGATTTCCTGAAGGTTTCCGCGCTAACGGGCGCAGGCGCGGCGCTGGCTGCCTGCGCGCAGCCGGCTCCTGCGCCGCAGCCCGCGCAACCGGCCGCCAAGGCCGAGCCGACCAAACCGCCGGCTCAGGCCGCGCCGGTCTCCATCACCTATTTGGTGCGCACCGACATTCAACCCACCATCATCAAGTGGGGCGAGGCGACCGTTGAGGAGTTCCAAAAGCTCAACCCCAACATCAAGGTCGAGATGGTCGGCGTGCCGTGGGGCGATTACAACGCAAAGCTGCTGGCGATGTATGCCGCCGGCACCCCGCCAGAGGTGTCGGCCAACTACGCCGCGGGGTTTGCCACCTTCTACATCAACAAAGCCATCTTGCCGCTCGACGATCACATCAAGGCAAACAACGTGGATCTTTCTGTATTGGAGAAGGCCGCCGTGGATTCTGTGACGCGCGACTGGCGAAAGACCTTTAGGGTCTCGCAGACCCTAAAGGTCTTCTTGCACGGATTGGCAGCCGATGTCTGATCAGATCTTCTGGGGCGATACGCATCACAATTTCTTCGTGCTGGAGGAACGCGACGTAGACCTGGATCGGATTTGCAGGGCGGCGCGCAGCCACCTGGACTTCATGACCTTTGCCTACTACACGCCCTACCACTCCCCTTATCGTCCGGAGCGGAACCCGCCGGGGAAACGCGGCTTTCGCCTGGAGGCCTGGAAGCCCGCTGAGCGCATCGAGCGCGAATGGGTGCAGGTGCAGCTTGCCTCGCGCGGCCACACGGAGGAGGGCGCGTTCGTTGTCTTTCCCGGCTACGAATGGCAGGGGAACAGCACCAGCGGCGATCACAACGTCGTCTATCGCGCCGAAGGCGCGCCCGTCTATCGCGTCGACACCCTGGCGGAGCTCTACGCGTGTCTGCGCCGGCACGACGCCATCGCGATCCCGCATCATACCGCCTACCGGGTGGGGATGCGGGGCAAGGACTGGTCGGTCCATGATGAGGAGCTGTCGCCTTTCGCCGAGATCTACTCGATTCACGGCTGCTCAGAGACCGACGAGATGGCGTTGGGGCTGTGGCGCAACCTCCACATGGGGCCAGGGGTCTCGGGCGGGACCTACCAGGACGCGCTGCGGCGTGGATTGCACCTGGGCGCCATCTGCTCCACCGACAACTTCGGCCAGCATCTGCTCACCGGCTCCTACGGCAACGGCCTGATGGCGGCGCTCGCGCCGGAGCTGACGCGCCAGGCATTGTGGGCCGCCTTCAAGGCCCGCCGCGTCTACGGGGTGACCGGCGATCGCATCGAGCTGGACTTCACCGTCAATGGCCGGCCGATGGGCGAGCGCATCCATGCCGCCGGCGCGCGGCGCATCCGCGCTGCGGTGCGGGGCCTCGATGCGCTCGACCGCATCGAGCTCTTGCGCGATGAGCGGGTCATCGCAACCCACAACCATCAGGGGATCTGGGAGCGGCCGCGGCCGGATTCGCCTGGCCGCTTCTTCCTGCGCCTGGAAGTCGGTTGGGGCCCTGGCGCAGACGAGCTGGAGATCGGCGAGCACGCCTGGGATGGCGAGCTCAGGGTGGACCGTGGCCGCTTTCTCCGGGCGACGCCGTGCTGGACCACCCATGGCCAGACGCCGGTCAGGCTTGCAGATGGCGTGGCGACCTTCGCCATGTGCACGCCTCCCTACAGCGGCTTGACGCCGTGGCAAAACGCCATCGTCTTCGAGTTCGAGGCCGACCCGAGCGCGCTGCTTTGTTTGCGACTCAACGGCCACGCGGAGGGCGGCCCACTGGCCGGCTTCATGGCGGGCAGCCGCCTGATCTGGTATCGCGACGAATGCGTGGCGCGGCTGCACGATCTGCGCGGTCTGACCCCTGACGAGTGCGAGCGAGACGACGCCTACTATCACATGGCGTACAAGGCGAAGCTGCATCGTGCGCTGCCCGAGGCTGCTTGCAGCGCGATCCTGGATCTCGATGATGACGAACCGTTGGATCGAGAGGCTTGCTACCGCGTGCGGGTGGAGCAACGCAACGGCCAGCGCGCCTGGTCCAGCCCCATTTGGGTGGCGCCGGCCGGGTGAAAAACACGCCGCAGAGGCGCGGGGTCGCAGGGCTTTCCGGACTTCTCTGTGGCCTATGCGCCTCTGGGGTGATTCTCAGAGCAGGAGTGACTTATGACCGTCGCAGACGGAACGCCGACCAATCTGACTGGTTTCTTGGGCGGCAGCGCGCCGCCGCGCAGGGCGCGCTTCTCCCTGGCGGCCCAAGAAGCCATCTGGTTCTACATCTTCGTGGCGCCATGGCTGCTGGCCTTTTTCATCTTCACCCTCGGCCCCATGGTCGCCTCGCTCGTCTTCTCGTTTACCAAGTACAACGCGATCCAACCGCCGGAGTGGATCGGCCTGAAGAACTTCGTGACCCTGTCGGGCGATCCGGTCTTCTGGAAGTCCATCCGGGTGACTTTCACCTTTGCGGCTGTCTTCATCCCTCTCAACCTGGCGATCTCGTTGTTCCTGGCGGCGATGCTCAACCTGCGCGTGCCGGCGATGCGTCTGATCCGCACCATCTACTACCTGCCGGCGGTGCTGCCAGAGGTTGTCACGGGCCTGGTTTGGGTGTGGATCTTCAACCCCGATTTCGGCCTGCTGAACTACATCCTGTATCTGCTCACGGGGATCAAGGGGCCCAACTGGCTGGGCAGCGAATCATGGGTGATGCCGGCCGTGATCATCTCGGCGCTGTGGGGCATGGGTTCGGGTGTGATCATCTTTCTGGCCGCCTTGCAGAGCGTGCCGCAGGAGCTGTATGAGGCCGCTGAGATTGACGGCGCCGGCGCGCTGCGCCGTTATTTCACCATCACCGTGCCGATGATCAGCCCGGTGATCCTCTTCAACCTGCTGGTCGGCACCATCGGCGCTCTGCAAACCTTTGCCCGCATCTACGTCATGACCCAGGGCGGGCCGAACTACGCCTCGTACTTCTATAACCTGTACCTGTATGCCAACGCCTTCAGCTACTTCCGGCTGGGTCTGGCCTCGGCCCAGGCGTGGATTCTCTTTGTCGTGATCATGATCCTGACCCTCATCATTCTGAGGACATCAGGTCGTTGGGTGTACTACGCGGGAGGACGATGAGACATGGCCTCGATCAGCGCCTCGTTACAGATCGGCAAGAGGGCAGGCTCGAACCTGAGCAGGGCCTTTGGTCTCCTCTTGCTGCTGCCCGGCATCGCCTGGGTCTTGATGCCGACCACCTGGATGTTCTCCGCAGCGTTCTCCACCCTGCAGCAGGTGATGCAATTCCCGCCGGACCTGGTCCCAAAGCCGTGGGTCTGGACCAACTTCAGCGAGGGGTTCACCTTCTTGCCGTTCGGCCGCTACTACCAGAACAGCCTCTTCATAGCAGTCAGCCGCGTGCTGTTGCAAGTCATTGCGGCCTCGATCACCGGGTATGCGTTCGCCCGGCTGCGCGCGCCCGGCCGTGAGTTCATCTTCGTGGTCGTGCTCTCCACCATGATGTTGCCCTACACAGTCACGATGATCCCACAGTTCGTGCTCTTCAAGAACCTGGGCTGGATCAACACCTACTATCCGCTGATCATCCCGCACCTGGGCGGCAGCGCGTTCCTGATCTTCCTCTTTCGCCAGTTCTTCCGCAGCATCCCAGAGGAGATCTTCGAGGCGGCCCGGCTGGATGGCTGTCACTACTTCGACATCTACGTGCGCATTCTGATGCCGCTCTCGATGCCGGTGATCGCCACGGCCGCGATCCTGGTCTTCCAGAATTCGTGGCAAGACCTGATCGGCCCGCTCATCTACATCAACTCGACGCGGCTCTACACCCTGCCCCTGGGCCTGGCGACCTTCCGGTCGAGCTTCGGGGCCAGCCCGTGGAATCTGATCATGGCGGTCTCGATGCTCGTGGCTCTGCCGCCGATCACCCTCTTCTTCGCCGGCCAGAAGTATATGATCTCCGGCATTGTGGTGACCGAAAAATGAACTTCATCATCTTCATGCCCGATGAACTGCGCGGCGAGAGCGTGGGCTGCTACGGCCACTTGCAGGTCGAAACGCCCAACATGGACGCGCTGGCGCGCCAGGGCGTGCGCTTCGACCAGTGCCACGTCCAGAACACCGTCTGCACCCCTTCGCGGTGCAGCATGATGACCGGGTGGTATCCGCATGTCAGCGGCCACCGCACCCTGTGGCATCTGCTGCGGCCGCATGAGCCGAACCTGCTGCGCTATCTCAAGCAGGCCGGCTACGACGTGCGCTGGTTCGGCAAGAACGATCTGCTGGCGGCCGCCAGCTTTGCCGACAGCGTGACCGAGGCGCGCACCTGCGGCCGGCGAGCCTTCGGGCTGCCGGCCTTCCCGCCCGACGATCCCCGGTTCCATAGCTTCTTGTGGCAGCCCTACACGGGCCCCCTGGAGGAACACACCGACTACGCAAACGTCATGGCGGCCATCGAGTATCTGAAGAGCAAACCCAAACAGCCGTTTGTGCTCTACCTGCCGCTGCTCTTCCCGCACCCGCCCTATGGCGCGCCGGAGCCATGGCACTCGCAGGTCAATCCGCTGCTCATCCCGGATTTGCGGCCCGCAGACCTGCCCCGCAAGCCGGCTTATCATCGCCTGATACGCGAGACGCGTCATCTGGACCAGTTGAGTGACGCCGACTTTCGCCGCATCAATGCGATCTATCTCGGCATGACCGGCTTCATGGATCACCTGTTGGGGATGCTGCTCGACGCGCTGTCCGACAGCCCCTACGAGGACGAGACAGCGGTCATTTTCACGTCGGATCATGGCGATTGGGCCGGCGACTACGGCCTGGTGGAGAAGTGGCCGAACGCCATGGAGGACATCTTGACTCGCGTGCCGCTGATCGTCCGTGTGCCGGGCGGCGCGACCGGCCACGTCGTCCGCGAGCCGGTGGAGTTGATGGACATCTTCGCGACGGTGATGGAGCTGGCGGGGATCGAGGCGCAGCATACCCACTTTTCCACCAGCCTCTTTCCGCAGCTCAGGGGCGCGGCCGGCGATCCGCTGCGCGGGGTGTACGCCGAAGGCGGCTACGCGCGGCATGAGCCGCACTGCTTCGAGGGCAAACCCTACGGCGACCAGTTTGGCCGGAATCCAACGCACATCTACTATCCCAAGGGGCTCGTGCAGCAGGAACACCCAGACAGCGTCGGCCGCGCCATCATGCTGCGCACAGCCACGGCCAAGCTGGTCTATCGGCCGTCCGGCGACAGCGAGCTATACGATCTTCAGGCCGATCCCGAGGAATTGAACAACGTGTACGGGCTGCCGGCGTTCAAGACACTGCAGAATAACCTGGAGCATCGCCTGTTGCACTGGCTGGCGCAGACGAGCGACGTTGTCCCACTGGATGAAGACCCGCGCGGGTTGTCCTGAAAATCGCCCGGCTGGCCTCACGCAAAGCATGTCCTGAGCCTGTCGAAGGGACGCAAAGGGCGCCAAGGACCGTTGAGTTCTTCTGAGCGCCTCTGCGTCTTGGCGTCTTTGCGTGAGCTTTTCACCCGCCGTGGCGCCGGCGCCTAGGGGGTTCGCAAAAGAGAAGCCCACACCTCGCGAGGGGTGTGGGCTTCTTGGCGAGACGGGATCAGGCTGATCAGGCGCCGGCGCTGGCCAGGTACTCCACAGCCTTGCCGACGGTCGTGATCTCCTGCGCCTTCTCATCGGAGATGGTCCCGCCGAATTCTCCTCGAAGGCCATGATCAACTCGACCAGGTCGAGCGAATCGGCCTTCAGATCCTCGCGGAAGCGTGCGCCAGGCACAACCTGCGCGGGGTCCACGTTCAGCTTGTCAACGATGATTTCTTTGACCTTGGCGAAAATGGCTTCGTTCATTAAGTAGCTCCTTGCTGAAAGAAGTATCGGGACAATGATCCCTCGGGTGGTCTGGACAGGGTTCAGCAGGCCAGTGCATTGTAGCAGTCACCGCCCTCCCTGTCAAAGAAAGGGGCGCTTCCGGTTCGGCCGGCGGCGCCCTGGCTTTGACAACGGCTGTCACCGCGAGTAAGATGACCTGACGAGCTGCTGATACACCAACAGTAACACCCGCGGCGAAAGAGAGTTGCGCTCACTTCCGCGCCTCCTGCCGTGGGTTTGGAGACCGCCATGGTTCACGACCGCCGCAAGGCTGACCACATTCGCATCAACCTGGAAGAAGATGTGCAGTTCCCGCGCCTGACGAACGGCCTGGAACGTTTCCGCCTGGCGCACCAGGCGCTGCCAGAGCTGGCTCTGATGGCGGTGGATACTCGCGTGGATTTGCTTGGCAAGCGCCTGCGCATCCCATTGCTCATCTCATCCATGACCGGAGGCGCCGAGACCGCCAGGACGATCAACCGGCGCCTGGCCGCGGGCGCTCAGGCGTGCGGCGCGGCGATGGGCCTCGGCTCGCTGCGCGCCGGCCTGGAGCAAGCGGAGATGGCGAACACCTTTCGCGTGCGAGATGTAGCGCCCGACATCTTGCTGCTGGCCAACCTGGGCGCGGGGCAGCTCAACACTGGCTACACCGTGGATCACTGCCGCCGCGCGATCGAGATGGTCGAGGCCGATGCCCTCATCCTGCACCTGAACCCGCTCCAGGAGGCGCTGCAAGCTGATGGCGATTGGGACTGGTCCGGCCTGCTGCCGAAAATCGAGACGGTCTGTCGCCAGCTCGGCGCGCCGGTGGTGGCCAAGGAGGTTGGCTGGGGCATTGGCGAACAGACTGCACGGCGTCTGGCTGATGCCGGCGTCGCGGTGCTAGACGTCGCGGGCGCGGGCGGCACCTCGTGGAGTGAGGTGGAAAGCCATCGCGCGGCCACGCCGATGTTGCGCGAGGTGTGCCGCGCTTTCGCAGACTGGGGCATTCCGACGGCCGAGGCGCTGCTGATGGCGCGGCGGGGCGCTCCGGGCCTGCCGCTCATCGCCAGCGGCGGCATCCGCACCGGCATCGAGGCGGCCAAGTCGTTGGCGCTGGGCGCGACGGCTGTGGGCATCGCGGGGCCCTTCCTCGAGGCCGCCGTGGCTGAGGACGGCGCTGTGGCGGCCGCCATCGAGCGCTTTACGGCCGAGCTGCGCATTGCCATGTTCTGCGCGGGCGCGGGGAACGTCGCCGCGCTGCGCGAACCCGACAGGATTCAAGAGATACATCCATGAACTTGAGTGAGGCGTATGCTGAGTTGCTGCCCGTTGTCGAGGCCGAGATGCGCGCGATCCTCTCCGCATCCGAGCCGATCCTGGCGCGCCATTACGGCATGATGCAGTATCACATGGGATGGCTCGACGCAGACCTGCGACCGGCCGAGGCGGCCACGGGAAAACGTCTGCGGCCGCTGCTGTGCCTGTTGGCGTGCGCAGCCGTGGGCGGCGATCCCGGACGCGCGGCCCCGGCCGCCGCGGGTCTGGAGCTGCTGCACAACTTCTCATTGATTCACGATGACATCGAAGATGACAGCCCGACGCGGCGACATCGGCCCACCCTCTGGAAGCTGTTTGGGATGCCGATGGCCTGCAATGCCGGGGATGGCATGTTCAGCCTGGCGCACGGGGCGTTTCACCGGCTGGGCCGGCATGGCGTACCCGCGGCCGCCGTGCTGGAGGCCTTGCGGATCTTCGGGGAAATGTGCACGGCGCTGACCGAGGGCCAGTTCCTGGACATGGCGTTCGAGGCGCGGCTGGATGTGACGGTGGACGAGTACTTCGCCATGATCCGCGGCAAGACCGGCGCGCTGTTCACGGCTGCGCCGCAGCTCGGCGCGCTGATCGGAGGCGCGCCAGCCGACGCAGTGGAGGCATATCGCGACTTCGGCGCGGGGTTGGGACGCGCCTTTCAGCTTCAGGATGACCTGCTGGGCATCTGGGGCGACGAGGCGCTGACCGGCAAGTCGGCGGCGAGCGACATCCTCAGCCGGAAGAAATCGCTGCCCGTGGTGTACGCGCTGGGGCATCCGGTCGTGGGCGAACAACTGCGGCGACTCTATGCCGGCGTCCCTTTCGACTGCGCGGACCTGCCACTGGTCTTGCGACTGCTGGACGCGGCGGCCGCGCGGGGCTATGTCGAGGCCCAGGTGCGCGAGGCAATCGTGGAAGCTCAGACCGCGCTGGCGGCCGCCAGGCCTTTCGCCGTCAGCGAGGCGCACCAGGTCCTGGGTGAGCTACTCGACTCCCTGGTCAACCGCCGGAGCTGAGATCGCAGGCCCGCCGGAGGCTGGAAGCCATCCGGCTACCACATGGAAGCCCCCCCGAGGGGGGCTTTCACCTGGTAGCCAGCGAGCTTTAGCTCCTGGCTGGGCTGCTGGCGGACTGCGTGAGCGTCCCTACAGCCTTCTGCGTTCTAATCGGTTACGCTGTGGCTGTGAGACTGCCGGCAGAAAGGTTGGAACGCTGATGAAGATCAAGTCATCCGAGATCACTCCCGAATGGCTCTACCTCTCCCGCAGGAAGTTCATCAAGGGCGTCGCCGCGGCCACGACCGGCGCGTTGATCGCCAGCGGCTGTGCTGCGCCCACTGGCCCTGGACCGGCGACGCCAGAGCCCGCGGCAGCGCGCGCCTCAGACACGCCAATCGTCCCGCCAGCCGCGGAGTCAGCCGCGACCGCCACGCCCCAGGCCGTGCCGCCCGCCGACGCTGCGCCGACTGCTGGCGCATCCACCGACGAGTTGGGCGACAAACTGACATCGCACGAGGCGATCACGACCTACAACAACTACTATGAGTTCACCATGAACAAGGAGGCGGTTGCGTTCGTCGCCAAAGACTTCCGAACGCGGCCCTGGACCGTGGCTGTCGGCGGACTGGTGCACAAGCCCAAGACGTTCGACATCGAGGAGTTGTTGCGCAAGTACCCGCAGGAGGAGCGCATCTATCGCCTGCGCTGCGTCGAGGCATGGTCTATGGTGATCCCGTGGCTTGGCTTCCCGCTCGGATCATTGCTGCGCGAGGTCGAGCCGATGTCGCAGGCCCGCTACGTGCGCTTCGAGACCGTGCTCGACCCTCGCGAGATGGGCGGCCAGCGCGACAGTTGGGTGGACTGGCCCTACGTGGAGGGCTTGCGGCTCGACGAGGCGATGCACGACCTGACGATCCTCGCGACCGGGCTGTACGGCAAGCTGCTCCTCCCACAGAACGGCGCGCCGCTGCGGCTGGTTGCGCCCTGGAAGTATGGCTTCAAGAGCATCAAGGGAATCGTCAAGATTGACCTGGTGGCCGAGCAGCCCACATCGCTCTGGATGGCGACCGCGCCAGAGGAGTATGGCTTCTACGCCAACGTCAACCCTGCTGTGGCGCATCCGCGTTGGTCGCAGGCCACCGAGCGCCGGATCGGCGAGTTGAGCCGGCGCAAGACGTTGCCCTTCAACGGCTATGCCGGGCAGGTTGCAGGACTCTACGCAGGGCTGGACTTGAGGCAGGATTACTGAACGCGCGCTCACCACAGGCGGCAAGATGCACCAATCACCGACGTCGCGACGAGCGCGTCTGCTCCAGGGTGTCATTCACCTGGCCAGCCTCGCGCCGCTCGCCGCGACGATCTGGGCCGGGCTGCACGGCGATCTGACTGCCAACCCTATCCAGGCGATCATCCAGCGCGCCGGCCGCTATGCGCTGATCCTGCTGACGGCATCGCTGGCGTGTGCGCCGCTCAGCTCGATCTTCGAGCTGCGCGTCGCCATCCGCTGGCGACGTCCGTTGGGCTTGTATGCCTTCATGTACGCCGCCCTGCACTTCGGCGTCTTCGTGGCCGTAGACTACGGATTCGATCTCGTCCTGTTGCGCGAAGCGATCTTCGAGAAGCGTTTTGCCCTGGTCGGCTTTGCGGCTGGTCTGGTGTTGCTGGCGCTGGCGATCACCTCCACGCGGGGGTGGGCGCGGCGGCTCGGCAGGCGTTGGGAGCAACTGCATCGGCTGGTGTACGTCGCCGGCCTGCTGGCCGTGATTCACTACGCCTGGGCAGTGAAGGCTGACATCCGCCAGCCGCTGGCGTGGGGCGCCGTCATAGTCTTGCTGCTGATCTTGCGGCTGCCGCCGGTTCGACACTAGGCGGCCCGGCTGCTCGGCCGGCGCTGAGAGGCTGCGCGCCGCATCACCCCCTCAATCTCAACCTCAACCTCAACCTCCGCCCTCCGCTTCCCTGACCAGCTTCATCGTCTGCTTGAACAGGAGGCGGTTCGTCCCGATCGCATTGCCGCCGTAGATCGTGGCGCGTCCCTGCCAATCGGTCAGGACGCCGCCTGCTTCCTGGAGGATCGTGAGCAGCGGGCCGCAGTCCCAGAGGTGCATCGCAGGGTCCAGCATGATCTCCGCGCGGCCGGTGGCGACCAGGGCATAGCCGTAGCCGTCGCCCCATGTGCGATGGATGGGCGTGGCAGCCACCAGGCGTTGCCACGCTCCGTCCTTGCCATGCTCGGCGAAGGCAGCCGGCTCGCTGGCCAGAAGAACGGCATCCGACAGCCTGTCCACCGCCGACACATGCGCGCGGCGACCGTTCCAGTAACACCCTGCGCCTTGCGCAGCATAAACCGTCTCGTTGAGCGCGGGCAGATGAATGACCCCCAGTAGCGGCGTCTCGCCATCAACCAGCGCGATCAGCATCGAATAGAGCGGTACGCCGTGCACGAAAGATCGCGTGCCGTCAATCGGATCCAGGATCCAGGTGAGGCGGGAGCCGGCCGGCTGGCTCCCGAACTCCTCGCCGATGATGCCATGATCGGGCCAGTAGCGGCCAATCAGCTCGCGCAGTTTTTCTTCCGCCTGCCGGTCCGCCAGGGTAACCTCGGAGTTGTCGGCCTTGCGCTGCGTGACCAGGTCGGTCTGGAAATAGCCGAGGGTGATGCGTCCGGCCTGCCAGGCGGCGTCGAGCGCGAATTCCAGATAGGATCGCAATGATGGTGTGCGCATAGTGCTCCTGGGGAGATTGCTTCGTCCTGGCTCAGGCCAGGGCTTCGCACAAACCGTTCGCAATGACTCTCCACCTGTTTCGGCCGGTCTCCTGACCGGGCGAGGTGGCGATTGCTTCGCACAAACCGCTCGCAATCCTGAAGGATGCTTCGCGATGACGTGTGACTGCGCAACTCGGCTACTGGGCTGCCAGCAATGCCTCGACAGCCGCACGCATTGGCAGCGACGGCTGCGCGCCGAGCACAGTGCACGCCAGGGCGCCGGCCGCACAGCCCCAGCGGGTCGCGGCGACTGCCGATTTGCCTTCGGTCAGCGCGACCGCGAACGCAGCCACGAACGCATCGCCCGCCGCAGTGGTGTCTACGACGCGCACGGGAAACGCGGGCACATGGGTTGATGCGCCTGGCAACATCGCCAGCGCCCCGCGCTCACCCAGGGTCAGGATCACGCTCCTGCTGCGCCCTCCGCGCTCTTTTTCTTGTTCAGCCTCCAGCGGTATCCCCAGTAGCGCGGCCTCGTGCTCGTTCGGAATAAGATAGGTCACCCGTTGCAGCAGATCGGCGGGGAGGGTTCGGGCCGGCGCCGGATTGAGGATGATCGGCGTCCCCCGCGCCTGCGCGATCTCGACGGCGGCCTGCACCGCTTCCAGCGGCACTTCGAGCTGGAGCAGCAGCGCGTCGGCGCTCGCGATGGCGTCGGCATGAGAGGCGACGATCTGGACCGAGACCGCGGCGTTGGCCCCCGGCGCAAGAACGATCGTGTTCTCGCCCGTCGCAGCCACCGTGATCAGCGCGACGCCGGTGCTGGCTTCGGCCCGGCCGACGCGACCAGTATCTACGCCGGCCGCGCTCAGGTTTTCGATCAGCGTGTCGCCGAATGGATCGCGGCCCACGCAGCCGATCATCGTCACGCGGCCGCCCATGCGGGCAACGGCCACGGCCTGGTTCGCGCCCTTGCCGCCCGGAATGGTGCGGAATTGCCCGCCTGTGATCGTCTCGCCAGGCTGGGGATGGCGGGGGGCCTGGATGACCAGATCCATATTCAGACTGCCGACAACAACGATATGTGGACGCATGGAAGCTCCGGGAGGGGATTTTGGATTTTGGATTGGCGTGTTGTTCGATTATAGCGTCGTTGGGCAGGTGTGTCCAATGGCCGCGCATGACCGTGCGTGTGATTTGACAGGCCCTGGCCGCGATGGTATACAGGCTGTCAGGAGATACTCATTCATTGACTAGTGTGAGATAGTCCCATGAGTCCGATGACCCGGCAGCCGCTGACGACCGAGCACGCGTTGCTTGGCTTCCTGCATCAGCGGCCCATGCACGGCTACGAGATCTACCAACTGATGACAGCTCCTAACGGCCTGGGACTGATCTGGCGGCTGAAGCAGAGCCATCTGTACGCGCTGCTCGACCGGCTGGCGAGGGACGGATACGTCGCGGCGGCGTCGCAGGCGCAAGAGAAAGGCCCTCCGCGGCAGGTGTTGGCGCTGACCGATCGTGGTCGGGAGGCGTACCTGACGTGGGCGCGCAGTCCCGTATCGCACGCCAGGGATATGCGTTTGGATTTCCTGGCGAAGCTCTATTTTGCTCGTCTGGCTGGGCCGGCTGCGGTCGCCCACCTGGTGGCTGCCCAGCGCGACGTGTGCCGCGAGTGGCTGGCTGCCGCGGTCCGGGCGGAACGTTCCATCGCGAGCGATCGCTATCTGCGGCTGGTTCACGAGTTTCGCCGGCGCCAGGTCGCTGCGATGCTCGACTGGCTGGATCTGTGCGAGGAGGGGAACGCGTGATGGGAGTGCAACCCGCGATTGGCGGCTGTCCTGAAAACCGCCCACCAAGTGCCAGGCACTTCCGAAGTGCCTGGCACTTGGTGGGCTTCATCCGCCGTGGCGCCGGCCGCGGCATGGGCGGCTGTCCTGGGAATCGCCCCGTTGGCCTCACGCAAAGGCGCAAAGGGCGCCAAGGACCGTTGAGTTCTTCTGAGCGCCTCTGCGTCTTGGCGTCTTTGCGTGAGCTTTTCATCCGCCAGGGCGCCAGCGCTCGCATGGCGCTTTGGACGCTGGCGCTGGCGAGTCTGCTGTTGGCCGGCTGCGCCAGCGCGGCGGTCCCGGCGGTCGCGCCGCTCGCCGGCCGATCGGCCGCCGGCCAGACCTTGACGGTCTTCGCTGCGGCCTCGCTGGCCGAGGCGTTCACCGAGATCGGTCGTGGCTTCGAGGCCGCCCATCCGGGCACGCAGGTTATATTCAACTTCGCCGGCTCGCAGCAGTTGGCCCAGCAATTGGCGCAGGGCGCGCCGGCCGACGTCTTCGCCAGCGCCGACGCCCAACAGATGGCCGCGGCTGTGAAGGTCGGTCGTGTGCGCGAGCGCGAAAGCCAGTCCTTTGCCCGCAACCGGCTGGTCGTGATTTTCCCGCCTGACAACCCGGCTCGATTGTTTGCGCTGGAGGACCTGGCCCGGCCAGAGCTGCGCCTGGTGATCGCGGCGCCGCAGGTTCCGGCCGGCAAATACGCGCTCAGTTTCCTGGCGCGCGCAAGCAAGGACCCTGGCCTGGGCCCGCGTTTTGGCGAGCGCGTGCTGGACAACGTCGTATCGCATGAGGAAAACGTGCGCGCCGTCTTGAGCAAGGTGGCGCTCGGTGAGGCGGACGCGGGCATCGTCTACGTCAGCGACATCTCGGCCGCGCGGCCAGCGCGGATCGGCCGGCTGGAGATCCCCGACGCCTGGAATCCTGTGGCCGAATACCCCATCGCGGCCATCGCAGACAGCCGGCGACGAGAGCTCGCGCAGGCCTTTGTGGAGTTCGTCCTCTCTGCCAAAGGACGGGCCGTCCTGGCGCAGCACGGCTTCATGGTGGAGTGACGCGTGGCTCAATTCGCCCTTGCCCGGCCGAGGCGCCCGGCGTCAGCCGAGACAACCCGGCGCGCCTTCGATGCCTGGAAGCTGCTGAGCCTGCCCCTCTTTGCGTTCATCGCCCTGCCGCTGTTGGCGTTGTTTCTGCGCGCCTCGCCCCCGCGTCTGGCGGCCAACCTGGCCGATCCTCAAGTACAGCAGGCTGTGGCGCTCAGCCTGCAAACAGGGCTGATCACCACCGCGATCACCGTCTTGCTCGGCACGCCCGTGGCCTACATCCTGGCCCGCCGGCGCTTTGCGCTGAAGCGGGCCGTGGACGCTCTCGTAGACCTGCCCACCGTGCTGCCCCCGGCTGTAGCAGGGGTGGCGCTGCTGATGGCTTTCGGTCGCCGCGGTCTGCTCGGCGGTCCGCTGACCGGGCTGGGGCTGCACCTGGCGTTCACCACGGCCGCGGTAGTCATGGCGCAGACATTCGTGGCCGCGCCGTTCTACGTGCGCGCGGCATTGATCGGCTTTGGCAGCATCGAAGATGAGCTGGAGCAGGCCGCAGCGCTCGACGGCGCGAACGGGTGGCAGGTCTTTCGCCGCGTGACAGTGCCGCTTGCCTGGCCGGCGCTGCTCAGCGGCGCGGTGATGACGTGGGCGCGGGCGCTCGGCGAGTTCGGCGCGACGATCATCTTCGCCGGCAACTTCCCTGGCCGCACGCAGACGATGCCGCTGGCGATCTACATGGGCTTCGAGCTCGAGCTGGACGTGGCGTTGACGCTATCGGTCATCCTGGTGGCGTGTTCGTTCCTGGTGCTGATCCTGGTGAAGAGCCTGCTCGGCCGCGAGCCAGAGGCAGAACGTGATTGGTGAGGCGGGCGGCTAGAGCGCGCGGATGATCCGTTGGTCGGTGATGGGGAAAGGGTAGGCTGTGAGCCCGGCCGGCGAGACCCACCTGACAGTCGCGCACCCGAGCGGCTGCGGCTCGCCAGACAGCAACCGGCAGCGCCAGGCATGGAGCGTGATGCGGAAATGGGTGTAGGCGTGTTTGATGACGATGATAGCGGCGTCTGGTTCGATGGCCAGCCCCACCTGATCGCGCACCGCGCGCCGGAGGCAGGCTTCAGGAGATTCGTCGGGGGCCGCCGTTCCGCCGGGAAAGCCCCACAGCCCGCCCAACAGCCCATTCAGCGGCCGTTGGACGATCAGGTAATCGCCGTCCGTGTTCGCGATCACGCCAGCCGTCACATCGTAGTGCGGCGTCGGCTTGCGAACCGTCTTTGCCGGCCGGTTGAGCTCGACGCCGCGGCTGTGGGCCAGGCAGAGCGCGGCCAGGGGGCACGATCGGCATTGCGGCGCGGCCGCCGTGCAGATGAGCGCGCCCAGCTCCATCAGCGCCTCGTTCAGATCGCCGGCGGCCTCGGCTGGCGCAGCCTGCACCAGCCCTTCGGCCAACGCCCACAGCCGTCGCTGGACCGCGGGCGTTCGCGGGTCTTCTGCGATGTCGTACAGCCTGCACAGCACGCGGCGGATGTTGCTATCCAACACCGGTTGCCGTTGGCCGAACGCCAGGCTCAAGATCGCGCCAGCCGTAGAGCGGCCGATGCCCGGCAGGCGCTCGAGGGCCTGGCGTTCGGCTGGCAGGTTGCCGCCGTGCTCAGCCATCACGATCTGCGCGGCGCGGTGCAGATTCCGTGCTCGTGCGTAGTAGCCCAGCCCCTCCCAAGCCTTAAGCGCATCGTCGAGCGAGGCGGCAGCGAGATGTGTGACATCGGGGAAGCGCGCCATCCAGCGCTCGAAGTAGGCTGCGACCGTGGCGACCTGCGTCTGCTGCAGCATCACCTCCGAGACCCAGGCGGCGTAGGGTTCGCGGTTGCGGCGCCAGGGCAGATCGCGGCGGGACTGAGCAATCCAGGCGAACATGTCGGCTGCGACGCTTGCTGGCGCGGGCCGCGTGTTCATTGGGTCGCCTGGCTTTCTCGCTCACCCGCCGCCAACGAGAGCTGGCCCCAGGCACTGCGTGCTGATCCACAGGATCGCCATCACACCCAGCAGTACCCAGGCCCACAGGGGCATTCCCAAGAAAATGCGCGGCGCGGTCTTTTTCTTCTCGACAGGCTTGGGCATCTCGGCCTGGCAGCGCCAGCACACGCGCTTGTCGTCCGGATTCCAGGTGCCACACTTGGGACAATCCATGTTTGTTCGCTCCTCCGCTACGGCGTTCGGAATGAAGCTATCTTAGCACAAGAGCAAGACAAGGGCAAAAGGGTGCGCTCGCTGTCCTGAAGATCGGCCGCCAAGTGCCAGGCACTTCCGAAGTGCCTGGCGCTTGGCGGGGTCTCATCCCACGCAGCGCGCGGGGCTAGGCCGCACACAATGCGGCCAGGATGTCCCGTGTCATCTTGACCCCCAGCGTCAGGTTCTCCAACGAGATGCGTTCGTCAATCCCGTGGACGCGGCCGAGGTCGGCGCGATCCATGACGACCGGGCTGAAACCATAAGCTGCATAGCCGGCCTGGCGGAAGTAACGGCCGTCGGTCCCGCCTGGCACTTGCAGCGGGAAGATGTCCGCGGCGGGCGCGTGCCGGGCCAATGCCTGAACCACCGCCTGGTAGAAGGGGCCGCCGATGGGCGCGACTCCCGAAGGGGGCGCGCTCTCGACAACTTCCACCCTCACCCGGTCGTCCGCGATGCGCGCTTGCAGCCAGCCACGAAACTCCGCCGCATCGGTGTCGGGCAGCAGACGGCAGTCTATTTCCGCCTCCGCGCGTTCGGGGATGACGTTGACCTTGTAGCCAGCGCGCAGCACGGTCAGGCTGATGGTGTCGCGCAGCATCGCGTTCAACAGCCTATCGCTCGTCAACCGCCTTCTTGCCAGGCGTAGGATCAGGGGGTTGGTCAGATTGCGCATCAGCCATGACACGGGGAATTTCTGGCCTGCGGCGATCGCACGGAACATGGTCAGCGTGACTGCGTTGACGCGCAACGACCGCGGCGCTGCTTGAATGCGCGCCAACGCGTTGACCAGCGCCACAACTGCATTGTTCGTGTGCGGCATCGAGCCGTGTCCCGGCTCGCCGGTTGCGACCAGGCGCAGGTGTTGAATCTGTTTTTCGGCCACTGCCACGCCGTACATGACGCGGTCGCCAAACAGTCCCTTGAAGCCGCCGCTGCCCTCATCCCAGACCCACTCCGGGTCGAGCGCCTGCATGTGGCGCTGAACCAGCCAGCGCATGCCCTGGCTGCCGCCGGTCTCCTCATCGGGCACGGCCAGGAAGATGATGGGCCGGCGGAAGGTCACGCCTTCCTTGAGCAGCGACTCCAGCGCCAGCAGGAAGAAGATGCCCAGGCTTTTCGTATCCAACGTGCCGCGGCCCCACACGAACCCATCCGCGAGCGCGCCGCTGAAGGGTGGGTGGGTCCATTGCGCGGGGTCGGCCGCGACCACATCTATGTGATGGTTGATGAGCAGCGGTTTGAGCGGCTCGCTGCCGGCGATCCGGCCGAGCACCAACCCCCGGCCGGCCGCCGGCTCATGGATCGTCACATCGCGGGTGATGCCGCGGCTGATCAATTGGTCCCGCAGCCATTCGGCTGCGGGCAGTTCGGCGCCGGGCGGATTGGTGGTGTCGAACTGGACGTAACGGCTGAGCGTGGCCGCGGCGTCGGCGGTCACGGCGTCCCAGTTCACGGTAGTTCCTGGCATGATGTCGGCCTCCAAGAGGGGATCTCTGCGGGGAGATAGCTTACCACAGATGCCGGAGGCGGCCAAAATGCCCTTTCCATGTTCTAGCGCCGCACAAACATCCCTCGTTTCAGGTCAAGCAGCGCCTCCTCGATCTCGCGCTCGGTGTTCATCACGAACGGGCCGTAGCGGACGATCGGCTCGCCCAGCGGCCTGCCGGAGACCAGCAGAAAACGACCGGCCGAGGCGCCGGCGCGCAGCGCGATCGCATCTCCATCTCCGTAGGCGATGAGCCTGGGCGCGACGAGGGCGGCGCCAGTCGCTTCGCTGGCAGGGAGATCAGCTTTCTCGAAGGCGGCTGCACCCTCGAACAGGTACGCGAAAGCCGCATGTCCGCGCGCGATCGGGTGGATGAACTCCGTTTCGGCCGGGACCGTGACGTCCAGATAAGTCGGTTCAGCGACGATCTCCGTTACCGGGCCAGCGACGCCATCCACCACGCCCGCAATCACGCGAATGCGCACGCCATCCGCACGGCCGACTTCGGGTATCGTGGCAGCCGAGATCTCCTGGTAGCGCGGCCGCGTCATCTTCAGTCGCGCCGGCAGGTTGACCCAAAGCTGAAAGCCGGCCATCTGACCGTCCACGGGCTGCGGCATCTCCTCGTGCATGATGCCGCCGCCCGCGGTCATCCACTGCACATCCCCCGCGCCGATCGTCCCGGCGTTGCCCAGGCTGTCGCGATGGTTGACTACGCCCGCCAGCATGTAGGTGACGGTCTCGATCCCGCGATGCGGGTGCATGGGGAAGCCCGCCAGGTAGTCGGCCGGGTTGCTGGAGGCGAAGTGATCGAAGAGCAGAAAGGGGTCCAGGTGGTTGAGCGCACGGCCCGCAATGCTGCGCCTGAGCCGGACGCCTGCGCCCTCGATGACCAATTGAGGACGGACGATCTGCGTGATCCTGCGGAATTCGGGGGTCATGGCGGCTCCTCCACATTACACGCGTTCGATAGCGACGGCGTCGCCATCCTGCACGGCCCGGAAGCGGGTCGCATCGCCGAGCACGCGGCCCAGGATGTTGACCGGGCTGTAGGCGCGCGGCTCGGCGCCGATGCTGACGGGTGTAGGCCCGAAGAAGATGCAGAAGGCGCGGCCAACGGGCCAATAGCCAAGTTCGCCAACTGCCACATCGGCGCGGGCGTCGAGCGCCTGCGCCGCGCTGACGGGGATCTCGAAGTAGATCTCGTCGCCCCAGGTGTTAGCGCGGCCTTCGATGGGCAGCGCCTCCCAGACCTGACGCGCGGTAGGGGAGCTGTTCAGCTCAGCCTCAAGCGCGATGTTCGCGGCAGTGATACGGATGCGGCGCATAGGTTCCTCCTGGCGGCATATTCTGGCGTCACATATAGTACACCATGCTGCGCCCGGACCGCAAACTGCCGAGGTGGGGATACGGTATCCATTTCGAGGGGGAGTTGAAAGGGTCGCCCAATGCAGGTTGCGGATTCGGTGCACTCCGGGTACAATCTGGATCGAGACGACCATGATTCAAGCTGCCAAGCCTCGCCGCTGCCGCCTCGACGAGCTGCTGGTTGACCGCGGTCTGGCCGAGAACCGCTCGCAGGCGCAGCGCCTGATCCTGGCCGGGCAGGTGTGGCTGGATGATGAGATCGCCGACAAGCCGGGCCGCCTGGTCAGCCACGATGCGGCCGTGCGCCTGGCTGAGCGCCTTCGCTATGTCAGTCGCGGCGGTCTGAAATTGGAGGCCGCGCTGGACGCCTTTGGCGTGGAGCCCACCGGTTGGGTCTGCGCCGATATCGGCGCGTCGACCGGCGGGTTCACCGATTGCCTGTTGCAGCGCGGCGCGGCGCGCGTCTATGCGATTGATGTGGGCTACGGCCAACTGGCGTGGTCGCTGCGCCAGGACGCGCGCGTCGTCGCGATCGAGCGGTGTAACATTCGCTATCTGCAGGGGCTGCCTGAGCTAGTCGCTCTGGCCACGGTGGACGTATCGTTCATCGGCCTGAGTCTGGTGTTGCCGGTGGTGGCCGGTCTGCTGACGGCTGGCGGCCAGGTGATCGCGCTCATCAAGCCGCAGTTCGAGGTGGGCAAGGGGCAGGTGGGCAAGGGCGGCGTGGTGCACGATCCGCGATTGCACCGCCAGGCCATCGAGCGGGTGCTGGCCGATGCCGCCGCGATCGGGCTGGCGGCCGCGGGACTCATCCGCTCGCCCATCACCGGCCCGGCCGGCAACGTCGAGTTCCTGGCCTGGCTGCGCCTCGGCCAGCCGCCGCCCCCGGCCAGCGCGCTTGCGGAGTGGCTGGCCGCGTGCACCGGAGCCTAGAGCACCGGTCAAGTAGTCCGTCACGGGCCGAGGTTGCTGCCACCCCTGCGAAGTCGCCCTGCGGCGACTGAATTCAGCCGACGAAGAGCCTGTCCTGAGCTCGTCGAAGGATCGGCTTTGCGCTGGTTGCAGCGGTTTCTAATCGCCCGATAGCATTACTTGACCGACGTTCTAGTACGCACTACGCACCACGCAAAACTCTCTGGAGGCTCTATGCGCATCCTGATCACTGGCGGCGCGGGTTTCATCGGCTCGCACCTGAGCGATCGGCTGTTGGCGGATGGTCACGATGTCATTGCACTTGACAACCTGATCACCGGTTCGACCGACAGCATCGCACACCTGGCCGGCAATCGCCGGTTCAAGTTCATCTTTCATGATGTGACCGACTACATCTATGTTCCAGGCCCGCTCGACGCTGTGATGCACCTGGCCTCGCCGGCCAGCCCGATTGACTTCACGCGCGTCCCGATTCAGATTCTGAAAGTCGGTTCTTTGGGCACGCATAACGCGTTGGGTCTGGCCAAGGCCAAGGCCGCGCGGTTCTTGCTCGCTTCTACCTCAGAGGTCTACGGCGATCCGCTGATCCACCCGCAGCCAGAGAGCTACTGGGGCAACGTCAATCCCATCGGCACGCGCGGAGTCTACGACGAGGCCAAGCGTTTCGCCGAGGCGATCACCATGGCTTATCATCGGGTGCACGGCGTGGACACGCGCATCATCCGCATCTTCAACACCTATGGCCCACGCATGAGGCTGGATGACGGCCGGGTGGTGCCCAACTTCATCGGGCAGGCGTTGCGCCGCCAGCCCTTGACCGTCTACGGCGATGGCAAGCAGACGCGCTCCTTCTGCTACGTGTCGGACCTGGTGGAGGGGATGGTGCGGCTGCTGCTGTCGGCCGAGCACGACCCGGTGAATGTGGGCAATCCCGAGGAGATGACGATCCACTCTTTTGCCGAGACGATCAACCGTCTGACAGGCAATCCCGCCGGCATCATCTTTCGACCGCTGCCGCCTGATGATCCGCGCATCCGCCAGCCTGACATCACCCGCGCGCGCACTCTGTTGAGTTGGGCGCCTACGGTCGCGCTCGCAGATGGGTTAGCCCAGACTATCGCCTACTTTCGCTCCAGAACGTAACTTGAGGCACGCGTTCTGTTGACTGGCTTGCCATCCTGTGCTATGCTGCACAGGGATGTATCATGTGCGAGGGATCGGAGGAGCTATGCGTTCTCAGGTGCTACCGAGGCAGATCGAGAATCAGAACTCTTTTTTGCAGGCATGTGGCGAGGAAACCCGCGCGGCGATCCTCGAAGGGGGCGTGTTACACGCCTTCGATGGCGGCGCAGTGTTGTTCAGAGATGGCGGGCCCGCCGGCGTCGTGTTGTTTCCACTCGTGGGCGCCCTTCAGATGGGCAAGTCGGCCACGCGCGGCCGGCGCCAGGTGTTGTGCACCGTGAATCCACAGTCGTGCGGCGGCATCTGTCTGTTGATGATGGCGGACCGTGGCCTGGCCGACGTGCGCGCCCTGGAGCCTGGTCAGGTGGCCGCGTTGCCCCGCGCCGAGTTCCAGGCGTTGGCGCGCAAAGATCCATTGCTCTGCCAATCTGCATGGGGCGCTGCCGCGAAGTGCATGGCGCACCTGGGCGGTCTGGTCGAGCATTTGTCGTTTCGCAAGGTGGGGCAGCGTGTGGCCCTGGCGTTGTTAGAGAATACGACCCAAGACGGCGATATGGTCCGGCTGACCCAGGCCGGGCTTGCGGCCGAGGTGGGCACGACGCGCGAGGTTGTCGCGCGCTGTCTGGCCGGCTTGCAGAAGGCGGGCGCAATTCGGCTGGGACGAGGCCGCATCACGGTGATGCACCGCAATCAAGTCGCAAAAGAGACCCTGGACTGAGATGGATCAACAGACAATTCGCAATTTCTGCATCATCGCCCACATTGACCACGGCAAATCCACCCTGGCCGATCGTCTGCTGCAACTCACCGGCGCCATCCCGGAACGCGAGATGGTGGAGCAGGTGCTGGACAGCATGGACCTGGAGCGGGAGAAAGGGGTGACGATCAAAGCCTCGGCTGTGCGCATGATGCACGAGGCGGCCGACGGGCAAACCTACGAGCTCAATCTGATGGACACCCCCGGCCATGTGGACTTCGCCTACGAGGTCAGCCGCGCGCTGCAAGCTTGCGAGGGCGCGCTGCTGGTCGTGGACGCGTCGCAGGGCGTCGAGGCGCAAACCCTGGCGAATCTCTACCTGGCGCTCGAACACGACCTGGAGATCGTGCCGGTCATCAATAAGATTGACCTGGTCTCGGCTCAGCCCGATGCGGTAGCCGGTGAAATCGAAGAGATTCTGGGTGTTCCCGCGGCCAGCATACTGCGGATTTCGGCCAAGGAAGGGACCAACGTCGCCGCGATCCTCGAGGCGGTGGTCAGGCATGTGCCGCCGCCGCACGGTCAGCGTGGCCAGCCGCTGCGCGCGCTGATCTTCGACAGCCACTACGACGCCTACAAGGGCGTGGTCGCCTATGTGCGCGTGGTAGATGGCGCGGTGGAGCATGGACAGACGCTCCGGCTGATGTCCAGCGGCCAGGCCGTGGAGCCGATCGAGATCGGCGTGTTCGGTCCGGAGATGCGTCCCACGGGCAGCCTGGAAGCCGGCGAAGTGGGCTATGTGGCGACCGGCCTGAAGACCGTCACCGACTGCCGGGTAGGCGACACCCTGACGTGGCACGCAGCGCCGGCCGGGATGCCGCTGCCCGGCTATAAGCCGATGAAGTCCATGGTGTTTGCCAGCGCGTATCCCAGTGAGGCGTCAGACTACCTCTCGTTGCGCGAGGCGTTGGCCAAGCTGCAACTGAACGACGCGGCGTTCGTGTTTCAGCCGGAGACGAGCCAGGCGCTCGGCTATGGGTTTCGGTGTGGATTCCTGGGCCTGTTCCACATGGAGATCGTGCAAGAGCGCCTCGAGCGCGAATACGACCTGGACCTGGTGTTCACCGCGCCCAGCGTGGAATACGAGATCACCCGCACCGATGGCGCGGAGATCGTGATTGACAGCCCGGCCGAAATGCCCGACCCGACGACGATTGTGGAAATCCGCGAGCCGTGGGTGCAGATTGATGTCTACACCCCGACCGAGTTCATCGGCCAGGTGATGGACCTGGTCACCAATCGCCGCGGCGAGTTCAAGGCGCAGGAGTACCTGGACCAACGGCGGGTGATGCTCAGCTATCACGTCCCCTTGATCGAGATCCTCACCGATTTCTACAACGAGCTGAAGGCGCGCACGCGCGGCTATGCCAGCCTCGACTATCACTTCGAGGGCTATCGCGCCGCGGACATGGTGAAGCTCGATGTGCTGGTGAACCGGGATGCTGTGGATGCGCTGAGCATGATCGTGCACCGCGACCAGATCTTCACCAAGGGCCAGAAGCTCGTCAGCAAACTGAAGGATGTCATCCCGCGCCAGCAGTTCGACGTGCCGATCCAGGCCGCGGTGGGCAACAAGATCGTCAGCCGCGCCAATGTCAAGGCGATGCGCAAGGATGTCCTGGCGAAATGCTATGGAGGCGACATAACGAGGAAGAGAAAACTGCTTGAGAAACAAAAGGCAGGCAAGAAACGGATGAAGATGATCGGATCGGTCGAAATCCCGCAAGAGGCGTTTATGACCATCCTGAAGCTGGATGAGGAGTGAGAGGGCTGGTGGTATGCCATACGAACCGTTCCATGAGCGCTTTCCAGAGGTCGCGGAGAAAGAAACTCGTACCCTCACCGCCATCAACGACCCTGAGTTGCCGAGCGACGAGTACGGTTTCATCGAGGCGTACTGCAACGAACCCAACTGCGACTGCCGGCGGGTGTTCTTCAATGTTTTTGCAGTGAAGAGACGTGAAATTGTCGCAGTCATCGCTTACGGCTGGGCGAGTCGCGCCTACTACGCGCGCTGGCTGGGGATGGCAGATCCGCGGATGATCGACGAACTGAAGGGACCGGCGCTGAACAGGGCCAGTCGTCAGTCGAAACTGGCGCCGATCCTGGTGGAGAGGGTCAAGCTCATCCTGCAAGATGAACGTTACGTAGAGCGACTCAAGCGGCACTATGCCATGTTCAAGGCCACGGTGGATGGAGCGCCGCAACCCGCGACGCGGCAGACCGGGTCCGCGCCCCCGAAGATCGGCCGCAATGCACCCTGTCCCTGTGGCAGCGGCAAGAAGTACAAGAACTGCTGCGGCGGACCGGGGTGAGGGGGAGCGATATGTCTCCCAGACCGATCACCCACGACACGTGCGAGGCGCGCCAGCTCGCCTTCGATGAGTTCTACAGCTCTGCTGTGACGGTCGAGCAGTTGGGCATAGATCACGCGTTCCCCGAGCGGTTTGCCGATGAGCTATCGCGCTGGGAAGCCTTCAACAAGCACCTCTATCGGCCAAACACCTATCTCCACAAATGGTGGGCGCGGCGCTGCGGCTCCACCTTTCGCGCCATTCTCAAGCAGCTTGCGCCCGACCCGGCGCGGCGTGATTACTACGCGCCCGGCGGGTTGGCCGGCAAGGTGGTGCTCGATCCGATGATGGGCGGCGGCACAACGTTGCACGAGGCGATCCGCCTGGGCGCCAGCGTCATTGGCGTGGATGTGGATCCGATTCCGGTGGCGCAGGCGCGGGCAACGCTGAGTCAGATCCCCCTGGCCGAGTTGCAGGAAGCTTTCGATCGCTTCTTCGCGGCGCTTTATCGTGAGTTGAAACCGTACTTCCAGACGACATGTCCGCACTGTGCCCGGTCGCTCGATCTCCAATATACCCTCTACGGCCTGCGGCGGATGTGCGCTTGCGGCGAGGTTGTTCAGATTGATCAGTACGAGTTGCGTTACGAAGGAGAGCGCGTCATACGCATCTCACCCGAAACAGGACAGATCGAAGGTGGATCAGATCGCCGGCCGGGTAGCTCAGAACGGGCGACCGAGGTCACTGCAGCCATCGCAAAGCCGGGTGTAGGCACAACGGGAAGTGATGTAACGCAAGATGCCATCTTGCGTTATCGCCCAAATCACCTACCACTGGTTCTGAAGTCGGAGACCACATGTCTCCACTGCGGCGAGAAGTACCGTGATCTGCTCGACGCGCCGTTTTACGCACGTTACGCGCCGCTGGTCGTCGTAGCCGATTGTCCGGAGCATGGCTTGTTTTTCAAGCCGCCCGATGTGAACGATCTGGCGCGGCGGGCGGCCGCTGACGAGAGGCGGGTCGGGTTGGATTTCGGCGACTCCGCCCATTTCGCGGTCAGGAATGGCCCAAAATCGGGCGATCTGCTCAACCGCAATGTGACTTCCTATCTCGATCTGTTCTCATCGCGCCAGTTGCTCTATCTACACCACGCAATCCGGCTTCTGCAGGCCGAGGAGGGGGTGGTCAAATTCAATCTGGCGCTGCTCGTTTCGACATCACTGGAATTCAATGCGATGCTCTGCGGGTACAAAGGCTGGTTCAAGCATCGTCCTGGCGCAATCCGTCACGTCTTTGGCCTGCACGCCTATTCGTTTCAGTACACCGCGTTGGAAAACAACCCGATCAACCCATGTGAGTCCTCTGGCAATCTGCAGCAACTGTTCCGTGACCGCATCGTGCGCGGCCGCAGGTGGGCTGCTGCGCCGATCGAGCGGTTGGTTGAACCGGGTGGGCGAACCCGACCGGTGCAAGTCCCCGGCGAGTTGGATGGCGGGCGCGAGGTTTTTTCCCAGGCGCAGCTCACTGGCCATGAGCAAGCCTTCTGGCTGCTTCATCGCGACGCGCGTCATCTGCCTATCGCGGATGACTCGGTGGATTTTGTCGTTACCGATCCGCCTTACTACGACAGTGTGCAATACAGCGATCTGGCGGTCTACTTCCGCGTTTGGCTGGCCAGGTTGTTGCCCGGGGAGGTGGATTGGGCCTACGAGGAAGCACAGAGCGCCGTGGCCACGAAAGCCGCCGACGGCGACACCAGCTTCATGGTCGTGCTGGCGGGCATCTTTCGCGAGTGTGGGCGGGTGCTCAAGCCCGGTGTCGGCCGCATGGTTTTCACCTTTCACCACTGGGACCCCAACGCCTGGGCCGAGCTGACGCTGGCGCTGCGAGAAGCCGGTTTCCGGCTGATCAACCGATACGTGGTCTTCTCCGAGAACCCGATCTCGGTGCACATCAACAACCTTAACTCGATCAAACACGACACCATTCTGGTCTTGGCCCTGAAAGAAGAAGTCTTGCCCGGCCACTGGCAGCCGATGGAATGCATAGACACCGGCGATAGCGAGACGTTCTGCCGGCAGTGCGGCGCGGCGCTCGGTTGGCTGCTGGCTGAGGATAGTCCGCCTGCGGAAGTGCGCGCCATTTGGAAAGCACTGATTCAACGGGAAGGCTCGAATGGTAAGAAAAGCGGGTAACCGACCAGCAGAGGTCTTCGGGTATCCGATCAACAACAGATCTCCCGAAGCAGAGCGCGCGCGGAAGCGCCATTGGTGCCGATTTACCGACGCTCTCTGCAACAAGACCAGCCGCCTGATTGACTACCCATTCGGTGTCTGTTCGGCTGACCACCATGGTGAAATCTGCGCAGTCTGTCCTCGGCGTTTCGAGGAACCGGGCACGTTTGCGGGCACTCCGCGTGTCCTATCAGACATCGCCTTGCACTACTTCGGCGATCACAACAACGTCATCCTCTTCCCCGAAGTCGGTCTTCCCAATGTCGGGAAGAAGGATAGATTCGTGGCGGCTCTGAACGCCAAGTTACGGATCAAGCTCAACCTTGCATTTCAGTGAGAAAGTCAGGTGATAGATGCGGCTGCAGATTGTCGCCATCGCCGATCTTCTGCGCGATACGGGCGTCAGGATGCCGCCGACCGCCTCGACGTTCAAGCAGGCCCAAAAGGTCACGCCGGCCGAGGCGGATCAACCAGGTCTGGGGGTGTGATGGGCCTGCTTTCGTTCGAAATGGTCCTCCCCCACTGTGCGGCCAGCGTGAGCGTATCACGATAGGGACATACAGGTAGGCCCCAAAGGGTCTAATGCTTCGTAGGAGGGGACAAAAAGGGCATACCTCGCGTACAAAATAAGGGGGCCGTGAGCCAAGCCGGTAGTCTCCCCC